>Ga0111539_10008552_pt1 | contig 13000 bp, 9 predicted proteins | sample RhiMethybrSRZTD1_FD_79667 | JGI IMG/M metagenome (GOLD analysis project Ga0111539, IMG submission 79667) | Populus rhizosphere microbial communities from Tennessee, USA - Rhizosphere MetaG P. TD hybrid SRZTD1 (version 2) (version 2) | ecosystem: Host-associated > Plants > Roots > Rhizosphere >...
ATCGTCAGGACGACGGCGATCGTCCCCTGGCGGCTCTCGTCGAGGGTCATTCCGATGCCCTGGGTCCGCAGGCGGAGGCGCCTTCGGTGCCGCAGCACCAGCCGCTGGATGCCCGGCGCATCGCTGCGGGGCGCCGGCTCTCGGAAGCGGAAGCGCGTGCCGGTGTTGTCGAACGCCCAGCCGGTCGCCGGCAGCTCGAAGGCCGCCCACTCTCCGGTGTCCGGGTTGCCGATCTCGAGGCGAGCGCCTGCTACGGTCGGGTCGTCGGCCAGGCCCGGAGCCGGCGCAGAGATGCGGTCGCGGGTGAGGAGCACCAGCCGCGCGCGCACGCCGTCGCGCATGCCGAGCTTCTTCCCGGCGAGCGGCATGTCGAGTGCGCGCGCGTCGATCGCGGCGGCGACGAGGATCACGAGCGCCGCGGCGACCGCTGTCCGGGCAGAGGGCATGCGGAGAAGCGCGCCTACGCCAGGCCCACGATGCTGCAGGTCACCTTCTCGTAGCGGTAGGGCGAGGGCGGTGCGCCGGTCATGCTCTCGACCGCGACGCATCGGAGACGGTAGCTGCGAAAGTCGAGAATGTCGGGCCCGAGGTTCAGCAGATTGATGGTTCCCGTCAGACGCTCGAAGTAGACGGACTTCGCCGCGTCATCGATCATCGCGCCCTCGACGTGCGCGATGGCCCGGCCGTCCCGGTAGAGGAGGTCCGCCTCCTTCAGAAAGGATAGCTGCCGGTCTTCGAGCTTCCCGCGCAGCCGGGCCCGCATGCGGAGGAGTCCCCACGCCACGAGAGCCAGCGTGACGAGGAGGCCTGCGCTCAGGGTGAGGTATGCCAGGGGCCGCATCAGCCAATTCCGCCCCTTCGAGTATCGGCGTACCCCGCCGATGACTTGAGCGGCTTCGATCAGCCGACGCGCGCCAGGCCCAGGCGTCCACCCCAGCGGTGCGCGAGGACAGTCCGTAGCCCGTGCGAAGCCGGCCGGGAGAGGTCCGGATCGGCGGCGAGCCACTCGAGCGCCTCGTCGCGCGCCGCGCGCAGGAGCTCCGTGTCGCGGAGCAGGTTGGCGACGCGGAGGGGCGGCAGGCCGGCCTGGCGCGTGCCGAGGAAATCGCCCGGGCCGCGGATCGCGAGGTCCGCCTCGGCGATGTGGAAGCCGTCGGTCGAGCGCTCGAGCGTCACCAGGCGCTGGTAGGCGTCCTGGCCGGTCCAGTCCGGGACGACGAGGAAGCAGCGCCCGGGCGCGCGGCCCCGGCCGACGCGGCCGCGGAGCTGGTGGAGCTGCGCCAGGCCGAAGCGCTCGGCGTGCTCGATGGCGATCACCGTCGCGTTCGGCACGTCGATGCCGACCTCGATGACCGTGGTGGAGACGAGCACGTCGTGCTCGCCCGCCTTGAATCGGCGCATGACGGCGTCCTTCGCCTCGCTCTTCATGCGGCCGTGGACGAGCGCCAGGCGGAGGCCCGCGAGCGGGCCGGCCTCGAGCTCGCGCACCATCGTCGTCGCGGCGCGGAGGGTCGAGCGCTCGGACTCCTCGACGAGCGGGTACACGACGTACGCCTGATGGCCCGCCGCGACCTCGTTTCGGATGGCGCCGTAGACGCGTTCGCGCCGCGACTCGCGGCAGAGCTCGGTCGTGATCGGCGTCCGTCCGGGCGGCAGCTCGTCGAGCGTCGACACCGCGAGGTCGCCGTAGAGGGTGAGGGCGAGCGTCCGCGGGATGGGGGTGGCGCTCATCACCAGGACGTCGATCGCGGAACCGTCGCCCTGCCGCTGGAGCGCCGCGCGCTGCAGGACGCCGAAGCGGTGCTGCTCGTCGACGATGGCGAGCCCGAGGCGATGGAAGCGGACGCCCTCCTGGATGAGGCATGCGTCCCGACGGTGAGCGTGATGCGCCCGTCCGCGATCCCCGCGAGTGCGTCTTTTCGGTTGCGCCCCTTTACACGGCCCGTGAGCAGCGCCGCCTCGACGCCGAGCGGCGCGAGGAGCGGCGTGACCGTCGCGAGGTGCTGCTCGGCGAGGAGCTCCGTCGGCGCCATGAGCGCCGCCTGGTATCCGGCCTCGATCGGATCGAGCGCGGCGAGGAGGGCCACCAGCGTCTTGCCGCTGCCGACGTCGCCCTGCAGGAGGCGGCGCATGGGATGCGGCGCCGCGAGATCGGCGACGATCTCGGCCAGCGCCCGCTCCTGGGCACCCGTCGGCCGGAAGGGCAGCGCCGCGCGCAGCGCGGGCGCGAGCCGCGTCGAGGGCGGGAACGCGGTGCCCGGCTCGCGTCCGGTGGCGCTGCGACGGAGCGCGAGGCCGAGCTGGAGGAAGAACAGCTCGTCGAAGATGAGCGAGCGGTGCGCGGGCGAGGTGGCGGCGCCGAGCGCCCCGAGGTCCGCGGCCGGGGTCGGCTCGTGCACCGCGTGCAGCGCCCGCCCGAGATCCAAAAGCCGCTGCTTGGCCGCAAGGCGCGCCGGCAGCACGCTCGGCACGCGCTCTCCGAAGCGCGCGACGGCGGCCTGGACGATCCGCCGCATGGCGCCCGCATGCATGGGCGTCGGCTTCTCGTAGACGGGGACGATGCGCTTCAGCGCCGCGGTGTCCTCGTCCGGCGCCAGCTCCTCGACCTCGGGATGGACGATGCGCCGCGGGCCGCCGTGGAGCGGCAGGTCGACACGGCCATGCACGACGAGCCGTTGCCCCTCGCGGAAGCGGCGCTTGAACCAGCCGATCTGGTGGAACCAGACGAGCACGAGCAGCGCCTCGGCATCGCGGAGCCAGACCTCGAGCACGCTCCGCCCCTGGCGCCCGGCACGCGCCTCCTTCACCTTGGCGACGGTTCCGATCGCCGTCGCCTCCTCGCCCACCTTGAGCGCGGCGAGCGGCAGGAGCGCGCGGCGATCCTCGTAGCGGAACGGCAGGTGGTAGAGGAGGTCCTCGACCGTGTGGAGGCCGAAGCGGGCGAGCTCCTCCGCGCGCTTCGGCCCGACGCCCGCGATCGTCGTGACCGGAGTCGCGAGCGCGGCGAGCCGCTCGGCGAGCGCATCCTCGGCGGGGCGGTATTCCGTCCACGCGGCCGGGGCGTCGGCGGCGCGCCGCAGGGCCGGGAGCAGCGCGTGCGCGCGGCGGAGGAGCGCCTCGCGGTCTGCGGGCGCGTCGGAGCCGAGCGCCTCGAGGATTCTGCGGAGGTCCTCGAGCAGGGGACGGACCGAGGCCGGCGCCGCGGCGTGAGCGCGCTCAGCGCGCTCCAGAAGCGCGCTGAGCGGCAGCCGGGTCTGGTCGAGGCGGCGGAAGCCGTCGGCCGCGAGGTACTCGAGCGGCGGTGCGAGGGCCCGGAGCAGCTCTCCGAGGGGCGCCGCCCCGGCGCTCACGACCGATGGTGCTCCTGCAGCGGGAGGACCTTGAACGGCCCGCGCCGCATGAGCTCGATGCCCTCGGCGGCGGCCGTCGCGGCGGCGATGGTGGTGAAGTAGGGGACGCGGTACTCGAGCGCCGCGCGGCGGATGGGAAACGAGTCGCGCACCGACTCGGCCCCGGACGGCGTGTTGATGACCAGCGCCACGTCGCCGCGCTGGATGGCCTCGACGATGTGCGGCTCGCCCTCCTGCACCTTGTTCACGACCTCGCTCGAGAGGCCCGCCTCGCGGAGCTGCGCCGCCGTGCCCCGCGTGGCGACGAGGAGGAAGCCCTGGCGCGCGAGGCGGCGCGCGATCGGGATCACCGCCTGCGAGTCCGACTCCGGGACGGAGATGAACGCGCGGCCCTCGGTGGGCAGCACCGTCCCCGCGGCCACCTGCGCCTTCGCGAAGGCGGCGCCGAAGCTCCCGTCGATCCCCATGACCTCGCCCGTCGACTTCATCTCCGGGCCGAGGACCGTGTCGACGCCCGGGAACTTGATGAACGGGAACACCGCCTCCTTGACGTTGGTGTGTGCGGGGATGATCTCGCCCGTGACGCCCTGCTCGCGGAGCGTCCGACCCACCATGCAGCGCGCGGCCACCTTCGCGAGCGGGACGCCGATGGCCTTGCTCACGAACGGCACGGTGCGGCTGGCGCGCGGGTTCACCTCGAGCACGTAGACCTCGCGCGCCTTGACGGCGAACTGCACGTTCATGAGGCCGATCACGCCGAGCTCGCGCGCCATCGCGATCGTCTGGCGGCGGATCTCCGCCTGCACCTCGGCGCCGATGGAGTACGGCGGGAGGGAGCACGCGCTGTCCCCGGAGTGCACGCCGGCGCGCTCGATGTGCTCCATGATGCCGCCGATGACCACGTCCTTCCCGTCGCTCACCGCGTCCACGTCGACCTCGATGGCGTCTTCCAGGAACTGGTCGATGAGGATCGGGTGCTCGGGCGAGACGAGGACGGCGATGCGCATGTAGCGGGCGAGGCTCTCGCGGTCGTAGACGATCTCCATCGCCCGGCCGCCGAGGACGTAGGACGGCCGCGCGAGCACGGGATAGCCGAGCGCCTCCGCCACGCGGATCGCCTCCTCGGGCGAGCGCGCCATCCCGTTCCGCGGCCGGCGGAGCTCGAGCTTGGCGAGCACCTCCTCGAAGCGCTCGCGGTCCTCCGCGCGGTCGATCGAATCGGGGCTCGTGCCGAGGATCGGCACGCCCGCGCGCTCGAGCGGCACGGCGAGGCGGAGCGGCGTCTGGCCGCCGAACTGGACGATGACGCCGTCCGGCTTCTCGCGGCCGATCAGCGCGAGCGTGTCCTCGAGCGTCAGCGGCTCGAAGAAGAGCTTGTCCGACGTGTCGTAGTCCGTGCTGACGGTCTCCGGATTGCAGTTGACCATGATGGTCTCGATGCCGTCCTTCCGGAGCGCCAGCGCCGCGTGCACGCAGCAATAGTCGAACTCGATGCCCTGGCCGATGCGGTTCGGGCCGCCGCCGAGGATGACCACCTTCTTCCGCTGCGTCGGCCGCGCCTCGTCGCCGCCCGACTCGAACGTCGAGTAGAGATACGGCGTGTGCGCTTCGAACTCGGCGCCGCACGTGTCGACCGTCTTGTAGACGGGCGCGACGTCGTGGAGCTGGCGGCGCGCGCGTACCTCCGCCTCGGTGGTGCCGAGCAGGCGGGCGAGCCGCGCGTCGGCGAAGCCGGCCTGCTTGAGCGCGCGGAGGCGCGTGGCGGAGAGGTCGGCGAGGCTCGTGCCGGCGAGCGCCTTCTCGTCGGCGAGGATCTCCTCGACGTGGCGGAGGAACCAGGGGTCGATCTTCGTGAGCGCGGCCACCTCGTCGACGCGCATGCCGCGACGGAACGCCTCGCCGACGTGCCACAGCCGGTCCGCGTTCGGCACGCGGAGGCGCTCGCGGAGCTCCGCCTCGCTCGCGGCGTTCCGCGGCTCGAAGCCGAAGCTCCCGATCTCGAGCGACCGCATCGCCTTCTGCAGCGACTCCTTGAAGGTGCGCCCGATGGCCATGGCCTCGCCGACCGACTTCATCTGCGGGCCGAGGACGTCGGTCGCCTGCGGGAACTTCTCGAACGTGAAGCGCGGGATCTTGGTGACCACGTAGTCGATCGTGGGCTCGAAGCAGGCCGGGGTCTCGCGCGTGATGTCGTTCGGGATCTCGTCGAGCGTGTAGCCGACGGCGAGCTTGGCCGCGATCTTGGCGATCGGGAATCCCGTCGCCTTGGACGCGAGCGCGGAGCTCCGGGAGACGCGCGGGTTCATCTCGATCACCACGAGGCGCCCGGTCTCCGGGTGCACGGCGAACTGGATGTTCGAGCCGCCGGTGTCGACGCCGATCGCCCGGATGATGGCGACCGACGCGTCGCGCATGATCTGGTACTCCTTGTCGGTGAGCGTCTGGGCCGGGGCGACGGTGATCGAGTCGCCGGTGTGGACGCCCATGGGATCGAAGTTCTCGATCGAGCAGACGATGACGACGTTGTCCTTGGTGTCGCGCATCACCTCGAGCTCGAACTCCTTCCAGCCCGCGATCGACTGCTCGATCAGCACCTCGTGCGTCGGCGAGGCGTCGAGGCCCCAGCCGATGTGGGCCCGGAACTCGGCCTCGGTCGTGGCGAAGTTCCCGCCCGTTCCGCCGAGCGTCCGCGACGGGCGGATGATGAGCGGGAGTCCGATCCGGTTCTTCACCGCCTCGGCCTCCTCGACCGAACGGGCGATGCCGCTCTGCGGCAGGTCGAGGCCGATCGAGCGGATCGTCTCCTTGAAGAGGTCGCGGTCCTCGGCGCGTCGTATGGCCTCGACGTTGGCGCCGATGAGGCGCACGCCGTGGCGCTCGAGCACGCCGGCGGCGGCGAGGTCGAGGGCGAGGTTGAGGCCCGTCTGCCCGCCGACCGTCGGGAGGAGCGCGTCCGGCTTCTCCGCCGCGATGATCCGCTCCAGCACCGGGATGGTCATCGGCTCGATGTAGGTGCGGTCCGCGACCTCCGGATCGGTCATGATCGTCGCCGGGTTCGAGTTGATCAGGACGACTCGGTACCCCTCCTCTTTGAGGGCCTTGCACGCCTGGGTCCCGGAGTAGTCGAACTCGCACGCCTGGCCGATGACGATCGGGCCGGAGCCGATGAGCATGATGGTCTTCAGGTCGGTGCGGCGGGGCAACGTCAGCGCTCCATCATCTCGACGAAGCGCCGGAAGAGGTAACGCGCGTCGTGTGGCCCCGGGGAGGCCTCGGGGTGGTACTGCACGGAGAACGTCTTCTGGCCCTTCACGGCGAGGCCCTCGACGGTGCGGTCGTTCAGGTTCAGATGCGTCAGCTCGCCCTTGCCCTTGAGGGAGTCGACGTCCACCGCGAAGCCGTGGTTCTGCGCCGTGATCTCGACCTTGCCCGTCGTGAGGTCCTTCACCGGATGGTTGCCGCCGTGGTGGCCGAACTTGAGCTTGTACGTCCGCCCGCCGAGCGCCAGGCCGAGGATCTGATGCCCGAGGCAGATGCCGAACACGGGCACCTTGCCGAGGAGCGCGGCGACGTTCTCGGGCGCGCCCTCGACGGCGTCGGGATCGCCGGGTCCGTTCGAGAGGAAGACGCCGTCGGGCTTGGCGGCGAGCACCTCGGCCGCCGGGGTGTACGCGGGCACCACCCGGACGCGGCAGCCGACGCCGACCAGGTTCCGGAGGATGTTGTGCTTGATCCCGTAGTCGAAGGCGACGACGTCGAGCGGCCGCTTGCCGCGCTCCTTCGCGATGTCGTCGGCGCTCGTGTAGCCGTGGCCGAGCTTCCACGGGCCCTCGGTCCACGTGTACGGGGCGGCGCAGGTGACGTTGGCCACGAGGTCGCGTCCGACCAGCCCCGGTGCCTCGCGGGCCTTCCGCACGAGCCGTCCCGGATCCAGGTCCACGGTCGACAGCACGGCCTCCTGCGACCCCGCGTCGCGCAGGTGACGGACGAGCGCGCGCGTGTCGATGCACTGGATGCCCGGGATGCCGTGCTGCGCCAGGTAGTCGCCGAGCGGCTGCTCGGCACGCCAGCTCGACGGCGCCTCGCGGTACTCGCGCACGATGAAGCCGCGCACCCAGGGCTTCCGCGACTCGACGTCCTCGCGGTTCACGCCGACGTTCCCGATCTCGGGATACGTCATCGCGACGAGCTGACCCTCGTACGACGGGTCGGTGAGGATCTCCTGGTAGCCCGTCATGCTGGTGTTGAAGACGAGCTCGCCCGTGGTCTCGCCCGTGGCGCCGAAGGACTCGCCGTGGAAGACCGTGCCGTCGGCGAGCGCCAGGACTGCGGGACGCCTGCTCACGCCGGGGTGGCCTCGTCCGCGGCCGTCGAGCGAAGCGGCGCGGCCGGCGCGCGCTCCTCGTGCACGAGCCGCCCGCCGACCAGCACCGCGACCGCACGTCCCGAGACGTCCCATCCCTCGAACGGCGTGTTCCGGCCCTTGGAGCGGAAGCTCCGGGCGTCGACGCGCCAGCGCCGTGCGGGATCGACGAGCGTCAGGTCGGCCGCGGCGCCGGCCGCGAGCGTGCCGGCCGGGAGGCGGAGGACGCGCGCCGGCCCGACCGTCATGCGGGCGACGATCGTCGGCAGGTCGGCCACGCCCTCGGCGACGAGCCGCAGCGCCAGCGGCAGCGCCGTCTCGAGCCCGACGACGCCGTTCGCGGCGCACTCGAACTCGACCTCCTTCTCGTCGCGATGGTGCGGCGCGTGGTCGGTCGCGATGGCGTCGATCGTGCCGTCGGCGAGCGCCGCGCGGAGCGCGTCGATGTCGGCGCGCGTGCGGAGCGGCGGCGCCATCTTGGCGTCCGTGCCGTAGCCCTCGACCGCCTCCTCGGTGAGGAAGAGGTGGTGCGGCGTCACCTCGGCCGTGATGGGAAGCCCGTCGGCCTTCGCCTCGCGCACCAGGGCGGCGGCGCCGGCCGTGCTCACGTGCGCCAGGTGCAGCCGCCCGCCGGTCAGGCGGACGAGGGCGATGTCGCGGGCGATCATCACCTCCTCGGCCGCGGCCGGGGTGCCGCGGAGCCCGAGGCGGAGGGCCGTCGTGCCCTCGTTCATGACGCCGCCGTTCGCCAGGTGCTCGTCCTCCTCGTGGGCGATGATCGGCAGGTCGAACATGCGCGTGTACTCGAGGGCGCGGCGCATGAGGCCGGCGTGCATCACCGGGTGGCCGTCGTCGGAGACCGCGACGATGCCGGCCCGATGCATCTCGCCGATCTCGGCGAGGCGCTCGCCCTTGAGGCCGTGCGAGAGCGCGCCGATTGGATACACGCGGGCCCCGCCCGCGATGCGCGCGCGGTCGATGATGAACTGCGTGACGGCGGCGCTGTCGTTGACGGGCTCGGTGTTGGCCATGCACGCGAGCGAGGTGAAGCCGCCGGCGAGCGCTGCCTTGACGCCCGACGCGATCGTCTCCTTGTATTCGTAGCCCGGCTCGCGGAGGTGCACGTGCATGTCGACGAGGCCGGGCAGGACCAGGAGCCCGCGCGCGCCGTACTCCGCCGCGTCGCCCGCCGCGAGCGTGCCGGGCGCGCCCGTCGCGACGATGCGGCCGTCGTCGACGAGCACGTCGCCGGGCGCGGCGGTCCGCGCGACCGGGTCCACGAGCGTGCCGCCCCGGATGAGGAGGCGCGCGCTCACGCGCGCACTCCCGTCTGACGCCGCGGCTCGGCGGCGATCGCCGGCTCGAGCGCGTCGCCCGCGCCAGCCGTCTTGGCGCGGTTCACCAGGAGGTAGAGGAGGGCCATGCGCACCGCGACGCCGTTCGTCACCTGGTCCATGATGACCGAGTATGGCCCGTCCGCGACGGCGCTCGAGATCTCGAGCCCGCGGTTCAGCGGTCCGGGGTGGAGGATGATCACGTGCGGCCGCGCCAGGCGGACCGCGTCCTCCGTGAGGCAGAAGTAGCGCGAGTACTCGTCGAGCGTCGGGAAGAAGTTGGCGCCCTGCCGCTCGCGCTGGATACGGAGCATCATGATGACGTCCGCGTCGCGCACGCCCGATTCGAGGCTCGTGTGGAGCTCGGCGCCGAGCCGGCCGAGCTCCGGCGGCAGCAGCGTCGGCGGCCCCACGAGGCGCACCGTCGCGCCGAGGGTGCGGAGCGCGTGCAGGTTCGAGCGCGCGACCCGGCTGTGGAGGACGTCGCCGACGATGGCGACCGTGCGCCCGGCGAGGTCGCCGAGACGCTCCCGAATCGTCAGGAGGTCGAGGAGCGCCTGCGTCGGGTGCTCGTGGCAGCCGTCGCCCGCGTTCAGGATGGGGCACGTGACGTGCCGCGCGAGGAGGTGGCACGCGCCCGAGGAGGGATGGCGCACCACGATCGCGTCGGGCCGCATCGCCTCGAGGTTCCGCGCGGTGTCGGCGAGCGTCTCGCCCTTGCTGGCGCTCGAGGTGGACGCGCTCACGTTGATGGTGTCGGCGGAGAGCCGCTTGGCGGCGATCTCGAACGACGTGCGTGTCCGCGTGCTCGCCTTGTAGAAGAGGTTGATCACCGTCTTCCCGCGGAGCGTCGGCACCTTCTTGATGTCGCGCTCCGAGATCTCCTTGAAGGACTCGGCGGTGTCGAGCATCGTCGCGATCTCGTCCGCCGCCACGCCTTCCAGGCCGAGCAGATGCCGCTGGGTGAACGCCATCGTGTCCTCCCTCAGCCCTCGATCACGACCTCGTCCACCCCGTCCGCCTCGGCGAGCCGGACCTGGACCTGCTCGCGGCGGGAGGTGGGGAGGTTCTTGCCCACGTAGTCGGCGCGAATCGGCAGCTCGCGATGGCCGCGGTCCACCAATACCGCGAGCTGGATCGACTGCGGCCTGCCGAAGTCGACGAGGGCATCCATGGCCGCGCGGATCGTCCGGCCCGTGAAGAGCACGTCGTCCACGAGGAGGATGCGCTTCCCGCCGACGGGGAAGGGGATGTCGGTGCCCTGGACCACCGGGTTCTGGAGGCCGCGGTCCAGGTCGTCGCGGTAGAGCGTGATGTCGACGACGCCGAACGGGATGTTCGCGCTGCCCTCGATCTCCGCGATGGCGCGCTGGATGCGCTTGGCGATGTGGATGCCGCGGGAGCGGATTCCGACGAGCGCCAGGTCGGCGGTGCCCTTGTTGCGCTCGAGGATCTCGTGCGCGATGCGGACGAGGGCGCGCTGGATGGCGACCGGGTCCATCACGAGCCGGCTGCCGTTCTCGCTCACGCCCGGCTCCAGACACGAAAATGCCTCCGCGGCGAAGCCGGGAGGCACTGTGTTCGCGACCTGTTGTCCCGTCCGGGACGGCTGTGAGGATCCTTCACTGCTCGACCTTTCCTGACCTCGCTGGGCCAAGTTAAAAGGTGAACCGGTCGAGGACAGGTGTACGCGCCGCGACGCGGGCTGTCAAGTTGACGGCGGTGATTTTTCGTTGCGCGGTGCGAACTCGCCGCGATAAGAGCCGAGTGAGCTGCATGATGCGCCTGCTCGCCGTCGCAGTCTCCGTGGCGACCGCTGCTGTGGCGGTCGCGCAGCCAGTCAGCGTCGTTCGACCGCCAATCCCGGACGAGTTCGGCACGGCGCTCGCGCCACTGGGAGACCGCCTGCTCGTCGGGGAGGTGCGGAGCGCTCGTCTCGTCGACCCATTCACGAACACGCTCCTGAAGACGTTCGTGATTCCGGGAGACAACTCGAGTTTCTATGGGACCGCGGTGGCCGGCGACGCCTCGATTGTCCTCGTCGGCCTGGGCGGGACGGCCCACATGTTCGACGCGTCCACCGCCGCTCTCGTCCGGACCTTCACCAGCCCGGCCGGTCCCGGCGACGGATTCAGCGCGGCGCTCGCCGTGCTCGGCAGCGACGTGCTCGTCGGTGCTCCCGTCAACCCCGCCGGCGGAATCGTCTATCTGCTCGACGGTGCCACCGGCGCCGTTGTCCGCACGTTCAGCGCTCCCACTCCCGCCGCGGGCGATGGCTTCGGCAGCAACATCGCAGTGTTGGGCGACGACATCCTCATCGGTGCCCCGGGTGACGACACGGATGCCTCGGACAGCGGCGCGGCATACCTCTTCGATGCGGGGACGGGCGGACTGCTCCAGACATTCACCAACCCGGCCCCCGCCGTCGAGGCCAGGTTCGGGCACGCGGTCGCGTTCGGCGCGGGCGGTGCGCTCGTCGGCGCCCCCGGCGACACCTTTCCCGCGGCGCCTGGGGCCGCCTATGCATTCGATGCCGGCAGCGGAGCGTTGCTTGCGACGTTCTCGACGCCGGGCACGTACAACCTGGGCAGCTCCGTCGCGTGGCTCGGCGACGATGCGCTGGTCGGCGCGTCCACTCCGACGGCGTACGTGTTCGATGGCTCGACGGGCGCGGTCGTGAGGCCGTTGACCAGCTTCCCGGGATTTTCGTTCCGGTTCGGAACGCCGGTCGCGGTCGTGGATGGCCATCCCTTCGTGGCAGATTCCAGCGTGACCGGTCTGGGCGCGGACTATCACGCGGGTGCGGTCCTCCTGTTTTGCGGAGGTTCCATCGGCTGCGGACCCTGCGAGACCTGCGGCCCCGCCGGAACGTGTGTCGTGGCACCGCACCCCACCTGCCACGACCACGGCAGCGGTCGCTTTACCCTTCGCGCCGTGAACGGTGCGCGAGACACGTCCGACCTCGTCGGCTGGAGTGGTAGAGGCAGCTTCGACGGCGTCTTTCTGAACGGGGCCCAGTCCGGGGCGGGGGGGAACCTCTCGAACCCTCTGGCGGCCGGCCCCGACTACACGCTCTGCGCGTACGATGAGTCCGGGCCGAGCCCGAATCTTCTCTTCCGGGCGACGGCGCCGGCAGGCGGGATCTGCGACGGGGAGCCCTGCTGGGAGGCCGCGATCCCCTGCACGTACTACCGCTGCGGCTTTTCCTACCGGGATGCGGAGAAGGGTTTCGAGGGTGTCAGCCGGGCCGGCGCGAAGGTGCTGACGAACGACTCGCCCACGCCGTTCCAGTTCAAGCTGCTTGCGAGGGGGGAGAACCTCTCCAATCGACCCGGCGGCCTGCCGCCCCTGCCGTTCCCCCTCCCGGTTCGCGTGCAGCTTCAGATTCGCGATGGGCTCTGCTGGCAGGCGGAGTTCTCCACGGCCACGACCAATACGGCCTTCCGGTTCCGCGCCAGGAGCGACTAGGGCGCGAGCCGTCCCTCGAGCGTCAGGACACCGACCGCAAAGCGCGTGAGCACGTCGACCACCGTGTCGATGTTCTTGTACGTGCCGTCGAGATGACCGCGCGCCAGCGCCTCCGTCTGCGCGATCATCGCCTCCGCCACCATGTGGACACGCTCGCGTTCCGCCTTCGTCGTGGAGGGAAAGCCGAGGCGGATCAGGTCCTGCACCAGGTCGGCATGCAGCTCGGCGCGGAGCTCGCGCGCCATCTTTCCCATGGGCGACGTCGGGTGCTGCATCTCCTGCGCGTAGAGCCTGAAAAGGCCCGGGTTCTCGATCCAGGTCTGCACCGAGACGCGGAACGTCTCCCGCACCGCATCGACGCCGCGGCCGGCGAGCAGGTCCTCGCGCGCGGCTCGGAGCTGCGCGCGCAGGGCGCCGATCCGCTCCGTCCCCAGCGACCGGACGAGGTCGTCCATGTCTCGGAAATGGACGTAGAACGTGGGCTG
>Ga0111539_10008554_pt1 | contig 12995 bp, 14 predicted proteins | sample RhiMethybrSRZTD1_FD_79667 | JGI IMG/M metagenome (GOLD analysis project Ga0111539, IMG submission 79667) | Populus rhizosphere microbial communities from Tennessee, USA - Rhizosphere MetaG P. TD hybrid SRZTD1 (version 2) (version 2) | ecosystem: Host-associated > Plants > Roots > Rhizosphere >...
CAATCGCACGTCTGGCGGCGGCTCTTCGCTAATATCCGATTCTGGGAATTCGCACGAACATCCCGTTCCTCCTCCGGATCCTCGACCATCCCCGCTTTCGCAATGCCACAGCGGACACGGGGTTCCTGGACGCTGAAGCGGCGTCGCTCGCGGAGGCTTTGCACGATCCCGCGGTCCCGGCTCACGTCCGCGCAGCGGTGGAGGCGGAGCGTGAAGGTTCCACTTCTGAAGCCTCTTCGTCTTCCTGGGACCCATGGAATGCGACGGGACGGGCGGAGGCACCTGGAATCAAGGCGACCAACTCCACTGCCGGATCCGGCCGTCCGGTCTGCATCGGCGATGGCACGTACCTTGTGGACGCGGATGGGCGCCGAGAAGTCGTGTACGTCGCTCGTTCCGGCAGTCGGAGTTGGGCGTTCTGGAACGGCCGGGACTATTCGATCTCGTTGGATGACACAACCGGAAGGCGCCCCACGTCGGCGGCCTCAGCGAGCCACGGCGTTCAGGCGCTGACGGCGCCGATGCCCGGAACCGTCTTGAAAGTCCTGGTCGAGCCCGGCGCGCGCGTCGTCAAGGGCGAAACCATCCTGATCCTCGAGGCGATGAAAATGGAACTGCCTCTGCGGGCGCTCGAGGACGCCAGCGTGGTCGCGGTGCATTGTCGGGAAGGAGAATTGGTGCAGGCAGAGGCCGTACTGGTGGAATTGGCATGACACTCGGAGGTCTGGATTACGCGGGCCGCAAAGTCACTATCGTCGAAGTCGGACCGCGCGACGGACTTCAAAACGAACAGGCGGCGGTCTCGACGGCCGACAAGATCGCGTTCGTCAATCTGCTGAGCGCGGCAAAGCTGCCAGTCATCGAAGTGTCGGCCTTCGTCAGCCCGAAGTGGGTTCCGCAGATGGCTGATGCGTCGGCCGTGTTCGCCGGCATCGCTCGAGACCCGGCCATCCGCTACACTGCCCTCGTCCCCAATCTCCCAGGGTTCTATCGCGCCGTCGAAGCGGGCGTCACCGAAATCGCGATCTTCGCAGCATCGAGCGAGACGTTCAGCCGCAAGAACATCAACCAGAGCATCGCCGAATCGTTCCTCACGTACGAACAGGTGTGCGAACGGGCCCTGGCCTCAGGCGTCCGCGTGCGCGGATATCTATCCACGGCGTTCGGATGCCCTTACGAAGGGGACGTCTCGCCGGTGGTGGTCGCCGATCTCACGGCTCGGCTCATTGGGCTCGGAGTCTTCGAAGTGTCTGTGAGCGACACGATCGGCATCGCACATCCCGGACAGGTGCCGCTGGTGCTCGAGCGCGTGCTCGAACACGTCAAGGAGAGTCAGGTCGCTCTGCACTTCCACGACACGCGCGGAACCGCGCTCGCCAATGTGCTCGCGGCGCTGCCCTTCGGCATCTCGACGTTCGACGCCTCCGCTGGAGGGCTTGGCGGATGCCCGTACGCGCCGGGCGCCGCCGGCAACCTGGCCACCGACGACCTGCTCTATATGTTGAATGGCTTGGGAATCGAAACGGGGGTTTCGCTGGCGGCCGTGAGCGACGCGTCAGCGTTCATCGGAAAGAGGCTCGATCATCCACTGCCGTCGCGCTACGCACAAGCGGCGGCAGCGCGGCGGACATCCACCTAAACCTTCAGCCCGAACTTCTAACTTCTAAGTTCTAACTTCCGAAGGGTTGGCTTCGGTGAGCGCCTTCACCACGTCTTCGAACGGCAGCATGTTGATGGCGTCATAGTCGGCGGGGCAGCCGAACTCGCGCTGCTGCGGGGCGGTCGGGTTTCCGAGCGTGACGCACAGACCGCAACCGATGCAAAGGTCGGCGCGTACGGCGCAGACCATCCGGCCATCGCGATCGGGTTCTTCGATGATGCAGCCGGCCACCGGGCAGGCAGCCTGACAAATCGAGCAGGCAAACGCACCAAAGCAGGCATCGGGGTCGATGACCGCAATCGTCTTGGGCGCCTTCTTCCGAGGGCCACCCATCATCTTTGTCCACATCGTGGACGGATTATATCGTGGAAGCCGGACTATTGGAGCGGATGGCCTGGGGCATCGCCGCTTTCTGGCGTAGTGGCCCAAAGCGACCCCGTGTCTTCGACAATCGTGATGTTCGCGTTGGTCGCAAAATACCGGGGGTTGACAACGCCGAGCGGGTCGGCGGCCGCCCGGAAGCCCTGAGAGCTCTCGCCAACGCCCAAGCCGTTGCAGGTAGGCGGGGCTCCAGGAAACGGCGTGCCCTCGAGTTGAATGAGGTATCCGGAATGCGTCACCGAGTCGGCCACCGCGAGGGACGGGGTAATGAATCCGTCGTTGGAACCGGGTGGCGGCGTGCCCAACGTCGTCAGGCTCGGCGCGTAGAAGCCCGAGCCGCACGTGAACGCGAAACTCAATTGCGCGCTATTGATCGCGCGCAACGACCCGATTGCGGAGGCCGCCCCCGCCGACTGCCTCGCTTGCAACATGCGCGGGGTCGCAATGCTCGCCAAGATGCCGATCAACCCGCAGACAAAGATCAGGTCGATCAGCGCGAATCCGTGCTCACTTTGACGTCTGGTCTGCCGCATGTCCTGTGCGGCAATAGCAGAGTTCGTGCCCTTTTTGGAGATGTGGCTAACTCATTCAGAGTCAATCAGTTCTACTACCAGGCCCCAGCCCAACCACTGACACTTTCTGTCATTTCAGCCAGATCTGACAATTGTTGGCACTATTCGTCTTAGGCCTTGCCCTTGCTCACGTCGGGGACATCTTCACCAAGTGCCGTCGCCAGATCAATCTGGTGCTCTTGCTCCTGTCGCAGGATCTCTCGAATGTCCTCCGCAATTGCGTATTCACCAAGGGCCTCGCACTGACGCACTCGCTCCCGGTAGTTGCGAATCGTGTCGTTCTCGTTCTTCAAGTCAGCGCGCAGCATCCCCTTGGCATCGTCTGTCAGCTTCACCGGCAGCGGCGTCGCGGTGGGCATGCCACCGAGGTAGTCGATGTGCTTCGACACCTTGAGGGCATGCTGCAGCTCTTCCCCTGCGTGAACCTCGAGTTCCTTGGCGATGGTCATGTACTCCGCGCCCTTGAGTACCTGGGAGTACACGGTGTATGCGATGATCGCCTGGTATTCCCGCGCCAAGTCTTCGTTCAGGCGGTCGATGAGCTCTTTGCGCGTCATGGTCGAGTTGGGCATCGCGAGTCTCCTTCTATGAGGGGCGCTTTTTGCAAGAGCACAGCCAAATGAAGTCTCAACCCATGAGTCCAAAGAGCGCACCGCGGCTTCTCGCACTCGTCTCAGCGGTCGTGATCGCGGGCGGGATCGTCAGTGCGCAAACGAAGATCACGGCTCCCAAGAACAAGTACACGCCCGCGGAAGATGTGAAACTGGGCCGCGAAGCGGCGGCCGAGGTGCGCCAACAGCTGCCCATAATGACGGACGATCTGGTGTCGTCCTATATTTCGAACCTCGGGCGCCGACTGGCGGACGTTATCCCAAACGAGTATCAGCATTCGGAGTTCAGGTACACGTTCGACACGGTGAATGTCCGTGAGATCAACGCCTTCGCGCTGCCCGGCGGACCGATGTTCGTCAACCGCGGCATGATCGAAGCGGCGAAGACCGAGGGCGAGGTTGTGGGCGTCATGGCGCACGAGCTCAGCCACGTCATGCTACGCCATGGCACCGCGCAGGCGACCAAGGCCACTCCCTATCAAGTTGGATCGATTCTCGGGCAGATCGCGGGCGCCATCATCGGCGGCAACACCGGCGCGATCATCTCGCAAGGTACGCAGTTCGGTCTGAGCGCGGCTTTCACCCGGTTTAGCCGTGAATACGAGCGCCAGGCCGACATCCTTGGCGCTCAGTTGATGGCGCGTGCGAATTACGACGCCCGCGATATGGCGAGCATGTTCAAAACGATCGAGAAGCAGGGCGGTTCGGGTGGCCCGGAGTGGCTCAGTGACCACCCGAATCCGGGCAACCGCGCCGACTACATCACCAAGGAGGCGGCGGCGCTGCACGTCGAGAATCCGATTCGCAACTCCGCCGCGTTCGACAGGGTGCGCACGCATCTGCGCGAGCTGCCCAAAGCGCCGACCACTGAGGAAGCCACGAAAAACCGCAAGCGAACCGGCGGCGGATCAACACGCACGGGCGATGCTCCGCCGACCGGCCGCGTCCCGGCGCCTTCGACCAAGTACACGGAATACACCGAGGGCAACATCTTCCGCGTCAGTGTGCCGTCGAACTGGAACGAATTGCCGGATGCGAACTCGGTCACGTTTGCGCCGCCGTCTGGCTACGGCAGCTACAACGGACAAAGCGTCTTCACGCACGGCGTGCAGATGGGGATCTCGGGCAACGAGACACACGACCTGCAGACAGCCACCGACGAGCTCATTGACTCCCTCCGAGAGGGTAATCCGCGAATGGGCCGCGCGTCGGGCTACCGAGGCGTCACGCTCGGCGGTCGCCGAGGGCTGCAGACGACGGTCGACAACGTGTCGGATGCCACGGGCCAGCGCGAAACCATTCAGATTGCAACGGCCCAGATGCGCAACGGCGATCTGGTGTACGCCATCTTCGTGGCGCCAACCAGCGAGTACAACAGCTATCTGCCAGTCTTCCAGCGCGTCACGAACTCGGTGCGGTTCCTCGACTAGTCGTGCCCCTGTACTCGTAGGGCCGTACTCGTAGCGCAGGACTTCAGTCCTGCCTTCCTCATTCTGGTATCATCGCGCCCATAGAGGTGCCACTATGAGATTCCGCTCGCTCCTGGTCCTGCTGGCGCTCGGCGTTTTCGTCCAGACGGGGAGGGCTCAGCAGCCGGCCCCACAGACCCCGCCGGCGGGTCGCGGCGGAGCGAATGCCGCAGCCGCGGTGCGATCGCCTGAAGTACTCGGTGATCGCCGCGTCACCTTCCGGTTGAACGCCCCCAAGGCCTCCGAAGTCCGGCTTACCTGCGAATGTGTCAAAGACGCGGTGATGATGAAGAAGGACGAACGAGGCATCTGGAGCGCCACGGTCGGACCGATTGAGCCGGACCTCTACGAGTACGAATTCACCGTCGACGGGGTTCAGATGAGCGACCCGCGCAACATCGTCGTGAAGTACAACTCGCGGCCGGGCCCGATCTCGAGCGTGCTCGACGTCCCAGGCGGCGGACCGATGTTCTACGACGCCAAGGCCGTGCCGCACGGCACCGTGGACATTCGCCTCTACGACTCGAAGGCAACCAACTCCGTCCGGCGCTTGTTCGTGTACACGCCGCCAGGGTACGACCGCGGGTCGAACAAGCTGCCGGTGCTCTATCTGCTTCACGGCGCCGATGGTGACGAGAGCTCGTGGACGGCATTCGGCCGCGCCAATCTGATTCTCGACAACCTGATCGCCGATCGCAAAGCCGCGCCGATGGTCGTGGTCATGCCGTTCGGGTATGCCTACCCGGCGAGCGTCGGCGCTGCCGGCGACAAGCAGCGCACGGATTTCGAGAAGGATCTGATCGAGAACATCATCCCGTTCACGCAGGCGAACTATCGCGTCTACACCGATCGCGATCACCGCGCGATCGCTGGCCTCTCGATGGGCGGCGGCCAGACCCTGCAAATTGGCCTGCACCATCTCGATCTGTTCAGCCGGGTGGCGGGCTTCAGCGCCGCCGTGGCGAGGGCACCCTATGATGCGTTCAAAGATGTGGCGGCGGACGCCAAGAAAGTGAATGCCTCGCTCAAAGTGTTGTGGCTGGCCTGCGGCAGCGACGACAGCCTCTTCAACCCGAACAAGCAGTTCTCCGAGTTCCTGACCACAAGCGGGATCACGAACACGTTCGTGCCGAGTACCGGCGCGCATACGTGGATCAACTGGCGGAAGTATCTGGCTGAAGTCGCGCCGAAGATGTTCCCCGGCGAGGCCGGCAAGGCGCCACGGAGTACGGGGAACTGAGTTAGGGTTACAGGGGTAGGGGTAGGGGTAGGGGCAGGGCTAAGCTAAGGGCTAAGGGCTAAGGGCTAAGGGCTAAGGGCAGCCCTGAGCCCTTCAGCCCTGACGCGCGTCAGTAAACGATCGCTCCGGTCGCCTTGATCAGCCACGAATCCGCGGATGCGCTCTTGGCCACGGGAGTCCCCGGCTGTGCCTGAGCTTTTTCTCGGGCCGCTTCGTTGCCTTCTCGGTCGTCGGCTTTGATGCGTTGAACGACGCCCTGTGCTGCGGCTTTCTTCCCCTTCGCGGTCACCGGGAACACGATGACGCCATCCTCGACCTTGATCATCATGGTCGGCACGCCGGCGGCGTCCCTGGCGCCAAGCGCCATCCAGCAGCCCATTTCCGTGCAGACGGCGGTCACGACACCTTCGACCCGCACGTCCTTGCCCTCGAAACGGGCGGGATCCTTCAACAGCTGATCGAGCGGCGTCACGGCCGAGATCGTGACACCCTTGCCATAGGTGGTGGGTGCGGCCGCGCCCGGCGCGACGACAGCGGCGGCGACGGTCAGGACGAGAGCCAGCGTGAGTATCTTCATGACCGCCATTAAACCACGGAGCGGTGATTCTTTGATCACCCTGCCGCTTCTTTAGTACTGATCCATTCGAAACCCGAATTTCCGCAGCCGGTCGATCGACGTGCTGATCCAGCGGCCGTAGTCGGCGGCCAGGATGCGCTCGATCTCTCGTTCGCTGACGCTCTGCCCCGGTCGCAGGTTCGCGGCGCGCATTTCCGCCACCATGTCAGTGTTGGCCACCACGTACGCATCGTCGGGGTTGAGGGCCACCTGACGCCATGACCGAACCGCTTCGACCTTTCGCCCCTGCCGCCAGTAAATCATCCCTAGCAGCAAATGCGCATCGCTCGCCCGGTAGCCGTCAGGGGTCGTGTTGAGAATTCCGGTCAGGATGTTGATCCGGACGTTGTCGTAGTACGCGCCAAGCAACTCGCGGGGCGCAAGCTTCTTCGCCTCGAGCACATCCTCGAAGTGGTGCCGCAGGCGCGCCACGAACGTCAGCGCATCGAGGTTGGCCCGACGGGTCCACTCGAGATCGCCGTATGGCTCGGTGTCGAGCAGCGTGACGAGCGCGTCACGGCTGGCCTGGGCGATCTTGTCCAGCAGGAAGAGCAGCTCGATGGTCGCGCGGGTGGATGGGTGTTCGGAGGCGTACCGACTGATGAAACCGATGAACTCGACGTGGTCTGCGGCAATCTGCAGCTCGGTCCACAAGCGCAGATCGCGAATCCCCGGATCGGTGTAGGGCTGAAGCCCGTTCTGTTCGGTATAGCCGCGAAGCAACGCCGGCAGCTTTCCATCATTCGGATGATGGGTTTCAGCAATGTGCGCGAGGGGCTTGAAAGCTGTCAACCGGTCGCGCCTGGCCCACGACTTGTCGACGAGCACCTGCACGCCGCCTTCACTCAGCTCGAGAGGCGGCCTGAGGACGTCCCCGGGCGATTTTGCCGCTTGCACGTACTCGGCCGGCACGTGCAGGCGCTGATCAGGAGCCTTCGGTCTCAGGACGAAGCGATCGAGGGCAATGCCGGGCGTGAGGAACGGAAACAGCATCGTGGCGCGTTCGCCGATCTTGGTGAAGTCGAACGTGAATCCGCGAATCGTGACGGACGTCGACTCGCCGGTTAGCCGGAGCGCCGGGTTGTCGAGCGCTGGATCCATCGGCTGCAACCCTGGCAACGCGGACGGGTCGGGTGGCAGTGCATCGACGAAAAACACCGCAGGGTCCGCGCGTTCAAACTGACCGGCAGGGAATGTTGCGATCGCTTCGCGCAGGGGCCAGTAGCCTGCGGCTACCGCGATCGCGACGTGAAGTCCCGCAGACGCACTGAACCCGGCGCGCCGCTCACGTCGGGTCTGAGCGTTCCATTCGCGGCGTTCTTCGGCGAGGCGTTGACGACGACCCTCAACGATCGATTCCATCGCGTTGCCTGTGATCCACGCGGGCCTGCTGCCGTAAGAAGTCGTCCGGAGGCGGCGGCGGGGGTGGTGGCGGAGGTCGGGGTGCGGAGATGAACCGCATCATGGGAGCCGGTTCGGGCAGCTCCTGATTGAGCAACGAGCCGACCCAGAACACGGCCAGCAGGAGCACCGCCAGAGCGCCCACGGCGGCGACAACCGAACGCCGGGCGAGTGGGCGGCGGCCGATGACCTCGATGCGCCAGAGCAGATCGTGCGGCATGCCCCGAACCAGACGCAGGAGGACGGTCGTGGCAAGAGTCGCGGCGGACTTCTCTTCCGCCTCACACTCCCAAAGATCGGATTCGATCTCAGCGCGACGAGCGGCACGAACGGCTGCCGGCATGCCGCACGTGTAGGTCGATGTCCAGACGCGGCACAGTACGATGGTCAGCTCAGCAAATAGACGCATCGTTCACGCCGTTGCTGCTTTCTTCCGAAGCGCGCGACGCTCTCTCGCCAGCGACGCGCGCGCAGCTTCGTATGCAGCATCGCCGAGCGCCGTGAGCTGGTAGAGCCGACGCGTGGGACGTCGTCCTTCGGCGGCAATGTGTGGATCCTCCCAGCGCGCCTCCAGGATCCCCATCCGCTCCAGTCGACCGAGCGCGCGGTACAGCGTGCCGTACGCGGTCAGCAGCCGCTGGTCCTGCGAGTGTTTGATTTCCTTGGCGATCTGATACCCATGAAACGTGTCTCCGCCCCGCTGGCGGAGGAGCACCGCTGCCTCGCAGATGGCGAGCTCAATCGGCACCAGCGCCCCAACCTTTCTCCGCACGGGCAAAGAATAAGCAGATATCTGCTCAATGTCAAGAAACGAACAGCCAAAACGCACGTGTTAGGATCGGCCCACTCATTTGTCCGTCGGCTCTCATCCTTACCTTCTCCGGTCCCAGGTTCTGACCCTGGTGGTGGCTTCCTGGGTGCTCGGGACCGTTCCCCTCGCATCGGCACAGACGCCCGGGGCCACAACTCCGCGCAAGCAGGCGCGAGCCTCGCGGATTGCGCAAGGCGCCATCAGGCTTGATGGACGGCTGGACGACGCCGGCTGGCGTGCGGCCGAGGCGCTGGTCGACTTCACGCAGGCGGAGCCGACTGAAGGCGCCCCACCGACCGATCGGATGGAGGTCTTCTTCGTTTACGACGAAACCGCACTCTGGATCGGCGCTCGCATGTTCAGCACGCGAGGCGCTGTCCAGGCGCCCATGAGCCGACGCGACGACGGGGCGCAGGCAGAGTATCTGCAGATCGAGCTCGACACCTATCTCGATCGACGCACCGCTTACATGTTCGGCGTCACCGCCTCGGGCGTGCGCCTCGATCACTTCCATCCGTCGGACAACGAAAACGACGCCGACGCGCAGTTCGACCCGGTCTGGGAAGCCAAGACGGCGATCGGCGACGATGGATGGACCGCCGAACTCTGGCTCCCCTTCTCCCAGCTTCGCTTCAACGATGTGCCCGAACGCGTGTTCGGCCTGAACGTCAAGCGGTGGCGGCCCGATCTCAACGAAGAGGACTACTGGGTGATCGTCGGGCGCACGCAAAGCGGATGGTCGTCGCGCTTTGGCGATTTGCGCGGGATCGAAGGCGTTCATCCGAGAGCGCGCCTGGAAGTGCTGCCCTACGTGGCCAGTTCGTCGGTCACGACCGGCGACCGCGATCCCAACAACCCGTTCCAAGATCCCGTGAATCTGGACGGGCGTGTCGGGGCCGACGTCAAGGTGGGGATCGGCTCCAACTTTACGCTCGACACGACCTTCAACCCGGACTTCGGCCAGATCGAAGCCGATCCGGCGGAAGTGAATCTCTCCGTCTTCGAAACCACGTTCAGCGAGCGACGGCCGTTCTTCATCGAGGGGAGCAGCGTGCTCGAAGCGGGCACGAGCAACTACTACTACTCGCGGCGTATCGGGGCACGCCCCACGGGGTCCGCGCCGGGCGACTACGTCGACTACCCGGACACGAGCACGATCATGACCGCCGCCAAGCTGACCGGCAGGCTCAGGTCCGGCTTGTCGCTTGGATTTCTCGGCGCGGTCACCGCCAGCGAAACGGCGCTGACGTCGACCGGCGGCGTGGGTGGCGAGGTGAAAGTCGCGCCGCAGAGCACCTGGGGCGTGGCCCGGGCGATTCAAGAGCTCGGCAGCGGTGGCTCAACCGCCGGCGCCCACTTCACCGTCGTCCATCGGGGTCTCGAGGACACCGATCCCATGGCGACCGTGTTCGTCCGCAACGCCATCACGACCGGCGTCGATACGCGGCTTCGCTTCAAGGATCGCACCTACGAAGCCGCGTTCAACCTGGGGTTGACCCACGTCGACGGCGAGCCGGCAGCCATCGATCGCGTGCAGCGCTCGAGCGGTCATTACTTCCAGCGCCTCGATCAGCCCACGATCCGCCTCGACCCGACCCGAACCTCGCTCGACGGGGCGCAGATCCAGGGCAGCTTCAACAAGGTGGCCGGCCGGCATTGGCTGTGGGGCGCCAACCTGATGATCGAGTCGCCCGAGTTCCATCCGCTCGACTTCGGGCGCCTCAATTACGCGGGCGACTACAACGGCGGACCCCGGTTGACCTACCGCGAAACCCGGCCGGGCAAGCTGTTTCGCTCTTACTCGCTGGGCGTGAGCCTCAACGCCTACTGGTACTTCGACCGCGACCTTGGCGTGAGGAACAGCGTCGGCACCAACGCGAGCGTCACGTTCAAGAACTTCTGGTCAGGGTCGATCAACACGACCAACTATTTCAGTGGCCTCGATACGCAGCTGACAAGGGGCGGACCCACGATGGGCACCCCGGGCGGATTCAACATCAGCGGATCGCTGCGCAACAGTACCGGCGCCAGCACCCGGTGGAGCGGCAACGTCAGTTCGAGACGCAACGAATTCGGCGAGGTGGCGTGGAGCGTGAGCAGCGACATCTCGGCACGCCCGTCGCCCTCGCTGCAGTTCTCGGTTTCACCCGACTACAGCAACGAGAACGCCACCAGCGGAGCGTTCCAGGGCGCGGTCAACCGCCAGTACATCACGACGCTCACTGGCGGCCGCCCCGAAACCTACGACCGTCGCTACGTCTTCGGCCTGGTGGATCGCACAACCATCTCGACGCAGTTCCGCGTCAGCTACGTCTTCAAGCCCGACGTGACGCTCGACGTGTATGCCGAGCCGTTTGCCGCGAGCGGCCGCTACCTTGGCTTCGGCGAGCTGGCGATGTCGCGCGGCCAGGATCTGCGGATGTACGGGACGGATGGGACGACGCTGAAACGGAATGAAGACGGCAGCTACACAGTGACCGACGGCGCGGCAACGTTCAACCTGTCCAACCGCGATTTCAACAACCGATCCTACCGCAGCAACCTCGTGCTGCGCTGGGAGTGGCGGCCGGGCAGCACGTTGTTCGTGGTCTGGCAGCAGAACCGCGCCAGCTCGGTCGCAACCGGCGAACACGTCGGCCTCGGCGATCTGTTCGGATCGCTCTCCGCGCCCGGCAGCAACATCTTCGCGGTAAAAACGACGTTCTGGTTGTCGCGATAAACCACGTACACCGCAGAGCACGCAGAGTCTCATTCCGACGTTGTGTCCGGTTTCTTCAGGACGAGTCGGCCAGGCGATCCTGAACGCTCGGCTGCGACAACCACTGCTGAATGCGGGCGAGGAGTGCGTTGGCCGTCTGCTCGAACGCCTCACGTCTTTCCGCGCGTGTGCCCGCTACGGCTGCGGGATCTGCGAAGCTCCAGTGAATCCGCTCGCCGCCGCCCGGGAACACCGGGCAGCTTTCCGCCGCCTGATCGCAGACCGTGATCACATAGTCGAACGCCTCGTCGCGGAACCGATCCACGTTCTTCGGATACTGACCGGGCATCTCGAGATCGAAGAGATGCTTCACCACCTCGCGAGCCGTCGGATGGATTTCGAGCTGCGGAGCGGTTCCCGCACTCTCGACCGTGATCCGGCCGCGCGCCGCATGGCGAAGAATCGCTTCGGCCATTTGCGAGCGCGCGGAGTTGCCGGTACAGAGAATCAGGACTCTCACGGGGCGCAGCACTCGGGGCCGCAGCAGCTCTTCGCGGCCGCGACGGGCTTCCGGGCGCGGATGAAGGCACTGGCAAACTTGCCGTTGGCAGCCGGCGCGATGGCCTCGGCATCAACGCCGGTTCCGCTGAGGAACTCACGCGCGTCGCCCACGTTGTAGACCCGCCAGGGATCGATGTCGATCGCCTCGAACCCGGCTGACGCCAGCGTCTCGCGGTAGACAGACTCATCGAGCGCGCCGGCGACGCAGCCGACCCACAATTCGACGTTCCGGCGGATCTCCGCTGGAACCGGCCCGCGGACGATCACGTCCGACACCGCAAACCGTCCACCAGGCTTGAGCACGCGAAACGCCTCTCGCAACACCCGATCCTTGTCGGCAGATAGATTGATCACACAGTTCGAGATGATCACGTCGACCGAGTTGTCGGGCAACGGGATGGCTTCGATCTCGCCCTTGAGGAACTCGACGTTGGTGGCGCCGGCCTTGCGCTGATTCTCCCGCGCGAGGGCGAGCATCTCGTCGGTCATGTCGAGCCCGTAGACCTTCCCTGTCGGTCCGACGCGTCTGGCCGACAGCAACACGTCGATGCCGCCGCCGGAGCCCAGATCCAGCACCGTCTGGCCGGGCTCGAGATCGATCATCGCCGTCGGATTGCCGCATCCGAGGGACGCGTTCACCGCCTCCGTCGGCAGTGTCTCAGTTTCGCTCGCCGTGTAGAGATTCGAGGTAATCGGATCGCCGCAACTCCCGCCGCAGCAGGAAGCGGTCTTCGCGCCAATCGCGGCCTTGCCGTATTTCTCCTTGATCGCGTCCTGCAACGTCCCGTTCGTCGTCATCACATCCCCCTTGCCGCAAAAACGCCCGACCTGAAGGTCGGGCCTCCGAGTCCCACCGCCCGGCCTGCCGCTCTGGCGCACCCGGCGCACCTGCCCCATCTGGCTAACCTGCCATATATCCGCCTACGCGAATGTAGACACGGTATGCGACCTGCGGTATATTTGTCAACACAGATA
>Ga0111539_10008555_pt1 | contig 12995 bp, 8 predicted proteins | sample RhiMethybrSRZTD1_FD_79667 | JGI IMG/M metagenome (GOLD analysis project Ga0111539, IMG submission 79667) | Populus rhizosphere microbial communities from Tennessee, USA - Rhizosphere MetaG P. TD hybrid SRZTD1 (version 2) (version 2) | ecosystem: Host-associated > Plants > Roots > Rhizosphere >...
CCGGCATATCGCTGACGTCCGCCATCGCCTGACACGCGGGCGAGCGCTGCCATGGACGTCGCCGTCAAACCGTCACTGCACATCGCGCTCGTCGGTGTGCCGAACTGCGGCAAGACCGCACTATTCAATCGGCTCACCGGCAGCCGCCAGAAGGTGGCTAACTACCCGGGCGTTACCGTGGAACGACGGGAGGGCGAACGCCTCGCCTCCGACGGTCGCACGCTGCGGGTGCTCGACCTGCCGGGCACCTACAGTCTCAAGCCCACCACCCTCGACGAGGCCATTGCGCGCGACGTGCTGCTGGGTCGCGTGGCGGACGCGCCGGCGCCGGGACTGGTGATCTGCGTGGTCGATGCGGTGCACCTGCCCATCGGTCTGCGGCTCGCACTCGAAGTGAAGCGGCTTGGCCGGCCGATGGTGCTGGCTCTCAACCGCATGGATGTGGCGCGCCGGCGCGGTGTGAGGATCGACATCGCGCGGCTCTCCGCCGCGCTCGGCATCCCGGTACTGCCCACGATCGCGGTGAAACGCGGTGGCGCCGATGCGCTCATCCAGGCGATCGAGCCGGCGCGCTGGCCGGGCGAGGACAGCGTCATCACGGGTGAGCGGCGCGATCCCGCCACCGACGCCGCGGAGCAGACCCAGACGGACCTGCGCGGCCTGCTCACCGCGATCGGCTATTCGCCGCCGGTCGACAGTCGCTGGGCCGGCCGGGTGGACGCGCTGCTGCTGCATCCGCTGGGCGGCACGCTGGTGCTGGCCCTGGTGATGTTCCTCATTTTCCAGGCCGTGTTCAGCTGGGCGACGCCGCCCATGGACGGCATCAAGGCCGGTATGGCGGCGCTAGGCAGCTGGGTATCGACACACATGAGCACGGGTCCGCTTGCGAGCCTGCTGGTGGATGGCGTGATCGCCGGTGCTGGCGCCGTGCTGGTGTTCCTGCCACAGATCATCATCCTGTTCTTCTTCATCCTGGTGCTCGAGGATTCGGGCTACCTGCCACGCGCGGCCTATCTGCTCGACCGCCTCATGGGCTGGGTGGGCTTGTCGGGACGTGCCTTCATCCCGCTGTTGTCGAGCCACGCGTGCGCCATCCCGGGAATCATGGCGACGCGCACCATTCCGAGCTGGCGTGATCGCATCACCACTATCATGGTGGCGCCGCTCATGACCTGTTCGGCGCGCCTGCCGGTGTACGGACTGCTGATCGCGGCCTTCATTCCGCGCAGGGACATCGGACCGTTCAATCTGCAGGGCCTGGTGCTGTTCGCGCTGTACGCGGCCGGCATCCTTTCCTCTTTCATCGTCGCATTCGTCATGAAGCAGTTCGCGGGCCAGCGCCGCTACTCGCCGCTCATGCTCGAGCTGCCGGATTTCCAGTGGCCCGACGCAGCCAACCTGCTGCTCGGCCTGTGGGAGCGCGTGCGCATATTCGTGAGTCGCGTCGGCGGCATCATTCTCGCGCTGATGATCGTCCTGTGGTTCCTGGCCGCGTATCCCGTGCCACCCCCGGACGCGACCGGGCCCGCGATCCAATACAGCTTTGCGGGTCACCTGGGCGCACTGCTGCAGAAGATCTTCGGGCCCATCGGCTTCAACTGGCAGATCTCGATTGCACTGGTGCCGGGCCTGGCGGCACGTGAAGTCGCGGTCGGCGCGCTCGGCACGGTCTACGCCATGTCCGCGACCGGCGATAACCTGTCGGCGCAACTCGAACCAGTGATCGCCAGTGGCTGGAGTCTCGCCACCGCCTGCTCGCTACTGGCCTGGTACGTGTTCGCTCCGCAATGCCTGTCGACGCTCGCCGTGGTGAAGCGCGAAACCAACTCCTGGCGTTATCCCATCATCATGGCGGGCTACCTGTTCGCGCTCGCCTACCTCGCGTCCTTCGTCACCTACCGCGTGGTCGCGGGCTGGTCGTAGGATGAGTGCGATGCTGCAGTACTTTCTCGTCGCGTTGATCGTTGCCGCCGCCCTGGCCTTCAGCGCCTGGAAGCTCATGCCGGCGCGCTGGCGATTGCGTAGCCTGCTGGCGCTCGATGCCTGGGCCGCCAGGCATCCGGCGCTCGGTTCCTGGCGCGAGCGATCGTTGAAGCCACGCATCACGCGCGCCGCCGGTCCCGGCTGCGGCGGTTGCGCCTCGCACGACACGCCCGTGCATCGTTCGCCGCGGTGAATGCCGCAAGCCGTTTAGGCAGCTGGGGCGCGCTGCTCATGGCCGGCGCCGCGCTCGGCGCTCCGGCCACGCGCAGCGTGCACGACGACAGCGGCGACCAGGTGATCATCAGCGCGACTGGCTGCCGGATCGTCTCGCTGTCGCCGGGAACCACGGCCATGTTGTACGCCGCAGGTGGCGGGCATTGCCTGGTCGGCACCATCGCGCACAGCAAGGAACCGGCCGAGGCCGCGTCCGTGCCGGTCGTGGGTGACGCCGAAACCTTCGACTTCGAGCGGCTGCTCGCGCTGCGTCCCACCGCGGTGGTGGTCGCGATCGACGTGGTGCAGCGGGTGCGCATCGACCGCATCCGCGCGCTGGGCATCCCGGTCTACCAGGTGCACGTCACCAGTCTCGCGCAGATGCCTGAGTCCCTGCGGCGCCTGGGCGAGCTGACCGGAACTGCGGCGGCCGCCCGCACCCAGGCCGATGAGCTCGGTGCCGCGCTCGAGCGGCTGGCGGCGCGCTACCGCGAACGCGCGCCGGTGCGCGTGCTCTACCAGATCTGGGACCAGCCTATCTACACGATCGGCGGCCGGCACGTGATCAGCGACGCGCTGCGCACCTGCGGCGCGCGCAACATTTTTTCCGACCTCGCAACGGCGGCGCCGGCGGTGACGCGCGAAGCGGCGCTGGCGCGAAATCCGGAACTGATCCTGGTCTCGGCGCCGCCCGACAGCGCCGGCGAATGGATCGCCGCCTGGCGCAGGTTTCCGAGCGTCAGTGCGGTACGCAGCGGGAATCTCGTGCCTTACACGGACGAGCGCCTGGATCGCATGGGGCCGTCAGTCATCGAGGCCACCGCCAGCCTGTGCGAAGTCATCGACCGGGCGCGTGCACCCGCCGGTGCCGGCCACGCGCCGGCCGTGCAATGAACATAAGTGTTGCCACGCCTTTTCCGCATCGCGGCGGGAAGGTATCTTCTCGCCCCCGGCGCATGGATCTTTTTTGAGTCACCAATGTCCTTGGTGAGGCCGGATGTCATTCAGGGGGAATTGCCAATGAAATCGATTCTGTTAGCGACCTGTGCAGCACTGTCGGTCTGCGCGTGCACGTCCACTTCCTCGCCGCAGACCGCCTGGGGCAAAGAGGGCGTCTCGATGCTGGACTACCGCACTGACGGCGGCCAGTGCGCGGTTTACGCGGCCACCGCAACGCCGGAAACCATCAACAACAACGTGGCTGGCGGCATCGACGGCCAGAACGGCACGGTCCCCGTGCTGAAGGATCCGCCGCACAACAGCGATCCGAACGGCAGTTCTGCCCCCACCGCCACGCCATTTCCCACGGGCGGCGGTGGCGCCTATCGCGAGAACGCGAGTCCCGACTTCGTCTCGCGCGCGGCCAACCAGCAGCAGGCGCGGGAGATCGCGGTGCAGAAGGCGCGCACCCAGGCCCTCAAGAACTGCCTGGCGGAGCGCGGTTACACCGAGTTCAACCTGAGCGCCGAGCAGAAAGCCAAGCTGGCGACGCTGCCGCAGGGCAGCGACGAGCGTCGCGCATACCTGCACCAGCTCGGCACCGATCCGGCCGTGCTGAAGTCGCAGGGGATTCATCGCAAGACGGGTAGTTAGCCAGGCACCACGTCGAAGGCGGCCGTCAGGCGACGGCCGCCGTCCTCGAATGGCACGGTCCCGTGCCAGAAGTACGAGGGAAACAGCACCAGCATTCCCGGTTTCGGTTCCACGAAGTGTTCGGGTGTACAGCCGGCGACACTCATGCCGGGTTCTCCAAACTTCAGCCAGCCGGCACGCGGAGCCGAATCGCCCGTTGCCGCGGGCAGCGCGACGTAATAGGCAGAGCTCAACCATCCCTGCGGATGCACGTGGTTGATGTGGAAGCCGCCCGGCTCCAGCCGCACCGACCATGACCCGGCCACGCGATATCCGCCACTCCTGCGTCGATCGACAGGGTGCAGGTGGTCGGAGTCGCGCAGCCGCGAGATATAGTCGCGGATTGGCGCGTCGATCATCGCGAAGAAGCTCGCGACCAGCGGATTGTTCGCGGGGAGATTGCGGCTGGTCTGCGAGCCGCCGCGCAACGACTGCGCCAGCGGATGGCGGGACGCATGATGCAGCGACCCGAGCTCGCGCCCGAATGATTTATTGAAAGCGCCGATGTCGGCAAATTGCGCTGGCGGTACCAGCATGCTGGATCGCACCAGGCGGCTGTAATCGCACAACTCCGTGTAACGCGTGTCCCCCAATACGCGCATCGCCGTCGCCCGCCACGCAATCAGCCACTGGTCGTCGGGAAACTGCGCGCACAGTTCCGTGACGAGCTGCAGAGCTTCCTGCGGCGCGCCGGTGCGCAACAACGTGGGCACGAGGTTGCGGCGCGGCTGCACCGACTTCGGTGCGCGCGCCACGGCTTCGCGCAGGTAGCGCAGCGCGTCCGCGGGGCGTTCGAGCCCGTCGAGCAACACGCCGATCGACGTCAGGAATGCGATGGAGCCGGGCGCGAGCTCGAGGCCGCGCTCTAACAAGGTGAGCGCACGCGGGCCCGCGCCGAGACTGCGCATCAGATCGGCAGCGACCAGGCGCAGCCCGAGCTCGCGCGGATGCGCGTCGATCGCGCTCTCCAGCACCTGCGTTGCGGTTTCGCCGGCGCCGCGCTGCCAGCGCAACTCGACTAACAACCGGTGCAGCGCCGCATCGGCTGGCCAGCGCTGTAACGCATCTGTAACCCTGGTTTCGGCCCGCGCGGATTCACCCGCGTACTGCAATGCACGTCCCAGGTGAACTAACAACTCTGGCGAATCCGGATTTTCGCGCGCCAGCACCTCGAGTTCTGCCAGCGCGCCCGCGGCGTCGCCACGCTGCTCGTGCAACATCGCGCGGCGCAGCCTCAGGGGGAGCGATTCGGGCTGATGCTGCAGTGCGATTTCGAGGTCGGCGAAGGCCTCATCCCACCGTTGCGTATTTGCATTGACTTCGCTCAGAAGCCGCCACGCCTCCGCGGCGACATGCTTGTCCGTGAGGTCGCGCGCGGCGGCCAAGGCCGCGGCACGATTGCCTGCAGTTGCAAGTGAAACAATGAGTTGCAGCTGTTCGCGTGCGTCCGGGATTTTCATCGGCGCGTCAGATTCTCACTTGTGGCACGACATTTCATGGCTTGCCGAGACATGCAGCCGCGGCACAACTATTGGCAAAACGACTCTTGCGTGTGGATGCGATCCGGCTACACTCCAAAAAAATTCTAACAATCGGTTTTAGAAATACTTTGACCGTAGGCGTTTTTATACAGGGGGGCATTGCAGTGTCCAAAACATCGAGAAAGTCGCGGCGTGGAGCCGTGCACGCGGGAAAGTCACGCGTCGCAGAATTGGCAATATTCGTCGCCGGAGCCACGTTGTTCGCTCCCTGGGCCATGGGCCAGGAACAGGACGCGGCCACTCCCGCCGACAACACCGCGACCACCAAGAGCGATGAGGATCTGACCGAAATCCTCGTCACTGGTATTCGCAAGGCTCTCGAGACCTCGCAAGAGATCAAGAAAGAAGCCGACACCGTCATCGATTCGATCACCGCGTCCGACATCGGCGCCTTCCCGGACAAGTCCGTCGCGGAAGCGCTGCAGCGCATGAGCGGTGTCACAGTCACGCGTTTCGCCGCCTCCGGCGACACGACCCACTTCTCCGCCGAGCCCTCCGGCGTCGTGATCCGCGGTCTGCCGCAGGTACGCTCTGAATTCAACGGTCGCGACAGCTTCAACGCGAACAGCTCGCGCGGCCTGTCGTTCAGCGACGTATCGCCCGAGCTGATGGCCGGTGTCGATACCTACAAGAACGCCACCGCGGACATGATCGAAGGCGGTATCGCCGGTACGGTCAACCTGCGCACCCATGTGCCCTTCGACTCCGAAGGATTCGTGGCCGCGTTCTCCGGCGAACTCGGTTACGGCAACCTCGCCCAGGAAGCCAAGCCTTCCGGCTCGATGCTGATCAGCAATCGCTGGGACACCGGTATCGGCGAATTCGGCCTCATGGCGAATGCCGCCTATTCGCAGGTGATCACCGAGTCGCAGGGCGTGCAGGTCCTGCGCTTCTTCCAGACCCAGAACATCGCGGCCTATGGCGGTGGTGTGAAGTGGTTCCCGGGCGGCATCGACCTGCGCCAGAACATTTACGATCGCACCCGCAAGGGCTTTTCGCTGTCCGGCCAGTACCGCAGTCCCGAAGACGCGATATTGATGACCATGCAGTACAACCGTTCCGAGTACCAGAACGACTGGCACGAGCATGCGCTGACGGCCGGTATCGGCAATGCGCAGACGGCGCAGAACCTGGTGCTGACCAATCCGATCGGCTACGCGCCGGCCGGTACGGATCCCTACGAGTTCGACAGCCGCGGCGTGTTCCAGTACGGCGTGATCGCCGACTCGGTGAACAACTGGGCCGGTCCGAACAACAACCACCTGCTCAATCACGAGAACGGTTATGCGACCGGGGGTGACAACGGTCAGCCGATGCTGAACTGGTTCTGCTACACGTGGTCGGCGCCGGCGGGGCAATGCCCGACGACGCGCGGTATCAACACGGGAGCCGACACGCGCTTCGCGACCACCAAGAACATGACGCAGGACGCGTCGTTGAACATCCGCTGGGATATCAGCGAAAGCTTCGGCCTGAACTTCGATATTCAGAAGATCGACGCCACGGTCGACAACTTCGACAACAGCGCCAGCACGCATACCGCCTCGAACCTCGAGCTCGACCTGCGTGGTGGCAAGCCGAAGTTCCGCTTCCTGGCCCCGACCGGCTTCGGAATGACGGAAGGTGGTTTCGCCGACCCGGCCAACTACTTCTACGAGTGGACGATGGAGCACACCGAGAACAGCACCGGCGACGAACTCGCCATGCGTCTCGATGCCGACATCCAGCTCGATACCGGCTGGCTCGACAGCCTGCGTGTCGGCGTGCGCCGCGCCGAGCGCGACCAGAAGGTCAACTGGTCGACTTACAACTGGGGTTCGGTGAATCCGTTGTGGGGCGTACAGGGTGATGAAGCGTACTTCGCCAACCAGGGCCGCTGGGCGGGTACCACAGAGGCGCTCGATTTCGGGCCCAACCTCGTCGGCGGCGGCGTATTCGGCGGCGGCACGTTCATCCATCCGCAGATGCAATACATCGAGGATTACCAGAAGAACATCGCATTGTTCGGCGACGGCCACAGCAACAGCTGGATCAACCTGGCTGCGCGCGGCAACTGCCCCGTCAACGGCAACAGCCCGGGCGGACTGTACTGCCCGATTGAACAGCAGGACGTGTCCGAAGACGTCGACGCCGCCTACATCATGCTGAAGTTCGGCGGCGACGACACCAAGATCGGCAACGTCAGCTTCCGCGGCAACATCGGTGCGCGCTACGTGGTGACGAAAGTGTCGGCGACCGGTGGTATCCAGTACCCGATCTGGACGCCGCCTGCGCCGCAGCCGCCGCCAGCCCCGGGTGTGCCGGATCGCACCGATCCGCTGACCTTGACGCCGGCGGACGATATTACCTTCATGAACGGCGGTACGGACGCACAGTCGGGAGGCGCAGAGCACACCAACTGGCTGCCCAGCCTGAACCTGCGCTTCGGACTGACGGATGACACGTTCATCCGCTTCGCGGTCTCGCGTGCGCTGGCCAGGCCTGACATGGGTCTGTACAAGAACTACATCACGGTGGCGCGCGTCGGCCCGGATTGCACCTCGGGTACGGTCACGTACACACCGGCGGGCGATTGCACAGGCGAGCCAACATCGTACACGCCGAGATATACCGGAACCGCCGGTAATCCCCAACTGGCACCGACCACGGCCGACCAGATCGACCTGACGTACGAGTGGTACTTCTCGAACACGGGCTCGTTGACCATGGCCCTGTTCGCCAAGTCGTTCAACGACTACATCCAGTACGGCAGCTACCTGCGTACGTTCACCAACAATGGTGTGACGCGCGACGTGAGCGTGACCGGTCCGATCACCGGCGACGGCGCCCGGCTCAAGGGCTTCGAAATTGCCTACCAGCAGTTCTTCGATGCGCTGCCGGAGCCGTGGAACGGCCTCGGTGTGCAGGCGAACTACACGTACGTGGACAACCAGGGCATCACCAACGCCAACCTGACGACGGTGTCGGGTTCCGGCGCCACGCAGCAGGATCCGCTGATCACGTTCACGGATCTGCCGCTGGAAGGCTACTCGCCCAACTCGTACAACCTGGTGCTCATGTTCGAGCGGCCGAAGTTCGGTGCGCGTCTCGCCTGGAACTGGCGCGACGATTACCTGATCAGCCAGTCGGACTGCTGCATCAAGCTGCCCATCTGGCAGGATGCGTACGGCCAGCTCGACGGGTCGATGCACTTCCGTCCGGATGAGAACTGGGACATCTTCCTCGACGCGCAGAACCTGTTGCAGGCCGAAACGGTCCTGAAACAGCAGGTGAACGATCAGGGGTTGAAGCTCGCCCGTTCCTGGTTCACGAACGACCGCCGATTCCAGGTCGGCGTTCGCTATCGGATCCAGTAAGGCACGCGTAACCGCAGGAACTGGGCGCGCCGTATACGATACGGCGCGCCCTTTTCTTTTAGCGCGGGGTTACTCGATTGCCGCCACAACCGCTCAGGATTGTCATCGTCGGTGGCGGGACCGCAGGCTGGATGGCGGCGGCGGCCTTTGCCGCCGTGCTGCGCCCGGAGCAGCGCGACATCCGCCTCATCGAGTCCAGCGAGATCGGCATCGTCGGCGTGGGCGAGGCCACGCTGCCGCACATCCGTTTCTTCAATCGCCGCATCGGTCTCGATGAGGCCGACCTGATGGCCAAGACCCAGGCCACGTTCAAGCTCGGCATCGAGTTCGTGAACTGGGCGCGGGTCGGCGACAGCTACATCCATCCCTTTGGCGCCTACGGTTCGAAGATCGCCGGGGTTCCCTTTCACAATTACTGGCTGCGACAGCAAGCCGAGGGCGTCCCGACACCGATCGAGGACTATTCACTGCCCATCGTCGCCTCGCGGCTGAATCGCTTTGCGCTGCCGTCGGAGGATCCGAGCTCGGTGATGTCCACCTTCGGCTACGCCTTCCAGTTCGACGCTTCGCTGTACGCCCGCTACCTGCGCGGCTTCGCCGAGCAGCGCGGCGTGCAGCGCACCGATGCGAAGATCGTCGACGTCAAGTTGCGTGGCGAGGATGGCTGGGTCGAATCAGTGAAGCTCGAAAGCGGCGAAGTGGTGAGCGGCGACCTGTTCATCGACTGCTCGGGTTTTCGTGGACTACTCATCGAGCAGGCGCTCAAGACCGGCTACGAGGAATGGACGCGCTGGCTGCCCTGCGATCGCGCCATGGCCGTGCCCTGCGAGAATTCCGGACCACTCACGCCTTACACGCGCGCCACCGCGCGCGAGGCCGGCTGGCAGTGGCGCATCCCGTTGCAGCACCGCATGGGCAATGGCTACGTCTACGGCAGCAATTTCATCAGCGATGACGAAGCCGCTGCCAAGCTGCTGTCGCGGCTCGAAGGCAAACCGCTGGCCGATCCGCGTCCAGTGCGATTCACCGCCGGCCGGCGTCGCAAGACCTGGAACCGCAACGTCGTCGGCATCGGCCTTGCCGGCGGATTCCTCGAGCCACTCGAATCGACCAGCATCTACCTGATCCAGATCGCCATCACCACGCTGCTGGATTATCTGACCGACCGCCCGGCAGCGGACGGGCAGCGCTTCGATCCACGCATCGTCGAGGCCTACAACCGCTGGATCGAGATGGAGTACGACCGCGTTCGCGATTTCCTGATCCTGCATTACCACGCCACCGAGCGTGACGACACGCCGATCTGGAACTACTGCCGCACGATGGATGTGCCCGACAGCCTGAAGCACAAGATGGAATTGTTCCGCCGGCGCGCGCGCGTGGTCACCTACAAGGATGGACTGTTCCTCGAACCCTCGTGGCTGGCGGTGTACTTCGGGCAGCGTGTGATGCCCAGCGCCTGGGATCCACTCGCCGACGCGCTCGATGGCGCGGAAGTCCAGCGTCAGCTGCAGGCGGTGCGAGAACAGGTCCAGTCAACCGTGGTGCGTATGCCCACGCACGAAGAGTTCCTGGCGAAATACTGCCCGGCAGCGCCGGCGTCCAGCGCCGGAGCGCGCAAATGACGGCCACCGTCACGCGCGTGGTCGTGGTCGGCGGCGGCGCCGTGGCCTGGCTCGCCGCCGCGGGTCTGCGCCGCGCCTTTCGCAAGCGCGGCGTCGACGTGCTGGTGCTCGACACCGGCATGCCGGCCGATGCGCCGGTGGGTCGCTGGACGTTGCCCTCGCAGCGCGGCATGCATGGCCTGCTGGGAATCGTGGAAGCTGACCTGGTCCGGCGCACTGGCGCCACGTTCAAGCTCGCCACGGAGCACGTGGGCTGGCAGGGCGACGGCAGCCACTTCCTGCACGCGCATGGCGACATCGGCGCCGACATCGGCGAGACGCCGTTCTACAAATACCTGGTGCTGCAGGCCCTCAACGGGCGGCCCGAATCTCCCGAGAACTATTCGCTGGCCGCCACGGCGGCGCGTATCGGGCGCTTTGCCCGTCCCGTCGGCGACGAGAAGGCGCTGACCTCGAGCTTCACGTACGGCTTCCACCTCGACGAGGCAGCCTATGTCGCCTACCTCGCGGCACATGCGGCGCAACTCGGTGTGCGGCGCGTGACCGCACCACTAGCCGAGGTGCTGCGGCTGCCGACCGGCGAAGTGGAATCGCTGCGCCTGGCCAACGGCGAGCTGATCGCCGGTGAACTGTTCCTCGATTGCAGCGGCTCCGACTCGCTGCTCATGGGGCAGATCGGCGCAGTCGAACGCGACGACTGGTCGGCATGGTTGCCCTGCGATCGCATGATTTCCGCGCGTGCGCCGTTGATCGCGGATTTCCCGCCGTTCACGCGCACCGTGGCCGCTGATGCCGGCTGGGCCTGGCGACTGCCGCTGGCGCGCGCCTCGGCGGCGGGCTACGTGTACAGCAGCGCCTTCACCACCGATGAGGCGGCGCTGCGGTATCTGCAATCGGCTGTGCCAGGCCTCGAAGCTCCCGGGCGCGCGGTGCCCCTGGCCGCCGGCCGGCGGCGCCGATTCTGGGAAAAGAATTGTGTGGCGCTCGGCGCCTCGGCCATGCAACTCGAGCCGCTGGCGGGTGCCGATCTGCACTTCGCGCAACTCGGGCTGGGAACCCTCGTCGAGCTCTTCCCGCTCGACGTCACGGGCGCCATCGAGGGCGCGGAGTACAACCGCGTCATGACGGATCACGCCGACGCGCTGCGCGATTTCACCATCGCGCACTATCGCGCCGGTCGCGCGCGCCCCGGTGCCTTCTGGACGGCGGCGCGCGCCCTGCCGCCGCCGCAACGCCTGGCCGACAGGCTGGATCTGTTCCAGGCCAACGCGCGCATCAACCTGACGGATTTCGAGACCTTCGAAGAAGTCGACTGGGCCTGGTTGCTGCTGGGAGCGGGACTCATTCCGGCCGCGCTGGAGCTGCAGATCCGCCAACTGGTCGAAAATGTGACGGCGCAACAGGTCGCGCCGTTGCGCGCCCACATCGATGGGCTGGCCGCTTCCATGCCGCGGCACAGCGAGTATGTTCAGCGTTCGAACGCCTGAGGACTCATGCAGCAGAACTTCAAACGCATTCTCATCGTCGGCGGTGGCACCGCCGGGTGGATGACCGCGGCGGCATTCGCGCGAATGCTCAAAGGTGGCGGCTACCAGATCGAGCTCATCGAATCCGACGAAATCGGCACCATCGGCGTGGGCGAGGCGACCATTCCCCCCATCGTCGATTTCAACCGCACCATGGGTATCGACGAGGTGGAGTTCATCCGCGCCACCCAGGCCAGCTTCAAGCTGGCCATCGAATTCGTCGACTGGACGCGTCTCGGCCATTCGTACATTCATCCCTTTGGCGCCTACGGCGTGCCAATGCAGAACGTGTACTTCCATCACTTCTGGCTGCGGCATCGCGCGCAGGGCGGCACGCTGAGTCACGACCAGTTCAATTCGAGCACCATGGGCGCCCGCGCCGGGCGCTTCGCGCGTCCCATGCCCACCGATCGCTCGCCGTTGCCGCCACTCGGTTACGCCTATCATTTCGATGCCGGCCTGTACGCCGCCTATCTGCGCAAGCTGGCGGAAGCCGATGGCGTGCGCCGCATCGAAGGCAAGGTGATGGACGTCAAGCTGCGCGGCGAAGACGGCTTCATCGATTCCGTGACGCTGGCCGACGGCCGCGTGGTAGCCGCGGATTTTTTCATCGACTGTTCGGGATTTCGCGGACTGCTCATCGAGCAGACGCTGCACGCGGGCTACGACGACTGGACCGAGTGGCTGCCCTGTGACCGCGCGCTCGCAGTGCCCTGCGAGCGCATCGCGGCCACCACGCCTTACACGCGCTCGACCGCGCGCGAGGCTGGCTGGCAGTGGCGCATCCCGCTGCAACACCGCACGGGCAATGGCTACGTCTACTGCAGTCAATTCATCAGTGACGACGAAGCCGCAAGTCTGCTGTTGAGCCGGCTCGACGGCGCCGCGCGCGCGACGCCGCGCCCGCTGCGCTTCGTCGCCGGCCGGCGCAAAGAAAGCTGGAAGAAGAACTGCGTGGCCATCGGCCTCTCGAGCGGATTCCTCGAGCCGCTGGAGTCCACCAGTATTCACCTGATCCAGACCGCCATCGCCAAGCTGCTGTTCCTGCTGCCTCGTGATCACATCGACCCGGCGGTCGTCGAAAAGTACAACGCCATGCTGGCCACGGAGCTGGAGGAA
>Ga0111539_10008558_pt1 | contig 12993 bp, 10 predicted proteins | sample RhiMethybrSRZTD1_FD_79667 | JGI IMG/M metagenome (GOLD analysis project Ga0111539, IMG submission 79667) | Populus rhizosphere microbial communities from Tennessee, USA - Rhizosphere MetaG P. TD hybrid SRZTD1 (version 2) (version 2) | ecosystem: Host-associated > Plants > Roots > Rhizosphere >...
AGCACGTAGGCGAGCCCGCGTTCGCGCCGCAGCTTGGCGATGAGCTCGAGGATCCGCGCCTGCACCGTGACGTCCAGCGCGCTCGTCGGCTCGTCGAGGACGAGGACCCTGGGCTCGACCGAGAGCGCCCGCGCGATCGCAACGCGCTGGCGCTGGCCGCCCGAAAGCTGGTGCGGGTATCGCTCCGCCATCTCGGGATCGAGCCCGACCTCGGCCAGGAGCGAAGCGATCCGGTCGCCGACCTCTGCTCGACGAACGATCCGATGCGCGCGCAGGGGCTCTGCGATCGTCGAGCCGATCTTCGTGCGCGGGTCGAGCGACGTCGTCGGGTCCTGGAACACGATCTGCACATCTCGGCGGTACGCGCGGAGCGCCCGGCTCGAGCCCACGACCTCGCTCCCGTCCAGGCGGATCGCGCCGGAGGTCGCCGAGACGAGCCGCATAAGCGCCCGCGCGACCGAGGTTTTGCCCGATCCGCTCTCTCCGACGAGCGCGAACCCGTACGGCCCGGCTGGCAACCGGAACGAGACTCCGTCGACAGCGCGCACAGGGCCGAACTCGACCACGAGGTCCTCGACCTCAAGTAGGGGGGCCTCGACCGCCGTCAAGGCACTCATGCCCGCACGCCGATCTTCGGAACCGAAGCCACCAGCCGCTTGGTGTAGTCGTCCTCCGGCTCGCCCAGCACGCGTGCGGTCGGGCCCTCCTCGACGATCCGGCCGAGCTGCATGACGGCGACGCGGTCGCACAGCTCCGCGACTACGGCCAGGTCGTGGCTGATGAACAGGACACTCATCGCGCGCTCCTCGCGGACGCGGCGCAGGAGGTCGAGGATCTCGGCCTGCACGGTGACATCGAGCGCGCTCGTCGGCTCGTCCGCGAGCAGCACCTCCGAGCGCAGCGCGAGCGCCATCGCGATCGCGATCCGTTGCGCCTGCCCGCCCGAGAGCTCGTGCGGATACCGCTCGAGCAGGTCGGGGGAGAGCAGCACCTCGCGCAGTGCAGCCGCCGCGCGCTCGGCCGCCTCGTGCTTGCCGTCGCCGTGCAGCCGGAGCGTCCGCTCGAAGAGCTCGCCGATACGGAGGAGCGGGTCGAGCGAGGACACTGGGCTCTGGAAGATCATCGCGATGCGGCTTCCGCGGATCTCCCGGAGCCGGCTCTCGGGCGCGCCGACGAGCTCCTCGTCGTCGAGGCGGACGCTGCCCTCGACCCTCGCGCCGAGCGTCGACGCGAGGCCCAGCACGGCCAGCGCGGTGATCGACTTGCCCGAGCCGCTCTCGCCCGCCAGGCCGAGGATCTCGCCGGAGCCGAGCTCGAGATGGTCGAGGTCCACGACCGTTCGAGGGCCGAACGTGATCCGCAGGTCTCTCAGCGAGAGCTTCGGGTCCGTCATCGCGTCGTCAGCACCCTCCTGGGATCGAGCACGTCGCGGAGGCCGTCGCCGAGCAGGTTGAATGCAACGGCCGTCAGGAAGATCGCGGCGCCCGGGAAGGTGACCAGCCACCACTGTGTCGTGAAATACGCCTGGCCCTGGCTCACCATGAGCCCCCAGTCCGGGGTCGGGTCCTGCGCGCCGAGGCCGAGGAACGACAGCGCCGACGCCGTGAGGATCACCCCGCCCACGTCGAGCGAGACCTGCACGATGATCGGCGTGATCGAGTTCGGCAGGATGTGGCGGAGCAGGATCGTGCGATGGGGGACGCCCGTGGCCTTGGCGCTCTCGACGAACGGACGTCCCGTCACCGACGCGGCCTGGCCCCGGACGATGCGCGTGTACCACGGCCACCACGTGATCGAGATCGCAATGACCGTGTTCGTGATCGAGGGCTCCATCACCGCCGCGAACGCGAGCGCGAGCAGGAGCGCCGGGAACGCCAGGAAAACGTCGGTGACGCGAGAGATAACCTCGTCGACGGCGCCGCCGAAGTATCCGGCGGCGATCCCGAGCGGCACGCCGATGAGCACAGAGATCGCCAGCACCAGCACCGCGATCAGCGGCGATATGCGGGCGCCGAAGACCACGCGCGAGAACACGTCCCGCCCGACTTGATCGGTCCCGAAGTAGTGGAGGGCGGAGGGCGGCTCGAGCGTTTGGAGCGGATGCGTCGCGCTGCCTGCGTCCTCCGGGTACGTAGCGATGAGCGGAGCGAGCACGGCCACCAGGAAGATCGCGATGCACATCGCGGCGCCGACCGCGAGGAGCGGGTTCCGCCGGATGACCCCGGGCACGCTGCGGAGGCGGCCCGGTGGAGCCAGTACCTCCTCGCGGCTCTCGATATCCGGGTAGCTGGGGACCCTCGACATCAGTTCACCCGGATCCGTGGGTCGATCGTAGCCTGAAGGATGTCGACGACGAGGTTGCCGAGCACGTACACGATCGCGACGAACAGCGTGACGCCGAGGATCGCCGGCGTGTCGAGCGCCCCGATCGCATCGGCCGCGTAGCTGCCGAGCCCCGGCCGGTTGAAGATCGCCTCGACCAGGAACGTGTTCACGAGCGCGTACGCGAACACGAGCGCCAGCAGCGCAACGACCGGGCTCCACGCGTGCCGGAGGGCGAAGCGCCCGAACACGCTCCGCTCGGAAAAGCCGAGTGCCCGTACCATCCGCACGTGGTCCTCGCCGATCGTGTCGAGGACCGAGGCGCGCACCATCCGAGTAATGACGCCGGCAGGGTAGGCCGCGATCACGATCGCCGGAAGGATCACGTGATAGAGCGCGCTGCCGAACACGGCCCAGTTGCCGGTCAGCAACGCGTCGACGATCGGCATGTTCGTGATGGTGTGGAGGGGGCTCGTGTAGTCGAGGTTCGGGTCGTACGTTCCGGCGACCGGCAGGAGGTGCAGCCACTGGAAGAACACGAGCTGGAGCACGATCGCCAGCCAGAACGACGGCATCGAGACGCCGACGACCGCGACCAGGCGCGATCCCACGTCGGGGACCTTGCCCTTCCACCGGGCTGCCACCAGGCCGAGCGGGATCCCGACGGCCAGCGCGAGCAGCATCGAGATGGTCACGAGCTCGATGGAGGCCGGCGCGCGGCGCCCGATGTCGTCGAGCACGGGGCGGCGGGTTCGAAGGGACACACCCCAGTCGCCGCTCGCGATCCCCCCGACGTACTGGGCGATCTGGGCGGGGAGCGGGCGATCGAGCCCGAGCTTCTCGCGTGCCTTCTCGATCTGCTCGGGGCGTGCGCGAGGGCCGGCCCACGTGGCCGCGGGATCGCCGGGGACGACGCGCGCGACGACGAACGTGAGCACGACGACGCCGAGGACGACCAGCGCGGCGAGCGCCAGCCGCCTCACGACGAACCGCGTCACGCGGCGGGCGTCAGCTCGTAACCGAAGACCACGTTCGGGTAGGCCGGGTTGTCCACGAAGCCGTCGACCGAGCTCAGCATGGCGCGCTGGTACACCTGCGTGTACAGCGGGATCGCCGGCGCGTCGTCGAACAGGATCTGCTGCATGTCCCCGTACATCTGGGTCGCCTGATCACGATCGGTTGCGGCGACGACTGAGGCCTCATCGATGTCGGAGTCCAGGCTCGGGTTCGAGTAGTACGCCAAGTTGAAGAACGGCGCCTTCTCGGTGCGGAACAGGTTGTAGAACCAGGACACCGGATCGGGGTAGTCCGGCCACCAGTAGAAGATGAAGATGTCCTGTCGCTCGGCGGGGTTCGCGGACTTCCCCTGGTCCCACTGGGTCTGCCACTGCAGCCCGCGGACGTCCACGTTGACGTTGAGATCGGCCAGGTTCGACTTCATGAGCGTCGCAACGAGCTCCTCGTCGGCGTCGCCCTTCAGGTAGGTGAGCGAGAGGTCGATCGGCTCGCCGTCGGGCCCGTACCCCGCCTGTTCCAGCATCGATCGCGCCTCGTCGACGTTCTGCTGGTACTCGAGGCCGTCGGTGTGGCCCCACAGGCCCGGCGGGACCACGCCCGAGAGCGGATCCGCCGCCCCCTCGAGGGCGGCGATGATGCCGTTGTAGTCGACCGCCTTCGTCACCGCGTCGCGGACCTGCGGGTCGGCGAGCGGGCCGTCGGCCGTATTGAGCATGCCGAGCAGGGTCTGCCACGACGGGGCGCTCTCGGTCTTGAAGCCGTCCTGCCCCTCGAACGAGGCCCACAGCTGCGGGCTCATCCTTTGGACCATCGAGACCTCGCCGGCGCGCAGGAGCTGCGCGGCGGTGTTCGCCTCGGGCGTCACCCGGAAGACGTAGCGCTCGTAGTGATCGGCGTCGTCCCACCCGCCCCAGTAGTCGGGATAGGCCTCGAGGCGAAGCTCGACCTCGTCGCCCGGGTTGTACTCGGAGACCATGTACGGGCCGGTGCCGGCGTCGTTGCCGTCGGCGAACCAGTCGCCGAGGTCCTGCCCGCCGCTCGCGGTGGTGTCGTAGATGTAGGCCGAGTACGTGCCGGACGAGACAAGGTCGAGGGGCGACGGGTACGACAGGTGGAACACGAGCGTGGTGTCGTCGGGTGCGTCGATCTTCTTCACCGCGCCCCAGATGTACGCGGCGCCCTCGCCGATCTCCATCGTCCGCTCGATCGCGGCCTTCGCGGCCTCGGCGGTGAGCGGGTTGCCCGTGTGGAACGTCACGCCGGGGCGGAGGTTGAAGGTCCACGTGAGGCCGTCCTTCGACGAGTCCCAGGACTCGGCTAGAAGCGGTTCAACCTCCTGGGTGTCGGCGTTGTAGCGCGTGAGCGTCTCGTAGATGTTGTGGAGGGCGATGACCTCGTTCGAGTAGCCGGTCGCGGGGTCCCAGCCGATCATGACTTCGGAATTGACCGAGTAGGTGAAGGTGTCCGGCTCAGCGTTCGTGCCCCCGCCGGTGGTCGTCCCTCCGCCTTCGTCTCCCGTGCAGGCGGCCACCGCAAAGGCGAACGCGGCCACCACCACGACCCATCGGAACCGGGCAGATCGCATGGTCTTCCCTCCCTGATCGGTGTCTCCGGCGTCAACCCCAGGCGAGCGGCCCGCCGGCTTTGACCCTTATACGTACAGCAGGATCGGTGAGGTATGCCAGGGGAACCTCCTCAATCTCGACCACCTCGACGCTCTCGCGGGCGGCTCCTGCCGAGACCGCGCGCTCGATCGCCTCCTGAGACGCCTCGGAGATGGCGGCCTCGCGGCCTCCCGTGCCCAGGTGGAAGACGCGGTCGACTTCCCCGCTCACCGAAGCGATCGCGGCCCCGATCGCGTTCGCCACCTCGGAGTCGTCGGGCCGAAGGACCTCGCTGGAGCCGGCCAGGTCCTCGGGCACGAGTGGCGAGCCGCCGCCGACCGCGACCAGCGTCACCGGCTCGCGCGATGTCTTCACGCGATCGGTCGCGTCGGCCAGCATCGCGTCGGAACGGGCGATGGCGGCGGTGAGGAGCGCGTCGTGTGCGGCGAGGACGTTCGCGTCGCCGAGCGAGAAGCGTCCGGCGGCGGTTCCCGCGTCCGTGAGGGTCGGCGTTGAGCCGCCGAAGACAAGGGCCTCCTCCCCGATCCGGTAGCCCACGCTCTGAGGACCGAGCGCGTCCTCGGTCACGATCGTGCCTCCGCCAAGCGCGATCGTGACGAGGTCGGGCATCCGGAAGTTCGTCCGGATCCCACCGATCTCGACGCCGAACGAGGACTCGCGCGGGAAGCCTCGAACGAGCACTCCGACGTCCGTCGAGGTCCCACCGACGTCGATCACGAGGGCGTCGGTTCTTCCGGTGAGGTACGCGGCGCCGCGGATGCTGTTCGCCGGCCCGCTGCCGATCGTCAGCACGGGGAAGCGGATGGCGAACTCGAGATCCATGAGTGTGCCGTCGTTCTGCGCGAAGAACGTGACGGGGCGAAGGCCGTTCCGCTCGAGCGCTCCGGCGATCGCGCTCGTCACGCCACGCGCGACGTCGATGAGCGAGGCGTTCAGGACGGTGGCATTCTCGCGCTCGAGCAGTCCGAGGGAGCCGATCTGGGAGCTGAGCGAGATGGGCAGGTCGCCGAGCTCCTTGCGGACGATCTCCTCGGCCGCGCGCTCGTGCTCGTCGGAGACGGGCGCGAACACGCTCGCGATCGCGATCGCGTGCGCCCGGCCGGCGACCTCGCCGGCGAAGCGCGCGACAGCCTCGGTATCGAGCGGTGAGAGCTCGCGCCCGTCGAACTCGATTCCGCCCTTGACGATCTGCTCGCCCGCCGAGATCACGGCGCGCAGGTCCGCCGGCCAGCCGAACAGCGGCCGGATGGCCTGCGTCGCTGGGCCGCCTAGGCGCAGCACGCCGACGCGGCGAAGCCCCTGCCGTAGGAGGACAGCGTTCGTCGCGTGCGTCGTCCCGAACATCGCATGCGTGATCCGCGTCCGGTCGACGTGTTCGGCGACGCCAGCGAACGCGGCCTCGATCCCCGACGTCACGTCCGGCGATGTAGGCACTTTTGCCTTCGCGAGCAGACGGTCGTCGGCGTCGAGCACGACGGCGTCCGTGTTCGTGCCGCCCACGTCCACGCCGAGGCGAAGATCAGGCGAGGGCATGCAGGTCCTCCACTGGCGCGTAGTCGAGGTCATAGCCGAAGTGCCGCGGCCCCGCGAGCTCGAGACCGCGCGCTGTCCGCCAGATCGGATCGCACGGGAACGCGATCACGGTCACGCGCTGCCCGTACCGTAGGCGCTCGGTCGAGATCGCGTTCGCGGACTGCGTGTCGAGCACGGTGATGATGTCGGGGACCATCGCGAGCGCCCGGGCACCTTCGAGCGCGACGAGGTTCTCGTTCTGGATCTCGAGCCGAAGCGTTCGTCCGGCGTCGGCGTCGAGGCCCTCGATCGTCGCCGAGCCGCGGACGAACCCCGCGGTCGTGCGCCGTTCGACGTCGACGATCTTGCCCACGATGAGTCGGGCTGCGTGGATCTCGCGGGCGAGGGCGTCGACTGGGTCGTGCTCGGCCTCGGCCACGACCGAGCCGAGCCGGACGGCGAGCGACACGGCGTGGTTCACGACGGCGCCGGCCTTCGCCTGCTCGACCGTTAGCTGGTACTCGCTCGACCACGACATGCCGCCGAACTCGACCGCTGCCGCGCGCTCCATCCGCTCCATCCAGTCGCCATCGGTGGCACGAAAGACGATCACGTTGCCGCGTTCGTCGGTCATGACGGCCGGGTTCGGTGAGATGCCGGCGATCTCCATCGTGACCTGCGGGATCTCGGGGAACGCGCGGCCCATACCGTCGGCGTCGACGACCGGCAGGCCGAGCCTGGCGGCCCACACCACGGGGATGACGCCGTTCGAGCCGCCGATCTCCGCTGACATCAACGCGACGACCGGTCGGTTCCACAGGGTCTCGACCATCTCGCGAAGGCGCCCGCCCTCGTTGCCGCTCTCGATCTTCTCGATCGACACGGTCGGTGCGCCGACGCCGCCGCACGGCATGAGGAGGGCCTCTTCCGGGAGCTCATCGAGGTCGACGAGCGGCACGGGGCCGTGGTCCTCGACCGCCTGGAGCGACGCGAGGAGCCCGATCTCGGTGTCGCCGCCCCCGCCTGCGCCAAGGATCGCGCATCCACGTGCCAGCGCCGGCAGCGTTGAGGCGTCGAGCTGCATGCCGCGGATGCTACTCAGGACGTGTCGAGCCCGTACGCCTCGCGCGCCTCGCGTTCCGTCACGATGCCGTCGTCGAGATCGTGGAGGACATGATCGCGCTCCCGTTGCAACGGGTCGCCGGCGCCGCCGCCGGTCCCCGTGACAAGGCGGACGAGGTCGCCCTCGCGGAGCGGGTAGCGCGCGACCTTGCCGAACCGTTCGCGCCTGCCGTCGGGACGGACGACCTCGACGTAATTCGGCGAGCCGTCGTGGCCGCCGTTGATGCCCCAGGGCGGATACCGGTGGCGCCCGAACCCGACAGTGAGGCTTCCGTCCGTCAGCATCCGGTACTCGCGGACGAGGCCGCGACCGCCGCGCCGGCGACCTGCGCCGGCCTCGACCACGTCGAACCCGAACCGCTCGACCCGGATCCCGTACCGCTGCTCGCACACCTCGGCCGGGATGACGTAGGTCTCTCCGTCGCCGACCGAGACCAGGCCGTGCTCGCCGTCCTTGAGGACGCTCGCGCCCCAGCCGCCGGCCTGGGGCTCGACGAGCAGCGTCGGCTCGCCCGTGTCCGGGTGCGTGCACGCGATCGCCGTCGCGCACACCGAGACGAAGCTGCCGGCCGTGAGGACCTCGGGCAGGGCCGGCGCGAGCGCCTTCCACAGGAGGTCGGTCGCGGCCTCGGTCGCCTCGAAGTACAGGGCGACGGGCGCCGGCCGCTCGGCCGTGAAGATGGTTCCCGGCGGACAGACAACCTCGAACGGCCGGAACCACGCGTCAGAGCCGGGCTCGGTCGGATCGGTGATCGCCTTGAACACGGTTCGCACGCCGGAGATCAGACCGCTGCGCGTGCAGTTCACGGGCCCCGGCACCTGGGGATGGGTGTCGGTGAAGTCGGCAACCACACGTTCGCCGTCGATCTCGACTCGCACGCGGATCGGGAACGGGCCGTTTCCCAGGCCGTCTTCGTCGATGAAGTCCTCGGCCTCGAACACGCCGCGCGGGAGGCGAGCGACGGCTACCCTGGCGAGCGCCTCGCTCCGCTCGTGCGCGGCGGCCATCGCGGCGCCGATGTCGTCGACGCCGTACCGCCGACAGAGCTCAAGCACCCGGCGTTCGGCCACCTCGAGGCAGGCGGCGAACGCGGTCAGATCGCCGATCGTCATGTCGGGGAGGCGGCTGTTCGCGCCGATCATCGCGACGAGGTCACGGTCGAGCTCGCCGCCCCGGGCCACGCGGACGAACGGCAGCTGCAGTCCCTCCTGGAAGATCTCGACCGAGTCGGCGGTCCACGAGCCCGGGTCCTTGCCGCCGACCTCCGTCCAATGGCCCTTGGCCGCTGCGAACGCGACGAGCTCGCCGTCCACGAAGATCGGCCGGACCATCGCGACATCGGAGAGGTGACCGCCGCCGCCCGCGTAGGGATCGTTCGTCGCGACGATGTCTCCAGGTGCGAGATCCGGAACCCGAACGAGCGTGTCGCGCGTGGCCTCGCCGAGCGGGCCGAGGAACCCCGCGATGCCGTTGCCCTGCGAGACGAGCTCGCCGCCCGCGTCGGTGAGGCCGACGGCGAAGTCGAGGACCTCGTAGATGACCGGACTTTGCGATGTTCGCTTCAGGGATTCGAACATCTCGTCGGTCACCGCGAAGAACGCTTCGCGCAGGACGTCCGTCGTAAACCGGTCGCTCACGCCTCCTCCTCGATCACCAGGTTCGAGAGCTCGTCCACGGTCACCGACTGCCCCGGCAGGACGAGCACGGTGGTTGCAGGCTCCTCGACGATGCAGGGGCCGGCGACGCGATCGCCGGTGTCGAGCGTTCGTCGTTCGATGACCTTCGCTCGCTGCACGCCGCCGTGCTGGTCTAGGTCGACATTGCGAGGGCGGAGCTCGGGAGCCGGTGTCGGTGCGGCCGACCATTCGACCGATTCGTCACGCGGCGCCGAGAGGCTCACGCGCGCCTCGACGATCTCGACCGCGGTCGGCAGGCGGAACGCGTACGTCTCCTCGGAGGCGGCGTCGAACCGCTCTCGCAGGCGCTTCAGGAGATCGTCGTCGAGCGGGCCGTCGTCGAGTGGTACCTCGAGCGTGTGCTCCTGGCCGACGTATCGGAGGCGGGCGAACCGCTCGGTGCGGCGCTCGCCGGCCTCGCCTTCGAGCTCGGCCGTGGCTTCGGCCTCGAGCTCATCGAACAGCGGCCGAATGGTCGCGGCAGCGAGCGACCCGACGTGGGTTCGAACGGCATCCGAACGGAGGTCGCCGAGCAGCATCCCAAGTGCAGAGAAGTGACCGGGTGCGGGCGGGATCACCGTTCGGGCGACGCCGAGCTCTCGCGCGAGCAGCGCCGCATGTAGCGGTCCCGCGCCGCCGAACGCCACGAACGTGAAGTCGCGCGGATCGTGTCCGCGCCGCAGCGTGACGAGCCGGAGCGCGTGGGACATCTGCGCGATGACATAGCGGAGGACGCCTCGGGCCGCCGTCGCCGCATCCACGCCCATCCGCTCGCCCAATCGGGCAAGGCTTCGTTGCGCGGCGTCGACGTCGAGCGACATCGAACCGCCTAGGAAGTACTCGGAGTCGAGCCGTCCGGCGATCAGGTTCGCATCGGTGAGCGTGGGCTCCTCGCCGCCTCGCCCGTAGCACGCGGGGCCGGGTTCGGCGCCGGCGCTTCGGGGACCGACGTGGAGGCCTCCGGCATCGTCCACCCACGCGATCGAACCGCCGCCGGCCCCGATCTCGACGATCTCGACGACCGGTGCCTGGATTGGGTAGCCGGCGCTCGTCGGGGTCCGCTCGACGTGATGCAGGGTCTCGATCGTGACACGTCCGTCACGGACTGCCGACGTCTTGGCCGTCGTGCCGCCGATGTCCAGGGTCAGCACATCGTGCACGCCGAGCCGCCGGCCGAGTTCGGCCGCGGCGGTTACCCCGGCCACGGGACCTGACTCGAGGAGCGTGATGGGGGCTTCGGCCGCGCGGTCGAACGACGACACGCCGCCGCTTGAACGCATCGCGTACAGGGGTCCGGGGACGCCCTTGTCTCCGAGCCCCGATCGAAGATCGTCGAGATAGGCGGCGACGGCTGGCTTCACGTACGCGGACAGGACGGTCGTACTCGTCCGCTCGTACTCGCGCCATTGGGCGCTGACCTGATGCGAGGCGACGATCTCGAGGTAAGGCAGGTGCTTCGACAGGAGCTCGGCAGCTCGGCGCTCGTGCTCGGGGTTGGTCCACGCGTGGAGAAAGCACACCGCAACCGCTTCGACGCTGAGCGCTCGTAGCTGTTCGGCCACGGACTCGACCTCGCTCTCATCGAGTGGAACGAGCACAGTGCCGGTGTGCGAGATCCGTTCGGGCACCTCAAACCGCAGCCGCCGCGGCACGAACGGGTCCGGCTTGTGGTACGAGAGGTTGTAGAGGTCGGGCCGGTTCGCCCGCCCGATCTCGAGCACGTCTCGGAAGCCCTCCGTCGTGACGAGCGCGGTCTTCGCGCCCCGGCGTTCGGTCACGGCATTGATCACGACGGTGCTGCCGTGGACGAACACCCCCACATCGGTGGGCCTTACTCCGGAGCTGTTGAGGGCCGACAGCACGCCTCCCTGGAGTCGTGACGGCGTCGTGGCGACCTTCGACAGGATCAGCGAGCCGTCCCGCCCGTCGACCGCGGCCAGATCCGTAAACGTGCCGCCGATGTCGATGGCGAGCGAGAGAGGTGCACCGTGGTCGCTCATCACGCTCTTTCTACCGTGTTGAGTGCTCCACGTTGCCTCAGATGTTAGAAGTCGTCGAGTGTGGGGCGGGACGCAGTGGCGCCTGGCCTTGGACGCGCGGTCTCCTGAACCGAGGGTCGTTCAATCCCATGTTCCGGGTGATCACCCGCATGCAGCAGAATCGTGTGGCATACGGCAGTTCAGGTCGAACCGTCGGCGGGAGACGCCTCCAGGTGCACTCCACCTGCGCGTCGCACGAACGTCGCGGCGGGCATACTGACCGCCGTGGTCAGCCCACTTCGCGTGACGCGCTCGGTCGTCGTGCCGGAGCGGGAGTTGAGGTGGCGGTTCAGTCGATCGTCGGGGCCGGGTGGTCAGTCCGTCAACACCACCGACTCGCGCGTTGAACTCAGCCTCGACCTGACGACGACCACGGCGCTCGGTCCGGTCCAGCGAACGCGTGCCCTCGACGCGCTTGCCGGCCGGCTCGTCGAGGGTGTGCTCACGGTGACCGTCTCGCAGAACCGATCGCAACTCCGCAACCGAGAGGCCGCCCTCGAGCGGCTCGCCGAGATCCTCGCCGCGGCCATCGCGCCCCCGCCGCCTCGGCGGCGACCGACACGGCCCCGGCGCGGAGCCGTCGAGCGCCGGCTGGCGGACAAGCGCAGGAGAGCGCAGACGAAGAGGCTCCGTCGGAGCGAAGAGGACTGAGACCCCGCCTGCTGCTGGCTAGACGACCGAGGAGGTCGCCGGCACGCGGAACCGACGACCGCACGTCGTGCACTTCATCGAGGCCCTCGCGGCGGGTCCGGCGTGCGTGTACGGCTGCGTCTTCGTCGAGCCGCAGAACGGACACGCGGGCCGCGGTGCGACGGTTCGAGGTTCTTCCCTCGTGACCCACGCGTCCTCCAGAGCGACGGAACCGCCGGCCGCCATCAGGAGCTCCCGAGCAGCCTCGGCCTTTTCGAGCGAGGCCTTCGCGAGGGCAACGATGGGGAACTCGACGCGATCGAGGTCGATCGGCTCCGTCGAGATCGTGTCGAGCGCCTCGGCGACCTCGTCCTCGCGTCCCTCCGACCATCCGGTCAGAAGAACGCTCGCTCCTCGGATTTCGTCGTGCCGGCGCGCTCGCTCGCTCATGAGCGCTCGCTCTTCGCAGGTGGGGACTCGGATACGGTCTTCCGCCGGGGATTTGATCGGGCCGCCGGCTGAACCGGCGTTCTCGCGAGGGATTCGATCAGGACCGGATCGGTGAGGGTGGTCATCGGGCCTCCTCGGTCGGAGGGGCTGTCCACGGCCTCTTCGCAAACGGTCCCTGTGGATACTGCCGTCTATCCATCATCTCACTCAAACCGCGGCCGGAGCGGCAGCCCCGACCAACCACGATCGAGCTTGACCGCCAGCACCTGGTGCACTTGCGTTCGGCCGGCCTCGAAGTTCAGCGCCGAGGCCGCCATGTACAGCCGCCACACCCTCGCCCGGCCCGGGCCGACCTCGGCCACGGCCTCGTCCCAGCCCGCCTCGAGGTTCCGGACCCAGGCCCGCAGCGTGAGCGCGTAGTGCTCGCGCAGGCTCTCGAAGTGGCGGACCTCGAGGCCGCTCCGCTGGATCGTCCAGACCACGTCACCGACCTCGTGGAGCTCGCCGTCGGGGAAGACGTAGCGGTCGATGAAGCTGTTCGGCTGGAAGCGTGTGCGGCCGGCGTTCGGCGGGCGGGAGATCCCGTGGTTCAGCAGCCG
>Ga0111539_10008559_pt1 | contig 12991 bp, 12 predicted proteins | sample RhiMethybrSRZTD1_FD_79667 | JGI IMG/M metagenome (GOLD analysis project Ga0111539, IMG submission 79667) | Populus rhizosphere microbial communities from Tennessee, USA - Rhizosphere MetaG P. TD hybrid SRZTD1 (version 2) (version 2) | ecosystem: Host-associated > Plants > Roots > Rhizosphere >...
ACGCCGACGCTGGCGGTGACGTTCAAGAGCGTCGCCTCGTCGGCCCGGAACGGCTCGCGGGCGATGCAGTCCCTGAGGCGCTCTCCGGCCTGGATCGCCGCCTCCAGACCCGTGTCGGGCAATGCGATCACGAACTCCTCGCCGCCGAACCGGCACAGCAGATCGACACCGCGCGTGCTGCCGCGAAAGCGGGTCCCGAGTTCGCGCAAGACCTTGTCGCCTGCGGCGTGACCAAGCGTGTCGTTGATGACCTTGAAGTTGTCGACGTCCACCAGGACGATGGACAGCGGCCGGCCGGTCGCCACGGCCTGCTCGGCGAGCGCCTTGAGATGGGTTTCCATGTAGCGGCGATTGTGCAGGCCCGTGAGCGCGTCCGTGACGGCGAGCTCGACGGTCTGCTCCAGACGGTCGCGCAGGAAGTCGGCGTGGCGCTTGCGCTTCACTTGCGTACGCACCCGCGCCAGCAGCTCATTGCGGTCGACCGGTCGCGTCAGGTAGTCGTTGACACCCATGTCGAGCGCCCGCATCAGGCGCGCTTCCTCTCCCGGCTGCACGAGCACGATGATGGGAAGGTGCCGCCCCCGCCCCAGCGAGCGCACCTGGCCGCACAGGCGCAGGCCGTCCGCTTCGGCAAGACTGAGACTGACGATCAGCACGTCCCAGGGCTTCTCGTCGCCGAGGTGCAGCAGCGCCGCGTGCAGATCGGGTTCTATCGTGACCTCGTGCATCCTGCCGAGACAATCGCGCACGCGATTGGCAACGTGCGTCTGGTCCTCGACCAGCAGAACGCGGCCGCCCGTGTCCGCCGACGCCCAGGCCTCGCCGGCCCCGGCAAAGGCGCCGATGCGGGCACAGGTCGCCTTTCGCAGCATCATCTCGTCGTTGAGGGTCTTCAGGCGGGCGAGGTTCTTGACGCGCGTGACGAGGGCGATCTCGTCCACGGGCTTGGTAAGAAAGTCGTCCGCGCCGGCCTCGAGCCCCTGCACCTTGTCGGAGGTCTGGTCCAGCGCCGTCACCATGACGACGGGCACGTGCATGGTGCGCGCCGAGCTCTTGATGCGGCGGCAGACCTCGAAGCCGTCCATCACCGGCATCATGACGTCGAGCAGCACCACGTCCACGCGCTCGGTGCTGAGCAGGCGGAGTGCCTCCTGGCCGGAATGGGCCGTCAGCACGTCGAAGTACTCGGCCGAAAGCCGCGCCTCGAGCAGCTTGACGTTGGTGAGTATGTCGTCGACGACCAGAACGCGACCAGTCATGAGCACCTGCTGAACGCTACGAGCCGGCGGCTCTCATGCCTCTCCGAGATACCGGCGCACCGTCTCGAGAAACGTCCCGATCGATATCGGCTTGGATATGTAGGCCTCGCAGCCGCCCTGCCTGATCCGCTCCTCGTCACCCTTCATCGCGAAGGCAGTGACGGCGATCACGGGAATGTCGCGCAGCTCATCGTCGTCCTTCAGCCACCGCGTCACCTCGAGGCCGGAGACCCCGGGCAGCTGGATATCCATGAGGATGAGGTTCGGACGCTTCGCGCGCGCGATCTCGAGCGCGTCGATGCCGCTGCGCGTCTGCAGCGTCGTGTAGCCATGCGCGTCCAGAAGGTCGTGGAAGAGCTTCATGTTGAGCTCGTTGTCTTCCACGATCAGCACCGTCTTGGCGACGTGCCCCACCTCGGACCGCCGGCCCGCAACGGTTGTGCTGCTTTCCTGGTAGGTCATACCCGCGGCCAGCCCGGTTTTGGCGCCCCACTCTTGCACCGATTCGATGCGGGCCCAGCAACCGAGTTTGCTTCAGAACGCCTACCAACTGTTTAAGATGCCAAAACACCGGAACGGCCCGAATCGGGAGCGAGCGATGCGGAAGTCTGCAGGCAAGCCTCCGAGACTCGACCGGGATGCGGCCGAAGCCGTTGCATTGCAGGGACTTAGCTTCCTGCTGGCGGAACAGGCCCGGGCTGCACGATTTCTTAGGCTTACCGGAATTGAGCCCGACGAGATGCGTGCCCGTGTCGGCTCGGTGGAGCTGATGCTGGCGGTGCTCGAGCACCTGAGCGCGGACGAGTCGCTGCTGCTTGTGTTTGCCGCCGAAAGCGGCATTGCGCCAGAGGACATCGGCCGCGCCATGGCACTTCTCGATGGGCCGCGCGCATGACCGCCGCGGCCGGCAGCGTTGCTGCGCTGCGGGTCGGTATCGACCTCGGCGGCACCAAGATCGCCGGGATCGTGCTCGGCGCGGACGGGGTCGTCGTGGGCGAGCACCGCATGCCTGCACCGCGGCACGATTACGGCGCCACCATCGGTGCGATTGGCGAGATGGCGCGCGTCCTCGAGGCGCAGGCGGGCGCACGGGGCAGCATCGGCATCGGTATCCCGGGCTCCGTCGCGCCACGCAGCGGGCTGGTGCAGAACGCCAACTCGACATGGCTCAATGGCAAGCCGCTGCAGCGCGACCTCGAGGCCCATCTGGGGTGCGCGGTGCGGCTCGCCAACGATGCCAACTGCTTCGCCTTGTCGGAGGCCGTGGACGGCGCCGGCGCAGGATTTCGGGCGGTGTTCGGCGTAATTCTCGGCACCGGGTGCGGCGGCGGCCTTGTATTCGATGGCCGCGTCATCGACGGTCCCCGCGGTGTCGGCGGGGAATGGGGTCACAATCCCCTGCCCTGGGCGACCGCGGATGAGCACCCCGGGGCGCGTTGCTGGTGTGGGCGCCACGGGTGCATGGAAACGTGGGTCTCGGGGACCGGGCTGGAGGCCGACCACGCGCGCGCCACGGGCGAGCAGGTGGCGGGCGAGGAGATCGCCGTGCGCGCGGCCCGCGGCGATGCCGCTGCGCGTGCCTCGCTCGATCGCCATGCCAGCCGCCTGGCGCGCGGGCTGGCGCACGTGATCAACATCTTCGACCCCGAGGTGATCGTGCTCGGCGGCGGCCTCTCGAAGCTCGCGCACCTCTACGAAGAGGTGCCCGCACTCGCCGCTCCCTACGTCTTCGCCGACCCTGCCGAAGTCGTCGTCAGGCCGCCGCGCTGGGGGGATGCAGGAGGCGTGCGCGGCGCCGCATGGCTATGGGGCGGACCTTGACGGTGCGGGGCGATATCGAACGGACGATCGGTTGTTCGGGGGTTGTCGTGCCCGTGCAGCGGACATCCGCGACGCCGGCTTGCGGGGATCCCCGTCTGCGAGCGCCTGCGCGGGGATGACGAACCAATAAGCCGGCAACCCGCACACCCCCCGGTCCCAGCGACCTACTTCGCCTCGCACTTGCTGGGCGGGTGGAAGACGATCTCCTTGATCTCGCCCTCGATGGCGAACTCGCCGTAGTCGATGAAGAGCTTGCGGCTGACGCCGTTGGCGAAGAACAGGAAGCTCAGCTCATAGACCGGCACGGCATCCTTCATGTCGGAGCCCGGCTCGAAGTAGCCGATGGAGACCGGCCAGGCGGCCATGCGGTCGAGCTGCTCCGCATTCTTGACCTGGGGCAGGTTGCGGATGCTGCCGGGACGGCGCTGTCCGCCGATGAAGGAAACGGTGTCGTAGACCTTCTCGCCCTTCTCGGAGCCGTCGTAGAGATCGGCCCGGAAGACGGTCTTGCCGGCCTTGGCCGCCTCCAGCAGAGCGATGGAATGCTGCACCGGGAAATAGGAGCGCGCCGGTACGGAGAGGTCCTTCTTGGCGGGCTTCGTCAGCTCCACTTTAATGTCGTCGGCCGTGTTCGGCCGTGCCGCATCGCCGGCCGTGACCTCGGTGGGCTTCTCGTCGCGATACTGGCTGGAGTTGAAGCGAAAGCGCTTGCCGCTGCCTTCCTCCCAGCTTGAGGAGCGCAAGTCGGTGACGACGGTCGTGCCGCCTTCATTGGTCATCTGGGTGACGAAGCGCATGTTCTGCGTGTAGCCCTCGCAAGCCGAGCCGGTCAGCTCGTAGACCATGCGGCCGGAGACGGCCGTCACCCCGGTGCCGCCGCGGGAGGAGGCCATTCTCATCTCGTAGATGGCGCGATGGGGCGCCAGCACCACGCCCCCGTTGGCGGCCCAGGCAGAACCGGCCGGCCATGCGGCCGCCAGCGCCAGGGCGATCGTCGCAGCCGCGTGCGGGCGGTTCGCGGGGAGGTTGATCATGTTTGCCTTTCTTGGGCCAGAGAGAGGCACTTCTAAGGCCACGTCCCTGCAATACCGCAACCGCAGCAAATTCTCCAGCCAGGGGCGCCCGTCGCGAACAGGCATGTGGCAGAGACCCCAGGCAAAGGGTGGAAACGCGGGGGGAGGCGACACGAGGCCGTGCCGGTGTCGGCGGGCACGCGCATCCTCGAGCCCGGCCGCGGCGAATTCCGGCTGCAGGTCCCGGCCGGAAGCTCGAGCCTCTATCGCCTCAGGTGCGGGCCAGCAGCGCCGGCAACTCGGCGAGCGTGCGGATCTCGCGATCGGGCATGCCCGGCAGGCGTTCGCGCCGCTGGGCGTATCGGTTGCACCACACGACGCGCATGCCGAACGCGGAGGCTGCATGCGCGTCCCATGCATTAGAGGATTGGAAGGCGATGGCGGAAGCGGGCACGCCGATCCGGTCGACGGCCAGCCGATAGACGCTCGGGTGCGTCTTGAACACGCCGACCTCCTCGACCGACAGGACGCGATCGAGAACGCTGCCGAGCTTGGCGTGGGCCACCACGTCCGCCAGCATCGACTGCGATCCGTTGGAGAGGATTGCGGTGACGAAGCCCTCCTCCTTCAGCTGGCGCAGGACCTGCGGCACCTCCGGGAAACAATCGAGCGTGCGGTAGAGGCTCATCAGTCGCTCGCGCACGCGGGCGTCGGCGATGCCGAGACTTTCCAGCGTGAAGTCGAGCGCTTCGCCCGTCACCTGCCAGAAATCGGCGTGCCGTCCCTGGAGCGAGCGCAGCCACGTGTACTGCAGCTGCTTGTCGCGCCACAGCGCGGTGACGGCGGCCGCCTTGTCGCCCAGCACGTCCGAACAGCGCGACGCCGCGGATGCGAAATCGAACAGCGTGCCATAGGCGTCGAACACGCACGCCCGGACGCGGATTGCCTCAACCATCACGTGCCCTTTCTCCGAGTCGATACGTGGAGTGCTGCCGATCGTCCGAATGCCCCGCAGTTCCAGGGAATTCCCCAGCTTCCTTAGCATTGCCGCGGCCCGACTTCACGCGCTGTTGATGGCAATCAGCTTCAAGGCTGGTCACGTGCCAGTGACGGGCGCTGCCCGCCGGCCTATCGTCTTCCCACATCCACGGGTGCGGCGGCATCGCCGATCCAGCGCGTGTCGCTGTCGCCAGACTCCGGCGCGCGGCTTCGCTTGCCAGAGGCTCACACGTTCGTGATCCAGCGGGTTCCAGAGACCGAAGTGCGCGCGGTGGAATCGCGCAATGATGGCTTCCCGATCGAAGCGCTACGCGCCGACTGCGCACAAGGAAGGGCACACAGCAGCGTGCGCCGGACGCTCGCAAGATTTCCCGCCCTGCTCCGCGATCGACGCCTCTGGCTCGTGGTGGGCGCAGTGGCCATCGTCGCCATCCTGCGTGTGACAGGATGCGATCGCTACCTGTCGCACGAGGTGCTGGGTACGCATCACAGCGTGCTGATGGAATTCGTCGGCCAGCATTCAGTGGCGGCATGCGCCATCTACCTGTCCGTCTACATAGCGGTTGTTGCCTTCTCGCTGCCGGGAGCGTTCCTTCTCACCCTGACTGGCGGATTCCTGTTCGGGCCGGTTGCGGGCACCGTGCTCACCGTGGTGGGTGCAACCACAGGCGCCACGCTGGTGTTCCTCTTCGCGCGTACCGTCTTCGGCGGCTCCTCCCTCGACCGCTTCGGCCCGCAGGCGAGGAAGCTCGCCGAGAACATGCGCCGCAACGCTTGGTCGTATCTGCTGGCTCTGCGTCTCGTCCCACTGTTCCCCTTCGTCCTCGTCAACATCATCCCAGCGTTCGTCGGCGTGCGGACGCTGACGTTCCTGCTGACGACGCTGGTCGGCATCATTCCGGCAACGGCTGTGTTCTCGCTCGCCGGCGCCGGCCTCGGAGCGGCGCTGGAGCGCGGCGAGAAGCTGTCGCTGTCGATGATCCTCACCCCTGAGATTCTGCTCGCCCTTGCCGGGCTTGCTCTTCTTGCGCTCGCCGCCATACCGTTGCGGCGATGGCTCGAGCAGAAGAACAGCGAGACGAGAGGCGGCTAGCCGGCGACGGGCGCCCTGGCCGGATCTGCCCTATCGACTACCTGACGGACCCCGCCGCATTGGCCGAGGGGGACGAGATCGTCTGCGACACGCTCTATGTCGTGGGTGGGCTGTACGGCAACAGCTTCGCACTCGATGCCATCGAGGAGTTGGCGGCGGCCGAGCCGACGCCGGTGACGATCGTCCTCAATGGCGATGCGCATTGGTTCGATGCAGAGCCGGAGATGTTCCGTCAACTCGATGCCAGGCTGGCGCGCTATCGCGCGACCGCCGGCAACGTCGAGTTCGAACTCGCCCGGGACGCGGACATCGGCGCGGGCTGCGGGTGCGCCTATCCCCCTCACGTGAGCGACGCGGTCGTCGACCGTTCCAACGCGATCCTGGTCCGCCTGCGTGATGCCATGCGGGCGACTCCGTCCGTGCGGGCGCGCCTGCACGCGCTTCCAAAGACGCTGGTTGCGGACGTCGGCGGTCTGCGCGTCGGCATCGTCCATGGCGATGCTACCTCGCTGGCGGGATGGGGTTTCTCCCGCGAGGCCCTGGACAATCCAGCCGCAGCACAACGGCTCAATTCCCTCCGCGTGGCCTCGCGGGTCGACGTTTTTGCCTCGACCCACACGTGCGGGGCGGCGATGCGGGACTTGCGGCTGCCGTCGGGGCGGCTCGTCATCGCCAACAATGGCGCCGCGGGCATGGGCAATTTCGACGGCGATGTGCGCGGCCTGATCACACGCATCTCGACAAGGCCCCCGCCGCATGCGGCCCCGTATGGGGTGACATTCGGGGCGGTGCGTGTTGACGCGCTGCCTGTGGCATTCGACCTGGAAGCGTTCTCGGAGGTCTTTGACGGCGTCTGGCCGGCAGGCTCGCCGGCGGAGCTCTCCTACCGCCGGCGCATCCATGGTCTCTCGGGCGAAGGCGACATGAGTCTGGCCCGACCGAAGCATGGTGCAGGCGACGCGTTCGGTCTGGTTTCTAAAAGATAATCAATCCAATATGTTGATATGTCATATTGGTGTCGCTCGTCCGCGCTAAAGGTGATCGCGGAACGAGGCGCCGGGGCGAGGCAGGCACGGTCCAGCAGCTTCGGCGTGCGGCGCCATCGCCTTTCCGACGACTGGGCGCTGGCGCGGCCCGGCTTGTGGTGACCCTGTCCCGCGTCGGCCCTATTCTCGGCCGCAGGATCGCCTGCCGACGGTGCCGGGGATGCCGGTCGCGGCGCAAGGCTGGGCGATCTGCCGGTCGTGCGAGGGCCTTCGAAGGAGCTTTCATGCACGAGCACATCGTCAAGGCGTTCGATCAGGAACTGCAGCTGCTCGATAAGAAGATCGCGCAGATGGGCGGGCTTGCCGAACGACTGCTGGCGCAAGGCTTCAACGCACTGGAGCGGCGCGATCCCAAGCTTGCCGAGGTCGCGGTCGCCAGCGACCGCTCCATCGACGTGCTCGAGCGGGACCTGCAGGAGCAGACGATCCTTATGATCGCCAAGCGCCAGCCCGTCGCCAACGACCTGCGTCACATCATGACGGTGCTGAAGATTGCCGGCGACCTGGAGCGCATTGGCGATCTCGCCAAGAACATCGCCAAGCGCGCCCTTGCCGTCTCCGGCGAGAACCATCCCAAGTCGCTCATGCTGGGGCTCAAGCACATGACGGAGCTGGCCATGGGGCAGCTCAACGACGTGCTCGATGCATTTGCCGAGCGCGATGCCGACAAGGCGCTCGCGGTATGGCGGCACGACGAGCGCATCGATGCCATGTTCAACTCGCTGTTCCGCGAGCTTCTCACCTACATGATGGAGGACCCGCGCAACATCGGCCTGTGCACCCACCTTCTGTTCGGGGCCAAGAACATCGAACGCATCGGCGACCACACCACCAACATCGCCGAGAACGTGTATTTCCTGGTGAACGGCGCGGCGCTGCCCGACGACCGGCCCAAGGGCGACGATACGAGCTCCATCCTGATCCGGAAGGAATGAGCGGGGCATGCCGGACGTGGCGGATATGAGCGCGCGCGTCCTCGTGGTCGAGGATGATGCCGGCATTGCCGAGCTCGTGCGCTACAACCTCGAGGCCGAGGGCCTGCGCGCCGCTGTCGTGGCGACGGGCGAGGACGCCGAGCTGCAGGTGGCGGAGGACCGCTTCGACCTGATCGTGCTCGACTGGATGCTGCCGGGGCTCTCCGGCATCGAGCTGTGCCGCCGGCTGCGGCGGCGCGCCGACCTGCGCGAGGTGCCCATTCTGATGCTGACGGCACGCGGGGAGGAGGGCGACCGCGTTCGGGGCCTTGCCACAGGCGCCGACGACTATGTCGTGAAGCCGTTCTCGGTGATGGAGCTGGTGGCACGCGTCAAGGCGCTGCTCAGGCGCTCCGCGCCCAACCGAATTCTCGACGTCCTGCGCGCCGGCGACATCGTTCTCAATCGCACCCAGCACCGCGTGATGCGCCGCGAGCGCGAGGTCCATTTGGGACCGACGGAATTCCGACTGCTCGTGTTCTTCATGGAGAATTCCGGGCGGGTGCTGTCGCGCCAGCAGCTGCTCGACGGCGTCTGGGGGCGCGACGCCTTCATCGACGGGCGGACCGTGGACGTGCACGTGGGGCGGCTGCGCAAGGCGCTGATCCGGGGGTCCGATCCCGACCCGATCCGCACCGTGCGCGGCGCTGGCTACGCGTTCGAGGATCGGCCCGGAGGACGCGCCTGACGACTTAATGAAATCGTCCCCGCAATGCACATGTTGTTCGGTTGAGCTGTGGCGAATATGCCACTCACAGGGGTCGGTGGGCAGTTAACAAGCGTTAACGCGCTTGCACGCCGGGCTCCAGGGCAAGTAATCTCATCCCGTTGTCCACGGACGGCCGCTCGTAATCGCGGCAGGCAAGTAAGTACCCGTCGGACTATTACGCGTATTTGTGCACCGTAGTGCACCAGTCTCTGAAGAGTTACGCGTCGGTTCCGTAGTCCAGCGTCATCTCCAGTCTCGCGTTGATCGTCGGCCGATCTGGCTGTGGGCGTTCGTGCGCTTGAGTGCGCTCCGAAGGTCTTTCCAGGTCTGTCCGGAGTAGGCCGGAATCTGCGCGCTCGCGCCGAGTTCCGCCGTTGCGCACATCGGGAGAACCAGGGCATGGCCTGGAACGACGAGCGGGTCGAACTTTTGAAGAAGCTGTGGTCGGACGGTCTCAGCGCCAGCCAGATCGCCGGTCGGCTCGGCGGGGTAACGCGCAACGCCGTGATCGGCAAGGTGCACCGGCTCGGCCTTTCAGGCCGCGCCACGACCTCGCGCATGAAATCCCATCGGCCGCGGGCGCGCGCTCAGACGGCCAAGCGCCTCATGAAGCCGCGCTTCGCCAATGTCGGCAATCCTGCCCTGCGGCAGCTCTATCTGGGTGACACGGAGCCCTACACGCCGCCGGCCGAGGAGCTCGTGATCCCTGTCGCGGAGCGCAAGAGCATTCAGACGCTGACCGAGGCCAGCTGCCGCTGGCCCATCGGCGATCCCCAGCACGCGGACTTCCATTTCTGCGGCCGCAGCAAGATTACCGGCCTGCCCTACTGCGATTTCCACGCCCGGCGCGCCTTCCAGCCGCCGCAGCCGCGCCGTCGCGACCGCGAGGTTCTGGTGCCTGCTCTGCCGGCCGCAGCGCCCGCGGGCAGCGAGGTGCCCGAGGCCAAGGAGAAGGCCGCGGTCTGAGATCATCGGTTTCGCTTTGTCCGACGGGGGCGTTGGCAAAGCGGCGGGGGGAGGCCGGGAGCCGCGGGGGGCTCCCGGCTTTCTGTTTTCGAGGCAGGCGACGACGCGTTTGGGACGCACGCAGCGAGCAACGCGCCATTGACACAATCTGGGGCGCGCCTCATAAGTTGCCGCATGACCTATCCGATCAACAGGCGACGCCGTTTTCTTCGCCCGCGCGCGCGGCTGCGATGACGGACCGTTGACGGGTTCCACATCCAGCGCCGCGCTTGACGCGCGGCTTTTTGTTTTTCTCGAACTAGATAGGTCTCGCCATGTCCACGTCACCCGTGAAGGCTTCGCAAGGTTCCAAATCCAAGCCGGTGCAAGCCTCCAGCGGCCCGTCGCCCGCCGTCATGCCCACCTACGCCCGCCAGGATGTCGTGTTCGAGCGCGGCGAAGGCCCCTGGCTCATTTCCACGGCCGGCGAACGCTACCTCGACTTTGCCAGCGGCGTCGCCGTCAACGCGCTGGGCCACGCGCATCCCAAGCTTATCGCCGCCCTCACGGGCCAGGCCGAGAAGCTGTGGCACTGCTCCAACCTCTATCGCATCGCCGGCCAGGAACGCCTTGCCGAGCGTCTGTGCGAGGCGACCTTCGCGGAGAAGGTGTTCTTCAGCAATTCCGGCGCCGAGGCATGCGAAGGCGCCATCAAGCTGGCGCGGCGCTATCATTTTGTCGGCGGCCATCCGGAGCGGACGCGCATCATCACCTTCAAGGGCGCCTTCCACGGCCGCACGCTGGCGACGATCGCCGCTGCCGGCAACGAGAAATACCTCGAGGGCTTCGGCGAGCCCGCGCCCGGCTTCGACATCGTGCCCTTCGGCGACCTGGACGCCGTCGAGAAGGCCATCGGCCCCAACACGGCCGCCATCATGGTGGAGCCGGTGCAGGGGGAGGGTGGCATCCGCGTTGGGTCCATCCAGTTTCTCAAGGCGCTGCGCAAGCTGTGCGACGACAACGGCCTGCTACTCGTGCTCGACGAGGTGCAATGCGGCATGGGCCGCACCGGCAAGCTCTTCGCCCACGAGTGGGCGGACATCACGCCGGACGTGATGGCGGTGGCCAAGGGCATCGGCGGCGGCTTCCCGGTCGGCTGCTTCATGGCGACCAGCGAGGCTGCCAAGGGCATGGTGGCCGGCACGCACGGCTCCACCTACGGCGGCAATCCACTCGCCATGGCGGTGGCCAACGCGGTGCTGGATGCCGTGCTTGAGCCTGGCTTCCTCGAGCGCGTGAATGAGGCCGGCCTGCGCCTCAAGCAGGAGCTGGCCCGCGTCAAGGACGAGAACCCTGACGTCGTGGAAGAAGTGCGCGGCAGCGGCCTGCTCGCGGGCATCAAGGTGAAACCGCCGATGGGCGAGGTGGTGGCCGCGTGCACGGCGGAGAAGCTGCTGACCGTCGGCGCCGGCGAGAACGTCGTGCGCCTGCTGCCCCCGCTCAATGTTTCGGACGCGGAGATCGCGCAGGCGGTCGAGCGTCTGTCGCGTGCGCTCAAGCGCGTCGCCAAGCCCGCGTCCTGACGCGGCCGGTAAATCGGGAAAAATTGCTGCCATCATGCCTCCGAGACATTTCCTGGATCTCGACTGCGTCGACGCCGGCACGCTCAGGCGTATCGTCGATATGGGCCACACCATGAAGAAGGCGGGCAAGCGCGTGCCGGCGGAGCTCAGGCCCGCCGGAATCGAGAATGCGGTGCTGATGCTGATCTTCGAGAAGCCGTCGACGCGCACGCGCGTATCCTTCGACGTGGCCATGCGCCAGCTCGGCGGCCAGACGCTGGCGCTCAACCAGGCCGACTTGCAGGTCGGGCGCGGCGAGCCCATCTCCGATACGGCCAAGGTGGTATCGCGCTACATCGATGCGATCATGATCCGCGCCAACAAGCATGAGACGCTGGCCGAATACGCCGAGCATGCGACCGTGCCCGTGATCAACGGGCTGACGGACCGCACGCATCCCTGCCAGATCATCGCCGACATCATGACGTTCGAGGAGGCGAAAGGGCCGATCGAGGGGCGCACGATCGCCTGGACCGGCGACGGCAACAATGTCGCCGCCTCCTGGATCCACGCGGCTGCCCGGTTCAGGTTCAAGCTGGCGATCGCCTGTCCGCCTCAGCTCAATCCCGAGAACAAGGTGCTCGAGTGGGCGAAGCGCGAAGGCGCCGACATCTTCCTCACCGACGATCCAAGCGAGGCCGTCAGCGAGGCCGACTGCGTCGTGACGGATACATGGATCTCGATGGGCCAGCAGAACGAGGCCTCCAGGCGCAAGCAGCTGCTTGGCGCCTATGCGGTGGACGAACAGCTGATGCAGAAGGCCGCTCCGGGCGCCGTCTTCATGCACTGCCTGCCCGCCTACCGCGGTCTCGAGGTGGCGGCCGCCGTCATAGACGGCCCCCAGTCCGTCGTATGGGACGAGGCGGAGAACCGGCTGCACGCGCAGAAGGCCATCCTGGCGTGGTGCCTCGGAGTGAACTGAATGCCCAGTGCCGATGACGCCCGACGGGAGGCGGCGCCGCAGGACGATCTGGTCCTGCCGTTCCGCACGGTGCGTTCGGATGTGATCGGGCGGGTCATCAGGCTGGGTCCGGTGGTGGACACCGTGCTGTCGCGCCATGCCTATCCGGAACCCGTCAGCCACGTGCTCGGCGAGGCCCTGGCGCTCACGGCCATGCTGGGCAGTGCACTCAAGAGCGAAGCCAAGCTCATCCTGCAAACCAAGACCGACGGGCCGCTCGACTTCCTGGTGGCCGACTTCGTGGCGCCGGGCAAGCTGCGCGGCTATGCCAGCTTCGACAAGGCCGACGCAGGGCTTGCCGAGACCAAGGGCCGGGGCGATCAGGGCGCGCTGCTCGGCAAGGGCCACGTCGCCATGACCATCGATCGCGGGGTCGACAAGGATCGCTACCAGGGCATCGTCGCGCTTGACCGCGAGCAGCTGGTGGATGCTGCCCACACCTATTTCCGCCAGTCGGAGCAGCTGCCGACGTTCATCCGACTGGCAGTCGCCCGCCACTATGGTGCCGCTGCCGCCGAGGGGCCCCGCGTCTGGCACTGGCGGGCCGGC
>Ga0111539_10008562_pt1 | contig 12989 bp, 13 predicted proteins | sample RhiMethybrSRZTD1_FD_79667 | JGI IMG/M metagenome (GOLD analysis project Ga0111539, IMG submission 79667) | Populus rhizosphere microbial communities from Tennessee, USA - Rhizosphere MetaG P. TD hybrid SRZTD1 (version 2) (version 2) | ecosystem: Host-associated > Plants > Roots > Rhizosphere >...
CGTAGTGTCTGAAAACTCGGGCGAACATTGGCATAGACTCTCCCAGTGTCTCCGCTCCAGATGATTCTCGCCGCGCTACTTGGATGGCTCGAGCGCGAGCAACGCGATGTGATCACGTTCCTTCGCGAGGAGAATCGCACGCTGAAAGCACAACTGTCCGGACGTCGGCTGCAGTTGAGCGATGAGCAACGTCGGCGGCTCGCGGTGCTCGGGCAGCGGCTCGGACGCGCTGTCCTCCGAGAGGTGGCGACGCTCGTCACGCCGGACACGATTCTTCGATGGCATCGCGAATTGATTGCGCGGAAATGGACGTACGCCCGGCGGCGACCAGGCCGACCTGGAGTGCTCGCCGAGATTCGGCGTTTGGTCCTGCGGATGGCGACAGAGAATCCGAGCTGGGGCTACACGCGCATTCAGGGGGCGCTGAAGAACCTGGGCCATCGCGTGGCTCGATCAACGATCGCGAGCATCCTGAAGGCAGAAGGCATCCCACCCAGTCGCGAGCGGCCGAGCAGTTGGCGCACGTTTCTTCGAGCACATTGGTCCGCCCTTGTAGCGGCAGACTTTTTCACGACCGAGGTCTGGACCGCTCGCGGATTGGTGACGTACTACACGCTGTTCGTGCTCGAGTTGCAGTCGCGGCGCGTTCATGTGACCGGATCCACGCCGTACCCAGACGAAGCCTTCGTCGTTCAAGCGATGCGCGACCTGGCGAATGCGATTGATGGCATCCTGGTAGAGGGATGCGTATTGATCTGCGATCGCGATCGCAAGTGGAGCCGTGGCGTACTGGAATTCCTTGAACACGAGGGCGTGCGAATCATTCGAACACCGTTCCGCGCACCCAACTGCAACGCGTACGCGGAGCGTTTCGTTCGGTCAATCAAGGAGGAGTGTCTCGAACGCATGATCCTGCTAGGGGAACGACATCTTCGACGCACGATTGCGGAGTTCGTCACCCACTACCATGCAGAGCGGAATCATCAGGGCATTGGTAACGAGTTGATTGACCCGCTCGAGCGAGCCGATGGCGAAGGACGTGTTCGCCGCCGTCAACGGATCGGAGGCATGCTGAACTATTACTATCGTGCCGCGTAGGCGTCTAACCGACTCCGATCGAGTTGTTGGACACTACGGGGATGACGACGTGAGCGCATGCGTGCCGACCCTGACGATGCGTGAGCCCTCGCCTGAATCAGTGCGGCGCTCGCCCTCCTCCATGAAGAAATAGACGCCGCGCTGCGGCCAGTCCATCTTCCCGCTGCATTCGCAGAGCAGGCGCCGGCCTCCGATCTTTCGTTCGAGGCGATCGAGAATGGCGTAGAAGCGTACGAGATCGTCGAGGCGAGACATTTGGTTTAGATCGGGTTCCTTTCAGACAAGATGCCAGTCCGGCGAGCGCGAATCAACCAGCGTTACCAGCTCTCCTGCTCGCGCTCCCAATCGCGCCGCTGCCCCTCGCGCTCGACGTATGTATCGCGCGTCCAGGACAGGTAGGAGTACACGCGATTCACGACGGTCTTCACGTTGGCGAGGTCCAGGAATTCTTGCGTGACAGGAAGGCGGTTGCCGCGCTCGTCATGGGAGTAACGCGCGGCCTCGCCCTTGGCTGTGCTCTCCGCCAGCTGCGAAATGCAGCGGGTGATAGCTTCATCGACGGCGTCAGTAAGATCGCCGGACGTCTTGCGCAGCAGGGCGCGCGCCACTTTCCACAGTTCAACGATTTCGTGGTGATGGGGCGTGCCTTGATCGATTTTGTGGAAGGTGTAGAGCGCTGTCAGCAGCCGCTTCAGCTGAATCTCGATCGCGTGATGATAGGCGTGCAGCACAGGCAGCACCATCGTCTTCTCAATCGAGCCGCCCACCCGGAGGCTGATGCAGTGATCGGCCAGCGCATCGCCGGCGCGCTTGAACCCTTCCGCGCGGTCGTAAGCGGTGTCCATGTGACGGACCATCACATGCCCGCGCTCATCGGGCGTCTTGCGGAACAGATCCTCGCTGCCGTCCGGCCAGGGGATGCCCCATTCCTCCATGGAGCGCGCCGCTTCTTCGGATTTCCTGGACACGGGGGAGTGACAGATTCTACTAAGCCAGACCCGATGACTCCGAATCATCAGGGCGAATGGCCCTCCGCCTCGCGGGCGCAGCCTGCCCCCGCGAAGGCGGGGGACCACTGGGCTCTATGCGGTACGCCGCACATGACGATCCGATGCGGCGCACCGCACCGAGTCTTCGTCTCGGCCCTTCGGGTAACGATCCCTTTCGCATTTCAGAATTCAGAAACCCGAAATCGGAACGCTGAAACGAAGATTCAAGACCGGCGGCGCCGGAGGTATCATGCGTTGCCGGTGCGGCCTGGCGGCACCATTGGATTCTGAACACCAGCCCCAAGGAGATTGAGCGTGGGAGGAGAACTTCGCGAACCGCCAACGGTCATCGGGCGCGGCATGTTTGAGACGCTTGTCCATGGATCCGGCGTGCTGCGGACAGTCGTCGAAGGCAAGGAGGTTCGGCTCGTGATGAGCACAGGCCTCGAGTTCACGATCGAACTGCGGATGTCCGGTGCTCCGGAATTCGCCGTGACACCTTCCGACGATGACGCGCTTCTCGCCATCACCACTTTGGCGCTGATGCGATCCGACGAGCTGCCTCTTTCGAGTGAGATCGAAAGAAGGCTGTGGCATGTGCGGCAGGTGCACGCCCTGCTGGTCCTGCTCGAGTACGGCCGTCTCGAAGAATTCAAGAAGTTTGTGCAGTCACATCCCCGCGGCGACCTAGAAGACCTTCTTTTCCCGGAGGACAGGCTAGAGCTGATCGGCGGTGGAACCGGCTCCTGGTACGTGGATGTTTTCAAGAAGGCGGCGAGCGCCGCGAAGAAATCGAAGGACGCTTCGTTGCAGACGCTGTCTCTCGTCTTCGCGGACGGGCGGGCACTGCTGATTCGATACGTAAAGGCGGTTACTGAAATCAAGGAAGCCGACGCCCGCAACAGACAGGCCGACGCGCAGACCCGCGAGGCCGATGCCCGAGTCAGGGAGGCCGAGGCGGCCCTGAAAGAAAATGAAGTCGAAAAGATGCAGCGCAACGCCGCGAAGGAGAGGCTCGACGCCCTCATCGAGACGAGCAACAAAATTGACGAGATCAAGGATGCAGAAACGAAAGCCTTGTTTCGGCAGAGATTTACAGAAGGCCTGAAGGGCGCTGTCGGGCCCGATGTGACGCCTCTGGATAAGCTGCTGCCAAGCCCGAAGAAACCATGAAGTTCGGTGCTATGTGAATAACGGCACGCCTTGACCTTACCGATCGCAAGCGGTAGCGTTGGAGGAGAGAACTGGCAGGGAACACAGTGCACTTAAGGTCTTTGTTTCACAAGCTTGGCACCCCGCTTGTGACGTTTGTTGCGCAGTGCGAGCGCGCCGCCGAAAGCCGGCAGCAAAGCGCGGCCAAGCTCTCACAGCGCGCCGCGGAAGCCGAAGAGCGTGCTGTCGTCCTCGAGCAGCGCGCCCTGCAGGCCCGGCGGGAACTCGAGCTCGATCGCCAGAACATGATTTCTGAGTTCGCGGAGAAGCTTGAGCACGTCCAGGATCCTGCAACGCGCCGCCTGCTGCGTGCACTCGTCGTTCAGACTCTCGCACCCCGCTGAGAGCGCGCTTCAGTCTTTCCTTTAAACGTTTCGCGTTTCACCCTCGCCGGGTTATCGCTGCGCACATTGAAGGTCAATCAGGGCGAATCCTCCTGTGCCCTGGCGGGCTTCGGAAGGACCGGGCTCTACTCAGCCGCCTTCGCATGAGGCGGCGCTTCCGGCGGCCTCACCGAGTCTTCGTCCCGGCCCGCAGCCTGCCTGTGGGGTGCAGAAATTCGATTTGCGTAGAATAGCCGGCGCTCCTGACTCTCTTCTGGAGGCGTCGTGCTCTTGTCCGCCTGGTACGTTGTGCTCCAACGCGTGCTGCAGCTGGTAGTTCTTCGGCTTCACTCCCGCGAGTTCAAGGAATTGGAGATCGTCGTGCTGCGCCACGAGATGGCGATCTTGCGCCGTCGCACCTGTCGACCGTCGATGACGACGGCGGACCGAGTCTTCTTAACGGCCACGAGTCGGCTGTTGCCGCGCCCGATATGGAACGCATTCTTCGTCAAGCCGGCCACGCTGCTTGATTGGCATCGGCGGCTGGTCGCTCGGCGTTGGACGTATCGGCGACGACCAGGCCGCAGGCCGATGAGCCGCGAGGTTCGAGAGCTGATTCTGCGGATCGCGCGCGAGAATCCGCGGTGGGGCTATCTGCGCATCGTGGGTGAACTGAAAGGACTGGGCGTTGCCGTATCGGCGACCACCGTCCGGAACGTAGTGCGCAGGGCACTGCTGGGTCCAGCGGGTGGACGGTCGGGTCCCTCGTGGCGTCAGTTCCTTCAGGCGCAAGCGAGAAGCCTCATTGCTGTCGATTTCTTTACCGTCGATACGATCTGGCTCCAGCGGTTGTACGTATTGTTCTTCATCGAAGTCGGCAGTCGGCGGGTGCACTTCGCCGGCTGCACGGCCCATCTGACCAGGAGTGGGTCACGCAACAAGCCCGGCAGGTGGCCTGGACCGTCAGCGAGCGCGCGGACCCGGTTCGCCGGCTGATTCGGGATCGCGATCAGAAATTCACGCGCAGCTTTGACGACGTATTTGGGGGCGCCGGCATTCATATCGTTCGCACGCCGATTCAGGCGCCGCAGGCGAACGCGATCGCAGAACGATTCGTTCGGACGGTCCGTTCCGAGTGCCTCGATTGGCTGCTCATTCTAAGTGCGGGCCACCTTGAACTTATCCTGACCGTCTACATTGATCATTACAACCGGCATCGGCCTCACCGAAGCTTGGACCTCACGCCGCCGAACGGTCCACCGGGGAGTGACGATCGAGCCGACCCGGACAATCTGGTTGTGGTGCAACGCGATCGGCTTGGCGGGCTGGTGCGTGAGTACGAGCGGGCCGCGTGAGCCAGTTCGAGTTTGTGCATCCCACAGGCTATCGAAGAACATCCGTAACCTCAATCGACGGAATGCGTTACGATGTTTTCGACAGCCACAGGATACGCAGCCGTCCACGTTGACGAGATTTTACCCGCCAGAAGAGGCGAAAGAGATTCGCTGCCAGCGCACGAGCGTCTCGGGCCGCACAACCGTCAAGAGCTCGCGCCAATCGACGAATTGCGAGAGTCGGACGAGTGCGATTCGCGAGGCGTTGTCGGTGCGGTGCGGTCGGACTTAGCGTTCGATATAACAGGCGAGCTGCTTGCGCAGGAACAGATTCTCGGCGGCTAATTGCGCGCGGAAGCGGAGCATCAGACGGAGCGAACGCACGAGATCAGCGACGAGGGCGAGCGACGTGTTAAGCACGTGTAGCGATGATACCGTGTGACCAGCTGCTACGCCGTGTTTAGCAGTTGACAGGCGGTAACATAAATTTTGCGGAAGACAGCCGACGAGATCCTTGCCAAGGTACCGAAATTTTGTCAGCGGACCTCTAATCCGGGATGCTAAAAGCGATTCACACAAATAGCCGGCATCGGATTTATCGAGAGTATTCGAAGCGTCGCGATCCATCGCCAGCGTTTGCATTAGGCATCGACCGGAGCGATGATTGCCCCGTTCGAGGCTGGATCCCGAGCGAAACGCATTTGGAGGAAAGCGCATGTGAACCCACGATCGATTCACACTCTCAGCGTTGGCTACGACTCTTATACACGATCACGGAGTAACCGTCGACGTAAGTTCTTAACTGCTACCTGCGCATCTCCAGCCAAACTATGGGCAACTCACTTCGCCACAACTCGGGTGTCTTTATATCGTATGCCCGCAGCGACGGCGCAGCGTTTGCCCAACGGTTGCGCCAGCAACTCGAAAAACGAGCGATCAGAATCTGGCAGGATCGTGTTGGGTTGGAAGGCGGACGCGATTGGTGGTTACAGATCACCCAGGCTCTCGACCACGTTGAATTTATGGTGCTCGTCCTCACGCCGAACGCGGTCGAATCCGAGATGGTGCGCAAAGAATGGCGCTACGCTCGACAGCAGGGCATCTGTATCTACCCCGTCAAAGGCGCGCTCGATCTGGACTTCAATAGGCTCCCACGTTGGATGCGCGACGTGCAGATCTACGACCTCGGCTCGCTCGAAAGCAAGAAACCTGGAATCGAATGGCAGAAGTTTCTCAACGATCTGAATACCACGCCCCAAGTTCGGCGAGTGCCTTTTATGGCAGAGGACGTGCCCGAAGATTTCGTGCCGCGGCCTAGCGAGTTCGAGCGACTGAAGCAGCTATTACTCGATCGACAGCGCGCGGAAGCAGTGGCGATTACAGCGGCGCTACGTGGCGCAGGCGGCTATGGCAAGACGATTCTGGCCAGAGCATTGTGCCATGACGAGGAGATTCAAGAGGCCTTTGACGATGGCGTCCTGTGGGTGACACTGGGCGAACATCCTGGTGAGTTGACCGCGCGCGTGGAAAATCTGATAAGGGTGCTCAGCGGGGCAAACTCCGGTTTTACAAACATTGAAGCCTGCATATCACGCCTGGTCGAATTGCTAACTGACCGCGATATCTTGTTCGTTATCGACGACGTTTGGAGCCGTGATCAGCTGCGTCCGTTTCTGCAAGGGGGTGCGCGTTGCGCGCGGCTGATCACGACGCGCAACTTGGATGCAGTGCCCGCGACCGCTCAAACAGTCAAAGTTGACGCGATGCAACCTAGCGAAGCGGTCGCGTTACTAAGCGCAGGTCTGCCCGCTGGTGGGGCGGCACAGCGTGTGGAAGAGTTGCGGAAGTTGGCGGCGCGTTTGGGTGAATGGCCGTTGTTGCTCAAGCTCGTTAATGGCGCCCTGCGACACCGTGTCAACACCGCCAATCAAGACCCCACGGAAGCTCTCAATTTCATCAGCCGGGCGCTCGACAAGCGTGGCTTGAGCTTCTTCGATGCGTCCGACGCGGTGGCCCGCGAGCAGAGCGTAAAGAAGACCATTGGCGTGAGCCTAGAACGTTTGAAATCTGATGAGTGCGCACGCTACTTCGAGTTGGCCGTCTTCCCCGAAGACGTAAACGTGCCCTTGGCGAATCTGGAGCGGTATTGGCGTTTGGACGAATTCGAGTGCGAGACGTTGTGCGAGCGCCTCCACAAACTCTCACTGCTGCTCAATTTCGATCTGACCACACGCACGATCCGGCTGCACGACGTGCTCCGCCGGTATTTAATTGATGAACAACGCGACCGACTCAGGCAGTTTCACCAACAACTGTTGGATGCTCATTGTCCCCTGCCTCGACTTCCCTACTCTCTCTCGCCTGCCTGGGCCGCGTTGCCCGAAGACGATCACTACCTCTGGGATTATCTGGCCTTCCACCTGTGCGAGGCGGAACGTGGAGCAGAGTTGGTGGCAACGGTGAAGGATTGGCGCTATCTCGCACAGAAGACCGTATTGCGCAAAGTGCACGCGGTCGAAAACGATTTAGTAAGGGCAGGGGAGATCGCATCAGACGACCTGTCGCTGCGGGCACTGCGACGTGGAATTGCAGTCTCATCTCATCTCCTCGCCCGTTGCGCAAACAGACGCGACGTCGAAGCAACTCTTTTTTCTCGGTTACAACACCTGGATGAGGTCAAGCCTATATTGCAGAACATGGCGAAGTGCCTTGATCGTCCATATATCGCACCTTTTCGCGAGGCCGACCTTCCGGATTTGCCACATCGCGCATTGCTTCGCCGACTAGAAGGTCATTTGCATCGAGTTAAGGACTGCGCAATCAGCCCGAATGGAGCATTGCTTGCTTCAGCTTCGAAGGACGGCACACTGAAAATTTGGGATCTTCAGAACGGCGAAATGTTGCGAACACTGGGTCAACATCGGGAGGCTGTTGATAGCTGCGCATTTAGCCCTGATGGTACGCTAATCATCTCGGCCCCGAGAGACGACAGTCTAAAGGTCTGGGATGTGCAGACAGGCGATTTCCGGCGCTCGCTTGGGACGCACCTAGGCCTTGTCGATAGCTGCGAGTTCAGCGCGGACGGACGATTGATCGTGTCCGCCTCTAATGATGGGAGGCTTGCAGTCCAGAATGTGGAGACCGGCCAAACGCTGCGTATTCTCAAAGGACATTCGGGCCCAGTGAATGGCTGCGCGTTTAGCCCAGATGGCAAGCGGATTTTATCCGGGTCCGCTGACCAGACCCTCAAAATCTGGGACGTAGAGACAGGCCGAATGCTGCACACGCTCAAGGGTCATTCGAATTCAGTGAATGGCTGTGCTTTTAGCCGAGACGGCAAGTTGATCTTGTCCGCGTCTGCTGACCAGACGCTCCGGGTTTGGGATGCGGAGACAGGGAAACTGATACGCACGCTCGTAGGCCATTCTCTTGGGGTAAATGACTGCGCGATCAGTCCTGATGGCAAGTTGGCCGTCTCTGCCTCTGATGACAAAACACTAAAAGTGTGGGATGTTCAGGGCGGGGAGATGCTGCGCTCCTTCCAAGGTCATTCAGGTCCAGTATTCAGTTGCGCATTCAGCCCAGACGGGAAGTTGATCGCGTCGGCTGCTGACGACCGGACGCTGGGGCTCTGGGAGGTTGATTCGGACGAAGTCTCAAGCTCGGGAGGAAGGCCTCGGCCTTCCTCTGACTCCGCCATCAACCTCCAAGTGGGGCTAATCGTCTCCCGCCCTGAGGAAGGGGCGCTGACAATTTGGGATGCTCAAAGTGGAGAAATGCTGCGCATGCTCGAAGAACCCTCCGATTCTTTGCTCAGTTTCGGACTCAGCCCAGATGGGAATTTAGTTGTCTCGGTCTCTTTTGAAGGAAAGCTGACAGTCTGGGACGCTCAGACAGGACAAATGTTGCGGACACTCAAAAGTCATGCACGATTTGTGGACGGCGGTGCGATCAACAACGGGGGACAATTAATAGCCTGCTGTTATTCCTTTAATGACCAACTTAAAGTCTGGGACTCGCGGACGCGTAAGGTGAGATGGTCTTTTAAGGGTGATGCTTTGGGTGCACGAAGGTGCGCATTCAGCCCTGATGGAAAACTGCTCGTCTCGGCTTGGTTGGACGGCAAGGTGAGAGTCTATGATTTGTCGGCAGGTAAGATTTTGCACTTGCTTGAAGGCCATTCTGATTCTGCTTTCAATTGCGCATTCAGTACTGATGGGACGTTAATCATCTCGACTTCAAACGACAAAACATTGAAGGTCTGGAATGCGCAGAGAGGCAATTGCGTGGCGACATTTTATGCGGATGGGTACCTTGATTGCTGTGCGATTCATGGAGAGGTAATCGTCGCCGCCGGCTCTGCGGGTTGGTATTATCTACGAATGGTATCGTGAACTGTGATCGCAGCGGAGTTGAGAGCTGCACTGTGGTTCGCCAATATTCCCGACAGTGCCACATTAGTCACGCAGATGCGGAGTCCGACTCAGAACCCCGTAATGTCCCACGACTGGATCGACGCCAATCGCTTAGACTTCGCGCGTGATTCTGTTCGAGTTGTTGATCGCGGCGGTGTGTGCGTGGCTTCATCGTGAACAGACAGATCTGATCGCGTTTCTGCGTGAGGAAAATCGAGTTCTCAAGGCGCGACTCGGTGGACAGCGCCTGCGCTTCGAGGACGACGAACGGCGACGGCTCGGCGAACTGGGACACCGACTGGGGCGGCGCCTGCTCGCGCAAGTGGCGACGGTCGTCACGCCAGACACGATTCTGCGCTGGCACCGTGAACGGGTCGCGCGCAAGTGGACCTACGGTGGCGCTCATCCGAGCCGTGCTGGCCTGCAGGCCCACCTTCGAGGGCTCGTGGTTCGGATGGCGACAGAGAATCCGACGTGGGGCTATACGCGGATTCAGGGCGCATTGAAGAACTTGGGCCACCGCGTTGGTCGCTCGACCGTCGCACGTATCCTACGCGCGCATGGCATTCCACCGGGTGGGCAGCGCGCGACGCCGTGGCGGACATTTGTGCAGGCTCACTGGCCAGCACTGGTGGCCGCCGACTTCTTCACGACCGAGGTGTGGACCACGCGTGGGCTGGTGACGTATTACACCGCATTCATGATCGAATTGGAGTCCCGCCGTGTGCAGGTGTTAGGCTCGACGCCGTATCCGGACGAAGCCTTCGTCATCCAGTGCCTGCGGCAGGCCACCGGCGAGCCGCACGCTCTGCTCCGGGAAGGGCGGATTTTGGTCTGCGATCGCGATCCGAAGTGGAGCAGGGCGGTGGAGCAGTGGCTCTCCACGACGGGCGTTCGCGTCATCCGAACACCGCCGTGTGCGCCGAACTGCAACGCGCAGGCGGAACGGTTTGTCCGGTCGGTGAAGGAGGAATGTCTGAATCGAGTCGTCCCGCTCGGCGAATGGCACCTTCGTCGGACTCTGCGAGAGTTCGTCACCCATTACCATCGCGAGCGGAATCACCAAGGACTTGCCAACGAGCTGATTCACGGTCCGGCCGCGCAACGACCGACGGGTGCCGTCCGTCGTCGCCAACGAGTCGGAGGGATTCTCAGCTACTACTACCGGTCAGCTGCGTAGACCAAATGGCGGATCCAGGATGGGACAGAACTCCTTTTTCGCGGAGAGGACGGGCAGGGGAACCCGCGACAGGACCCGAATCGGTAGCAACACAATGGATCGCGGGAACAACCTCACCTAGGCTGCTACACCAGCGTGTATCCCAGGTCTATATCAGGGTGGGCCAACGCCAGGTACTCATGAATGTCGATCGGGTGCGTCCCACCCGTGAACTTATGTTTGAAAAGATCGCCAAGGTGCGCCAGCAGTTGGCCGTTCTCGTCGATATCCGTATCGAGCAGCCACGCTTCTTCGCCTGATTCCGGATCGGTGCCTCTCCCGACTGTCAATTGAAGATTGCCGTGGTCTTCCGTAGTCTTGATGCTGAACATGCTGCTCTTGGTCACGCCGAAGGCCGCGGGCATGTTGCCGTGATGATCACCAACGGGAGCCAACTTGTAGACCTCCGAATGGTCGCCGATGTTCTCGCGCACTTCGCGGATCCTGGCAGGCATCTCCGAGTCCACGACCGCGATGATCCGCTCTCGACGAATTTCCAGGATCCTTTCTACGAAGTGGAACCACGTCTTGCGTCTCCTGGTCGGCTCGCGGAGCTGGGTGAGCTTTGCAAAGAGGTTTAGCATCGCCGCTTTCGGCAACACTCTGCGCTCGTCGTCAACCAAGTCATATTCGTCCTCGGTGAATGCGTCGACAGTCGTGGCCCCGACGATGCGGAGTCGCGGTGAGTCTTCGAGAGCGGTTTTCAAAGTGTCGAAGGTGTTGTCGAGCGAATCCCACGCAGTGAAGTCGATATCCCATTCCGACGGCTGCCGAAACACCGTGACATTTCGCGCGATGGTCTTCCCATTCGTCAGCGTGAACAACGGCAGCGGCTTGGACCGGAATCGAGACGGCTCGATGAATGGCGAGAGCGCGTTTTCTGTCGGGAACGCTGGCAGAACGAATTGTCGGCTCGGTGGGAACGACGTTCTGAACACCTTGATCGGATCCCCACTGGTGGAGCGCCGAACTGTGAGCCGTGTGTGCGGATCCACTGCCGGCGCGCCGGTAACGTTCAACAAGGTCACTTCAAGGAGGCCTTCATTTGGCATGGCAGTGTCCTCCTATGCGCGTGACTCACGTAGGCCATCGCGTCTCACACTAACGAGGCCTCAAGCGGCAGCGGGAACGGCGGTCCTCCAGGTTTCGTGACCGCGACCGCCGCGAGTTGCCCGTTCTTCAGCACTCCAAACGGCGTAATCCTCATCGTCTTGGCCGGTGTGTATTCCACCACGAGAAAATGATGGTTCGGTGACCAGGCGATGTTATGCGCGTCGGCATCGCCACGGAGCTTGGCAGCGCGTACCTCTCCAGCGGCACCTGACAGCACGTAGTGAATGCCGTTGTGACGTTGTGCTCCGCAAAAATTCACGCCGCGATGGGTTCGAGCAGGTAGTGGTGATGCAGGCCGCCGAGACGCGCGTTGGCAACGACGCGATGCGTGGCGGGTATGCGATGTCCGGTCGGTGCCGTTTGGTGCGTCGGGTCATAGGGAAGTCCAGGGCCCAACGCAGAATGTGGTCGTTCACCGTTGTAATGGGACATCCACTGCGCGAGAATCAACCGTAGATGCCGTTCGTTAAGTGGAATCATCCAATCGAGACATTCCCGCCGTGCCGTCCCGATGAAGCGTTCACAGTGCGCATTCGCTTGCGGCGCACGTACCGGGGTCTTCAACACCTGGAGTGCCATCGACCGCAGGGCCGCGTCCACGGCCGGCGCGAAGATGCCATCGCGATCATGGACGAGAAAGCGATACGAGCCATCCAGCGGCAGACCGTTCCGGAACTGCTGGATCGTCCATTCCGACGTGGGGTGATCGGTGAGATTCCAGTGCACGATCCGTCGGCTGCCGACGTCGAGGAGGACGAAGACGTACAGCCGTTGAAACGTGGCCGTTATCACGATGAAGAAGTCGCAGGCGAGTACGGCGCCGGCATGATTGCGCAGGAACGTGGCCCACGATTGGGTTGATCGGCCACCATTGCTCCGGGGCCGTGATGGCATGTAGCGTCGCACCGTGCGCGGCGACACCGTCAGCCCAAGCTTCACGCGGAGCTCCGCCGCGATGCGCTCCTCACCCCATGTCTGGTTGTGACTGGCCATCTCCGCGATGAGTCGCTGCACCGCAATGGGAATGCGGGGTCGTCCACGTTGACGGGATTTCACCCGCCAGAAGAGGCGAAAGAGATCGCGGTGCCACCGCACGAGCGTATCGGGACGCACAATAGTCAAGAGCTCGCGCCAGTCGATGAACGGCGAGAGCAGGACGAGTGCGATTCGGGAGGCGTTGTCTGTGCGGCGCGGTCGGACTCGGCGTTCGATGTAGCAGGCAAGCTGCTTCCGGAGGAATATATTCTCGGCTGCCAATTGCGGGCGGGACCGAAACATCAGGCGCA
>Ga0111539_10008563_pt1 | contig 12988 bp, 7 predicted proteins | sample RhiMethybrSRZTD1_FD_79667 | JGI IMG/M metagenome (GOLD analysis project Ga0111539, IMG submission 79667) | Populus rhizosphere microbial communities from Tennessee, USA - Rhizosphere MetaG P. TD hybrid SRZTD1 (version 2) (version 2) | ecosystem: Host-associated > Plants > Roots > Rhizosphere >...
TTGAGCATCTTTTGATCTTTTTGCAGCTCGGCGAGCTTTCGGTTCGCCTCTTCCAAATCCTTTTGCAGTTGGGTCAGAGTGCCGTAGCGCAGCTCGGCGGCGCGATTCAGATCACCTTCGCGTTGCGCCTTTTGCTCTTCGACTTTGGTCGATTCGAGCTTTTCCTTGAGCGAGCGAATGCGCTGGATCGATTCCTTCTCGTTTTGCCAGTGGGCTTTGAGACCGCTCGAGGTTTCGCGCAGATTTTCAATCTCGCGTTCCAGTTGCCCCAACCGCTCTTTCGACGCTTTGTCTTCCTCACGTTTGAGCGCTTGGCGCTCGATTTCGAGCTGAAGAATCTTGCGCTCCACCTCGTCGATTTCGATCGGCATGCTGTCGATCTCGATGCGCAGCCGCGAGGCCGCTTCATCGATCAAATCGATCGCCTTGTCGGGCAGGAAGCGGTCGCTGATATAGCGGTCGGACAAAGTGGCGGCGCCGATGATCGCGCCGTCGGTGATGCGCACGCCGTGGTGTACCTCGTAGCGTTCCTTGAGGCCGCGCAAAATCGCGATCGTGTCCTCCACCGACGGCTCGCCGACGTAAACCTGCTGGAAGCGTCGCTCCAGCGCGGGGTCTTTCTCGACCCGCTTGCGGTATTCGTCCAAAGTCGTGGCGCCGACACAGCGCAGCTCGCCGCGCGCTAACGCGGGTTTGAGCATATTCGAAGCGTCCATGGCGCCTTCGGCGGCTCCGGCTCCGACCAGTGTGTGCAGCTCGTCGATAAACAGCACGATCTGGCCGCTAGCTTCGGTGACTTCTTTCAAGACGGCCTTCAAGCGATCTTCGAACTCGCCGCGAAACTTTGCGCCGGCAACGAGCGCGCCGAGATCCAGCGCGATCAGCCGTTTTTCTTTGAGCCCCTCCGGCACATCGCCGTTGACGATGCGCAAGGCCAAACCTTCGACGATCGCGGTTTTACCGACGCCGGGTTCGCCGATCAGCACCGGATTATTTTTGGTGCGCCGGGACAGCACCTGGATCACGCGCCGAATCTCGTCGTCGCGCCCGATGACCGGATCGAGCTTTCCTTTGCGCGCGAGATCGGTGAGATCGCGGCCGTATTTTTCCAGAGCCTGGTATTTCTCTTCAGGATTGGGATCGGTAATTCGCTGCGCGCCGCGAATGCCGACCAAGGCGCTGAGAATCTTATCGCGGCTGGCGCCGTGTTCTTTGAAAAACTTGCCCGCTTCGCCGGCGTCGTTCACCATCGCCAGCAGCAGGTGCTCGGTTGATAAATATTCGTCTTTTAGCGCTTCGGCTTCCGCCTCGGCATTTTCGATGGTCTTTTTCAGGCGCGGCGCGATGTAAGTTTGACCGACGCCGCCGGTGATTTGCGGCAGCCGATCCAAGGCTTTTTGCAGCTTCTCGGTCAAACTGCCCAGGGGCACGCCCAACTTCTGTAAGAGCGAAGTGACCACGCCTTCTTTTTGGCCAAGCAAGGCGAACAGCAAATGCTCGACATCGATGGCTTGATGGTTGCGTTTTTCGGCCAGCGCTTGGGCTTGCTGCAACGCTTCTTGAGATTTGGTCGTAAGTTTGTCCAGACGCATTTTTAAAATTCCTCAACTACAAGCAAAACCTAAGCATCGTTTTGCCGGCTGTCAAGAAAACCCGGACAGGATAGAAAAATGGAAGAAAAATCCAGGGGGTGACCAACGGCGCTGGTTTCCCGGCGCGAAGGCCAGCGAAACCAAGCTCGGGAATCCGATCAGAAGCGGTGTTTTTCGAGCTGAAAATATTCGAACATCGGTGCTTCGCAGGGGCTGGCGCCGGCCAGATCCAGACGCCGATCCGTCAGCACGATCCCGTCGCCGGTGCGAAGCATAAAAGGATAGTCGGAGGGCTCGACCGGCGTACCGCGCATTTTTTTTATCGCCATGATGCGCTGGCACTTGCCGTTGATCTCGCCGATCTTGAGCAAAAAGACTCCGGAAGCGAGAAATTGCTCGATGCCGCCGGTGCTTGGCGAGGCTCCTTTCGGCAGGTGGGCGGTAAGCAGGTTGGTCGTATTGAGTTGCGATTGAATCAGTTGAATCAATGAACGGGCCTGATCCTGGCTCGGGCTGGTGGCGTCATTCGGCAGGATGAGCGGCGTGATCGGATCGACGATCAGCAGAGTGGCGCTCAGTCGCTTTGCGTAGTTGCCGAGGTCGGCGATGATTTTTTGCGGATCGATGCCTTTCTCAGTCGCGCCGCCGCTACGGCCGCCAAAATAGGGAGAAGCATCCAAAATGACCAAACTTTTTTCTTGAATATACGGCTGAAGATCCCAGGAGAAGGATGCCGCCGATTCGACGATTTCGCCCGGGCGTTCGTCGACGGTCACGTAGACCGCCTTCTCGCCGCGTTTGAGCGCGCTGGAAAGAAACTGTAAACAGGTAATCGTTTTTCCCGTGCCCGTGTCACCCGTCACGAGATAGGTGCGTCCGCGCACGTAGCCGCCGTGAAGCAAACCGTCGAGGCCGATGATACCAGTGGAGATACGTTGAGAATCCATAGCTCGATCTTCCGATTTAACGGGCTGAAGCCGGCGGCTGAACGACGATGCCTTGTCCCTTGACGATATCGAATTCGAGCTGCGTCGGTTTCACGTCGGTGCAGCGCATCTTCTCGACGATCAAACTGCGCGCGAGAGCGCCGTTTTTCCAGACCATCTCGAGCACAATCGCGCCGGCGACGAGATATTCCTCCATGCCGTGCATGCTGCGTTCGCCGGTACGCGGCACGGCATAGGAGGTGAGCACGTTGGTGGTCGGCAGCGAAGAGCGCATCAGTTTGATCAGCAAACGGATCTGGTCCTGGATGCGCACCGTGCTCGCGCGCAACAACACGAAAGGCCCCGCCGGATCGAGCACGAGTCTCTTGGCGCCGAGCTGCTTGACGAAGTTCCCGAGATCGCTGACGGCTCTTTGCACGTCGATATGTCGTTCACTGCTCGCTCCCGGAAACGAGCTGAGATAAGTTCCGGCGTTAAGAATCGCCAAATCCTTATTTTCGATATGAGGCTCAAAGTCCCAGCCCATCGAAGCGGCTTGCTCCAGTATGTCCATGGGATTTTCGTCGGCGCTGACAAAGATGCATTTTTCGTTGCGCTTCAGCCCCTCGGCAAGAAACTGCAAGGCGAAAATTGATTTTCCCGTGCCCGGTTCTCCGGTAATGAGGATCGAGCGGCCTTGGGGAAAACCGCCTTCGATGAGCGAATCCAGTCCTAGGATTCCCGTGGGTACGCGTTCGGTCTGTAACATGATCGTCCTTTTACACTCAGGCTAGCGCTTCGTCGCTGCTTCCCGCTATCGGTTTATGTCTTGTCGTTTCCTATTTCGCTCAAGCAAATTCGCTGCGATGCGCGCCTTTGGCGACTGCCGCATCACGATGACTTCCAACGTCTCTTCCAACCAAAACCGCCCTGCCAGCGGCGTGATGGAGAAATTTCATGGTCCTTGCCATTATTGGTGTGCAGGTTTTCAGCGCCCTCGAATTGCGCTTCTAGGACTTGATTTAACGGCGCGTCGCCGAGAATGAAATCGCTGCGTTCCAAGTTGTCGCGTGTTTCACTCTGCGCCAGTTTTTCGCGCAAGGATTCGATTTCCTGACGGTAGGTTTGTTCGATCCCGTGCGACTCAGCCTGATGTTCCGCGTCGGCCCATTCCTTTTGGCTGAGCTCCGCCTGAAGCAGGGCAATCTGCGCTTGGAACTCGACCCGCATGCGCTCGCCTTCGCTGGTGAACGCGGCTTCGGCCTCGGTTGCGGCCGCTTCTACTTGGTTAAAGCGCTCGCGCAATCCATCCGCTTCGGCTTTGACGCGCACGAGCTCATCGTTGCGGTCTTGTAAAATCTGGTTTTTTTCTTGCGTTTCGCGAATCAGCCTGTCGAGCTCCCGCCGCAAGGTTTGTTCCAACTCTGGCTGCTCTTCGCCGCGCGTCTGGAGCTCGCTGGTTTTTTGCGCGAGTTGGCGTTCCAAATCGGCAATCCGCAGCCCGTACTCTTCCTTGATCTGCACGGCTCGATCGATCGCTGTCCGCTCGGTTTGCTGCAGTTCGGCCGTCAATTCTGCAACGCGTTGATCGAGCAGATGGGCTTGCGACTTGGATCGTTCAATTTCGTGATCGCGCTCGCGGATTCGATTCCGCTCCTCGCTAATTTGGCTTTCGAGCTTTTGGATTTGGCTCTGGTGGTCGAGCGCCAAGTTTTCCAGGGCCGCTTGTTGCTGTGCCGACGCCCAGGCTTTTTGCTGCAGCTCGCCGCGCGCGGCCGCCAGTTCGTTTTCGAATTTGACGCGCAGCTCGTCCTGCTCCCGCGCGGCCGCGGCAAGCTCCGTGTGACGGGACTCGACATCATCGAGCCGCGAACGCAGAGTCGCGGCGTCCGAAGTTGCCGCTTCGAGATCGCGGCGATGCTGGCCAAGCACGTTTTCCAATTCACCGTTACGCTGCTCGCGGGCGCTGATATTTTGATTAAGCTCCTCGACCCGCCGGCGTTCCTCGGCAAGCTCGCTTTCTCGATGGCTTCGTTCAGTTTGGTATTCGGCGCTGAGCGTGGCGAGCGCCGCTTGATGTTCGGCGTGAAGCTGTGCGGTGTCTTTTTGCGACCGCGTCAGGGCGTCTACAGCAGCTTCGCGCGCCGTCATGTTTTCCGCTAGTTGGCTGAGTTGAGCTTTGAGATCGTTGATCTCAGCCATCCGGCTTTCGACGAACAATTGTTTTTCCGCCAAATCGAGTTGTAGTTGGGCAATTTTGCTGTCGAGCTGGTGTTTGAGAGTCTCGCTGTCGGACTGAACTTTTTTTAATTCCAGTTCTTTCGCTTGTAAGCGGGTTTCGATCTCTTGGCGCAGAATAGTGGCCTGTTGCCCGTTTTGCTCAAGCTCGCGGCGCAGCTGCTCCGAGCGCGCCATCTCACCCTCGATGCCGGTGTGCTCCACGCGCAAGCGGTCAAATTCTTCGCGCAGGGTTTCGGCATCGTTTTTCTCTTGTTGCAAGCGGTTGCGCAGCTCAGTGATTTCGTTGCCGCGCTCTTCTTCGATGGATCGAAAGCGTGATTCCTGCTCGTGCAGAGCGGCTTCGAGTTGCTCGTCCGCGCGCCGTTGCGCTGTTTCGAGTTCCTTCGCTTGAGTCTGCAGGCGCGCCTCTAGCTCCTGGCGCGATCCGGCAGCCTGGCCGAGCTGTTGGGTCAGCTCTTCGCGAATGTTTTCTGATCGCGCTTTTTGCTCTTCCAGACCGGCGATTGCGGTATGTAAGCGGAGAAGCTCTTGCTGGCCTTGCTGCTCTGCGAGCTCTCGTTCCTGCAAGCGATTTTGTAGTTGGGTGATTTCGTTGGTCGTTTGTTCTTCGAGCGATTTGAAATGAGCTTCGTGGTCTCTACGCGCCGCTCGTATGAGCTCATCAGCGTTTGCCTGGAGGCCTCGCAGTTCATTGTCCCTGTCCCGCAGGCGCGCTTCTAGTTCCTGGCGAGCCAGCGTCTCCTGTTGCCGGCTCTGTTCCAGGTCGTTGAGGGAATGCTCCAACTGGGATTTTTGCTCGTCAAGCGTGGCGATTTCAGTGCGCAGGCGGGTAAGCTCCGCGTTCATGCGCTCGGCAGCGGATCGTTGCTCTTCCAGCTCGTTACGCAGTTGGCTATTGTCCGCCAGCAGCCGCGCTTCGAGCGCCGCCGAATATTCTTCGCGCTCGTTCAGAGCAGATTCTTTCTGTGCCAGGGTATCGCGCAGGTTGGATATTGCTGCTTCCGACGCGCGCCGTTTCTCTTCGGCGCGCTGTTGCTCTGCCAGGTTTTCCGCCGCGGCCGCTTCGTGGTGGTTGATCTGGTCGCGCAGGGCGGCCATCTCGGCGCGCGCGCTTTGCGCAGCAGTCTCGTGTTCTGCCATCGTGGCGCCGCTGCGCGCGAGGTCCTGCTGCAAGGATTGGATTTTGCCATGCAAAGCCAGCTCGACGGCGCTCAAGGCTTCCTGCCATTCGGTCAGCGCCCGGTCGCGCCGGGCCACTTCGTGCCGCAAGTTTGCCAGCTCGTTTTCATGGGCGCGGCGCAAACTCGCCATTTCCTCGGCGCTGGCTTGCGCCAATCGATCGGCGGCGCTTTCCAGTGCGGTGGTTCGTTGTTGGAGCGCGGTGATTTGCGCTTGCGCGCCGCGCAGTTCATCGTCCCGGTTTTCGACCAGCGCTTGTTTTTGATCGAATTGGCTGGCGAGCGTGACGATCTCGTTTTTGAGGCCCTGTTCGGTCGCATTGGCCGTCCGGCGACTCTCTTCGAGGGCGGCATCGCGCTCGGCAAGAAGAGTCTGCAGACAGCCGAGCTCGCTGTTAAAGCGCGCGCGCATCTGCTCCAATTCTCGCGCCGCCCTGGTCAAGGCTTCCGTGCGACTTGTTTCAAGCTCAGCCATCCGCCTCTGCATTTCAGGGATGGCAGCCCTGGCTTGTTGCAGCTCGGTTTCGGCGCTGCGCGACCGGTCTGATTTTTCTCGTAGCTGTTCTTGCAATTGCGTGATTTGGTCTTGCAGAGCGTCTTGAAGTTCGCGTTCTACGAACTGCTCTTTTTGCCAGCTCTGTTGGTCTTTTTCCAGGCGCGCGCTTAAGGTGATCACTTCAGCTTCAAGCTCCCGGCGAGCGGCCGCAGATTGCCGCGCTAGATCTTGCGCTTGTTCTTTAACGCTTTCGATTTGGCTGATCTGCTGGCGCAGATTGGCGGCGGCGGACTCGACCTCTTGAAGCTCGGCTTCCCGGCGTTCCAACCGCTGTCGGACTTCGCCCAAGCCACTCTCTAAAATTCGCACTTGTTGTCGAAGGCTTTGTTCTTGCGCACTGGCGGCGGTTTGCCGCGCGGCCAGGACTTGTTCTTTCTCGGCAAGCGCGGCACGTAAGCCGGTCAGTTCGGCTTGATGTTGCTCACGGGCGCGGGCACGCTCGTAGGTTGCCGTCGCTTGGGATTGCTTAAAATAAAGTTCGACGAGGCGCGATTGCGTCAGCAGGATTTCGATTTCGTTGAGCAACAGCGTCAACGGATCGCTGGAGGATTTGCTGGGTGAATCCATGTTTACGGGATTTGCTTATTTGGTTGTTTATCTTAGGGTTTGATTGTCACGAGATTCGACCTTTGTGCGGATAGCCAAAAACATGCCACTTAAAAAAACAGCAATTCTGCAATTTCAAATAGTTAGTACAAAGCTAAAATCCTTTGTGTGCGCCAATCCGGCTGAAACGGAGAATTCTGGACAAATGCGAGGATCTTCTGACAAAATTGTCATGATCTGTGCTAACGCAACCGAGTTGTGCCGACAAGTGAGAACGCGCAATTTACTCTAAACGCTCCGCTGCCCGCGCGGAAAAATTGCCACGAGCACAATGACAGGACGCGACAAATGGGATTTGAAAAGGACGATCGCTGCCGCTAGACTGCCGCCACATGTCAGCTTATTTCCGCGCCAATATTGCCCCAATGGCTGGCTACCTGCCGGGCGAGCAGCCGCAGGAAAACGGCATCATCAAGCTCAACACGAATGAAAATCCGTATGGGCCGTCGCCGCAAGTTTATGCGGCTCTGCGAAAATCGCTCACTCCGTCATTGCGCCTGTACCCGGAGCCGCAAAGCGATACGCTGCGATTAGCCGCCGCTAAAGTCTACGGCGTGAAACCGGCCAATATTTTGGCCGGCAATGGATCGGATGAGATTCTATCGATCTTGCTGCGCTGCTTTGTCGGGCCGCGGGATCGGGTCGCCTATCCGTTTCCGACCTATTCTCTTTATGACACTTTAATCGCGATCCAGGATGGAGTCGCCGCGCCGGTCGCTTATCCGGCGGATTTTTCGCTGCCGGCGTCTCTGGCCGAGCAAAAAGCGGCGTTGACTTTCCTGTGCAACCCCAATGCGCCGTCCGGCACCCTGGTAACGCTGCCGGAGATTGAAAAACTTGCGCGTTCGCTCTCGGGGCTACTGGTGGTGGACGAGGCGTACGTCGACTTTGCTGCGAGTGAGGGCGCATCCTCGATTCCGCTTCTGTCTCGCCTTCCTAATCTGGTCGTGCTGCGGACTTTTTCCAAGGCATTCTCCTTGGCCGGCATGCGCATCGGGCTCGCGTTTGCCGCCGAGGAAATTATCGCCGGCATGATGAAAGTGAAGGACTCGTACAATTTGAACCGCCTGAGCTTGGTTGCGGCGACCGCCGCGTTGGCGGATTTGCCCTGGATGGGGCGCAACGCGCGGCGTATTCAACGCAGTCGTAAAAGATTGACGAGCGGGCTTAAGCGCCTGAGCTACGACGTTTATCCATCCCATGCGAATTTTATTCTGGCGCGCAAGCAGGGACAAAATCAGCAAAGCGTCTATGAAGAGTTGAAGCGAAGAAAAATTCTCGTGCGTTACTTCGACCTGCCTGGCCTAGAAGATTGTTTGCGCATCACGGTCGGCGCGCCGTTGGAAATCCAGGCGTTGCTAACGGAGATGGCGGCGATCGCCGGCACGCCGTGAAACCGGCTCTCTGATAGCCGCGCAAAAGGAGTTAGTCATGGCACGGATCAAGATTACCGACCTCGATCATATCGTGCTCAACGTCGGTAACATCGAGCAGTCGCTCCTATTTTATACGGAGATTCTCGGCTTGACGGGCGAGCGGGTCGACGAGTTCAAGGCCGGCAAGGTCGGGTTTCCTTCGGTGCGCATCAACGCTGCGACGATCATTGATTTGTTTCCGAACAAGGAACGTTCATACCCGCGCGCCGGCGCCAAAGTCGACGGCAACTTGAATCATTTTTGCCTGGTGGTCGGCGCCGACGATTTTGCCGATACCGTCGATTATCTAAAAGAAAAGCAAATCGGCATCCGCGAAGGGCCGGTGTCGCGCTGGGGCGCGCGAGGCCGGGCGACCTCGGTTTATTTCCTCGATCCCGATGGCAACGAGATTGAGATTCGCTGTTACTGAAGCTTGCCGATTTCTCGTAGAGCCTGCGCCGCTCAGGCGTTCGTGCGGCGTTCCAATTTTATTTTCACGATGCGCCTGCCTTCCATGTCGACGATCGTGAGCTTGTAGCCGTTTTCCTCGACCCACTCGCCGCCGCGCGGGATGCGCTTGAGCCTGGCCAGCATGAACCCCGCTAAGGTGTGATAGTCGGGCGATTCGTCAAAAGGCAGATCAAAATCGGTTTTCAGATCTTTCAGCAGAGCCGAGCCTTGAATGACCAGGGAGCCGTCGGGCAGACGCTCTACCGGGCCGCGCTCTTCGCGGTCGTACTCGTCACGGATTTCGCCAACGATCTCTTCGACCAAATCTTCGAGCGTAGCAAGTCCTTCGACTTCGCCGAATTCATTGACCACCAAAGCCATCGCCAGCCGGCGGCGCTGCAGTTGCTTCAATAGCTCGCTCACCGGCAGAGTGCTCGGCACAAAGAAGGCGGGGTGGAGATGGTCACGGAGGCGAAAGTCGCTTTTTTCCTGCAAAGCTTTGAAAACATCTTTGTTGTAAAGAATACCGATCACCTTGTCCAATTCGCCTTCGTAAACGGGAATGCGCGAAAAGCCGCTTTCGACGAAGCTTTGGGCCACCTCGGCAAAGGAAGCGTGCACTTCGATCGCATGAATTTCCGTACGCGGCACCATCACCGCTTTCACCGGCGTATCGGTGAACTCAAAGACGCTGTGAATCAGCTTTTCTTCGGTCTCATTGAAAATTCCTTTGGCGGTGCCTTCGCGGATCAGCGATTTGACTTCGTCGACCGAAATGAAGCTGGCGCTCTCGTTTTGACCACCGCCGAAGAGTCTGAGCACCAGATTGCTCGACGCGGTCAACGCTTTGACAAAAAAAGAGCTGACGCGCGAAAGAAATTCGATTGGCCGGGCCACGAAACAGGCGATCTGCTCCGAATACCTAAGTGCGAGGGACTTGGGCACCAGCTCCCCGAGCACAAGCGATAAATAGGAAATCGGCAAGACGACGATTATGAGCGCGATGGCTTCGGCCCAGCGGGCGACTAAAGGAAAAGGTGCCGCGGCGATCCGTGGCTTTAAATAGCCGATGGCCGCCGCGCCGCCGATGGCCGATGCAAGGGAGCTGATCACCGTAACGCCGATCTGCACCGTGGCAAGGAACCGGTCAGGGTCCTCTTTCAGACGGGCGACCACCGCGGCCGCTTTGACGCCGCGTTCGAGCAAGGCGTCGATGCGGCTCTTGCGCATGGTAATGACGGCGATTTCCGAGGCGGCAAAAAAGCCGTTGGCTAAGATCAAGGCCAGAATCCAGATCGCTTCCAGCCAAAAATACTCTATGGTCATCGTTGCAAGCTCCTAAAGTTCACCGTCTGCATTGGCGGCGAAAAACACGGGCGTGTTTTGCGAAATTATAAAAAAATTGGACGAAAGACAGCCGGCGCTTGGCAGCGGGTGTGGACATTGACGAGTTGGTGGGATTTTATCTCCCCCCTGGTAAAAGGCAAGCGCGCGGCGTTTACGCTTTTCAGGCTTTCGCGTAGGATAGAATCCTTGGAGCGTATAGTGGCGGAACAATCCAACGACACGACGTCGATTCAAGGCACGATCGGCCGGATCACCTACCAGCACCCCGAAACGCATTACACCGTGGCGCGCCTGGATGAAGACGGCGGCCCGGGGATAACGATCGTCGGCGCGATCTTTCCGGTTTCCGAAGGCGAAGAGATCAAAGTCACGGGCGTGTGGAAGCGCCACCCCCGCTACGGCCTGCAGTTTCAAGTCGATCACTGGGAGAAGATCGATCCCGCCACCCGCGAGGGTATCGAAAAATACCTCGGCTCGGGCATGATCAAGGGAATCGGTCCGACTTACGCGAAACGGTTGGTGGCGGCTTTCGGTTTGGAAACGTTGAAAATCCTATCGGAACAGCCGCTGCGGGTTCTCGAAGTCGACGGCATCGGTGAGGTGCGCGCCCACCGCATTATCCAAGCGTGGCAAGAGCAGCGCGGTATGCAGGACGTGATGGTGTTTTTGCAAGGCCACGGCGTGGGCGCGTCTTTGGCGCTCAGGATCTATCGAGTCTTTGGCGCCGACACGATCAATCAAGCGCGGGAAAATCCTTACGCCCTGGCGCGACAGGTGCATGGCATCGGCTTTCTTTTGGCCGACCGCTTGGCGAATCATATCGGCATCCGCGGTGATTTTCCGCTGCGCGTGCAAGCGGGAGTTTTGCATGTGCTTGGCGAGATGGCGGATCGCGGCCATTGCTTCGCGCGCCTGGCGGCGCTCAAGCGCGATGCCGCGGGGCTCTTGAATATCGATGAAGATCCCGTGGACGCGGCCGTCGCCAGGCTTGCCGCCAGGGGTGAGTTGGTGGTGCAGGAAGGCGCGGCGGATCGCGATGCGCAAGTTTATTTGCAAGAGCTTTATCATGCCGAGCGTCGTGTCGCGTCGGCCTTGCAGAATCTTTTGGCGACGCCGTCGCGGTTGCAGCAGGAGCAAATCGCCGGCCGGCGTAACTCCGCGCGCGGCGTCATCGATCTCGTCAGTCCGGAATTATTTGCGCCTTCGGCCGTGATCCTGGACGAAGATCAGATCCGCGCCACCGAGCAAGCCCTGTGCGAAAAAGTACTTGTCATCACCGGCGGCCCGGGCACGGGGAAAACCACTTTGTTGACGGCGCTGCTCTCGATCCTGCGGCGTGCCAAAGCCAACTTCGCGCTGGCGGCGCCGACAGGGCGGGCGGCAAAACGCATGGCCGAAAGCGCCGGCGAGGAAGCGACGACGATCCACCGGTTGCTCGAATACAACCCACGCGAGGGCGGCTTTCAGAGAAGCGAAGATAATCCTTTGCGTGTCGATTTTGTCATCGTCGATGAAACTTCGATGGTCGACTTGCCTTTGATGGATCATTTGCTGCGCGCCGTCGATCCGCACAGTCACCTGATTCTCGTCGGCGACGTCGACCAGTTGCCGTCGGTGGGGCCAGGCAGCGTACTGCACGATTTGATCGATTCCGGAGTTATTCCCAAAGTCGTGCTGCGGCGGATTTTCCGCCAGGACCGTCAGAGCCTGATCGTCGTCAACGCGCACCGCATCCTGCAAGGCCAATCATTGCTCTTGGCCGACGATGCCGGCGCCAGCGACTTTGTTTTTTTGGCGCACGAGTCGGAAGAGGAGATTCTCGCCACGACGAAAATTCTTTTGCGCGAAGACATCCCGCGCGCGCTGCAATTGCCAGCGGACGAAGTCGCCCAGACAATCCAGGTGCTGACACCGATGCATCGCGGCTTGTTGGGAACAATCAACCTCAATCGCGAGCTGCAGGCCTTGCTCAACCCCTCGGGCGTCGCTTTGGAGCGCGGCGGCGCCACGTTGCGCCACGGCGATAAAGTCATGCAACTGCGCAATAACTACGACAAGGGCGTTTTTAACGGCGACTTGGGACGCATCGCCGGCATCGACCGCGAAGACGGCAGCGTGAAAGTCGATTTTCTCGACAAGGTAGTGCAATACGAGGCTGATGAGCTCGACGAAATTAATTTAGCTTATGCGACATCCGTTCATAAGAGCCAGGGTAGCGAGTATCCGGTGGTCGTCCTGCCGCTGCACACGTCGCACTATTTATTGCTGCATCGAAGCATTCTCTATACCGCGGTGACGCGCGGCAAGAAGCTGGTCGTCATCGTCGGCAGCCGCAAAGCATTGGCGATGGCGATTCGCAATTTTCGCGTCGAGAAACGCAACACCGGCTTAATGGAAAAACTTTCGGCCCTGGCGAAGCCGAGTAGAATTCTATCCGGGCAGTTCGACGGCTGATTGGGGTGTGCCTGTTTTCGGCGGCGAAAAATTCCTATCACTGCTTGGGGAATCCCGCGGTTACTGAAATAGCCGGCCGAGTTTTTTGTCGGCGTGGACGACGCCGAGTTTTTTCAAGCAAGCCCAGAGTGTCGCTTGATTGCTGTTGATGACCGGCTTGTCGAGATCGTTTTCCAGGTCTTCGACCGCTTCGATCATGCGCGTATTCGTGCAACTCAAAAAA
>Ga0111539_10008565_pt1 | contig 12986 bp, 17 predicted proteins | sample RhiMethybrSRZTD1_FD_79667 | JGI IMG/M metagenome (GOLD analysis project Ga0111539, IMG submission 79667) | Populus rhizosphere microbial communities from Tennessee, USA - Rhizosphere MetaG P. TD hybrid SRZTD1 (version 2) (version 2) | ecosystem: Host-associated > Plants > Roots > Rhizosphere >...
AGGGGGTCCCGCTCACGCTCGATCTCCGCGTTCAGCTCGGCGCCGAGCAGCAGCGCCACGTTGGTGAGCCAGAGCCAGGCGACGAGCACTATGGCACCCGCGAAGGCGCCGTAGATCGCGCCCACGTCGGCGACCTTCGAGACGTAGGTGGACAGACCGAAGGACGCGCCGAGCCAGAGCAGCACGCCGACCACCGCGCCGGGCGTCACCCAGCGGAACGACCGTTGCCGCACGTCGGGCGTGACGTAGTAGATGAAGGCGAACACCAACATCGCCGTCGCCACCGCGCCGGGCCATCGGGCGATGTTCCATATCTGCGCGGCGGTCGAACCGAGTCCGATGAAGCCCAGCAGGTCTTCCGCGAAGCGGCCGCCCACGAAGGCCATGACGAGACTCACCAGCACCAGGGTCATCAGCACGACTGTGGAGGCGACGTCGATCGTCTTGCGCCGGAGGAAGCTGCGCCCGCCTTCCACCTCGAAGACGACGTTGAGAGCTCGGCGAGCGGCCTCCAGCGCGCCGGTCGTTCCATAGAGCGCGACCACGACGCTGATCGCCAGCGCGGTCGCCGCGGTTCCCTTGCTCTGCAGGGCGCCGCGAAGCGAGCGGTCGAGCGGGTCGACCACGGACGCCGGCGCGACCTCGCGCAGGTACCCGATGATCGAGTTGTAGGTCTCGGGATACTGCCCGAGCAGCCCGAGCAGCGAGAGGGCGAGCAAGACGGCCGGGAACAGGGACATGAGCGCGTAATACGTGAGCGCCGCCGCGTGGTGCGTCATCTGGTCGTCGTAGAACGACACAAGCGTCCTCTTGACGATCGTTTTGGCTCGCCTCACCGGTCTAGCGTGCCCAAAGGTGTCGTGGATATGACGTGAGAAGGCCCGCTTGCGCGGGCCTTCTCTCCAACAGCGAAGTGCGTCGAACGCGGCTTACGCGTTGACGGGCTGCACCATCTTCTGCAATACGACCTCGCCGGTGGTGATCTTCGGCGCGTTCGGGAGTGCCTGCTCCAGCTTCTGCTCGCGCACCCAGTCGGTGGCGACGCGGGTGGACTCGTCGGCGTGCTCGACCGTGTCGTAGAAGCCAATCGAGCTCAGGACTCCGTTGCCGGCCTCGATGAGGCAGTAGCCGTTGAAGCCGGGGAGCTCGCTGAGGCTCGGCACGAGCGTCTCGTCGGCCTTCTTGACGAGCTCGTCGGTGCGCTCCTGATCGATCGCGTCGTAGCGTCGAATGGTGGCAAACATAAGGGGTCCAACTCTCTTCTCTGGGGTGGAGGACTCGGTTGAGTCCTCCTGTGAGCGGTCAGTCCCGAGGAGACAATCGAAGGGAGCCTTGGGGGGCTCGACGATGCCGGCAAAGGGGTTCGGTCCGCTCCAACTACTGTACCACGTTCAGGGGATACCGACCTACCTGTTTTTGGTATCCGGATCGGCTCGGTTCGCGTAGCCCTCACGAAGGAGCGCCGCCTTCTCGTCACGCGCGCGCTCCTCTCGAGCGCTCGGCTGCGAGCCGGGCAAGACGCGCGCGGCTTCACCGAGCACCGACTGCCGATGCTGGAACTTGCGCTCGTAGTCGCGTACGGCCTTGACCGTTTCCGCGTCGGCGTCGGCCAGCGCTTCGGCGATCTGCTCGGTGGTCAGTGTGTCGTAGCCCGGTAGCGGTTCGGTGTCGCGCATGTAGCGCAGCTTGTCGAGCACCGCCGGCCTGTTCCCATGAGCGCGCTCGTAGGTCTCCACCTCGGCGAGCTCCACCTGAGAGAGCTGCGGCAGCCGGTCGGCGACCTCCTTGTCGCTCAGCTGGTCATAGCCGTCGATGGGGGCGGCGGACTCCTCCGGCGAGCCCGATGTGGGTGGGGCGTCGGGCGCGGACCCACGAGAGCGGCGCCTGCGGAGGGCTTCCAGAATCGTCATCGGTCGCGTACCGCCCGCTCGAGCCGGGCGGCTGCGCCCTCGGATGCGCGCTCGAGCTCTCTCAGCTTGCCCTGGCCGACGGCGCGGCCGCTGTAGAGCCGGGCGCGGTAGAGCTCGAGGCGCTCGCGGCGGTAGCGCGCTTCGTCACGCAGCCGCTCTCGCTCGTTCCGGGCGTCCCGGTCAGCGTCGGGGCGGTCCAGGTAGGTCGTCACGGAGTGTCGTCCGGTGCGGTCAGAGCGATCGCCTTACCCACCGGCTCCGCCTCGCGCGACATCGATTGGAAGCCCATGATCTCGGTGAGCCGGCCGACTGGCTCGAGCGGCGCGCCGCACCTGGGACAGAGATCGTCGACCAGGTCGACCCGGGCCGCCGCGCTGTACAAGCGGGTCTTGCAGCCGAGGCATTTGAGGTGGGGCATGAGGGCCGCTTTCTGTCGGTGTCGCACGACCAGCATACATGACCGCCGTATCTAGAAACGTTAGTCTATGGTCGATGCCGCAGGCGGAACCTCCAAGCTGGTCGTTTCTGACCAACCACGCCCAGGTATTGCTCTGCATCGCGCATGACCCCGGCGTCCGCCTGCGCGAGATCGGCGACGCGGTCGGGATCACCGAACGGGCCGCTCACCGGATCGTGGCCGAGCTGACAGCCGCCGGCTACATCTCGCGCCGGCGCGACGGTCGCCGCAATCACTACACGATCAAGTCCCACCTGCCGGTGCCCGATCCGCTCGCTCGCGACCAGAAGATCGGTGACCTCCTGGCCGTCCTGACAGGAGATTCACCGGCATCTAGACAGCGCGCGTCGCACTGACGGTGAGGACGTCGAGCTGAAGGATCAGCGCACCGTCGCGGGTCAGCTCCTCCCATCCCGCTAGAACGTCGTGCTCCAGGGCCTCGCGCTCCTGGTCGCCGAGGCTGCCGATGGCGTCTGCGAGCGGCGTGCTCCAGACGTACTGCCACAGGAAGTCCTCGGGAGGCGGCAGGCGGAGCACCCTCGGGTCGCGGCGGACCGAGACCTCTCGGAAGCCGGATTCGGCGACGAGCTCCTCGAGCCGGCAGGCGTCGTCGAGCGAGAAGACGACGGAGATGAACTTCGCTATCTCGGGCGACACGTGATCGCGGATGCCGCGCTGAAGGACTTGGAACACGGAGGGCATCGGCCCGGGAACGCTGGCGACCAGCCGGCCGCCGGGCACCAGCACCCGCGAGAGCTCGGCCATCGCCGTGCCGATGTCGGCGAAGAACTGAAGGCCCATCTGACACAGCGCAACGTCGTACGCGGCATCGGGAGCCTGTGTGTCCTCCGCCCTCGCCTCACGCCATTCGATCGCGACAGGCGTCGAGGCGGAGTGCGCGACCGCCAGCATCCCCGGGTTCACGTCGAGGCCGGTCACATGGCCTGCGGTGCCCACCCGCTCGGCCGCCAGCCTGGCGACGACGCCCGTGCCACACGCCACGTCGAGCACGCGTTCGCCCGGGCTCAGCCCCGCCGACTCGACAAGCGCGGCGGCGAGGGGGAGCCCGATGGCGGGCACGAAGTAACGCTCGTAGTTCTCAGGCGCGGTTCCCCCGTAGCTTTGGAAGGACGGCGTGGCAACCTGTTCGTTCATGCGTGCCTCCGATGTTTCGTTACGCGTAACGTAACACGTTACGCTACGCTGTCAACCTGTGGGGCGACCGCGGGAGCACGATGACGAGACGCGGGTCGCTCTGCGGCTCGCAGCGGAACGACTCGTCGCGACGCGCGGCCCTGCGGCGTTTTCGGTCCGTGCAGTCGCGGAGGAGGCGGGCACCACCACGCGCGCGGTCTACACCCTCTTCGGCTCCGGCGATGCCCTGCTTGTGGACGCGCTCGCGCAGGCGGCCTTCGAGTTCCTTGCCGACGAGATCGACAAGCTGCCGGAGACCGACGATCCCGCCGAGGACCTGGTCGATGTCGGGGTGCTCGTGTTCCGGCGCCTGGTCACAGAGCATCCGGCTCTGTACCGAATAGCGTTCCAGCGCATCGTGCGCAACCTCCGACCTGGTCCAGAGCTCACCGCCGCCCGGGAACGAGCTTTTCGCGGCCTGCTCCACAAGGTGCAGCGCACGGGGGATGCCGGCAGGCTCGGCGACAAGCCTGCCCGGGAAGCGGCCGTGGAGTTCAACGCAATGATGGAGGGTCTCGCCAACGCCGAACTGCGTGGCGGGGTCTTCCCGAACCTCCCCGGAGGCGACGAGGAACGCGCCTGGCGCAGGGCTCTGAGGTCGCTCGTCCATGGCTTCGCTGCGGCTCCGGCTGCCTGAGGCGCTGCGCCGCTACGACCGCCGCTCCCTGCGCGGCGATCTGACGGCTGGGATTGCGGTCACGGCGCTGGTCGTGCCGAAGAACCTCGGCTACGCGGACATCGCCGGGGTGCCGCTGCAGAACGGGTTATACGCGGCTGCCGCCGGGGCGATCATCTATGCCCTCTTCTGCACCTCCCGGCACATCTCGACCGGGCCGAGCTCCTCGCTGGCGGCGGTCGCGGGGGGCGCGGTTGTCGTGACCGGCCTGGGCGGGCCGGAGGCTGCGCAGCTGGTCGCCGCGATCGCGCTGGTGACCGGCCTGCTCTTCCTGCTGCTCGCGGTGCTGCGATTGGGGTGGATAGCGAGCTTCCTGTCGAAGGCGGTGGTCACGGGATTCCTGGCGGGAGCCGCCGTCGATGTCGTGATCGGAGAGCTGCCGAAGCTCACCGGAACGTCCTCGGAAGGCGACAGCGCGTGGCGAGAGCTCGGGTCGTGGATCGGGTCGCTCGGCGACACGCACTTGACGACGCTTCTCGTCGGCGTCATCGCGCTGGGAGTGATCCTTGGACTGCGGCGGCTGGCGCCCGCGATCCCCGGTGCGCTCGTGCTCGTGGTGGGCGGGTTGCTGGCGTCATCGCTGTTCGACCTCGGCGCGCACGGGGTGGCCCTTGTCGGCGACGTGCCACGGGGGCTTCCGGCTCCCGAGCTGCCCGATCTCGCGCTGGTCCGCGACCACTACGCGACCATCGCGATCGCGTCGCTGGCGTTGCTCTTGATCGGGTTCTCACAGACCGCAGGCGATGCCAGGGCGTTCGCGACGCGACACCACTACCGGATCGACCTCGACCAGGAGTCTGTTGCCCAGGGGCTGGCGAACGTGGGCGCCGGCGTCTTCCAGGGCATGCCGGTCACGACCAGCCTGTCCGCCAGCTCGCTGAACGAGTCCGCCGGGGCGCGGACGCAGGTGGCCTCGCTCGTGACCGGGGGCCTCGTACTCGCGACGCTGGTCGTGCTTGCGCCGCTGTTCTCGGACCTGCCAAAGGCCGTGCTGGGGGCGGTGATCATCGACGCCGTCGTGTTCGGCATGATCGACCTGCCCGAGCTGCGCCGCCTCCACCGAGTGGCCCGGTTCGACTTCTGGGTCGCCGTGGCGGCGATCATCGGAGTGCTCTCGGTGGGCGTCCTGGCCGGCGTGGTGGTCGGGGTCGCCCTCTCGCTCGGGTGGCTCGTCTATGTCGCGACGAGGCCGCGGATGCCCCTGCTGGGCCGGCAGGCCGGGACCCAGGTGTTTCGCGACCTCGACGAGAACCCCGGCGATGAGACGTTTCCCGGCATCGCCGTCCTGCGCATGGATGGCGGCCTCTTCTTTGCAACAACCGAAGCGCTCGAGGAACGGGTTCTGGAGCTGGCCCAGGACGGGCATCCGCGCCGAGCGCTCGTGCTCGACCTGGAGGGGGTCAACTTCATCGACTCTCAGGGCGCCGCCAAGTTGACCGAGCTGTACGAGCTCACCGAAGCCGACGGCGTCACGCTGCGCCTGGCGCGCGTCAAGCCGCAGGTGCTCGCGGTCCTCCAAGCCGACGGGATCGTCAATCGCATCGGCACCGACAACATCCACGGGAGCGTCCACCTGGCGGTGGAGGCGCAGCTGGGCTCGACGCGCGATGCTGGGAAGATCGGATTGTGAGTGAACCGGATCCGCCGAACGCGGCGCCCACGGCGCCCGACCTGGATCAGCTGCGGCGCTCGTCGATGGCCGCCGAGCGCACGTGGCTCGCCTGGTGGCGAACCGCGCTCGCGGCCACCGCCGGCGCACTCGCCGTCGGCCGCTTCGCGCCGGAACTCCTCAACGTTGCGGCGTGGCCCTATGTCGTCCTCGGATGCGCTTACGCCGGCCTCGCAATCGGGCTGCTGGTCATGGGAGCCCGGCGCCAGCGCGACCTCGAGGCGTCCCTTCATGGCGACAGACATTCCCCGCTCGGATTCGGCCTCGTGGCGGCGTTCACCGCGGGCGGCATACTGCTCGCGCTGGGAACGATCGTGCTGGTCCTGGCGCAGACGTGATGGAGGGTGAGCACCGCCGGCTCGAGGCGCTGAAGCAGGTCTTGGACGCCTTCAACCGGCACGACCTCGACGCGATCATGTCCCACTTCGCCGACGACTGCGTGCTCGAGACCCCGCGTGGGCCCGAGCCCTGGGGAAGCCGCTTCGTGGGCCGGGACGAGGTGCGCCGCGGGCTCGCGGCGCGCTTCGAGGGGATCCCCGATGTCCACTACGGCGACGAGGATCACTTCGTCTCCGGCGACCGCGGCGTCTCGGAGTGGACGATCAGCGGGACGACGGTCGAGGGCCGGCGAATCGAAGTCCGCGGCTGCGATCTTTGGACCTTCGGAGACGACGGCACGATCACCCGCAAGGACTCGTTCTGGAAGATCCGCGAATCGTGAGGAGATCGAGATGGGGAAGCTGATCGCGACCGCACAGGCCACCCTCGACGGTGTCATCGACCCGGTCGGCGAGTGGGTGCAGCCGGACGGAGACCACGGCGACTACTCGTTCGCGCGTCAGGAGCGATCCGGCGGGATGGTGCTGGGCCGCAAGACCTACGAGGGGCTGGCGGGCTACTGGCCGAGCCAGTCGGGCAGGTGGGCGGACATGGTCAACGCGCTGCCGAAGTACGTCGGGTCGGGCACCCTGTCCGGCGAGCTCGAGTGGAACGCGACCCTGCTCGAGGGGGACCTCGACGAGTCGATCCCGACGCTCAAGGGCGAGGTCGACGGTGACCTGTTCATGCACGGGAGCGGCGAGTTCGCGTACGCCCTCGCCGAGCGGGGCCTGATCGACCTGTACGAGGTCTACCTGAACCCGCTCGTGTGGGGCCAGGGAAACGTCCACGTGCTCGGCGACAGGGGAACGGTCCGGATGACGCTCGACGACGTGAAGCGGTTCGACTCCGGAGTGGTCCTTCTCACGTACCTGCCGGCGTCCTGACCGGGCCGGTGCCGCCGGCCTGCAGCCGCGCACGCAGTGCCAGCTCGATCTCGAAGCGAGCGTCGGGATCGTCGAGCGCGTCTCCGAGCAGCTCGCGCAGGCCGCGGAGCCGATAGCGCGCCGTCTGCGGATGCACGCCCAGCGCCCGCGCCATGGCCGCGGCGTTTCCGTGCTGCTGCACGTAGGCGAGAGCCGTCTCCTCCATGCGCCCGCGGGCCTTGGGGGTGAGTGCGGTGAACGGAGCGAGCCGTCGCGTGGCGATTCGCTCAGCGAGCCCGGCGCTTTCGAAGAGCAGGAGCTCGCTGAGCACGTCGTCCGCGCGCGCCAAGCCCGCCCTCTCGATCGCACCGGCCTCGACGGCCCGCAGGGTCGCGCGTGCGAGCGACCACGAGGACCCGAGCGAGCCGACCGGCACGGTCGAGCCCAGCACGGCGCGGGGTCGCGCCCCGGCCTTGTCGACCGCCCGCTCGATCTCGGCCCGGCGGCCCGGGCCGTCGGGGTCGGCCAGGATCAGGCAGCCGACCGTGTCGAGGGTTGCGGCGAGGGCATCGGCCGGCAGCCGCCGGGCCAGTCGCTCGACCTGGTCGGCTCCACAGGCGAGCGCGGCCGCGCTGGGTGGGAGCCTCCAGCCCGCCGTCTCGGCGGCCGCGCGCAGCTCGGCCTCGTCCGCCGGGGGCTCACGGACGAGCACGGTGACCAGCTCCTGGCGCCGGCGGCGGCGCTCGCCCTCGAGGCGCGCCCGGGCCTCGGCGTAGCCCTCGACCGAATCGGCCGACAGCGTCTCGATGTAGGCGAAGATCGACTCGGCCAGGAGGCTGAGCACGTCGGGCTCGACGCCCGCGCGCCGGGCGGCGGCAGCCAGTCGCCGCCATGCGACCCGGGCCCCCACGCGATACGCGGACTGCAGCGCGTCGAGCGTCCGGCCCTCGCGCAGCTCACCCGCGCCGAGGGCGACATAGACCTCCCGGCCCGGCCCGCGCGCACCCGACGGGCTTCGGATCACCTCGATGAACTGCCGCAGCGCCTCGGTCACGCCGGTGCGCACTCCGCGTCCGAACGACCCCTCGAGCGGACGGGCGTAGTCCGGCACCTCGCGGGCGATCGTCGCGAGGATCTCGTCGGTCGTGGCGTCGAGCTCGGGCTCGAGTACATCCGCGATCTCGGCGGGAAGGGCGCGCCAGGGCTCTGCGGTCGGCGTTTTTAGCATCTAGGTGCTAAGAAGTTACAGGAAAATACTCGCTTCATGCGTACGCATATCAGCTGGAGGCGGGAATACTTGATGTATGACCAAGCTCGAGAAGCGCGTCAACGTCGCCGCCGTCTTCCTTCCGTTCGCCGCCTTCCTCGCGGCGATCGTGCTCCTGTGGAACAGCGCCGTGTCGGCGACCGACCTGGCGATCCTGGGGGTCATGTACCTGTTGACCGGGGTCGGGGTGACGGTCGGGTTCCACCGGCTTCTCACTCATCGCTCGTTCCAGGTCCCGAAGCCGCTCGAGTACATCTTCGCGGTCCTGGGGTCGATGGCTGTACAGGGGCCGGTGATGAGCTGGGTGGCCGACCACCGCAAGCACCACGCGCACGCCGACGAGGAGGGCGATCCGCACAGCCCGCACGTCGGCCACGGCGACGGCGCGACCGGTGTGCTGCGCGGCCTCTGGCACGCCCACACGGGCTGGCTGTTCTCGACTCAGGGGCAGGCCAGCGCCCGCCGCTACGCGAAGGACCTCTACGAGGATCCGGGCATGCGGCTCATCAACCGGCGCTTTCCGCTGCTGGTGCTGCTCAGCCTCGCCCTGCCGGCGCTGGCCGGCTGGGCCATCACCGGGACGCTCGCCGGCGCCGCCGGCGGCCTGCTCTGGGGCGGGCTCGTGCGCATCTTCCTCGTGCACCACATCACGTGGAGCGTGAATTCGGTCTGCCACTTCCTCGGCACCCGCCGCTTCGAGACGGAGGATCAGTCCACCAACGTGGCTTGGCTGGCGCTGCCGTCCTTCGGGGAGTCGTGGCACCACAACCACCACGCCTTCCCACGCTCGGCCTCTCACGGCCTCCGTCGCTGGGAGCGGCTGCTCGACCCGTCAGCGCTCGTGATCACGCTGCTCGAAAAGGTCGGCCTCGCCAGGAACGTCGTGAGGATCGCCCCCGAGCGCCAGCACCAGCGAGAGAATCAGGCCGGGCCCGTGCGCGCCAGGGAACCGCGTAGCGTCTCAGCTCAGTGACCGACACGTACCTCCTGCCCGACGGCCTGCCCCGGCCGCTTCTCAGGGGCCTGCTTCATCTCGGCGCGTTCGTGGTCGCGGTCTGCCTGGGCATCGCGCTCGCTCTTGTCGCCGGGCCTCGCCACGCGCCGGGGTTCGCCGTGTACGGGCTGGCCGTCGCGGCGCTATTCGGCGTGAGCGCGCTCTATCACCGAGGGCGCTGGCGGCCAGGAGTCAGGGCGCGGCTCCGGCGACTCGATCACTCGATGATCTTCGTCCTGATCGCGGGGACCTATACGCCGGTCTGCCTCTACGTCCTGGACGACGGAGTCGGCCGGGCGCTCCTGGCGGTGGTCTGGGGCGGAGCCCTGCTGGCCGCTGTGCTCGAGCTGCGGCGGACGCCCGCGCCACCGGCGTTGATCGTCGCGCTGTCGATTGCGCTCGGCTGGGTCGCCGTGATCGCGTTGCCGGGCGTGCTCGACCAGCTCGGCTGGGTGGCGACCGCGCTGATCGGGCTGGGCGGCGTGCTCTACACGGTCGGCGCCGTGATCTACGCCCGACGTTCGCCGGACCCGCTACCCGACGTGTTCGGATATCACGAGGTCTTCCACGCCTTGACGATCGGCGGGGCCGCGTGCCACTACGCGGTCATCGCGTTCTGGGTCCTGCCGCTGGCGCTGTGATCGCGGCTCAGGCCGAGCGGTGCGAGACGACGTTGACGAGCGTGCCGCTCGGCTCCCGAAGCATGAAGCGCCGGACTCCCCACTCCTCGTCGCGGAGCGAATAGGCGATCTCGTAGCCCTTCTCCACGGCCGCCGCGTGGACGGCGTCCACGTCGGGCACCTCGACCGAGATTCCAGGGGCGGACGGGTCGTCGTTGCTGATGATGTTCACCTGGACGGAGGGGTTCGCCGGTGACGCGAGGGTCACAACCCAGCCGAGGTCCATCGCCACGTCGAATCCGAGCAGGTCGGCGAAGAACTCGCGGGTCTCCGCCGGCCGGTCGGACCTGATGTTGGGTACCGCCCTACTGCCCATGACCCCCCGCATTCCTCCGTTCGCGGAAGCTCGCCAGCGCCTCGCGCGCGTCCGGCTCGTCGAACAGGCGCACGCAGTGGTGCGTCTCGCGGTCCATCGCGGCCGGCAGCAGGTCGCCGAAGCGCTCGTTCAGCATCGCCTTGGTCGCCGCCAGGGCGTCGCGTGAGCTCCGTGAGAAGACCTCGGCCCAGTGGTCGATCCGGGCGTCGAGCTGGTCGGGCGCGACCATCTCGGTCGCGAAGCCGTGCTCCCTCGCCCAGGCGGCGTCGCGCTCCTCGCCGCTCAGGAGAAGCTCCCGTGCGGCCGTCTCGCCGAGCACCTCGGGCAGGAACAGCGTTCCGGCGTTGCTCATCACGAGGCCGATGCGGATCTCCGGCGTGAGCAGCCGGACGCGATCGGTGCACAGGCGCAGGTCGCAGCTCGCGGCGAACTCGAGCGCGCCGCCCACGCACACGCCGTCCACCGCCGCGATCACGGGCACGGGGGAAGCGAACACCACGTGCGTCATTCGCTGGAAGCCCTCGATCGTCGCGGCCCAGGACGCGGAGTCGGCCTCGATCGCTGACTGCAGGTCGTCCCCCGCGGAGAAGTGCTCGCCGGCGCCTCGGAGTGCCACGCAGCGCACCTCGGCGTCGCCTCCCGCCTCCTCGACGGCGTCCGCGATCGCGCTCATGGTCTCGAGGTCCCAGGCGTTCCGGCGCTCCTGGCGGTCCCAGCTCACGACCCGGGCCGCCCCTCGGTCGTCGGTGGTCACGGTCATCTCGCGATCTCCCTTCTGAGCGCCTCCACGGCCTCGGGCAATACATCTCCGCGCGCCGTCCGGTGGACGATGCGGGTCTTGTGCTCGGCGACGGGTAGCGACCCCGGTTCGAGACGCGTGACCTCGAAGCGCGCACGCAATGTGTCCTCGAGCTCCCCGGTCAAGCCGGCGAGGTCGGCTTCCTCCGGCGCCTCCACATAGACCCGCAGCGGCGGCACGATCGGGTCGCCATCGGCGACCACGCAGTAGCGGCCCAGGGTCGCATCGCCGGCCAGGACTGTTCCGATCGCCTGCGGATAGACGTTCACGGCCTGTACGCGGAGCATGTCGTCGCGCCGGCCGTCGATGCGGATCCGCGGGGTAGTTCGCCCGCACGGGCACCGCGACGTCCACACGCGCCCGAGGTCGGCGGACCGGTAGCGGAGCAGGGGCGAGGCCTCGCGCCGCAGGTGCGTCCACACGAACTCGCCGATCGCGCCGTCCGCGAGCGCGACGGGCTCGCCGCTGTCCGGGTCGACCACCTCGAGCACGGCGTGGTCGTCCACGGTCAGGTGCACGCCCTCGCCCTCCTCGCACGCGCCGCCCATCGTCGACCACACGTCCGACATCCCGAAGCTGTCCACGACGGTCGCGCCCCACGCCTCCTCGATCTCGGTTCGCACGGCGGCGAGCCCGGCGCCCGGCTCGCCCGCCGTGACGATGCGGCGGATGCCGAGCGAGCGCGGCTCCACGTCCAGCTCGCGGGCCCGGGCGGCCAGATAGGCCGGATACGAGAGCGTGCCGAAGATGGCGGTGATGCCGAGCCGGGGAATCAGCTCGAGCAGCCTGCGCGACTGGCCGGTCCCCACCGGCACCACGGTGGCGCCGCTTCGCTCGAGCGCCATGTGGTCGGCGATGCCGCCCGCGTAGAGGGCGTAGTTCAGGCAGTGCGCGATCACGTCGTCCGGACGCAGGCCCGTGATCCGGAAGGCCTCGCCGCCCACCTCGCTGTTGGCCTCGTGATCGGCGCGCGTGAAGCCGACCGCCACCGGCTCCCCGGTGGTGCCCGACGTGACGTGCATGCGCACGAGGCTCTCGCGCGGAGCGCACAGGTGCGGTCCGAACGGCGGCTCCGCGCGCTGGCCGTCACGCAGCTCCTCCTTGGTGGTGAACGGGAGCAGCGCCAGATCGGCCGTGTCCTGCACCTGCTCGCGCACTCCGCGCAGACGCTCCGCGTAGAACGGGCTGGACGCCTCCAGGTAGGCGAGCTGCTCCTGGAGCGCGCTCACTCGCGCGGCGGCAGGTCGCCCGCGGCGGCGCTCGCGAGGGTCGCCTCGACGGTGCGGCCGTAGGCGTCGATCAGCACCCGGAGGTCGGCCTCGGGGGTGTCCTCCGCCTTGGTGTGCGAGACCGGTGGCGAGGACGACGAGAACAGCATCACGGTCGGGATCAGGCGCGCCATCTCGGCGGCGTCGTGGAGCGGCCCGCTCGGAATCGCCGTGTCCTTGCCGCCCGCGTCCTGCACCGCCTGCCGCGCGAAGCCGATCAGCCGGTCGTCGAACGGGATCGGCTCGATCGACCAGAGGTGCCTGAGCTCCACCTCGCACCCGTGGTCCGCCGCCGCCTGCTCGCAGGCCTCCCTGGCCTCCGCGAGCATCGTTGCCAGCGTGCCCGGGTCGAGATGCCGCTGGTCCAGAAGCATCTCCGTGCGGCCGGGTACCGCCGTCACGACGCCGGGCTCGCTCGTGGCACCGCCCACCGTGCACACCCCTCCCTCGTGCCTCAGGCCGACCTCGCGGATCGCCAGCGCGGCCTGCGCGGTGGCCATGAAGGTGTCGCG
>Ga0111539_10008567_pt1 | contig 12983 bp, 17 predicted proteins | sample RhiMethybrSRZTD1_FD_79667 | JGI IMG/M metagenome (GOLD analysis project Ga0111539, IMG submission 79667) | Populus rhizosphere microbial communities from Tennessee, USA - Rhizosphere MetaG P. TD hybrid SRZTD1 (version 2) (version 2) | ecosystem: Host-associated > Plants > Roots > Rhizosphere >...
CGCTTCTGGCTCGCCGAGCATCACAACATGGCCGGAGTCGCGAGCGCGGCGACGTCCGTCGTGATCGGCTACATCGCGGGCGGCACCCGCACGATCCGTGTCGGCGCCGGCGGCATCATGCTGCCGAATCACTCCCCGCTCGTGATCGCCGAGCAGTTCGGCACGCTCGAGACGCTGTATCCCAACCGCATCGATCTCGGGCTCGGGCGCGCGCCTGGCACGGACCAACGCACGCTGCGCGCACTGCGGCGCGATCCCATGAGCGCCGAGTCGTTCCCTCAGGACGTCCTCGAGCTGCAAGCGCTGCTCGCGCCGCGCCAGCCGGGCCAAGTGGTCGAGGCTGTGCCGGGCACGGGCCTCGAGGTGCCGCTGTGGATCCTGGGCTCGAGCCTCTACGGCGCGCAGCTCGCCGCAGCGCTCGGACTGCCGTATGCATTTGCTTCGCACTTCGCGCCCGGTGATCTCATCGCCGCGCTCGCGACGTACCGCGCCGGCTTTCGGCCGTCGACGCAGCTCAAGGCGCCGTACGCGATGGTCGGCGTCAACGTCGTCGTCGCACCGACGGACGCCGAAGCGCAAAGGCTATTCACCTCGGTGCAGCAGGGCTTCACGAATCTCTTGCGCGGCGCGCGCGGACGGCTCCAACCGCCGATCGACGACATCGAGAACTACTGGACGCCGGCCGAGAAAGCGCACGCCTCGCGCATGCTCGCGTGCTCGTTCGTCGGCTCGCCGGCGATCGTGCGCGCCAGCCTCACGCAGTTCGTCGCGCAGACGGGCGCCGACGAGCTCATCATCGCGGCGGGCATCTTCGATCAGCCTGCGCGTCTGCGTTCGTACCAATTGCTCGCTGAGCTGATGCGCTAGCCTGGGGAAGCCGCAGCTCATGGTTCGCCGGTCAGCGCGGCCCTGAGTCGCGGCGCGACGAAATCGATGAACGCGCGCACCTTGAGCGGCAGGAATCGGCCCCCCGTGTAGGCGAGGCTCACCGGCCAGGGCATTGGCTCGAACTCCTGCAGCGCGACTTCGAGCGCGCCGACGTGAATCGCGCGCGCGGCTTGGTAGCTCAATACTCGCGTGAGACCCAGGCCGGCCGAGGCCGCGTCGACGGCGGCCTCGGCCGTGTTGACGACGAGCCTCGAGTGCACTGCGATCGGTTCGGGTTTCTTCGCCGTCCCGAACGTCCAAACGTCGCCCGCACTCTCGAGACCTTCGAACGTCACGCAGTCGTGCTCGCGAATCTCGCGGGGCGTCTTCGGCGTTCCGCGCTCTGCCAAGTAGCGTGGGCTTCCGCATACGATGCGGCGGATCGAGCCGACACGCGTCGCGAGCAGACTGCTGTCCGGGAGCTCGCCGATGCGCACGGCGAGGTCGACGCGCTCGTCCACCAAATTCACAATTCGATCGGAGAACACGAACCGCATGTCGATATCGGGATACGCCTCGAGGAACTCCACGACGATAGGCAGCACGTGCAGCCGACCGAACAGAATCGGCGCGCTCACGATGAGCTCGCCTTTCGGTGTGCTGTATTCCCCCGACGCGCCGCGCTCGGCCTCCTCAACGGCGTCGAGGATGCGCCTGGATGCCGCGACGTAGGATTCACCGGCGTCAGTCAGCGAAAGCCTTCGGCTCGTGCGGTTCACGAGTCGCGTTTTCAGGTGCGCCTCGAGGTCGGAGACCTTGCGGCTTACGGTAGCGAGCGGCATGCCCAGCCGCCGCCCGGCGGCGGACAGGCTGCCGGCCTCGACGGCCGCTACGAGAATCGACATCGCGTGCAAGCGGTCCATGGTCTTCCGAATTTCGAGAGGATGTATCCAATTATTACAGTCTAGTCATGATTTTCGGAAGGTCTATCTTGTGCGGGCGGGGCCTGCGGATCGCGAGGAGCGATCGGCGGATCCCGGCAAAACAGGCCACTTCGGCCTAACCCACCGGCCGCTCGCGTGCCGGTCAACCGCAAAGGAGAGAATCGCCATGTCTCGTTTTTCAATCCCAGCGTCGATCGACGCCGCACCGGCCGCCTCGAGGCCGCTGCTCGAAGCCGTCAAGCGCAAGCTCGGTGTTGCACCGAACCTCTTTCGTTTGGTCTCGAAGAGCTCCGCCGCGCTGCAGGGCTACGTCGGCCTTTTGGAGGCGCTCGGTGCAGGCACGTTGCCCGCCGCGACGCAGGAGCGCATCGCGCTCGCGGTGGCCGAGGCGAACGGCTGCACTTATTGCCTCTCCGCGCACACCTATCTCGCGAAACAGGTCGCGAAACTCGACGACGCGGAGATCGCCGCGAATCGCGCCGGCACGTCGAACGATCCAAAGGCAGCGGCGGCCGTACGCTTCGCGGTGAGGGTAGTGCGCGAGCGCGGTCACGTCGGCGACAGCGATGTCGCCGCGCTGAAAGCCGCTGGCTACGACGACGCGCAGGTCGTCGAGATCGTGCAACACGTTGCGCTGAACACGTGGACGAACTACATCAACGAGGTCGCAAAGACGGACGTCGATTTTCCCGTCGTCGTTCCTCGCGAACAGTTGAAGCGCGCATGAGTCCCCGCCCGCCCTTCGACGCGGAATCCGCCGCTCGGAAGACGCGGCTCGCCGAGGACGCCTGGAACACGCGCGATCCGTCGCGCGTGGTTCAGTCCTACGCCTTCGATAGCGAATGGCGCAACCGCGACGAGTGGTTCGTCGGCCACGAAGCGATCGCGGCGTTTCTCGTGCGCAAATGGGCGCGCGAGATCGGCTATCGACTCGTCAAGGAGGCCTGGGCGTTTCGGGGCGATCGCATCGCGGTTCGTTTCGCCTACGAGTGGCAAGACGCCGGCGGCCAGTGGTTTCGGAGCTACGGCAACGAGAACTGGCAGTTCGACGAGCGCGGACTCATGCGCAGGCGGATCGCGAGCATCAACGATGTGGCGATCGCGGAGGCCGAAAGGAAGCTGCGTTGGTCACAAGGACCGAGGCCCGAAGGTTACCCCGGGTTGAGCGAGCTCGGCCTGTAGCGGCACACATCTCATGAGCCCAAACCCTATCTTGGAGCACACCATGAAATCATCCCGCCATAATTTCGACGCTTTCGCGTTTTCGCGGCAGCCGAACTATCACGAACCCAGCGTGCGAAAGGCCTTCGCCAAAGCAGTTCCCCTAAGGACGGTCGTTATCTATTGCTACGATCCGCGCGCTGTCGGGATCCCGCAGGCGGTTGCGCGAGCCCTCGGCGAGGTCTACCCCGGGGAGATCGTCAGCGACGAGCGTGAGAAGAAAGTGGCGTCGACGACGACGCTCTTCCCTGTGGTCGTCGCGGGAGGCCGCGGCATCGACGCGCTTCGCTCGGTGACCGTCGCACAACATCTGTTCGGCATCGAGAACATCGCCATCGTCCACCACACGAACTGCGGTGCGACTTCGTTCACTGCCGACGGGATCATCGCTGCCTACCGGCAAGAGCACGACGTGGACATCTCCGATCTCTATCCCCGCGAGAGCATTTGCATCGGCGACTATGTGGCCTCGCTGAACCACGATGTGCGTTTATTGAGGGAATCACGCGGCACGCCCAAGCACGCGAACATCTACGGTTACGTCTACGATATCGATGATCACCGGCTGACTCTCGTGGTCGAGGATCCGGGGGGGCCGCAGAGTGGCTTCATCATGAGGCGTCATTGGCGCCGTCGGCGACTGCTACGCGAAGAAGAACCGCGTGAGGTGGAAGAAAATCGGCGCGGCGAAGCTCACGGAGTCCAGTCGGTCGAGCATGCCGCCGTGGCCTTCGATCAATGCGCCCCAGTTCTTTGCGCCGAGACTGCGTTTGACGGCTGACAGCGTGAGGCCGCCGACGAAGCCCATCGCGACGATCACGAACGACATCGCGAGAGACTCGAAAAACGTGAACGGCGTGAGAGGAAACAGCGCGCCGCCGATCGCGGTGGCGCTCAGGCCCCCGCCGAGGAGTCCCTCCACGGTTTTCGACGGGCTCACTCGCGGCGCGAGTTTCGTTCGCCCCAAGAGCTTGCCGAACACGTATTGCAGCACGTCGCTGAGCTGCACGATCAGCAGCAGGTACACGATCAGTAACGCGTCGGATCCTTCGTAGCCCGGTATCCTCAGGAACAGCAAGGCGGGCGCGTAGCTGATGCAGTAGACGCAGATCATCACGCCCCACTGGAGCTTCGCGCAGCGAGAGAGGAAATCCTCGGTGTCGGCCGCGAACACGGCGACAGTCGGCAACAGCAGGAACGCGTACACGGGGATGAAGATCGCAAAGATGCCGTAGCGGTCGTACCCGATCAGCGCGTACTGCGCGGGCAGCAGAACGAAGAAGCTCAAGAGCAGGGGCACGTAGTCTCCGGCGCGCGTCGGCGTGAGTGTGATGAACTCGCGCAACGCAAAGAACGAAGCGAACGCAAAAAGCGTGAGCGTGCCGACTCGCCCGAAGGCGAACGCGATCACGAGCACAATAACCATGATCCACCATGCCTTCGTGCGCGCGTTCAAGTTGTCGATGACGGCGCGCTGGCCGTCCGACGTCACGCGCGTGCTCAGGATCGCGCCCACGCCCGACGAGACCACGAGCAGCGCTACGACTCCGATCAGCACGCCGATCAGACGCTGGTCGACGTTCACGGCGTCCCTCCCGAGAGCTTCACGACCTCGCCGCGAGCTCGCGCGAGGACCTGCTCTTTCCCCTCCCGGGACACGGCGGCGAGCGGCGCTCCGAATCGCACCATGCACGTGAGCGGGACAGGGAAGAGCACGCCGCGCGGCATGCTGCGATGCAGGTTGTCGAGATACACGGGACGAGCTCGACCTGCGGGGCAGCCTGCGCGAGGCGGTACAGCCCGCTCTTGAACGCGCCCGGTGATTGAGCCGCGGGCGAGAGTAGTCGGGCGGGGCGGGCTTCGCAACCCGCCGCCGAGCTCACGTCGACGGCGACGCGACGCGACCGACGTGTCCCGCGAACCAATGATCGATCGAGAACACGCCCGGCCCGCGCGTCAGGACGAGGACAAGCGCGGCGCTCCACAGCAGATGATCGGACCACGCGTTCGGATAAACGAGAAGTTGGATCACGGCGATCATCCCGAGCAGCGGCAGCGTCGCGATTCGCGTCGCGAGGCCCACGAACAAGAACAGCGGTACTGCGAACTCGACGAACATCGCGAGCCGCGCGGCTGCCGAGGGGTCGAGTAGCGGCAGCTTGTACTCGTCCCGGAATAGCTGCACGGTGAATTCCCACGAGTTGTACTTGAGCAGGCCCGAGCGAAAGAACACGGCGCCGACCCCGACTCTCGCCGCGAGCAGGATGATCGACATCGGGAAGCGCGCGAGCCGCTCTCGCAGCGCAATCAACTGAGCCCTCACGGAAGACCTCCTGTGCTCGGTTCGCCGCGAACGATCGCGGTCGCGAGTCCCGCGGCGACGAGCTCGCGCAGCGCTCGACCCGGATCGAAGGACACGTCGCGCTCGAGCGCGGCCGCCGCCGCATCCGCGATCGTGCTCCCGGCGGCTAGCGCGCTCCTGAGCTCATAGACCGGATCCGCGAGCCGCTCGATAGCTACGTTGCCGCGCGAGCCCCGCACCTCGAGCGCACTGGGCTCAGCGCGTAGAACGAACGTCTCGGGCCGAGCGAGCCCGAGATAAGTCTCGAAGAGCTCGTCGATGCGCCACGCGGAGCGCGTGTAGTAGATACCGGGCTGGAGCTCGAGGCGAGCGTCGAGCAGCGCCGTGGCGCCGAGCGACGCGATCTCGCTCCAACCGAGGGGCGCGCGCTCGACCGCGATCGACGCGCGCCCGACAGCCGACTCGAGCTCGGCGAACGACTGCAGGTAGGGAAGAATGCCGCCGACTCGCTCTGCGACGAGCGCGGGAAAGTCCTCGCCGTACTCCGCGATGCACGGCGCAGACGGTGGGCGCGCCGCGACGTAAGCGTGCGCGGCGCTTGCGAGCGCCTCGGCGCCGATGAGCCAGCCAACGGCGGGAAACTTTTGCGCAAGTGCACCCGTTAGGCTCGATTCGTAGTGGTGCCGATGGATCGCGAGCCGCGCAAGGGGCTCCGTTCCGCCGACGAGCAGCGGCGCGAGCCCCGCCGTGTCGCCGGCGAGCACGGCGCGCGCAATGTCGCGCTGCAGCTCAGCGAGCGGAGGCATCGGCTCTCTCTCCCGCGAAGACTTCGAGCGCGACGCGTTCCGCGTGCGCCGCTTCGCGGATCAGCGTCGCGAGCGGCGGTAGCTCGTTGTCCCACTCGATCAGGGTCGGCTGCGGACCGAAACGCGCGAGCGCGTGTGCGTAGAGATCCCAGACGCTACCGTCGATCGACGCGGCATGCGTGTCGATCAGGATCTCGCGGCCCGGCGTGGCCGCGTCGGGCTCCCGCGTGAAGCCGCCGAGGTGCAGCTCGGCGACCGCGTAAGCCGGAAAGGCGTCGATGTAGGCGTATGCGTCGTAACCCATGTTCGCGGCGCTCAGGTAGACGTTGCTCACGTCGCAGAGCAAGCCGCACCCGGTCGCTCCGGCGAGCTCCGCGAGAAATTGCGCCTCGGCGAGCGTCGAGGAGCCGAAACCGACATAGCTCGCCGGATTCTCGACCACGTAAGGTCGGCCGAGCGCGTGTTGCACCTCGTGCACGTTGGCCGTCGCGACGCGCAGCGTCTCCTCGTCGTAGGGTAACGGCAGCAAGTCGTTCAGATACGTCCCGCCGTGCGTCGACCAAGCGAGGTGCCCCGAGACGAGCAACGGCTCGACGTCGGCCGCGAAGCGACGCAACCGCTCGAGATGCTCGCGGTCGACTCCGTCGGCGCTGCCGATCGAAAGGCCGACCGTGTGAAAGGCCAACGGCCGCTTCGCCGCGATCGAGCGCAAGAGCTCCGCCGCATGCGGGTTCGCGAGAAAATTCTCGGGGTGGATCTCGAACCACGGGACCGAGGGAGCGCGCGTCGCCGCTTCGATCAGGTGCGGGAGACGGAGTCCGATGCCCGCGCCGGCCGCTGCGAAGCGGCCGCGCGGTGCGGCGTCGGAATGCCGGCCGCGCTCCGGATCGTGAATGGCGCGCGCGCTCCGCACGTCAGGCCTTCGCCGTGAGGCTGCCGCCGACGATCCGCTCGCAGTAGCCGGCGGGTACGTAGATCCAGGCCCGGGGATCGCCGTTCGCCTTCGACGTTCCGGCGCACGAGTTCGCGCCAGTCGAGGCACAGTCGTTCTTGCCGGCTTTCGCGATGCCGTAGCACTTCTCGGCCTTGAAGGTCGGCTCCGGCGCCGGCGCTGCCGAGAGCAGCGAGGGGGCGACGATTGCCGCTGCGAGAGCCGAAGCGATCAAGAAACGTTTGTTCATGAGATTTCTCCGTTGCGTTGAGGGCGGGGCGCGAGCGCCCCTAGTTGCTGATCCATGCGATCAGTGCAAGAGAATTCGGTCGGCTCCGGAAAAGGTTACGCGTGCCGTAAACTGACGGTCGGCATGACGGCAAACGACACGCGAGACCACGAGCTCGGCTCGCTCATGAGCGCCGCGCAGCGCGGCGATGGGGCGGCGTACAAGCGATTGCTGGAGACGATCACGCCGCGGATCAAGCAAATCGTCCGGCGCCAACGCGGTTTCGCGGGTCTCGCCGAGGTCGACGATCTCGTGCAGGAGGTGCTGCTGTCCGTGCATGCCGTGCGCGCGACCTACGACGCTTCTCGCCCGTTCGTGCCGTGGGTGCTCGCGATCGTCCGGAACCGGCTCGCGGACGGCGCGCGGCGGTACGCGCGAACGTCCGCGCGTGAGGTGACGTTCGAGCACGAGGAAGACGTAACCTTTTTTTCCGACGAAACGAATGAACAAACGGCCGAGCTCGGCGATGCGCGCGCGCTGCGCGAGGCGGTCGAAGCGCTGCCAGCCGGGCAGCGCGAGGCGATCGAGCTCTTGAAGCTCGAGGAGCTGTCGCTCAAGGAGGCCTCGGAGCGCAGCGGCACGAGCGTCGGCGCGCTCAAGGTCGCAACGCACCGCGCAATCGAGACGCTGCGGCGCACGTTGGGAACGAAAACGCGATGAACACGGATCGATTGATCGAACGACTTGCCACGAACCTCGAGCCGGTGAAACCCCTGCGCGCGCCTGCAAAGCGCGCCGGGTGGTTCGTGCTCGCAGCCGTGGCGTATGTGGCCGTGCTGATCGCGCTGCTCGCGAGGCCCGGCCTTGCCAGCCGCGGCGCGGACCTCGCCGTGCTCGCGCCGCAGCTCGCGGCGCTCGCCGCAAGCCTGCTCGCCGCGAACGCCGCCTTCGCGTCCGTCGTTCCGGGGCGCAGCGTCTCGGCGCTCATCTGGGGCGCGCTCGGCGTGGCTGCTTGGATCGCCGCGTTCGTCGCAGCATCGCTTGCGCCCGCGTCGCAGCATGCGGCCGTCCTCGCGGCGCGTCACGAGGGCTGGTGCGTCGCGGTGATCCTCGTCGGGGCCGCGCCGCTTCTCGCCGCGCTCGGCGCTCTGCTCAGACGGGGCGCGCCGCTCCGTCCGCGTGCGGCTGCGGCGTTCGGCGCGATCTCCATCGCGAGCCTCACGAACGCGGCTGCGTGCGTCTGGGCGGCGCATGCTGACCGGCTCAGCGAGCTCATTTGGCACGGTGCTGCCATCCTGGTCCTCCTGATCGGCTGCGTTCTTGCGGCGCCGTTCGTGCTGCGCTGGCGCGCATCGAGCGGTTCCGGCCTCACGGCTTGAGGGGCAAGTGCGCGTCGCGATCGCCGAACGCTTCCTGCACGACGAGATGCCACCCCCTCGCCTGCATGCACTCGCCGATCTGCAACGCACGAACCACGCTTCCGGGCGCCGGCACGAATCGCCCGCCGAGCTCGTCGACACACGCGTCCAGCCAGAATCTGCGACGGGCCTCGTCGTCCGCGGACAGAGACGCGGCCGAGCTTGCGCCGAGCGGGGCCCATGCCTTCACGAAGTCCACGAGCGGCACGTGCTCTTCGAGCGCGAGCTCCGCCGCGGTTGACTCGTAAGGTGACATCGGACCGCATGCGGCGAGTGCACCCGCCGCAAGCAGCCCGAGGATCGAGCATCGGGCTCGATCCATGTCGCTCAGAAATCGCGCGACGCGATGCCCTGGATCCCCGCCGCGGCGGGCAGCCCGCCCTGCGTCTCGACGGGCGTCAGCGCGCCGCTCGCCGCGTCGATCGCGAATCCGGAGATCTCCCCGCTGCCCGCGTCGAGCGAGTAGAGGAAGGCGCCGGCGGCCGCGAACGTGAGGTCCGTCGGCGCAGTGCCCGCGTTTGCCGCGACGGCTTGCTCGAGCTCGAGATGGCCGGTGCGCGTATAGGTGTAGCGGCTGAGCGTGCTCGACCCCGTGTTCGCGACGTAAGCGAACCCGCCGTCGTGCACGGCGATCCAGCAGGTCGCGGCCTGCCCCGTGCCGACGGCGCTCGCCGTCGCGGTCAGCGGCTGCGCACCCGCGGGCGAATCGAACGCCGAGACGGACGAAGACGCGGCCTCCGCGACGAGCAACGTGCCGTAGCGTGTCACGCCGAACGAGAACGTGCCGGCGCCCGGCGTCACCGTCGAGACGAGGCGGCCGACAGGAACGCCGTCGTCGCCGAGCTCGGCCACGAGCAGCTCTTGCCCACCCGCGTGGGTCACGATCACGTGCCGCGCGAGCGCGTCGACGCCGACCTGGCCAGGCGCGGCCACTTGATCGAACGGCGGAGCGGTCGGTCCGGGCGCGAGGTGCAGGTCGAGCGAGCCGATTTGCGTGATCGCGCCGTGCTCGCGGATCGCGAACGTCGCGACGGTACCGGTGCCGCCGGCGTTGAGCACATAGAGAAGATCGCCGCTCACGGCGACGCTCACCGGAATGAATCCGCCCGACGGCACGCGCGAGCGAGCGCGCAGCGGAAAACCGAACGTTCCGGTGTCGAACGCTGTCACGGTGTTGTCGCCCGCGTTGACGGCGAACAGCATCTGCGAAAGTGCGTCATAGACGAGCGAGCCTTGCGAGCCGAGAGGGTCGACCGCTGCGTTCGCGCTGGCGCCGCGCCCGCCCGTCGGCGTCGTCGCATGAGGAAGCGGCTGCAGACGGCCTCGTTGATCGCGCGCGAAAACGAGCACCCGATTGCCGCTCGCGGCGTTCGTCATCGCGTACACGAGGCCGCCTCGGTCGACGCCTTTGTCGGCGACGTCGGCAAAACCGGTGGCGGCCGCGGCGTTCACGTAGACCAACCCGATACCGAAAGCGGGTAGCGCCAACACACTCAGTGCGAAGAGCGAGCGGCCTCGCGCGAAATCTTCGCCCGCCAGAAGAGAAACGGAACGACTTTCCATGAAGATTACTCCTTGTGATTGATACGCCGCGCAACCCGAACGTCGATTCGCTCCGAACCGCGCGCGGATGTGAGTCGGCGGATCGGCAGCCTATGAGGGCCGGGCGGTCGCGTGAAGCGGCAGCTGCGCACGGCTTTCGTGCCGAGTTTGCAATGAACCTACGGCGCGCGCACGGGACGCGCCACGACTCGCATCGGCAACCGCGACGCGCGCCAGCGGTCCACGGACAACGACCCCGACCCCCCGAGCACGAGCGCCGCGAGGCACGCGAGATACAGCAGATCCGCCTCGTAGCCCGGTTGTCCGAATTGCGCCCCGGTCGCCGTGACCGCGACCAGCTTGATCGAGCTGAATCCGTTCGGCAGATGCACGGTGAGGGCCGCAACGGTCAAGATGGCGGCCATCGGCACGGCGACCCACGCGACGTACGCGCCGAGCAGCACCGCGAGCCCGCCGGCGAGCTCGACGACGATCGTCGTCCAGCCCATGAGGTCGGGCGCCGGGAAGCCGAGCGCGTGCAGTATTCCGATGAAGACCTCCGGGCCGCGCGCGAGCTTCGCGTAGCCGTGGGCCATGAATCCGTAGCCGACGATGAGCCGCAGCGGCCACGCCGACCAGCCCGCGAGCGGCGGCGTCGCGGCCGCCGCGAGCCGAGTCAGGAACGAGGGCGATGTTTTCACAGCGAGTGCATCGAGCTTCTTGAAGCCGACCAGCATATTGGTGTGAAATCCGCGCGGAAACGGCACCCCCCGCACTGCACCCATGCGCCTTCGGCATGATCGCCGAGCAAACCAGGATGAACACGGCCGATCTCGACACCCTGATGACCATCATTCGTCTAGGCAGCTTCGCGGCGGCCGCGCGCGAGCTGCGCGTCGATCCGTCGTCGGTCTCGCGGACGGTGGCGGCGCTAGAAGCCGAGCTCGGTACGCGCCTCTTCCAGCGCAGCACGCGGCGGCTCGCGATGACGGAGGCCGGCTCCCTGTTCGTCGAGCGCATCGGGCCGCTGCTCGAGGAGATCGAGCTCGTGCGTCACGCCGCCACGGACACGGCGGCCGAGACGCGCGGCACGCTGCGCGTGACGGCGTCGAACGCGTTCGGCATGAAACGCCTCGTGCCGTTGCTGCCCGAGTTCTGCGCTGCGCACCCCGAGTTGCACGTGGAGCTCGTGCTGACCGACGCAATCGTCGACCTCGTGGCGGACCGGGTCGATATCGCGATCCGGCTCGGCGCGCTGCGCGATTCGGGGCTCATCGCGCTCCCGCTCTTGAAGATGCGCTATCGCGTCGTCGCGAGCCCCGCGTGGGTCGCGGCACTGGCCGAGCCGCTTCGCGCGCCGCGCGATCTCGAGCGCTGCGACTGCGTGACGTTCTCGACGCCCGGCTTCCGTGACCGGTGGTTCTTCCGCACCGGCGCAGCTGCAGCGAAGACGCCCGTCGCCGTGCGGCCACGGCTGACGTCGACCAACGGACTGGTGCTGCGCGAATGTGCGCTCGCGGGGCTCGGCGCGTCGCTGCTGCCGGACTGGCTCATCGGCGACGATCTCGCCGAGGGACGCCTCGTCGATCTGTATCCGAAGCACGAGGTCGCGGTGGTGGACGCGCCGACCGGCGCGTGGCTCGTGTATCCGAGCCGCAGCTACGTCCCCGCCAAGGTCCGCGCGTTCATCGAGTTCATGCGCAAGGCCGTGCACGCGTAACCGAAGGTGCCCAGCGAATGCGCTGTGGTCGACGTTCCGTTCCGTGCGGCGGAGCGATTGGTGCGGCCTGCGCACGACTCCGCTGCGGAGGAAGGGCTGGCCCGCGCAAGCACGTGCGATCAGCATGAGCGGCCATGCCGATTGCACGCCGTCAATTCCTCGTCTCGACCGCGGCCGCGCTGCTCGCCGGCGCGGCGCGCGCCCGTGCGGCGCAGAATACGCGGCCACTGCGCGCGGTCGCGTTCGACGGGCTCGCGATCTTCGACGCGCGCCGCGTGCTCGCCGTCGCTGACTCCGCGTTCCCGGGTCGCGGTGCGGAGCTCGTCAACGCGTGGCGCACGCGACAATTCGACTACCAATGGCTGCGCGTCAGCGGCGCGAGATACGAGGACTTCGAGCGGGTGACCGCGGACAGCCTCGAATTCGCCGCGCGCTTGCTCGGTGTCGAGCTGTCGGCTGACCTCCGCGCCGCGCTGCTCGACGTGTACCGCGGGCTCGACGCGTGGCCGGACGCAGAGCCCGCGCTGCGCGCACTCAAGGGCGCCGGCTTGAAGCTCGCCCTGCTCTCGAACATGACGGCGGGCATGCTGCACGGCGGCATCGAGCGCGCGGGCCTGCGCGGCCTGTTCGACCGAGTGCTGAGCACGGACGAAGTCGGATCGTTCAAGCCCGCCCCGCGCTCCTACGCGCTGGGACCGAGCGCGCTGCGCGTGCCGGTCGAAACGATCCTGTTCGTCGCCTCCGCCGGCTGGGATGCGGCCGGCGCGAAGTGGTTCGGCTATCCGACCTACTGGGTGAATCGCACCGCGGCGCCGGTGGAGGAGCTCGACGCGACGCCCGACGGCATCGGGCGCGACCTCGACGAGCTCGTCGCGTTCGTGCGCGAGCGTTGACGCGAGATCTCCGATGCGAAGCCGGCCCCTCGACCTCGAGCGCGAGATTCGCGCGGCGCAGTCGGTCCCGTCGCGGCGGGTCGCGGCGGAAGCCGCGCGCCTCGAGCACG
>Ga0111539_10008571_pt1 | contig 12982 bp, 6 predicted proteins | sample RhiMethybrSRZTD1_FD_79667 | JGI IMG/M metagenome (GOLD analysis project Ga0111539, IMG submission 79667) | Populus rhizosphere microbial communities from Tennessee, USA - Rhizosphere MetaG P. TD hybrid SRZTD1 (version 2) (version 2) | ecosystem: Host-associated > Plants > Roots > Rhizosphere >...
ACGAGACGGCGCCGCCGTCACAGGGATTCGTGCTGCTCGAGCAGTTGAACATCCTCGAGGGTTTCGAGCTCGGAAAGCTCGCGCCGACGAGCGCCGAGCGGATGCACCTTCTGATCGAGGCGAAGAAACTCGCATTCGCCGATCGCAATCGGTACGCCGGCGACCCGGCATTCGTGAAATGGCCGCTCGAGACGCTGATTTCGAAACAGCATGCTGGAAAACGCCGCACGGAGATCGATCCGCGTCAGGCGCGCTCGCCGGCCGGTGCGCTCGTAGCGGAGCACAGCGGCGATACGAGCTACTTCGCCGTCGCGGACGGGAACGGTAACGCGATCTCGTTCATCCACAGCCTGTCGAATGCCTTCGGATCGTGTGTCGTGGCGGGCGAGACCGGCATCACGCTCAACAACCGTGCGGGACGAGGCTTCAGTCTCGATCCCGAGCACCCGAATTGCATCGGACCCGGACGGCGCACGATGCACACCCTGAACGCATACATGATCCATCGCGACGGCGAGCCGTGGCTGGTGGGCGGCACGCCGGGCGGAGACCAGCAGACGCAATGGAACGTGCAGATGATCACCAACGTCATCGATCATGGCATGGGGCCGCAGGACGCGATCGACGCACCGCGTTTCCACAGCTTCCCCGGCACCGATCCGGCGAGCCTCGGACGCCCGCCGATCGTCAAGGCCGAAGAGCGCGTGCCGCAGGCCTCGCGCGAGGCGCTGGCGAAGATGGGTCATACAGTGCAGAGCGTCGGTCCCTGGGGTGGCGGCGGCGCGGTGCAGCTCATTCAGCTCGATCGCGAGCGTGGTGTGCTGAGGGGCGCCACGGACCCGCGGCCGGGCGGACTGGCGCTTGGTTTTTGACGGCGTGATGCGTGATTGGTGATTCGTGGCTGGGTGACTCCTGACAGTGACGCGAGAGTGCTACGTCGCCAGAGCCATCGAGCACGAATCACGCTTCACGAGCCACGAGTCAGGAATCACGGTTCACGAATCACGGAAGCGGCACCAGCGGCACGAAATCGTATTCCCCGATCCCCTGCAGGATCAGAAACGTCGCCGAGGTGTCCCCCGCATTCGTGACGAGATGCGGCCGGCGCGGGGCGAGCGTGAATGTCTCGCCCGGCCCGAGCACCACGTCTTCTTTCGGCTCGCGCATGAACACGCGGATCCTGCCTTCGAGGACGTAGAACGTATCCTGCACGTTCGTGTGGTAGTGCCACGGCACCTTTTGCGTCGGCGAAATCCGCAGCTCGTTGATACGGAACCCGGGGCGTTCGGCATGACGCGCCCTGTGCTCCACTTCGTACAGATGCGATGCGTCCCTCACCGGTTCCATGTGGCCGCCTCCGTATTGCATGTTGCGCTATTCTGACATCCTACGCGCACGATGCTGACGGTCCATTACAGCAACGATCTCGCTTCGCTTGCAGAAGCGCTGGCAAGCGTCGCCCGCACGCCGGTCGGCTCCCCGTTCTCTCCCGAGATCGTGATCGTGCAAAGCCGCGGCGTCGCACGCTGGCTGTCGCTGCGGCTGGCGGATCACGGAGGCGTCTGCGCGAACGTGCGCTTTCCGTTTCCGAACGCCTATGCGTGGGAGCTTTACCGGGCGGTGCTTCGCGATGTTCCCGAAGCGTCGGCCTTCGAGCCGAATATCCTCACCTGGCGCATTCTGGGCCTGCTGCCCGGCATGGAAGCGAGCCCGCAGTTCACATCCGTCCGCAATTACGTCGCCGGCGATCCTTTTCGACGCTACGAGCTCGCCGTGCGCCTCGCCGGCCTGTTCGATCAGTATCTTGTCTACCGCCCGGACTGGATTGCGAAATGGGAGAAGGGCGGCGAGGAACACTGGCAGGCAATCCTGTGGCGCGAGCTGGCCCGTGAGGCGCCGGCGACCCACCGCGCGCGATTGCATGCCCAATTGCTGGAGCGACTGAGAAGTGGAAGCTCAGGTCCTGCGGCCGATCTGCCCGAGCGCATTTCGATGTTCGGCGCACCCGCTCTGCCGCCGAGCCTTCTGGAACTGTTCGATGCGCTCGGATGCCATACCGACGTGCATCTTTTCATCCAGAACCCCTGTCGCGAATACTGGGGCGACATCCGCGCAGCAGGCGACATCGCGCGCAAGGCACTCGAAAACGAAGACGGGGCCGCGCTTCTCGATGTCGGGAACGGGCTGCTTGCTTCGCTCGGCAAGCAGGGCCGCGACTTCTTCGATCTCGCAACGGAAATCGAAACCGCCGAGACGGACGAGTGCTTCCGCGATCCCGCGGAGCAAACGCTGCTGGGCGCGATCCAGTCCGACGTCCTGAATCTCCGTGATCGCACCCCGCCCGCTGCCGTCGCGGATGGCGACCGCTCGCTGCAGTTCCATGCCTGCCACAGCGCCATGCGCGAAGTGGAGGTCCTGCACGACCAGTTGCTCGCGCTCTTCTCGGAACACCGTGACCTCGAGCCGTCGGACGTGGTCGTCATGGCGCCGGACATCGAAAAGTATGCGCCCTATGTCGACGCCGTGTTCGGCACGACCGATCCGCGCATCCCGTTCAACGTGTCCGACCGCAGCGCGCAGCACGAGAGCACGCTCGCCTCGACGTTCATAGCGCTCCTCGATCTCGCCGGCAGCCGCTACGACGCGAACCGGGTCCTCGCCATACTCGATGAGGTGGCGGTTCGACGGCGCTTCGGCCTCGCTGAAGGCGACCTCAACACGATCACGCGCTGGGTTCGCGACGCGCAGATCCGCTGGGGCATCGATGCGTCACACCGCGCGCGGCTCGGCCTGCCGGCGACGAACGAGCATACGTGGCGCTTCGGCCTGGAACGGCTGCTGCTCGGTTACGCACTGCCCGCCGGTCATGCGCGGCTGTTCGAGAACATTCTTTCGTACGACGAAATAGAAGGCAGCCTCGGCGAGACGCTCGGCCGCTTTCAGAGCTTCGCGGCGGCGGCTATTGCGCTCGATGCGCAGCTCTCACCGCTGCGGTCGCTCGCGAGCTGGGCGGAGCTCCTCCACCAGATCCTCGAACGCTTTTTCGATCCTCCGGAGGATCGGGAATACGAGCTGGAAGCGGTTCGTTCCGCCGTGTCGGCACTGCAGGCGGACGCGCGTGCCGCACGCTTCGGCACACCCGTGCCGCTCTCGGTGGTGAAGTCGGCGCTGCGCGAGCGGCTGGAAGTGCCCGGGCGGGCTTTCCTCTCGGGCGGGGTGACCTTCTGCGCCATGGTGCCGATGCGCAGCCTCCCGTTCGAAGTCGTGTGCATGATCGGGATGAACGACGGCGCGTTTCCGCGTGTGCAGCGGCCGTTCGGCTTCGATCTGATGGCGAGGGATTTGCGCAAAGGCGACCGCTCGCGCCGCGACGACGATCGATACCTCTTCCTGGAGTCGCTGCTGTGCGCCCGGCGGTCCCTGTACGTGAGCTACACGGGCCGCAACATCCGCGACGACAGTGTCATCCCCCCTTCGGTGCTCGTGAGCGAGCTCCTCGATTACATCGCCGAGCATTTTCGCAGCGACGGGGACACCAGACTGCGCGACCGACTCGTGACCGTCCATCCGCTGCAGGCGTTCTCGAGACGCTACTTCGGAGGTCGCGAGCGACTCTTCAGCTACTCCGAGGATCTCAGAAATGCTGCGGTGCTGGCAGGCACCGGGCGCCGCGAGCCCGAGCCGTTCATCGTGGACGCGCTGCCTCACCCCGAGGAGGACTTTCATGCGATCGAGCTCGAGTCGCTCCTTCGCTTCTACCGAAATCCCGCCAGGCACCTGCTGCGCGAACGGCTGAACATCCGGCTCGAGACCGCGGAAGAGGAAATCGAGGCGCGGGAGCCGTTCGAGCTCGCCCCGCTTGCGAACTATGGTCTCAAACAGCGGCTGCTCAAGGTGGGTCTCCGTGATGAGGCGGAGGATGTCATCGCGCTCGAGCGGGCAGCCGGCGTGCTGCCGCACGGCCGCATGGGCGAGATCATGTTTGAACGTGAGCGCGACGCCGTGGCGCGTTTCGTGGCCAGAGTGGCACCCGCTCTCCGGGCGCAGAAACTCGACCCCATCGCCTTCGACATCGAAGTCGGGACGGTGCGGCTCACGGGTGTGCTGCAAGACCCGAGTCCCGACGGACTGCTCGCTTTTCGCGCCGCGAATGTCACCGCGAACGATCGCGTGTCGGCCTGGATACGTCACCTCGTGTTGAACATCGTCGCACCGAAAGGTGTGGCGCTGGAGACCCGCTGCATCGGACAGGACCGCATTCTCACCTTCGGGCCGGTGAAGACGGCGCGGGCGACGCTCGAAGCGTTGATCGATCTCTATTTCCAGGGGCTTCGCCGACCTTTGCATTTCTTCCCGCGCAGCGCCAGCGTGTACGCCGAAGTCGGTGAAATCAACTCCAGGGTCAGGAATGTCTGGGAAGGGTCTCCCCGCAGCGAGGACCCGACCGGTGAACGCGATAACCCGTATTTCAGACTGGCCTTCCGCGGCCTGCAACCGCTCGATCAGGAGTTCGAGCGGACCGCGCGTATCGTGTTCGAGCCGATGCGCGACGCGTTGACCGAGGAGACGCTGGGGTGAGGTGCAAGCATTGTTCTCATGCTTCGAGACCGCCTGCCGGCGGCCTCCGCGGAACGAGCCCTCGTCCATGACGCCGCTCGACGTCCAGCGCACGCCGCTCAGCGGCACGACGCTCATCGAAGCGAATGCCGGAACGGGCAAGACGTGGACGATCACCGCGCTGTATGTGCGGCTGTTGCTCGAATCGGCATTCAGCGTCGACCGGATTCTCGTCGTCACCTTCACCGAAGCCGCAACGGCGGAGCTTCGCGATCGCATCCGCGCACGGCTCGCCGTCACGCGTTCCGCGATCGAGCGGGGCGCTGCGGATGGCGACCCGCTCATCGAGAACCTTCTCGAACGGCTGCCCGACCGCCGCAATGCCGTGCTGCGACTCGAAAGCGCGCTGCGCAATTTCGATCAGGCCCCGATCCATACTATTCACGGGTTCTGCCAGCGCGTGCTCGCCGATCGCGCGTTCGAGAGCGCGATGCCGTTCAGAACGGAGCTGATTCCCGATCAGAGCGAGCTGCTGCGGGAAATCGTCGACGACTTCTGGCGCAAGCAGTTGCACGATGCGAGCGCACTCTTCGCGAGCTTCGTGGCCGCGGCGAAGGTGGATAAGGAGTCGCTCGGCCCCGATTCACTGCGCACTGTCGTTACACCTCATGTCGGCAAGCCCTACCTCGATCTTCGCGGGCCCGCGCAGCCCGCCGACACGGCCGATCTGGAACACGCCTATCTCAGCGCCCGCGCAGAGGCGCGCCGCATCTGGCTCAAAGCGTCGGCAGTGGTGGCGAAGCAGCTTACCGACAATCCGGCGTTGAACGGCAATACGTATCGACGCGCATCGATCCCGCAGTGGCTCGAGCAGATGGGAGCTTTCCTCGAGGCAGAGAAGCCCGGCTGCGTGCTGTTCGAGCGGTTCGAGAAGTTCACGTCGTCCTCGCTCCAAGACGGCACGAGAAGGGGGCACACCGCGCCCAGGCATGAGTTCTACGACGCGTGCACTGCGCTGCAGTCGGCACACAGCGCACTCATCGCCGCTTACGCCGCGCGCGTCGCGCATTTGAAGATGGCGCTGCTCGAGTTCTGCAACACCGAGCTTGCCTCACGCAAGCGATCGCGCCAGCTCCAGTCGTACGACGACCTGCTGCTCGATCTGCACGAGGCGCTCCACGACAGCCGCGCGCCGGAGCTCATCCGGGCGCTGCGCGAGCGCTATCAAGCCGCGCTGATCGACGAATTCCAGGATACCGACCCGGTGCAGTATGGAATCTTCGAAAGGATCTATCGCGGCTCCGGGCTGCCGGTCTTCTTCGTCGGCGATCCCAAGCAGTCGATCTACAGCTTCCGCGGCGCCGACGTGTTCTCGTACCTCGATGCGCGACGCGCCGCGGATGCGGCACATACGCTCGAAATGAACTGGCGTTCGGCGCCCGGGCTCGTCGCAGCAGTGAATCGCGTGTTCGCACGCGTGTCCGCGCCGTTCGTTCTCGACGAGATTGCGTACCAGCCTTCGCGACCGGCGCCTGGCGATCGTGGTTATTTCGAGATCGAGGGCGAGGAGGGCGCGGCACTCGAGCTGTGGTTCGCTACCGACCCGGACGGGAAGCCCATCGGCAAGACGGATGCGCGAAATAGGGCAGCGGAAGCCACGGCGGCCGAAATCGCGCGGCTCGTGAACCTCGGTGCCCAACTCCACGCGCACGTTATCGAGCCCGCCGGCCACGGCCGGGACGATTCGCGACTGCGCGGCGGCGACATCGCCGTTCTCGTTCGTAACCACAGGCAGGCGAGTCTCGTACGCGACGCGCTGGCGCGGCGCGGCGTCGCGAGCGTGCAGCGAGGCGCGGAGAACGTGTTCGCGAGCGGCGAAGCAGAGGAACTCGAGCGCGTGCTGCTCGCGATCTCCGAGCCTTCGCGCGAATCCCTCGTGAGCGGCGCGCTGGCCACCGAGATGATGGGGTACTCGGGGGACCAGCTGTTCGCCGCGCAGGCCGACGAGTCGCAGTGGGAAGCGCTCACCGAAAGCTTCCGCGAAGCGCAGCGCGACTGGCACGATCACGGGTTCATCCGCATGCTGCGCGCGTTCCTCCAGCGCTTCGGGGTCGCGTGCCGCCTGCTGGAACATGCCGACGGCGAACGGCGGGTGACGAACCTGCTGCACCTGACCGAGCGCTTGCACTGCGAGGCCGACACGCGCGGCATGAGCGGTCTCATCGCCTGGCTCGCGGCAAAGCGGCACGCGCCCGGCAGTGCGAACGAGGAGGAGTTGCTGCGGCTCGAGAGCGACGAGAATCTCGTGAAGATTCTGACCGTTCATGTCGCCAAGGGTCTTGAGTTTCCGCTCGTGTTCTGTCCTTTCCTCTGGGACGGCTGGTTGTGGTCCGCGAAAGACGACGTGATCCGCTTTCACGATCCGGCCGGGAAGCTCAGGCCCGTGCTCGACTTCGGGTCGCGTGATGCGGATGCCGCACGCGAGCAGGCGAAGCGCGAGGAGCGCGCCGAGAATCTGCGGCTGCTCTATGTCGCGCTCACGCGCGCGAAGTATCGCTGCTGGATGGTATGGGGCCACATCAGCGAGGCCGAGACTTCCGCCCCGGCCTGGCTGCTGCATCCGCGCCAGCAGACACTCGATCCGCAAGCGATGCGGGCTGACCTGCGCGAGCTCGAGAAATCCGCGGCCGGAACGGTTCGAGTGAAGCCGCTGGAGATGCCCTCATCGGCGGCCTTTACCCCGGCTGCCGAACCCGGCACGACGCTCGCGGCACGAGTCTTTACCGGCATGATCCGCGATACACGCCGGGTGGCGAGCTTCACGGGACTCGCGCACAACCGCCCGATCGAGGCGCCCGACTACGACGCGAGCGATCGGCCGGAGGCGCTCGACGCTCCGATCAGCGGCCGCGACATCTTCGCGTTCCCCCGGGGCGCGCATGCGGGGAAATGCCTGCATGCGATCTTCGAGCATGTCGATTTCGCGAATCCGGGACGGGCCGAGCTCGACGCTATCGTAGGCGGCGATCTCGACCTGCACGGCTTCGATACGCAATGGGTGCGCGCCGTTTCGGACATGATGCAGGCGGTGCTCGCGACGCCGCTGGACGAATCCGGCATGCGACTGCGCGAGGTGCCGCGCTCGCGGCGACTGGACGAGCTCGAGTTCTACTATCCGGTGCGCGAGCTGTCCGACCGTCACATACGCGAGATTCTGCTCGAGTGGGGGTTCCCCGACGAGATCCGCGAGCGCATCGGCGGCCTGACGTTTTCCACCACGCAGGGCTACATGCGCGGGTTCATCGACCTCGTGTTCGAGCACGGCGGCCGTTTTTACCTCGCCGATTACAAATCGAACTGGCTGGGCGCGAGGGTCGATGCCTATCAGCAGCCGCAGCTCGCGCGGGCCATGGGCCGCGAAGCCTATTACCTGCAGTACCTCGTCTACTGCGTCGCGCTCCATCGCTATCTCGGTACGCGCGTGGCCGGCTATCGCTACGACTCGCACTTCGGAGGCGTGCGTTACCTGTTCCTGCGCGGGATGCGACCCGATACGGGTGCGACGTGCGGCGTGTATGCCGATCGCCCGCCCGAAGGTCTCGTGATTGCGCTGGACGATTACTTGCGGACCGGCGCGCGTCCGACGCGGCGTCCGCACAAGCCGGTGCAGGGCGTACTGGACTTCGGGTAATGCAAGATCTCGAATTCAGCGCCCTCGATCTGCACTTCGCGCAGCTCATGACGCAGCTCGCGGGACAGGACGAGCCCGCGCTTTCGCTAGCGGCTTCGCTCGCTAGCCGCGCGACGGCGAACGGCGACGTATGCGTGGATCTTCGCGACTATGCCGAAGACGCGCCCCTCACTCCGACCCGGGGCGAGGGAGAGACCGTTCGGGCCAAGGAGGATGCAGGCCGTGTCGAAGCACGAACGGCACTGACGCCGGTACCGCCATTGGACACGTGGCTGCGCCTGCTTCGCGCGTCGCCCGTGGTCGGCGGTCCCGGCGAGTTTCGCCCGCTGGTACTCGACGACAGCGGCCGTCTCTACCTCTACCGATACTGGGACTACGAACGGCGACTGGCGGAAGACCTCATCCAGCGTGCCGCCGACGCCGATGACGTGAATGAAGAGGTCCTCCGGCGTGGCCTCGCTCGTCATTTCGAAGAAAAAGCGGACACCGAACAGAAGCTCGCCGCCGCGACGGCCGTGCTGCGCCGGCTGTGCGTGATTTCGGGCGGACCCGGCACCGGCAAGACGACCACGGTGGTAAAGATCCTCGCGCTCCTTGCGGAACAGGCACCCGGGCGCAGGCTCTCGATCGGACTCGCGGCGCCTACCGGAAAGGCCGCGGCGCGCGTGCAGGACGCCGTCCGCCGTGCGCTCGATGCGCTGCAGCTCGACTCCTCGGTGATGGAGAGCCTTCCTGCGGAAGCGTTCACCTTGCACCGGCTGCTCGGGGCACGTCCCGACTCGATCTATTACCGGCACTGCCGTGAGAATCCGCTCCCGCTCGACGTGCTCGTCGTGGACGAGGCATCGATGGCCGACCTCGCACTCTGCGCGAAGCTCGTCGAAGCGTTGCCCGCTCGGAGTCGCCTGATTCTGATCGGCGACAAGGATCTGCTCGCCTCCGTCGAGGCCGGCGCTGTCCTCGGCGACCTGTGTGCCGAGCCCGGCGTGTCTTCCGCTTTTGCCAAGCGCCTCGCTTCGATCACCGGCGTTCGAGCCGCAACGGTTCCGCAGACGAGAACGCCGCGGGCACTCTCCGATTCGATCGCGATTCTCACGCGCAGCTATCGATTCGGTCCCGACAGCGGTATCGGCGCGCTCGCACGGCTCGTCAATGGAGGCGAGGGCAGCGCGGCGCTCGACCTCATGAAGGGGGGCGAGCGCAGCGATGTCGCATGGCGCGCGACCGGCGCCGGCGACCTCGGTCCGTCACTTACGGCGGCACTGGAACAGCGGCTTCTCGACTACTTCGACGCAGTGCGCAGGCGCAGCGACGTGGGCGAGATCTTCGACCGCTTCAACGCGTTCCGCGTGCTGTGCGCACACCGCACCGGCCGCACAGGCGTCCGCGCCGTCAACCGCGTCATCGAGGATGCGCTCGAGGTGGACCACGGTATCGCCACGCGCCAGAACTGGTACGCCGGGCGGCCGGTCATGATCACGCGCAACGACTACAACCTGCGGCTCTTCAACGGCGACGTGGGAATCGCGCTTGCCGACCCCGAGGACGAGGGCCGGCTCAAGGTCTATTTCCACGGGAGTGCCGGGGCGCCTGCCGCGACGCATCGCGTGTTGCGCAAGTTCGCCCCCGCGCGCCTGCCCGATCACGAGACCGTATACGCCATGACGATTCACAAGAGCCAGGGCTCCGAGTTTGGCGACGTGCTCATCGTGCTGCCGGGCGAGCCCTCGCCGATCGTGACCCGCGAGCTCGTCTATACCGGTATTTCGCGGGCGATGAAGCGCGTCGAAATCTGGGGCACTGAGGCCACGTTCAGTGATGCAGTGGAGCGGCGGCTCGTGCGGGCGTCGGCGCTCAGAGAGCGATTGTGGTCTATTAGAACCACCCCGTCGCGGTGAGCGGCGGCCGCTGGGACAGCGTGTCCGCCGCGAAGTAGCATTCGGACGCAAGTTAGAACTCTCGTCCGAGCGTACGAGGGTCAGGGCAGAACGAGCATTGCACCTCGGAGAGGGTCGCCTTTCAGGTGTGTGCCTTCGCCGCCCGCTCCAGGTTACGCACCGCGCCGTGGTTCTGGAGCACACCCTGGTACTGGCGCTCCACGATGGCACGCACGTCGGCCGGCAGGTCCTTCTTGAGTGCTTTCCCGTAGCGCTCCTGCGCGACGTCCTCGCCACGCTCGCATCCCGCAAGCACTGCCGCATCGTCGCGGCCCATGATCGCGGATTTGATATCGACCCAGCGGCGGTGAGCGGATCCCGCGAGCGAGCCCGAGCGTTCCGGCTTCCCGCCGTATGCCTGCACCAGGCTCTGCAGCTCGTGCGCTGCAGCCGCGCAGCGCCGCGCCGCACGCTCGAACATGGGCTTCAAATCGACGCGTGTGACATCCTCGGCGCAGGCGAGGAAGCCTTCTTCGCCGTCCCTGCACGTTTCGATGAGGTCGTTCAGCGTGTCGATGACATCGTTGCGGTCCATGGCCACGGCAATCTCCTTCCGTTCACGGATGAACTGGAATCCGTGCACGAAGCATGCCGCGCAGGACTGCCTGGTCACTTCGGATAGGTGTCGGCGATCGCCGACATGAGCTCGGCGGCTGCCACCGGTTTCACAAGATGGATAGCGATGCCCGCGCTCGCGCTGCGCTGGCGGTCGTGTTCGAGCCCATACCCGGTGAGCGCGATCATGCGCGGCGCCTGCGCGCCATGCAGCTCACGGATCCGGGAGGCGAGCTCGTAGCCATTCATTACCGGCAGCCCGATGTCGAGCACCATCACGCCGGGGCTGAGCCGATCCGTCAATGAAATCGCTTCGAACGCGTCGTTCGCGATCGACACGTCATGTCCGGCCGCGCGCAGTATGTCGCCGATCAGCTCGGCGGCGTCGCGATTGTCATCGACGACGAGGACCCGCTCGCGGCGCGCAGTGGGCAGCGGCGCCCGTGCGGCTCGCGTGTCGGCCGTTACGGCAGGTTCGCTGAGGAGCAGCGGCAGACAAATCCGGAAGTCGCTGCCGCGTCCCGGCCCTTCGCTTGTGGCCGACACCGTTCCGCCATGCATCGTCGTCAGCGACTTCACGAGCGCGAGCCCGATGCCGAGCCCGCCCCCTGCTCGATCGAGTGTCGTGCGGCCCTGCTGAAACAGATCGAATACCCGCGGCAGGAGCTCCGACGCGACCCCCGCACCGCTGTCCCTCACGCTCACGCAGACGTTGGATTCGTCGCGCCATGCGTGCACCTCGATGTGGCCGCCCGGCTCGGTGTACTTGGCCGCGTTGGTGAGCAGGTTCGCGACCACCTGTCCCATGCGTGTCGCGTCTGCGTAGACGAGCAGCCCTTCGGCAGGAACGTCGAGGCTCAGGTAGTGCCGGCGCTGTTCGAGCAGCGGGGTTGCCGTTTCGATGCCTTTCGCTACGATGTCGCTCACCTCGACGCGCTCGGCTTTCAGCTCGACCTTGCCGCGCGCCACGCGCGAGATGTCGAGGAGGTCGTCGACGAGGCGGATCAGGTGGCCCACCTGGCGTTCGATGATCTCGCTCTCGCGCGTGAGCGGATGCCCCGTGCGGAGCTTCATCAGATTGAGCGCCGTGACGATCGGCGCGAGCGGATTGCGCAGCTCGTGGCCAAGCATCGCCAGAAACTCGTCTTTCGCGCGGCTCGCGAGCTCCCGCTCACGCATCAGGCGAGTGGTGTGCAGTCCGGTTGCGGCAAGGCTTGCCGCCGCTCGCATGAATGCCGACTGGCTCGTCGTCGGGAAATCCATGTTCGGCGAGCCGCCGTACAGCACGCCGGTTCCCGCCTGGAAGTCCATCTCGACCCGCACCACATATAGCGGTCCGACCGGTGTGACATCGACGTAGCCGCGGCGCGGATTGCGGGCGCGGCGGCATTCCTGCATGAACGCCTGCCATGCCGCGTCGTCGGGTGCAGCCGCGATGCCCCCGACGCGAAACACGATGTCGCGGTTATCGCGGCCGAAGACGTTCGAGCTCGCGTACACCGCGCTCAGCGGCAGCACCGCTTCGAGCGCTTCGCACAGGATCGTGAGGACCTTGTCCGGTTCGCGACCGGTCCACAGGGCCGGCAGCGCGAGCAGGCCCATCAGGTCCCGGATGCATGTTTCGAGCTCCGCAACCGATGCAGTCGACTGCCGCGCCTCTATCGACGGAAGGGAATTCACCAGGGCCGCATCGCACGCATCAATGCGTGCCGGCGAGCGCCGCGGCCGACGCGCCCTGCTGAGCCGCGCGTGCGCGAAGCTGCGGGAGCAGGATTTCCGGCGGCGTGTAGAACGGATTCTCGTGCACGACACCGTTCAGGAGCGTCAGCGGGTGCGAGCGGAGAATGTCCATCATCATCGTCCCGGAGAGCTGCGCGATGTCGTAGACGCAGATTGCCGGCTGACGTTTGCGCGCAAGCACCTCGTTCACGCGTGCCTCGTATTCGATCAACTGTTCGGTGCCGGGCGTTCCCGAGAACGCCCAGCCCATCGTGCCCATGATGCGAAGGCGGGGAAACCCGTCCGCGACCCCCCGGTCCAGCGCCGTGCGCACGGTGCCGAGCATGCGGCCTGGATCGAATTCGCCGCCCTGCAGATACGCCTGGTCCCACGGGATCACCTCCAGTTGGGCGCGTGCGAGGTGTCCCGCCGTGTCGATGCCGTGTGCCCCAAGTCGAGCCAGATGGTCCGCCACGAGTGCGGGATTCACGATATGAATCGCTTTTTCCCCGCCGTCGAGCCC
>Ga0111539_10008572_pt1 | contig 12981 bp, 10 predicted proteins | sample RhiMethybrSRZTD1_FD_79667 | JGI IMG/M metagenome (GOLD analysis project Ga0111539, IMG submission 79667) | Populus rhizosphere microbial communities from Tennessee, USA - Rhizosphere MetaG P. TD hybrid SRZTD1 (version 2) (version 2) | ecosystem: Host-associated > Plants > Roots > Rhizosphere >...
GATTTCCGGCAAGTAGAGCATCGACGCCGCGATCCTGCGCGAAGGCGACGACGTGGGTGGCGTCAAAGAAATCGTCAAGCCCGCAGATCGCATAGATGACGATGAGCAGCCAGAAGCGCGAAGTCCGCGCCGCTTCGCCAATGGAGAGCCCTGCGCACGAGGATGCTCCCGCGCGATGCTCTGCACGCGCCGGGAGTGCCAGCAAGAGGAGCGGGATCAACACGAGATGGGCCACGGCGACCCAGACGAATACCCAACGCCAGCCGATCTGCGCGAGGAGAGCGGCAAGCATCGCGATCATGACGAGCTGCCCGAGGCTCGTGCCGGAGATGACCGCGGCATTGACAAAGCCGGTGCGGGAGGAAAACGCGCGCGTGACCATCACGCTGACCGGCGTGAGCGACGCCAAGCCCTGGCCGATGGCAAACACGATGCCGTAGAGGAACAGCGCGTGCCAGGGTCGCGATACCAGGCACATGAGCCCTATGCCTATGCCGCTCATGATCACACCGGCATTCAGCACGGCGCGCGGGCTCATACGGTCGGCGAGACGGCCGGCGAGGTAGGTCGCGAATGCGGACACGACCAGGTAGACCCCCACAGCGAGACCGAGTTCGCCTCTCGCCCAGTCGAACTCGCTCACCATCGGCTTGAACGTGAGCCCGATCGTGAAGCGAGCGCCCCCGCCGACGAACAGCACCAGAAACCCGGCGGCAAAGATGGCGGTCGGATTCATTGCATCCTGACATCAGGAGGGTTTCGCAGGCAGCCGCCGCTCGGGCAGGTCGCGCCGTCCCTGCCCTCTTGCCCGCGAGACGCGGGGACGGGCTCAGCGTCGCCGCAGCCTCAGAGCTCCGACACGCCGAACGTGTCGCACGACTGCGTCTTGCCGGTCTCGAGACCGCGCCGGAACCAGCGCACGCGCTGCTGCGCGGAGCCATGCGTGAAGGCCTCCGGCACCACGCGGCCCTGCGTCCGCTTCTGCAGCGTGTCGTCGCCGATCTGGGCGGCCGCGTTGAGCCCGCTCTCGACGTCGCCGGGCTGCAGACGGTTCTTCACCTGGTCATTGAGGCTCGCCCACACGCCGGCGAGACAGTCGGCCTGCAACTCCATGCGCACCTGCAGGGCGTTGGCCCGCGCCTGGTCGCCGCGCTGCATCGCCTGCTGCTTGAGCGCCTGCACCTTGTCGGCCACGCCGAGCAGCAGCTGCACGTGATGACCGACCTCGTGCGCGATCACGTAGGCCTGCGCGAAGTCGCCCGGCGCGTTGAAGCGCTCCTTCAACTCGCGATAGAAGTCGAGATCGATATAGACCTTGCGGTCGATCGGACAATAGAAGGGGCCCATCGCCGTCTGCCCCACGCCGCACTCCGTGCGCGTCGCTCCGCTGAACATGACGAGCGTCGGCTTCTCGTAGCGACGCCCGGCCGCCTTGAACACGCCGTCCCACACATCCTCGGTGTCTGCCAGCACGCGCCGCACGAACCGGGACATCTCGTCGTCCTGTTGGCCGATGCGCGGCTGCTGGCCATGCGGAATGTCGACGCGCGAGTTCGGGCTCGTGCGCGGCATCTCCGGCATCCTCGGGATGCCGTCGCCGCCTCCGCCCGCGAGGAACTCGAGCGGATTGATTCCGAGCATCAGGCAGATCGCGCCGATGATGAGCAAGGTGGTGATGCTGAGCCCGCCGCCGCCGATCGGAATGCGCAAGCCGCCCCCGCCCCCACGCGGAAAGGGAAACATGCCCCCACCACCCTGGCCGCGCCGATCCTCGACGTTCTCGCTTTCCCGATCCTGATCGCCGTACCGCATTGGGTGTGATCCCTGGAGCTCGCTGAGGGCCTCGCCCGTCGCCCAAATCACCTCTAGGACGAAATGGCCCGGACAGCCAGAGGGCGCAAATGGACAACCTTTCTCGCGTCCACCCCCGGTTCGTCCCGGCTACTCGTCTTCGGCCTTTCCCGTGCCGCTCCTCGTCGTTCTGAGGCCCGGCAGGGCCAGAAACCTGCCGGCATCCATCCGGCCTCGCTCCAGCTTGAGCAACGCCGTGACCTGCCGGGAGGCGGCGATCGCAGCTTCGTTCTCGAAAGCCTCGTGGTTCTTCTCGATATCCTTGAGCTCATAGCGATAGTTGCACATAAGCCCGTGCGCCTCGCGGAGCCCCTTGGCTGAGATGTCGCCCTGCCAGTTTATGCGCTCGAGTCGGGCACCATTGCCGAGGTGGAAGCGCGCCACGGGATCGACCGGATAGCCCTCGCTGTTCTTGGCGTTGAGGAAGTAGTGCGCGGCAAGCCGCGACAGCGTCGGGCGGAGCGCCTCGTTGCCGTAGGTGTAGATCCACTCCGGGTCCTCGAGCAGCCGCAGCCGCTCCCGCTCCATGTCATTGACGAGATCGCCCTGGTCCTCGGCGAGCGCGCGGGCAAGCCACTTCGCGAACTGCGGGATCGGGGACAGCGTGACGAAGGTGCGCAGGCTGTCGCGCTCCTTCGCCAGTTCCTCCACCACCTGCTTGATGAGGAAGTTGCCAAAGGAGATGCCGCGCAGCCCCTCCTGGCAATTCGAGATCGAATAGAACACGGCCGTGGTCGGCTTCTCCACGACCTCGCCGTTCTTGGGCGCCTCGCGCAGCAGCGACTGGATGTCCTCGGGCATCTCTCGGGTCAGCGCCACCTCCACGAAGATCAGCGGCTCGTCGACCAGCGAGGGATGAAAGAAGGCGAAGCAGCGCCGGTCTGCCGGGTCGAGACGGCGGCGCAGATCAGCCCAGCCTTGAATCTCGTGCACGGCTTCGTAGGCGATGATCTTCTCCAGGATGGCAGCCGGCGTCTGCCAGTCGATCCGGCGCAGCACGAGGAAGCCGCGGTTGAACCAGGAGGCGAGGAGATGCATCAGGTCACGGTCGACGTACTCCAGCGCCTCGTCGCGCGCGTCGAGGAGATCGGTCCGCAAGGCGACGATCTGCGCGGTCGCTCCCGGCGCCAGGTTCAGCCGACGGAAGAATTCCTGACGCGGACTTTCGACGGCATGCTGCAGGTCGGCAAGGGACGCGGGCTGCGGATCGACCAGATAAGCCTTCGCCGCCTCGGTGAGCGCCGTCGCGTCCGGCTGCATCGTTGCCAGGAACGCCAGGAAAGCGCGCCGGCGCTCGGACTCCAGCGCGCGGTAGCGCACGAGGATCGCGCTCGCAATTGCCACCCCCGACGCCTCGCCCCGCACGGACAGCAGGGCTCGCGCCAGCTCCTCGAGATCCTCTTCGGGATCGGCACCGCCGAGCGAGCGTGGCAGGAGCTGCCGGCTTTGCTCGGCGATGCTGCCCAACAGGTCCTGGAAGAAGGAGACGTTTACAGGGATGACACGCTCCCAAGATTGCAACCGCGAGATGCGGCATCGTCGGCGTAGGCTCGCATCTCAATACTACATTTTCACGGCGCTCGCGCCGGCCCCCGCAGGCGGGCACCGCCTCCAGGCCCCCCGCGGGTGGCGGCACGTCGGCGGGCTGCCGGTCCGCCTGGGTGACACATGCTCAAATCGACGCCATTCTGAAGGGCAAACCGACCGGAGGAGCACACCCGTGACGACCGAGACCTACGAGATCCTGGCCATCAAGTACGGCGAGTTCGCCAACCGTCGCCGCTTCGAAAGCTTCATTGCCGCCGACGACCACGATCTTCCGCACCCGATCGACTATTTCGTCTGGGTGATCCGCAACGCCAACCGCACCCTGCTGGTCGACTGCGGCTTCGACGAAGCCGAGGGGACAAAACGCGGACGGAAGATCGCCCGCGCGCCGGCTGCGGCGCTCGAGATGCTCGGCATCGCGCCTGGAAACATCGGCCAGCTGATCGTCTCGCACCTGCACTACGATCATGCCGGCACGCTTGGCGCCTTCCCCAACGCCCGCTTCCACCTGCAGGCTGCCGAGATGGCCTACGCCACGGGACCGTGCATGTGCCACAACCATCTGCGCTATCCGTTCACGGCCGATCATGTGTGCGAGATGGTTCGCCACGTGTACTCGGGCCGTGTCGTGTTTCACGACGGCGACGCCGAGGTTGCGCCCGGCATCACCGTGCACAAGGTCGGCGGCCACAGCCGCGGCCTGCAGTGTGTGCGCGTCATGACCGCTACCGGGCCTGTCGTCCTCGCGTCGGACAGCTCGCACTATTACGAGAACTTCGAGAAGGGCAAAGTGTTTCCCATCACCATCGACATCGCCGACGTGCTTGCCGGCTATGAGCGCCTCAAGGCCCTGGCCGCCTCCCCGCGCCACATTATTCCCGGGCACGACCCGCTCGTGTTGCAGCGCTACCCTGCGCTCAACAGCCAGACCAAAGGCATCGCCCACCGGCTGGACGTGGTGCGGCTCGATACGTGAGCCTGCCGCGCCCCGTGGGGTCAGGGGTGGGTTGGCGGCGGCGTTGAGCCGGACTGCTGCAGGAGCTCCTGCCTGGTCGCCCTCAGCGCGACAGGGCCACGAGGTTCGGCCGTGCCGGCAGGCTCTCCGGGGTCTTCATGCCCCAGACCAGGCCGAGCCTCTCCAGCGCCATCAGCACCCACCATCCCGGATCCGTCTCGCCCGCATTGAGGCCGAGGCGCGCGGAGCCGGGAAAGGCATGGTGGTTGTTGTGCCAGGCCTCACCCATGGTGATGAGGCCGCAGTAGCGCACGTTGTAGCCCTGCACACCCGCGCCTTCGATGTGCCAGGACCGAGGCCCCCGGTTATGGGCGAAGTGGCCGACGAGCCAGTGACCCGTGACCGACAGGGCCACCCGCACGGCGATGCCCCACACCAGCCAAGGCATGCCGCCGAACGCGTAGAACAGCACCGCCCAGGGCAGCTGCTGCGCCATCCAGGTGCGGTCAATGAGCCGGTAGAAGCGATCCTCGGCAACCCGACGCTCCAGCACCAGCTCGGGCGGGTGTACGAGCTGCAGCTCGCAGTGCAGCTGCCAGTACCCGTCGCGCAGGATCGAGGAACGGTGCGCCAGATAGGCGTGGCAGTGGGGCTTGCGCTGCGCCCAGTCGCGGATGTCGTGCTGCCGGATCATCCCATACGGTCCCGCCATCCCGACGAGCGTGCCCAGGTAGACGAAAAGCCGTTCCAGCCACAGCGGGCAATCATAGGCGCGGTGGATCAGGCGGCGATGCATGCCGAGCGAATGCCCGAGGCACACGGTGACCGCCGTCGTCGCGAGGAAGAGCACGAACGCCCCCCACGTGAAGAAGATCGGACCGCCGACAAGGGCCACGAACGTCATGCCCGAGATCCACAGCGACTTCACGGGCTTCCAATGCACGCTGCCGGCGGCCGCATCCGTTGCCTCGGCGTCGAACATGCGGGGCGAGCGAAAGGTGCTTTCCGACCTCGACAGCGCCTCGTCGACGGGGTCGAACGATCCGGCCGACATGTGCCCCGCACCAGCCGCAACATCGATCACTGCTCCCTCCGCAGCTGCCTCTTCGCTCAAACCCACGCATCCCCGGGCTATCGCACGAGCTTCGCGCTCGCCGCTGTTCCGAGGGGAAAGGGACCACGCGACCATGCTCGGTAGCCGTCCATTCATTGCCCACTAAGCATTTCGCGGTTCAATCTCTTGACCTCGTATTCCAGTGCGCAACGCCCGCAAGCGCGCTAGACTAGGCGAACGGAGGCGATCATGGCATCGAGCGTACGCTCTGCAGATCGAAAAGTGAGCGCCGGCAGCCCTCCGCCATCGCGCTTGCGCCTGGTATGCTGCGCGGCAGTCCTCGGTCTCGGCTTTCCCCTTGCTGCTTCGGCCCAGGCCTTGGCGGCCTGCACCAAACCCAGTGAGGACACGATCGCCGGCCAGTTCGACCGTTGGAACCGGGCCCTGGCGAGCCGCGACCCGGACGCCGTCGCCAACCTCTATGCGGAGAATGCGGTGCTGCGGGTCGCCGGACAACCCTCGCCGATCATTGGCCGCCCCGCCATTCGCGACTATTTCGCGGGCTTTCTTGTGCGGCGGCCCCAGGGCGCGCTCAGCAGGCGCTCGATCAGCGTCAGCTGCAATGCCGCCTCCGACACCGGCAACTATGTCTATCGCCTTTCCGGTCAGCGCAAAGGCACGCGCACGCTCATCTCCGGCCGCTACAGCACCTTCTACGAGTACCGCAACGGCGACTGGTTCATCGTCCGGCAGCAGGGATAGGCCGGGAGAGGCCTTCGCCCACTGGGCCTGCGACGCAGACCGAGTGCCGCGATGTGCGGGGGCCATGCTCAGGCGACTCCCATTGCGGCCATGCCACTTGCGGGAACCTTTCGATGCCTGCCTTGAACTCGGCCCTGGGCTACGGAGCGCTGACCAAGCTCCTCCACTGGCTGATCGCCCTGCTGTTTGCCCTGCAATACCTGTCGGCAACGATTATGCTGCGGACGCCCGCCGAGGCCACGACCCTAGGTCTTGATCAGGCTACCTACTACAACTGGCACAAGTCGCTGGGGCTTATCGCCCTCATCCTCGCGGTGGCGCGTCTCCTGAACCGCAGGATGGGCGAGCTGCCTCCCTGGGCTCCCACGCTCACCAAGCTCGAGCAGATGATCATCCATCGCTCCGAGCAGCTCCTCTATGCGGCCATGCTGATCATGCCGCTGAGCGGCTTTCTCTACGTCATGGCCGGCGGCTACGGGGTGCGCCTGTTCGGGGCCTTCGACCTGCCCAACCTCGTCCCGCAATCCGCGGTGATCGCCGCGGCGGCCAAGTGGGTGCACATCGGCAGCGCCATCCTGCTCCTCCTGCCGCTGGGCGCCCACCTCAGCATCGTCCTGGGCCATCACTTCGGCCTCAGGGACCGGCTGATCCAGCGCATGCTGCCCCGCGCCACTCCCACGGCCAGAGAATAACCCTCCGGCCGACTGGGCCGCATCGTCACATGATGCCGATGGACGGGGGAACGCCGCCTGCGCAGAATGACGGTGGGGCCTGCGCGGGTCCTTCGACGAGTGACCGACCGGGGAGTTGCAATGACCGACAAGAACGAGGAGCGCGGCTTCCTACGCGGCCTGCAAAGCTACGGCGACCGCGACTTTTCCATTTACATGCGCCGCGCCTTCGCCCGCTCCATGGGGTACACGGTGGACGAGCTGTCCCGCCCCGTGGTGGGCATCGCCTACACGCACTCGCGCTTCAATCCCTGCCACCGCCATTTCCCCGAGCTGCTCGATGCCATCAAGCGCGGCGTGGCCGCCGCCGGCGGCCTGGCGCTCGAATTCCCCACCACATCGCTGCACGAGTCCACGCTCGCCCCCAACTCCATGAAGTTCCGCAACCTCATGGCCATGGACACGGAGGAGATGATCCGCGCCCAGCCCATGGACGCCGTGGTGCTGATGGGCGGCTGCGACAAGACCGTGCCCGCGCAGCTGATGGGCGCGGCGAGCGCGGGCAAGCCCGCCATCCAGCTGATCGGCGGCCCCCAGATGACCTCGCGGTTCCGCGACGACCGGGTCGGGGCCTGCACCGACTGCCGCAAGTTCTGGGTGCAGTATCGCGCCGGCAAGCTCGGCAAGGCCGATATCGAGGCGGTGGAGGGCCGGCTCGTGACCACGGCCGGCACCTGCGCCGTCATGGGCACCGCCTCCACCATGGCGGCCATCGCGGAGGCGCTGGGCATGACGCTGCCGGGCACCGCCGCCATCCCCGCCGTGCATGCCGACCGCCTGCGGGCAGCCGAGGCGAGCGGCGCACGCGCCGTCGCCCTCGCGCGCTCCAACCTCACGCCTGACAAGATCATCACGGCGGGCTCGATCGAGAATGCTGCGCGCGTGCTGCTGGCGCTCGGCGGCTCCACCAATGGCGTCATCCATCTCGCCGCCATCGCCGGCCGGCTCGGCCTCAAGCTCGACTTGCAGCGCCTCAACGAGCTCTCCGACACCACGCCCGTGCTCGCCGCCGTTAAACCCGTCGGCAACGAGTTCTACATGGAGGACTTCTTCGCGGCCGGTGGCATCGGCGCGGTGCTGCGCGAGTTGAAGCCGCTGCTCAACCTCGACGTCATGACCATCACGGGCGAGACGCTGCGCGAGCGCCTGGCGGCCGAAGAAGGCGACTATGTCGACCGCCGTGTCATCAAGTCAGCCGCCCAGCCGGTCGAGCCGCAGGGCGGGCTCATCGCCCTGTTCGGCTCGCTGGCCCCCGACGGTGCCATCATCAAGCGGTCCGCCGCCACGCCCGAGCTGTTCGAGAAGACGGCGCGTGCGGTGGTGTTCGACGGCCTCGACGACATGGCCGCCCGCGTCGACGATCCCAAGCTCGACGTCACCGCCGACGACATTCTGGTGCTGCGCAATGCCGGCCCCCGCAGCGCCGTCGCCATGCCCGAAGCCGGCTTCCTTCCGATCCCCAGGAAGCTGCTGGAGGCCGGCGTCAAGGACATGGTCCGCATTTCGGATGCACGCATGTCCGGCACCGCCTACGGCACCATCGTGTTGCATGTGGCGCCCGAGGCCGCCGTCGGCGGTCCGCTGGCCCACGTGCGCACGGGCGACCGGATCCGCCTTTCCGTCAAGGAGCGCCGCCTCGATCTGCTTGTGGAGGACAAGGAGATGGAGGCGCGCCGCAAGGGTGCCAGACCCTCAGAGTCTGACCCTGTGACACGCGGCTACGACAAGCTCTTCCGCGAAAGCGTGCTGCAGGCCCCCGACGGTTGCGATTTCGACTTCTTGCGCCGCTAGTTGTCATTCCGGAACTTCGCGCCAACCCTCGGGCTTGTCCCGAGGGAAGCGAAATATCCGGAACGCCGGGCCAAGGGGCACGCGTTGCCAATGCGGTCCTGGGCACCGGCTCTCGGGCTGACAACCTCGGCCGGCATGACATGCTTGATGGCCTTTCGATCGGAGCATCCCATGGCCCTCCCCGACCGCCGCAGCTTCCTCGCCGGCACCACCGCGATGGCGGCCGCATCGCTGACCTCGGGCGCTGCGGCACAAGCCCCCGGCCACGGCCACCATGGCGGTCTCTACGAGAGCCTGCAGACGCCCGGCCGCATTGGTCTGCCCGAGACAGCCGCAACCCAGCACGTGTTCGATAGCCCCGCTCCTAAGGCCGCCAACCCCGGCCGTTGGATAGCTAAGGCGCCCCTGCCTCTGCCGCGCAGCGAGATGGCCTGGGCCGTAGCGCACGCGGATAGGATGCATCTCGTGGGCGGCTACGGCGAGCAGCGCGTCGACCGCCCCTACCACCAGGTCTACGATCCCGCGCGCGATCTATGGATCGACGCCGCGCCGCTGCCCAAGGGCGCCAACCACGTCGGCGTCGCCGTGCTCGACGATACGCTCTACGCCGTCGGCGGCTTCGTCGAGCAGAACCGCAAGCCGCACAACGAATGCTTCGCGCTCGACCTCAGGGGCGGAGGTGCCTGGCGTGCCATCGCTCCGCTGCCCAGGCCCTGCGGCGCCATCGCCTGCGTCGCCCTCGGTGGCAAGGTGCACGGCATCGGCGGGGCGATCGGCGACACCTTTCCAACCAAGAAGTCGGTCGACTGGCACGTCATCTACGATCCAAAGACGGACCGGTGGGAGGAGCGCGGGCCGATGCCCCAGGGCCGCGACCACACCGGCACGCTGACGGTGGGCAACCTCATTCACGTCATCGGCGGGCGGGTCGACAGCTTCCTCACCAATTCCAACCTGCACCACGTCTATGACCCGGTCAAAGATGCGTGGGACCCGCGCCGCCCGCTGCCGACGGCCCGCTCGGGCCATGGCGCCGTGCTCTATCGCGGGAAGATCTTCGTCATGGGCGGGGAGGGCTACGAGCGCGTCTACGGCCAGAACGAGGCCTATGACCCGACCACCGACCGGTGGCAGGCCTATGCGCCGATGGCAACCCCGCGCCACGGGCTCGGCGCCGCCGTGGTCGGAGACGCTATCCACGTCGCCGGGGGCGGCCCCATCATGGGCGGCGCCGTCCAGAGCGCCGTGCACGAGGCATTCGCTCTGGACTGAAGCAGGCCAAGCCCCGAGGGCCTGGCCCTCGATGCGAGGCGATCAGCGCTCCGCCATGAGCGGACCGATGCGACGCACCTCCACCCGGCGATTGAGCGCCTCGGGGCCCTGCGCGGGAACCTTCAGGAACTGCTCGCCATAACCCTGCGTGACGAGGTTCTCCGGCGGCACGCCGAAGGTCTCCGAGAGGACCTCGGCCACGGCGGAGGCACGCCGGTCCGACAGACTGAGGTTGTCGACGTCCGAGCCCACGGCGTCGGTGTGGCCCTCGATGAGAAAGACCTCGTCGGGATGCCGCTCCAGCACCCGCAGGATCACGCGCGCCAGCCGTTCGAGCTTGGGATATTGGTCAGGCGTGATCTCCCAGGCGCCGAAGGGGAAGCTCAGGTCGGTGAGCTCCACGTACCTCATGCGCCGCCGCAGCTCGTAGCTGTCGCGAATCTCCTCGAGCGAATAGGCACGCTCGAGCCTTTCGACCGGAGGTGCATCGAAGGCCTCGTAGAGGTCATCGTCGCTCGCGCGCGCGTAATCGACGATGTACTTCTCGCGCGGGATCGTTATGCGCGGCGGCGCCAGGGCGACAATCGCAAGCCCCACCGCCGCGCCGACGCCCACTCCGATCGCCACGTTGCGCAGGAAGCGGCGGTTGTCGATGATGTTGACTTCCCGCCCGTCGTGATAGTGGCGGTAGCGCCGCACCATGCGTCCGTGGCCGTCGACAACCGTCACGACGCGCACGCCATCGGGGCGCATGTAGAAAGTCTCGGTGTGGCCGTTGGCACGGCGCTCGACCTTCACGTCGCGGCCTCCGCGCCGGAACCGCTCGGTCTCGTCGTGGCGGATGACGACCTTGTTGCCCTGCCTGATGATGGTGCGGTTGCCGGGCTCCTCGATCACGCGCCGGTCGCCGATGACACGCTCCTTGCGACCTTTCTGCACGTCGATGAAGCGCGGCGGGGTGTTGGCGGGCCCGCCGTATTGCCCCGGTGCGACCCTGGCGGGGCCACCTGGAACTGCAGCCGGTCCCGCATGCGGGGGCGGCATGGCGCCGCGGCCGGGTATGGGCTTGGGGCCGTCGCCATCGGGACGACCCGGCTGCCTAGGCATTGCATCCCGCTTCCATGGCTCCCGCTTGCCGTCGGGCGACGTCCTCGGCTCGAGCGGCTGCGTGGCCCTGGGCGGCTGGGGCTCCACGCGACGCGGCGATGTGGGCGGTCCGGGCGGGGGCGTGGAGGGTTCCGCACGCGGCGCCCTTCGCCGGTCCTGCTGCGGCTCCTTGTCCGGCTGCGCGCTGCGCCCGGAGGACGGAGGGGGCTGCGAGGGTTGTGCACGCGGCACCCTCCGGGGGTCCTGCGGCGGCGCCTGATCCGACGGCGGCTGCGCGCTGCGCCCATAGGGCGCGGCCGGCGGAGCCTGCACTTTGCCCGGCTGTCCGGGGGGCTGGCCCGAGGGCGGCGGCCCCTGGCGCGGGGTACCTTGCGGCGGTGCCCTCCGCTCCTCCCTGCGCTTGGCTTTCTCCTTCTCCTTGTCCTGCTCGGTCTGTGGCCCCTGCGCCAGAACCAGCGGCTTGGTTGCATCCGCGGTTTCGGCACTCGCCCCAGGAGGAAGCGCTGCGGCGAAAGCGAAGGCGCCGGCGAGGATCACGAGCGTGCGAGAGGTCATCTTTGCGTCCTGAAGGTCTTATCGCGGAGAGGGCGACGGCCGAGCCGAAGGCGACTCGCAGTTCTTTCGCGCGACTTTGGGGCGCAAAGGAGGCCCTGAGCATAACGGATTGACAGACGGCAAGCCGAACCTCTGCTGCCCTCCTGCCGGTCGGTAACCTTTGATTAAGGGACACATGGAAAGATTCGCTTAACCAACGGATTTGGCTCGCAAGGAACCGTCCCATGCCCGCTTTGGACGAGGGGACCCGGCTGACCTCCAGCCTCAACGAGGCGCGCAACGATACCGGCCGCATCGCCTTTTGCGGCCCCATCGTGCTCAGCGCCATCACCGGCTACTCGGTCAGCAAGGTCGAGGACGAGATCCGCACCTTCCGCAACCCCGCCTCCGAGGCCAAGCCCATCGTCAAGGGCACGCATGCCGAGGAAGTTGCGGCCGCGCTTGCTTACTTCGGCTACAGCATGGAGCTGGTCGAGAGCTTCATGTACCTCTCGCGCAAGCACCGGCCCTCGCTGTGGACGTGGATGCAGAAGCCGCGCAACGCCTGGGTCCACTACATCCTGGCCGTCCACAAGGGCAAGGAAGGGCACTGGGTGGTCGTGAAGGGCGTGAAGCTTTGCGACACCTACTCGGAGGGGCGCTGGCAGTTCGTGTGCGACGGCCCCCACAAGGGCGCGCGCATCATGGAGGTGTTCCAGGTGCGCAAGTCCCTCGGCGTGTAGCGTGTAGGGCGCAAAAGGCGACAGCCGCATTGCGCCGAAACGACGGTAGCATCGGCGCAAAGCGCCTTCGGCTTTTGCGCCCTGCGCCTGCAGCCGACTCAATCAACGTACGCGACGCGATCGGATCGCAGCAGCTCGGCGACGCTGTCGAGATGCGACATGCCCGCGCGGATCTTCGCCTGTGTCGCATCCTCCATGCGGCGTATCTCCGCAAGCGCGGCGACGATGGACTCGAGCTGGGCCTGTGGGATCACGACGACGCCGTCGCGGTCGCCAAGCACGACGTCGCCCGCCTCGATCGCAACGCCGCCGCACACGATCGCAAACCCGAGCCGGCCCGGCCCGCTGCGCACGCACGAGTTGGGCGTGATGCCGCGCGCGAATACCGGCAAGCCCGCCGCAACGATGCCTTCGCGGTCCCGCGCCATGCCGTCGGTGACGACCGCGGCTGCGCCCTTGTTTTTCGCCATCATCGCCAGGTTGTCGCCGACGCCGGCCGTCGCCGCGAACCCGTCGCAGGACGCAATGATCACGTCGCCAGGCTCCGCCACGACAAGCGCCGCCATGATCGCGAGGTTGTCGTTGGCCCCGCACTCGCAGGTGAGCGCCGGGCCGACGAACACCGCCCGCTCC
>Ga0111539_10008574_pt1 | contig 12979 bp, 11 predicted proteins | sample RhiMethybrSRZTD1_FD_79667 | JGI IMG/M metagenome (GOLD analysis project Ga0111539, IMG submission 79667) | Populus rhizosphere microbial communities from Tennessee, USA - Rhizosphere MetaG P. TD hybrid SRZTD1 (version 2) (version 2) | ecosystem: Host-associated > Plants > Roots > Rhizosphere >...
ACTTCCCCCGGGTGTTAGGTTTTCTGTCGGGTCTCTTTCCCGAGACCAGCTTCGTGAACTTGCCCGCGCCATTCGTGCACACGCACTGGGCCCGCCGATGGTGCAATTCAGCTAAAGGATTAGCTTTGCTAGCTGGACGCAAACTCCTACTCGCCGACGATTCGGCCACCATTCAGAAAGTTATCGACCTTACGTTCGCTGACGAAGGTGTGCGAGTCGTGGCCGTTGGCAATGGCCAGGACGCAATTGACCAGCTCCTGGAGCTTGAACCCGACATAGTTCTCGCAGACGTTTTCATGCCCGCTCCCGATGGCTATGAAGTGTGCAGATATGTCAAAACACACGAAAAGCTGAAACATATCCCGGTAATGCTGCTCGTGGGCTCGTTTGAGCCGTTCGACGAAGCGGAGGCGCGCAGAGTTGGCGCGGATGACATCTTGACCAAACCATTTCAATCGATTCGACGACTAATCGACCGGGTGGGCGCCCTGGTTACAAAGCCACCTGTCGAGAAAGAACGTCCAACCGCTGAACTCCCGCAGGTTGAAGAACCGCAGGACGAAGAAGCGTTCATGGACACGTACGAGTTGGAAGTCACGACAGCGGATACCCTCCCGCTCGAGGACGCGATCAAAGAGTTCGAACAAAAGGTGGAACAGCCGGTTGCCGCAACGGAATCGTTCCCACGTGAGGAGAACATGGAAACCGAACCACGAAACGATTCACAAGGCGATTCCGACGTGCTGTTGGATCTCGGCGACTATGAGCCCGTGCAGGCGAGTGCGGACGATGACTTTGTACTGGATCTCGATGACGAGCCGCGTGAGGTAGCCGAGCCAGCCTATGCAGCGACGCCGGTGCGACCCTTTGTCGAGCCGGAGGTTAAGGAAGCAGTTGCGGCCGCGGCAGGTTCGTATGAATTGACTTATCAACCCCAGGTTCATTCTTCGTTTGCGGACACGCAGGAAGTTCCATACACGCCTGAGATGCAGGACGTCGCGGTTGTCGAGCCAGAACCGGAACCAATGTTCGCAGAACCCGAGCCGGTTGCCACTGCCCAGCCGTCCGCTGCGATCAGCGCCGGCTCATTGACACCGGAAATGATCGACGTGATCGCTCGACGTGTCGTCGAGATGATATCCGACAAAGTGGTCCGTGAGATTGCGTGGGAAGTAGTTCCGGATCTTGCGGAGCTACTGATCAAGCAGCAGTTGGAAAAGACGAAGTAGCACATCTGTAGCCACAAAAGGCACAAAAAGCACAAAATGATTTATCAGTCTTCTTTGTGCTTTTTGTGCTTTTTTGTGGTTAGTTCTCTTTGATGTCGAGCAGTTTTGAACTTTGCGCACTTCGTATCGTAGACTCTAGCTTTTCGTTTTCGATACAACTAAAGCATAGAGTTACGCATGGATATCCCCAAACAATACGACCCCAAAGAAGCGGAACAGCATCATTACCAACGCTGGGAAAAGAATGGTTATTTTGCGCCGGAGATTAATCGGGATTCGAAGGCGCCGGTTTTCAGCATAGTTATCCCTCCACCTAACGTCACTGGCTCTCTACACATGGGCCATGCGCTCCAACACACGCTCATGGACGTGATGACCCGGCACAAGCGCATGTGCGGCTATCGCACGCTCTGGCTGCCCGGGATGGACCACGCCGGTATCTCAACGCAGCTAATGGTTTCGCGCGCGCTGAAGAAGGAAGGGAAGTCGCGTCACGATCTTGGGCGCGAGAAGTTTATCGAACGCGTCTGGCAGTGGAAGCATGAATCCGGCGGACAGATTACCGTGCAGATGCGTCGTCAAGGCTCGTCGGTTGACTGGTCACGCGAGAAGTTCACGATGGATGAGGATCTTTCTCGTGTTGTACGTGAAGTTTTTGTGCGTTTGTACGAAGACGGAATGATCTATCGCGGTAACCGCATCGTTAACTGGTGCCCGCAGGACCAGACAGTGCTTTCGGATCTCGAAGTCGAGAAACAGCCGCAGGCCGGAAAACTCTACTACCTGCAATATCCACTCAAGAACAGCGACAAGCGCCTTACCGTCGCAACAACGCGGCCGGAAACAATGCTCGGCGATACAGCCGTCGCCGTGAATCCAAACGACGAACGTTACGGAGATCTGGTTGGTGAAACGGTTCTGTTGCCGCTCACCAATCGTGAGATCCCGATTATTGCCGACGAGTATGTCGATCCGCAGTTTGGCACGGGCGCAGTGAAGATCACACCGGCACACGATCCGAACGACTACGATATGGGTTTGCGTCACAATCTGCCGCAGGTTGTCGTGATCGATCCGCACGCAAAAATGACGGCCGACGCTGGCGCAGACTACGCCGGGCTCGATCGTTACAAAGCGCGCGAAAAAGTTGTCGCCGATTTCGAAGGATTGGGACTGCTCGAGAAGGTAGTTGACTATGAGTTTTCAATCTCCAAGTGTGAACGCTGCAAAACCGTCATCGAGCCTTTGATCTCGACACAGTGGTTCATGAAGATGGACCAGTTGCGCGACCTCGCGCTCGATTTGATGGCGCGCGAGCAGTTGCCGCATTTCACTCCGGAAACGTATCGGAAGGTCTACACTGACTGGCTCGAGAAGCTGCGCGACTGGACCATCTCGAGACAACTCTGGTGGGGCCATCAGATCCCCGCGTGGTACACGCCCGGCGGCGACATTATTGTTGCCAGATCCGAAGAGGAGGCCCGTGCGAAAGCAGGCACGAATGAACTCACGCAGGATCCGGACGTTCTCGATACATGGTTCTCTTCAGCGCTTTGGCCTTTTTCAACCCTCGGTTGGCCCAACGACAGCGAGGATCTGAAAACTTTCTATCCGACGTCGGTGCTCGTAACAGCGCGCGACATCATCTTTCTGTGGGTATCGCGCATGGTGATGATGGGATTGAAGTTTGCCGGCGACGAACCATTCGCCGACGTATTCATCACCGGGACGATCCTCGACGGCCAGGGCCAGCGCATGTCGAAGACGAAGATGAACGGTGTCGATCCGATCGACGTGTTCGACAAGTTTGGCGTCGATGCAACGCGTCTCACACTCGCTCAGATCGGCAGCACTGACATCCGTTGGAATGAAAAGCAGGTTGAGTCGTATCGCAACTTTGCGAACAAGATCTGGAACGCCGCGCGTTTCTGTTTGCTCAATTCAGAGGGCGCCGAAATCAAACCTGAGATATTGGAGCAAAGCACGGCGCTCCAGGATCGCTGGATCGTTTCGCGACTGAACCGGGCGGCACGTGATCTCAACGCCGCTATCAATGCTTACGAATTTCATGGCGCTGTTCAGACTCTGTATCACTTCTTCTGGGATGATTTCTGCGACTGGTACATCGAGCTTGCGAAAGCGGATGTAACTGCCGAACAAGACAGCACCGGACGTACGGAAGCGCGGACCAGGCTGCTAACCGTGCTCGAACACGCACTACGTTTGTTGCATCCATTCATGCCCTACATCACTGAAGAGTTGTGGCAGCGTCTGCCGGGCGAGAAGCGTTTGCATGCTGCTTACACCGGCGCACAACCGACGGTTATGTTGACTGCATATCCGGAAGGAGCTGCAAATCTAATAGACGAAGCGGCCGAGTCGGAGATGCAGGCCATCATCGAACTGATCTCGCGCGTGCGGAACATCCGTTCGGAGATGAACATTAAGCCGGCCGAGAGAATTCCCGTCGTGGTCGCATCGCCTGACGAGACTTTGCGTCGCGTCTTTTCATCAGCGCGCGAGCAGATCTCGCGGCTGGTCCGTGCTTCTGAAGTTACGGTGAACGAGCGTCTCGACGCGCCGAAAGCTTCGGCGCGAGCGGTCTTGTCGGGTGGTGCGGAGTTAGCCATTCCGCTCGAAGGCTTGATCGACTTCGAACAGGAACGACGTCGCTTGCAGCGTGAACAGGAAAAGCTGCACGCAGAAGCAACAAAGCTGGAAGCACAACTCGGCAATCCAAATTTTGTCGAGCGAGCTCCCGAAGAGCGAGTCAACGAAGTACGCGAACGCATCGCCGCGATCGCGCAACAGTCTTCTCAACTTCAGCAGACAGTCGAGAACCTACAATGAACTGGGTTGACGAAGGCGCGCTGTACGCGCAGATCGGTCTCTTTTTACGCGAAGACCTCGGACGTGGCGATATCACCACGCAGTCGGTCATCGCTCGTAACACACGTGCGCGGGCTCGTTTTGTAGCCGGTGAAAACATGATCGTCGCCGGATTGGAAGCGGCGGAAGAAGTTTTTCTAACACTCGACTCACAGCAACAGCTCGAAGCCTTTGTTTCTGACGGCGAACCGGTTGAAGCAGGAAAGGTGATCGCGCGCATGATTGGCTTTGCGGATGTGCTGATCTCCGCAGAACGAACCGCGCTCAATCTGCTGCAACGACTTTCCGGGATTGCGACGCTGACGAACCAGTACGTGAAGGCTGTGGAAGGCACTGGCGCTCAGATCGCAGATACGCGCGCCACTACTCCAGGTCTGCGTCCGCTCGAGAGATACGCCGTGGAACTTGGCGGCGGATTCAACGGCAGGTTTGGTTTGGATGATGGCGTAGTGGTGACGTTAAATCACGTTTCGATTCTCGGCGGCGTCGGGAGTGCAGTAAAGATCGCGAAGCAGAAGTTGGGTTATCTCCATAGAGTTGCGGTCGAGGTTTCGAGCGAGAACGATGTAAAGGAAGCGACAACAGCGGGCGCTGATATACTTGTGATCAGGGATCTCAGCTCGACTGAATTCGCGCGACTCGCGGGAATTGCGAAGGACTTATCAAACTCGATCACGATTGAGTGCGCGGGAAAAATTACAACGGCGAATGTACGTGAGTACGCGACAGCCGGGGCGCAGTTGATCCGTCTTGAAGCGTTGACCAGTGCGGCGCCTGCGATGAATATTACCTTCAACGTTCAGCCCTTCTAGCCACAAAAAGGCAAAAGAAGCACAAGATGACTTGGCGGGAACAGACCAGGCAAAAGCTTGCCCGCAGGGCACTCGAGCGGCAACTTGCATATCAGGAACGCAAGGCGCAACACGTTCGTGGCCATGAAGACGAGATCATCAATGCGATGAAGCGATCGTCTCATCGCGTGCGCGAGCTGCTCGAGACGTTTCAACCAATCAGGACCGGCGCTCGTGTGATTGAAGTTGGTAGTGGAGCGCATGGACTGATCTTCTACTTCGGATCAGAGCCTGGCGTTGGAGTCGATCCACTTGCGGTCAGTTACGGGCGTCTGTTTCCCGGCTGGCAGCGCTGTGCAAAAACCGTCGCCGCGCGTGGTGAATCGTTACCATTTTCGGATCAGAGTTTCGATGTCGTCCTTTGCGACAACGTAGTTGATCACGCTGAATCGCCGAAGCAGATTTTGGGAGAGCTCGCCAGAGTTCTAGTCACCGGTGGTTTACTCTATTTCACAGTCAATATTCATCACCGGCTATACGCCCTTGCTGCCGGACTGCATTCGGGTTGGAGAGCGATTGGCGTACCTTATGAGATCGGGCCATTTGCCGATCACACCGTTCACCTGACGCCCGAAGGCGCGGCGAGTTTGTTCGAAAATCTGCCACTTCAGATTCTGAGCTCGAAAACCAACGTCGCTGAGGCGCGGGCACGAGCCCGTAAACAGCCTCTACGGCACGCCGGGGATCGACTCAAGCGCGTGTTCTTCAAAAACGCGTTGTATGAGGTGGTGGCACGGCGGATCTAGTTTTGGAACAGGCGGCCCGTAGGCTCGTGAAACCGTCGGAGCATCGGGCGGAAGCTTGATGGCATCTTTAATTGCGGGGTATCTTAGAGGCGAAAGGGAGCACCACCATGCCTGTTTGGATTCGTAATTACATCAAATTCCTTATTGCAGCGTGCTTGATTGTCAGCTTCTGTGTGGCTGAGGGCGACGCGCAAACGCGGCGGAAAAAGCGACGCCGGAGTGTGCCGGCAGCGCCAAAACCCGTGATCACGAATCCTACGATTGCTCCTCCTGACACTACCAAAAGCCCCGATTCTGAGGGAGACGTAAAAATCATCAGCACCGCGGATTCCACCAAAGAATCGAGCGAACAACTCCAGGGCTCCAAGCCCAAAGTCACCGCGTCCGAGCAGCCAGAAGAGGAAAAGACAAAGCAGACGATCAGCGATCTTTCCAAGCAAGTGGACAGGCTTAACAACAAGCTGACACAAATGCAGGAAGACGATCGCTATCAATTGGATATGGAGCGACTCACCCGCGCCGAACAGCGTGCGGAGCAGTTGCGTTCGCAATTGATGGATGTTCAGGCCAAGATTGCTGACTTTGAAGCGAAGCTCGAGCAGATCGACTTTGCGTTGCGGCCGGAGAACATCGAAAACTCGACTGCCGGTTACGGAAGCACGCGTCCGGAAGCGGCTCGTGAGGCTCGCAAGAAACAGCTCGAGGGTGAGCGAGGCAGAGTGGCCGCGCAACTGAAACTGGCGGAGACCAGTAAGTTGCGTTTGGAGGGGGCTGTTTCGAACGCGGATGCTGAAGTAGATATGTTACGTGCGAAGCTCGAACAGCGACGCGCGCAGATGGATGCCGCTCCGGTTGAGACTCCGGCTCCTAAGCCACGAAAGCCGGAAAACTAGCCACAAAAAGGCGCAAAAACACAAAGAAAAAAGTTTAGGAACTGGTGTGCAGTGAGACGGCACGCCAGACGCCTAATTGGTTGATGAATGTCATGGTGTAGTTTGCGCCATGAACGATTGCGGTTTCACCGTAGACTGAAATATTAATCTGAGCCGGATCAGGCTTCTCATACTTCAGTTTTCGCGCACGTAGGTCATCGAGTAACTGTTGTCGGGTGGTTTGAATGGAGCCGTGTGTCCAGACGAATGTGGGATCGGTCAATGCTGTGATCTGCTCGAGGTTGGCAGTGACTATGGCATCTTGAAATGCGGTGCTCGCTGAAGTGACCTCGCTCTTGCTTTCGACTTCCGTACGTGGCATCCGCGTCGATTGCCAGTTCACTACCTGCCATTTACCGTCACGTTTCACGAAGGTGCCGCTGTTGAGCAGGTTTGCGACATGCTTAGCGCCGCCGGTTTCCGTGGTTGCTACGAGGCGAAATGCGACTACAGCGGTGTTGCCGTATTGCTGAATCTGAATGTCTTCCGCAGTGTAGACGGTTTTCGGATCGGTGGGTTTTGGCGGCGGCGTAGAACGCACGTCGTGCATTACTTCCGCCTTGTTCACACGACGGCCGGCGGAACGCGTGTAGATCAAATCGTCGGCCCAGAAGCGTTCGTGAATCGCCACATCGTTGCGTGAAGCGCCGGCTAAGAACTCATTCAACAGTCGAGTCAGTTCGGCAGCGTCGGGTGCAGCTTGCGCAAAGACTCCACAGTTCACGACCAGGATCAGGATGGCCGATGAAACAATCTTCCACATATTGTGTCCTCTTAGTTACTGTACAAGCCTGACTAACGCCGCAGCGACATTCATCCACGCATTTGTACCGGCCAGCAACAACCGCAACGGCTGCATGGCGATAAGAAAGATCGAGCCACACAAGAACACCGGATGCAGTCGCCGGTGCTTGATCGTGTCGAATGCAACACACGCGAGCAGAATCAAGTCTGTTAGTCCGAAGAACGCGAGTGGTCCACCGTTGATGATGAAATCCAAGGGAATACGTGCGATGGCTGGCGTCAACAAGTTGATCGCAGCCAGTAGCATGAGACGTTTGTGAATCTGCAATTTGCGCCGGTAGTAAAGAGCCAATCCGATCAGCACTGCGAAGATCAGCATGTCGCCGATCGGGATGATCAGAAATGCGAGTGCCGGCGGACCCGGACTGTGACCACGAGCCGCAGCGTAAAGCGCCGTCAGAATGCCGACGATCACGATCAATGCGGCCAGCACGCCGCCAAAGATCCCGAGACGTTGATGAACTCTGGTGCGACGTGTTTCGACGAGCGAGACTTGCACGATAAACAGAATGACCCATGAAGTCATGATGATGCCGTGCAGGTGAACGATGCGTCCCGGGAGATCCGGCGTGGCGAAGAATGGTTTCAGGTAGTAAGTACGGGCAAAACCTGCGAGTACGATCAGTGGGATAAGAATCGCTGCGAGTATGTAAAGCCGTCGATCATTAACACGGCCTGGCATTCTGGGGGTTGCCGCCATCGTTTCCTCCAAACAGGGGACTAGGAAGCAACGATATTAGCAGAATCAGGGGTGTTTCTCCGCTACCGTAATCGCCCACCATGAACCAGTTTCGTGTTGCAATGCTGACCAGTACCATGCGGACACGTCCGTCCACGTTTCACCTGAGTCAGCATGAATTTGTTCGTACACGAGCAGCCGCTCGTTGCCTTTGGCTGCGGCGAACCTTGCCCAGAGCTTACCCTGTTCGTCTCGATGTGCCGCGAGGGGCTTCACTGTATATCCGAGTCCCTGAAAACAGTCAGACGAAGGGTGCAACTTACGCGTCGGTTCAGTCACCCAGCGAATTATTAACTCGCGTTCACCGTCGGTGAAGCGGGCGATACGACCGGGAAAGTCGGAGGCGAAGCTCGTCTCCATTTCGTTTAGAGCTAGTGGCGTCAGAGTCTTGCCTTCGAATTTGGTGGGCCAGCCGGGAAACATCACTGCCGGAGCCGTTCCTGCCGCAGTTTGATACTGCGCAGACAAGTAGGGCACGAGTGCTGCGAATATGCAGGCAACTATGTAGAAGATCGTGCTACGTCTCATACTGATTTGGGCGTAACTGGAGGGGCGCTCTCCGTGGCCGCCCCTACAGTTGAACCTTTTCGCAGAAAGAGCACGGCGGAAATGATTCCCACCGCTTCCAACACAAACGCAATCACGCCGGCGTATTCGTGGCTCCATGCGGGAAAATCCAAAAACCCCGCCTCGATATAGAACAAAGCCACCGCGCGAAACACGTTGGCGCCCATGATCACGATTCCGACGAGCGGCATGAGCAGAAGAGTTTTACGAAGCGTCAGTTCATGGAAACACAAAACAACGAACGTGAGTAACAACCCGACCCAAAGCATTTTGATTCCACTGCAAGGCGCATCAATCCAAATGAGCTGACCGGACCAGTTCAGGCACGTTCCCTCAGCAACGACTGCGAAGCCTCCGATCCGCAGGATCGGCGCAGTGAGTTCAGCCACGACAATGCGCAATGGATAACCGCCGAAGAATTGCAGTGTCGGGATTGTCGGTAATGAAAGGTAGAACAAGCCAAACAAGCCCGCGTGAAAAGCTTTTCCAAAACGCAGCAGACTCGCCGTCGCTGCCACCGCTGTGAACGCAATCAACGCGCGTGCAAGTGGCGGCAAGACGAAACATGATGCTGCGTAGACAAGAATCAGCGCCGCCGGTACCCAGAGTGAGCGCTCGTTTTGAGGCAAAGGTTTTCGAGAGAGAATCAAAAAGAGAATGGCAGCGATAAACGCAGCTACGCCCCAGGGCTGATCCCATGAATAGACCGCGCGTGTGACGTACCAATGCCACACTTCCCAAAAGGCAAGCAACTGAAGGCCGAGAATCAAAAGCAATCGCTTCATACCGTACAACGGCCCGAACCTGACTTGCGGTATTTCATATATGCAATCCAGAGCATAAATACGCCTGCAACGACAAACAGCACGATCATCTCCGGCTCGGGAATTGTCGGCACTGTTCCGGCGTCGACTGGCTTCAGATCGTTATCGCGATACTGTTGCTCTGTTTCCAGAACGACCGCTCCGGTTACGGGGGTCACAAGTTGGTATTGCGAAGCAAGTATGATCGCAGCGCTCTCGAGTGACTCATCTCGAGGAGCAAGGATTCGCGCGACCTCCTCATTGGCCCACAATCGCGCGAGGTGATCGGATGTTTCCAGTGTTTGCGGCGTTTGTTTCTCGTCCAGCTTTTTGCTTGAACGCACAAACTCATAAGTCTTCATGCTACCCATTAGCCGGGCAAACAAAAATTTCAAATCGAGGTCCAATTCACCAGTGCGTGGGACTGACTTAATCTGGTCGACACCGTCGAGGGCCTTCTCGATTTCGTCTGCACCGCGGGTGGCTTGAACCGAATAAAGCGTTGGTCCATACAGACGATCGCGCCAGCGTCGGGCGAGTTGTTCCGGAGAAAGGGTCAGCAAAAGTTGTGGGTCGTGAATCCAGACAATCGCGTTGTTGCCGGGCTTTTCAGCAGCGAGATCCCATGCCTTCAGTAGTGCAGGCATGTTATCTGCCCCGCCGGCAAAGTTCGCATAACTCAAGGCCGAGTAGATTTCGTCAGGACTGCTGGCGAGATCTTTGACCGTGCTTCCGTCGATCATATCCGCGTCGGCTAAGACCAGCTTTACGTCAAACTTGGGCGGAAGCGACTTAACAGCCGCTTCTACATGAGAAACCCATTTGTACATGGTACCCGAGGTGTCTAACACCAACACGATCCGTTGCACGTGAGCAGGCGTACGTTCTTCAATCTTTTGCTGGATGATGTATCCCTTTTCGAAGGGGTCTTTGCTCCACATCTCCTTTACGTCTGATCTGTCGACCAGAATTGCGGAGCGCGCCTGGGAAAGCTCTTCATCCTGAATTGAGCCTGACAGAATCGAATCGTCGCCTTCGACGCTGGTCTTGAACGTTGCATTGAAGGGCCACAATCGGGTTTTTGATTTGATCCTTACAGCGTGATAGACGTCGTCGGCAATTCGGAAATTTCGATTCGCAAAGTACGGAAGCAAAAGCTGAGCGCGGTTCAGCTCTTCCAACGGGAGTGGTAACGTAATTCCGAACCGGATCCTCATTTCACCACCGTTGGGTGGAACCGGAAAACATTGGACCAGTATGCGATCGCGACCGGCAGTCGTGACCAGCACCGGATCGCGGCGCTCACGAATGGCCACTTTCTGGTAAGCCCTCGTGACTTTGCCACGACCGGCAAATGCAGCCTCACGAGGCTCACCGTTAACCCACAACGTCAGGCGCGATACAACAGCTCCGGGCGGTAGTTGCACTTCTGCGCGTGCCTCTCTTTGATCGATCGAGTCGTTTCGAAAGACGAGAGTCCATTCCATGTAACCTACGCCACCGTCGGCATCAACCGAAGCTTCGAGTTTGGAATTCGCTAGTGAGAGCCCTTTTAGTTTGCCGTGGATTCGTGAACCACCCTGGTCTCTATCGAAGTCGACAGTGTCTTGCGGAACGAGCCGGCCACTTATTCGTTCAGGAGGAATGGAACTGTCGAAAGTTTCTCCTGTCACGCGGTAATAAATCTGCTGAGCATCATTTGGCTCTACCGGGTTTCCCATCAAGTAAGCAAAACCGATGAGATCAGTGGCGATGCCGCTATTATTGTAGCAACTGCGCAACAGGGCATCTTTGTTGCCGTAAGTACGGAGAAACCGAATGCCTTCAGCTCTGACCTCCGGTGAGGAGGAGACTGCCTTTCGCAACCCGATTCTTGTGAGCGTAGACGGCAGTTCGATTACACCGAGCACCACGAGCGTCACACCCAGACCCACCAGAAGACCACGTTTCTTAATACCAAAGGGCTTAGAGGCTGAAGTAGCCGCGATCTTACTCAGTTTTTGGCGCATCACGACGGCTGCGGCCAGTGAGAAGTACGGCGCGAGGGGTAGAAATCCGAGGCCGATAAGCACCGTCAGGAATGCGAGAGGCAGAATTGCGAGGTAGACAATCGAATAGAAAATTGAGATACCGATAACAATGGCATTGATGAACCCCGCCAGACGGAGCCGTTCGGGCGTTCCGCGTCGAAGTGCAAACCAGCAGTGAAGTTGCGCAAGCGGAACAAATATCACCAGGATGACGTGCCAGGTTGTGGGAATAGGGTCGAAGAATATCTGGGCGCAGATGTGAGTAGATGTCTCCACCGTGATTGAGATCGCCGGCATGATCACGCCCAAGATAAACAGCCACCAATGGGATTTGGGTTGGTAAACCTGTTCCTCCATCGCCCCTCCTGAGTTTTCAATTGACCACCGACTTTACATTACAAAGTAATTTACCGCAAGCGGAAAAATGACTCTCCCTGGGACTTTGTGCTTCGGACTTTGTGCTTTGATCCTGCTGTCGTAGACTTGATGCTGTTTGGATAAAGACGCAGTTGAAAAGTTCCCAACACCGTCACACGTAACCAAGTACAAAGTTCCAAACACAAAGTTCAACTTATATGTCAACCATTCCACAGCGCGAGCTCTATCGCATGATTAGTGAAGCGACGGATCGCGGCGAGCGTGTCGTTGTTGCCACCGTCGCCCACACACGTGGCTCGACCCCGCAACAACGTGGTGCCAAGATGCTTTTCTTTCAAAACGGGGAAGTCGCCGGAACTGTCGGAGGCGGCTGTATCGAGGCGGAAGTCTGGGCCGAGGCAAAGCAGGCAATGCGCTCAGGTAAATCCGAGTTGCACCACTTTTCATTGACGGCTGACGAAGCAAGTGAGGAAGGAATGGTCTGCGGCGGAACGATGGATATTTTTGTGGAGGTTATGAGTTCTTAAGTATTCGATGGCGCAGGATTTCTTAGCTAACTATAAAGCGAAGCACCAGCATCCACTGAACCGATTCACGCACAGCATCGGGATCCCGATGATTGTCGTTTCGCTGCCGCTGGTCTTCTTCAACTGGCGCTGGGCGCTGTTGTTGTTCATCGCCGGTTGGATCTTACAGTTTGTGGGACATGCGATCGAAGGAAATCAACCTGCCTTTTTCAAAAACCCTGTCTACCTGCTGGTTGGACCGCTTTGGGTTCTGCGTCGGACCGTAGCCGTGTTTGGTTTCGACAAACAAAAAGTGTCAAAGTAAGTATCCTTCCGGGTTGCAAGATAGATGACTGAAGCCGATGACCAAACTCCTTCGATCGTGAAGACGATCGAGCAGCTACTCGAACGCGGGGAAGTTGCCGTCGTAGTCACGAAAGTGACTGGACAGGGAGCGATCGGCGCAAAACTGCTGGTGTGCGGGGGCAGCGTTGCAGCGGGAACT
>Ga0111539_10008577_pt1 | contig 12978 bp, 9 predicted proteins | sample RhiMethybrSRZTD1_FD_79667 | JGI IMG/M metagenome (GOLD analysis project Ga0111539, IMG submission 79667) | Populus rhizosphere microbial communities from Tennessee, USA - Rhizosphere MetaG P. TD hybrid SRZTD1 (version 2) (version 2) | ecosystem: Host-associated > Plants > Roots > Rhizosphere >...
GGCTCCTGGATGCCGTGCCGGACATCGGCCGCGCCGGGCGCGATGGCGCCGACCAGTTCGGTATGGCGCTGCCGGATTCGCTGTACATCAACGCCGGCGTTCAAATGGAATATGGGCGGGTCACGCCTCCGACTCGGGAAGGCTACCTGCCCCCGACCCGGACGTTCACTGGCGACCAACTGTTGCTGACCGTTGCCGGCGTGCGGCTCCAGCTCCTTTACACCCCCGGCGAGACGGTGGACGCGATCTCGGTCTGGCTGCCCGACAAGCGCGTGCTGATGCCCGGAGACGACTTCCTGCGCGCGTTCCCGAACGTCAGCCCGATCCGCGGCGCGCGGCCACGCAATCCCGAGGATTGGATCGCCAGCCTCGAGAAGATGATCGAGCTCGGGCCAGAGTACGTCGTGCCCAGCCATACGCGACCTGTGCTGGGTGCCGCCGCGGCGCGCGCGGCGCTCACGGCGTACCGCGACGGCATCAAGTCGATTCTCGACCAGACCGTCCAGGGCATGAGGCAAGGCGAGCGCGCCGACGAACTGGTGCAGCACATCAAGCTTCCGCCCGATCTGGCGGAGAACCCGTTTCTGCAGGAGTTCTATGGCGGGGTGGAATGGACCGTTCGGGGCATCTACGGAGACCGCGTGGGTTGGTTCGACGGCAACGCCACAAATCTTCTTCCTCTCCCCGAGAAAGATCGCGCCGCAAAGCTGGTTGGCCTGATCGGTGGCCCTGAGCAGGTGTTGGCGCGCGGCCGTGAGGCGCTCGCGGCGGGCGAGTTCAAGTGGGCCGCCGAACTCGCCGACTACGTGCTGGCGAACGACGGCGCGAACGCCGTGGCGAAGCGGCTCAAGGCCCAGGCTCTCATGGAGCTGGGCGAACGGCAGATCAACGCCATCGCCCGAAACTATTACCTCTCTTCGGCGATGTATCTGTTGAAGGGTCTTCCGCCACGGTGAGCCGCCGATGCCGCGCTGATGCGTCAGTCCTCGTTCACTGCCCACCGGACGATCGCGCTTAGCGAATCGCGCCCACGTTCTGCTGCGAACCCGCAAGCGGGATGCGCAATGGACCGGATATCGACAGGAACGCAACGATTTGCGTGGGCACCACTGAAGTCGACGCCGAGATCGCGGAGGCGTTGCCGCGAACATTGGTGATCCGGAAGGTCCGCGACCGGCTCGCCGGCGGAACAACCGGAACATCTCGGAAGACCTGCGCGGAACCGGAGCGGGTTGACTCGGCAATCACTGTTCCGGCGTTGTCCGTTAGTTGGGCACCGCTGGACAGGGGCACGTTCAGACTGATGGAGAACGTGATCGGCACGGGCGTCGGACCGCTGCCACCGGTCAGGGTGATCGACAGGTCCGCGACTTTCGCACGGCGGTCAGTCAGCGAAACCTGCGGGCGCACGCCAACGATGCTGACCTTACCTTCCAGCGGACGGCTTGCGGACCGCCTGGGCATGATGACGCCTCCTGAGATCGTGTGCTCGGTGAAAGTATCCACACGAGAGCGCCATTCTACGGCCAAGAGACGAACATGAGGTGTCCAGGCGTGCGGTGGGCCAGGCCCGTTAAATCGTAGGAACGTCTGCAGGACGAAAGGCACCGCTGGAGAAGGAGAGCTGAAAGAAACGCGGCGGCGAGGTGCTGGGATGGGTCTGCCACCCATCCCAGCGTTGGTGGGCGACTAGAACCTGACGATCGCGCCGAGCTGGAACACGCGTCCGACCAGAATGGACTGCGGTTGCATGTAGGATGCGGTGCCGTAGTTCTGCGAGCGCACCGCATAAACCGGCGAAGCGTTCAACGCGTTGAAGAGATCGAACTTCGGCTGGATGCTGATGGTCCTCACCTTGAAGGTCTTCGTCACGTTGAGGTCGAGCTGATTGATGCGGTCGCCGTACTCGGTCTGCGGTGCCACGAGCGGCACCGAGAGCGATGCGACCGTCATCCCCGGATCCACCAAGGCGCCGGCTTGGCACTTCCCCTGCGCGACGCATGGGTGACTCGCCGAATACGTCGTTGTCGGCGAGATCAACCACACCGTCCCGGCGCCGTTCGGCGTGTTCAGCATCGTGGCGTTCGGCTGGCCGGTCGGACCGGCGACGATGCCGTTGTCCTGATTCAATGCGCCATTGTTCGTGCCGAGGCGGTAGCCGGGCAGGCTCTGGAGCGAGACGCCGACCTGTACGCCGTACACGATCGGCACCGAGCCGGCAATCTTGAACTGCGTGCGGAATGGGAGGCCGCTCTTGGTCTGGTCGCAGTAGAGCAGCAGGTTCGGGTTGGATTGCTCGTCGCAGACCTGGGCGATGACCCGCTCGCTCATGCCGCCGCCGAAGAGCGTCGCGCCGCGCGGCAATCGCGCGTTGAAGTTGTACTCGAACCCGTTGAACCACATCTTGCGATCGTCGCCGGCGGTGCGGTCAACGTAGTTGATCGCTGCGCGCTTCGCGACGCTCACGTTGTAGTAGGTAATGGGGGTGCCGTCGATCGGGCTGTAGAGTGTGAACGGTGTGTAGTCCGCGAAGGTCTGTAGTGTGTTGTCGCGGCGCCGCAGGTTGTAGTAGTCGCGATGGTACCAACCGCCGGTGACCGAGACCCGCGGCAGCAGCTCGTGCTGCACGCTGACGGCGGTCTCGACGTTGTACATCCGCTTGATGTCCGGGTCGAAGTTCGCCAGGCTCGCGACCCCGAACCCGGTCGGCAACTGCGCCAGGTTGACTTCGCAGCCAGGCTGCAGATAGGTGCACCCGAGCTCGCCCTGGGGGACGCCGTCGCCGTTGGCGTCGGTCCAGGCGACATCGGCCGTCGTGAGCTGCAGCGGGTTGTAGCTCTCTGAGAACCCCGTCGAACCAGCCTGCATGTACTTGCCGATGCTGAACTTCACAGCCGTCCTCTGGTTCCCGAACACGTCGTAGACGAGGCCGCCGCGCGGGGAAACGCTGTTCCAGGTCGGCATGTCGATCGGCCCGAACGTGCGGGCGGCGGTGAAACGCCCGGCCGGCGCCGTCTCCACGGGAATGCCGTGCGCGAAGTGCTCGAACCGCGCGCCGTAGTTGACCGTCAGGCGATTCATCGTCCACGAATCCTGCCCGTAGATGCCCAGATCGGCATGCAGCTGGTCGTACCGCTCGACGGGCGCGTTCGTGATCCGCGCGCTCGTCGCCACGCCGGCCAGGAAGATCGAATAGACGTCACCGTTGACCTGGTCCGTGCGGCGATAGCTGCCAAATGTGTCTTGCATGCCCACCTTGATGTTGTGGGCGCCGGTGACGTAGGAGACGGAGCCAGCGAACGAGTACCGATCGGGGAACCGTCCGTAGTTCTCGCCTCCGTACGAGAAGCCCCAGTACGTGCCGAGTGAAAGGTCCCGGTGCAATATCTGCGTATACCATTCTGGCGTCCCGCGCTCCTTGGTGATGCCGGGCTGCGCATTGATGGTGTAGCGCTCGAGGTTTGTCGAGAAGCCTCCTTCAACGAGAATCCGGCTCGAGACTGTCGACGCCACCTTGACGGACCCGGTGGTGTAAATCGGCGACTTCCACACGCCTGAGGCCGTCGCAGGATCCACGCCGGCTATCTGGTCCGCGCCGCGGTCCTTGAGAATTCGATCGTTGTAGGCCGACAGTTTCGTTTTGTCGCTGATCTGCCAGACGATGCGGCCCTGGAAGCTGTTGATCTTCTGCGGATCGACACCGCGTTCGCTGCTTGGAGTCGGCGCGCGGTTGGGCAGCGTCGTGCCGGGAACCCCGACGAACGCATCGGCCGGCAGCGTGTTCAAATGGAAGGCGCGTGCCGAGCCGAAGAACCACAGTTTGTCCTTCCTGATTGGGCCGCCCAGCGATCCCTCGATGTTCCACAGCTTCTCGATGCCATCCGGCGTCCTCAGACCGCGCTGCTTCAACTCGTCAGTCAGGTTGCTGGATTGGAAGCTCTGGTCCTGGTAGCCCGAGAAGAAGCTCCCATTGAACTTGTTGCCGCCGTCGCGCGGAATCATGTTCAGACGGACGCCGCCGCCCGAGACGTCCGCCGCCGCGCCGCTGGTCGTATAGACCATCTCCTGGCTCATTGAACTGTTGAAGTAGTTCTGGACCGCGCCGTCGCCGTCCAGCCCGTTCACCATGAGGCCGTCGACCTGCACGGTGGTCTGCGACGCACCGAGGCCGTGCGCCGACATGTAGGTCTGCTGCATGGCGCGCGAGCCCCCCACGTCCGGAATGTTCAACGACACGCCGGTGATGAGCTGTCCCATGCCCTGGATGGTGCGTCCGGTGGGTATGGCGTCGAGCGCGTCGCGGCTGAGCACCTGCGACATCGTTGTGCTCTGCACGTCGACGACCGGTGTGGCGCCGGTCACGGTCAGCGTCTCTTCGAGCGCGCCGACCCTCAGGTCGGCGTTCAGCGTCATCGTAAAGTCCGATGACAGCTCGATGCCCTCGCGCTTGACGGTCGAGAACCCTTCCAGGGAGAAGGTGACCGAATAGGTACCCGGCCGGAGATCGACGAGACGGTACGCGCCGTTGCCGTCGGTCACCGTGGATTTGGATTTCTCGATGAGCACGGGGCTCGAGGCTTCGACCGTCACGCCGGGCAGGACCGCGCCCGATGAGTCTTTGACGACGCCGATGAACACGCTCTGTGCACGTGCGGCCGCAGGCCACAGGCATAGGACAGCTAGCACGGCACAGGTGATTCCCGCCAAGCGATGTCTCGTCATCCTGATTCCCTCCCAGAAGAACGACCACCACCGAACGCCGCCGCCGCCGGGGTCCGGCCGGGAAATGTCAAGAATTCGGGTGCACGAGGTGCTCTTGGCCATCTCCAGAACCAATACCACGGCGAACGCAACGAACTCGCGGGCCATAAAGAAGTCGCGGGTCTTGACACACAGAACCGCGTGACGGCCGCGCGAACCGGATACTACGCCCGCCTCATGTCAACAGTCACGTCAAGAAGATCGTGCCGTGTGCCGTCGTGGTCTGGATAAATTCGAAATCTTGGATGCAGGCGAGTCATCGGCCGGGACCCGCCTGCGCAGCGACGAGCCGTCCTCCGTCGGAATGATCTTCTTCCTACAGAGCGACAGCGTTGCGACTACGTGCAGACTGCGAGTCGAGAAGAGTCAACCGCGTCTGGACCAGTAACAGACGCTGCCTGAAATGGCCGTCGTTGCACCCGCCACGCCGAACTCCGGGATCAGCGAGTGCAGCCCGACTTCGCGTGTCTCCAAGTTCAGAGTTTCGGAAAAGCATCGAGCCCCTTGGCTCTGGGGAGTTGCCTCGGCGGGATAAGGCCAGTCCTTAGACCGCCGACGGACACGACACGCCGGGGGGTCGACGCCCAGCCGTTGCCGGCGAATGCAATTTTTCAGCTTTTGGTGACCCGGGCGGGGATCGAACCCGCGACCCTCTGATTAAAAGTCAGATGCTCTACCACTGAGCTACCGGGTCGAGTGTCGGAGATTTGAGATTGTACTACGCGGTCGATGGGTTACGGCCGGCGCTGCGTCTGCCTTCGTCGATCGATCTTGTAGCACAATGGGGCGGCGTGAAGAAGATCATCGGCGTTGTTGGCAGCGGCATGGTTGGCCGCGATCCGTTCGATCCGACCTGCTGGTCGCGGGCGGGCTACAACCTGTTTTCGACGCTCAAGACCAAGGGCATGCTGCAGCGCGCGTTCGGAGTCGAGGTTCCCCACCCGCTCCGCGGGCTGCTCATGATCAAGAACTTCCATCCCGAACGCCGAATCTGGAGCCAGCGGCTGAATCTCGATCCTGGGTACTACGACCTGCTCACGCGCGAAATCAGACGCGGCCTCATCCCCGGCGACTTCAGCAACGACAACGTCATCCTGCAGATCGGCAACCACTATAACGGCAGCAGCGCCTCGGCAGGACGGATCCCGACCTATTCCTACAGCGATGCCAACATCAGCGGCATGATGAAGAGCCCATTCTTTCCGAAGAACAATCTCACGCATGCCAGACGGGCCTTCGGTTTTGAACGGGCCGTGTCCCACGACATGGCCAAGATCTTCGTCATGTCAGAGTACTGGCGGCGCTCCTATATCGAGGATTTTGGCGTGAGCCCCTCACGGGTGGTCAATATCGGCACCGGCGTGAACATCGACATTCCCGAGGTCACCGACAAAGACTACTCGGGCAAGCATGTCGTATTCGTCGGAATCGACTTTGCGCGCAAAGGCGGTGACCATCTCGTTCGAGCCTTTCAGAAACTGCACTCGAGGCATCCCGATGCGACGCTCCATATCATCGGTCCACAGTCGACGCCGCCGGCACTCTCGCTGCCGGGACTGAAGAATATCGAATTCCACGGACATCTCTCCCGTGAAGTCCCGGCGCAAAAGAGCGAACTTCTCGAGACGCTGCGCAAGGGGACGCTCTTCGTCCTGCCGTCGCTGTTCGAGCCGTCCGGCAACGCCCTGCTGGAGGCGATGCTCTTCCGCATGCCGGTCATCGCAACAGACGACTGGAGCTTTCCCGAATTCATCGTGAACGACACGGGCAAGCTTCTGAAGAGTGCGACCGATGCCACAGAGATGGCCGACAAGATGGACGCGTATTTGAGCGATCCGTCGCTCTCGGAGCGAAGCGGGAACGCCGGCCGACACCTCGTCGTCAACCGCTACACGTGGGACAAGGTCGTCGACCGCATCCAGAAGGAAGTGAGCGCGGACGTCTGAGACCGAGGGAAGCGGCTACGACACCAGTCGATTCGCAGCGAATTCGGCATATCGGCGCAACGCGCCGACGCCAAGCTGCATGCCCACATTGAGTGCCGAGATATTGAGTCCGTGGTGCCTTCGCCGAGGAGAGTCATCCTCCAGCCGGCGCCACGAAGACTCCTGGTCCTGCGGTTTGACCGCATGATAAATGCCGGAGCTCGATCGGTCGCCCGTGTACGGATGGTAGGTGATCGTTCGACGAAGACGGCGCGGGAAACGCGTCACCTCGAGACCAGCGTAACGCACCGCCGTTCCGAGTCTCAGCTCACAGAAAACATCGTTCTCCGTGACATGCTCGAGAATCACCTCGAGCGCACGGTGGGAATACTGCGCACAGGCGAGAGGCACGATTCCCGCCGCGTATGGCCGTTGTTTGGCTGGCAAGGCGGCGATTTGCCGCCGACTGAAGAAGACCCAGTTCGGGGTCAGCAGCTGAGTGGTGAGATTCGCGCACGCCACCTCCGCGTCCCACACGTCGCGATACGCTTCGGCAAACGGCTGAGTACAAAGGACATCGTATTCAACCACAATGTAGCGCTTGGCGTTGAGCGGCCGATTGGCAAACCAAAGGTACAGCAGCGTGTCACACGAGCGCCATTTGTCGCGTGTGTCCCATTTCGATTGAAAATTCTTGACGTCGACGCTGTCGGGAAGCTGCTCCGAAAGCGAGTTACACACCGGAACAACGACGCTTGACGGATTCTGCTCCTTGACCAAATGAAAGTGTCGCAGTGTGAGATCGTCGCACTGGTGATACATGAACAAAATGCAGAGTTCCCGCATGTCGAGCCTGCAGACCTCGCCTTCTCTCAGTTGACCCAATGAGGCACGCGATCGCCGACGCTGCGGCACCCGCAGCTGAGCTCGACCCCCTCGACTGCGTTTCACACAGCAATCGCCACATCGGCGGCGGGCCTTTTACCACTGCAACGCACACATGCAGCGCATGCACCCGCGATGGCAGGATTCGAGACACCAGCTGCGGTGGTTACTCGCTAGGACCGCCTAGCTGAAGGGCGGCTGAAGCGACGGCGATCTCGAGTTCACCCCGTATTTCTTCACGGGAGCGAACTCGGCGGATCCACCTCGACCTTGCCGCCCATTTGTCTTGAGGTCGAGCCTACGAACAAATATGCCAAAGGTATGCCGTGACAGAGGTTGCGCTCGGTGCAACCTCGGCCGCGATGTCCCCGCTTTGATCCTGGGTTCAGACTTCCTGTCGGGCTGGTGTCGCGCGGTCCTCTGAACCGCCGCCCCGTCAGAGTCGCTTCAGCGGAGCCTTGCCGATCGGGAACACGTTGAATCCCAGGTCAAAGAGTGCACGATGCTCGAGGATATTCCTGCCGTCGAAGAGGAAGGCCGGACGCACCATGCGGGCGAGGATCCGCTGATAGTCGAGCCCTCGGTACAATGGCCATTCGGTCATCACGGCAATCGCGTGGGCGCCGGCAGCCGCCTCGTACGGGTCGTCCTGAAATTCCACTCGGTCCTGCAGATCTCGCAGATCCAGCCTGGCGTTGGGAAGCGCCTTGGGATCCGTCACGACCACGTGCGCGCGCTCGTCGACGAGGCCGCGCGCGACGGCGGAAGCCGGTGACTCGCGAGTGTCGCCCGTGTCGGCCTTGAACGCGAATCCGAACAGGGTGATCCGTTTCCCCGCAACCGTGTTGAACATCGTCGCCAGCATGTTGCGGACGAATCGGGCTTCCTGCCATTCGTTCATGCGGACCACCGCTTCCCAGTAGTCCGCCACTTCGTGCAGACCATAGCTCTGCGCGATATAGACGAGATTCAGGATGTCCTTCTTGAAGCACGACCCGCCGAACCCGACGCTGGCCTTGAGGAACTTCGGGCCGATGCGGGAGTCAGTTCCAATCGCGTGCGCGACTTCGTCGATGTCGGCTTCCGTCTTCTCGCAGAGCGCCGACATGGCGTTGATGGATGAAATCCGCTGTGCCAGGAACGCGTTGGCCGTGAGCTTCGACAGCTCCGCGCTCCAGACGTTCGACTCGATGATGCGCTCGCGCGGCACCCACGCCGCGTAGATGTCCGCGAGCGCCCGCCGGGCCCTGAGGCCGCCGTGGGTTTCGGCCGAGCCGATCAGGACGCGATCGGGCCGCTCGAGGTCGCGGATGGCGCTCCCCTCGGCGAGGAACTCCGGATTCGAGAGAACCTGGAACTCGAATCCGTGCGGGTTCGAGTTGAGGATGCGAGCCATGGCGGCGGCCGTTCGCACCGGCAGCGTAGACTTCTCGACCACGATCTTGCCAGCCGCTGAATGCGCCATGATCTCACGGGCCGTCTTTTCCCAGTACTGGAGATCGGCCGCCCGGCCGGCGCCCTCGCCGAACGCCTTCGTCGGCGTGTTCACCGACACGAAGATGATGTCTGCTGCGGCAATTCCAGCCGCCACGTCCGTGGTGAAGAACAGGTTCCGGCCGCGGGCGCGCCGGACGACTTCGTCGAGGCCCGGTTCGTAGATCGGCAGGGTATCGCTGTTCCACGCGGCGATGCGCTCGCGATTCACGTCGGTAACTGTGACGCGCACGTGCGGGCACCGATCTGCGATGACCGCCATGCTGGGACCGCCGACGTAGCCGGCACCGATACACAGAATTTCCGTCGCGCCGCTCATCTTCGCCGGATCTTACCGCGAGGCCGGGTGAGAAGAGAGGCGGCGTAAGCAGACCGTCCGAACGCGATTGGCGCTGGATGATCGACGCGACCAAGCTCTGAGGTCATCTAGCCGACGTGAACCCGGGGACGCCGCAGCGGATCCGGCTCTGACTTGCGAAGCACCTCGCGCGTGACCGGCGCCGTATCCCCTTCGCCGAACGCGAGGAACTTCAGCACGTACGTGATTGGATTCCCTTCGGTCCAGCCGAAATAGACATGCGGAAGGTGCCCGGTGGTATCACGGATGCGGAGAAGCAAGGCCGCGATCGCATTCGGAATCGCGGGACTCTGACAGCGCAGGACGCGATACGGACCGACCTGGACACCCTCGACCTTCAGGACGTCAGTGAACTGCGACGCATCCCCCGGGCGGACCTCCAGGAACAGCACCGAATCGTCCATCGACAGGTGATGCGAGTTTCTCGCTTCGCGCACCTTGTCGTCGTACTCTCGAATCGTTCCATCGTCCGGACGGTTGGCGATGATTCGGATCAATCCGCCGCGATCGGCGTCTCGGATGAATTGTGCCGCGGCCTCGTCGAGCACGAAGCCGTGCACGCGCAGCTCGGTCGAGCGCAGCGTGCGCGACACCAGTGACGAGATCACCATGCCGAGGATGAAGAGCGAGGCGATCTTGATGCCTTCGGGCCTCTCCACCATGTTGGTCACCGTGGTGTAGAAGAAGACCCCGGCGATGACGAAAAACGGCGCCCACCGCACGACCTGGCGCCAGGCGCTGATCGCGACTGCGAGAGCGGCTGAACTCATCAACACCAGGACGCCCGTCGCGTAGGCACCGCCTTGGGCCTCGACGTCTGCTCTGAACACCAGCGTCACGATGATGTTGACGCCGGTGATGATGATGACGAGCGGCCGATTCGCGCGAGTCCACTCCGGCGCCATCCCGTACTGCGGCAAATAGCGCGGGACGAGATTCAGCAGACCGGCGAGCGCCGACGCACCCGCGAACCAGAGAATGGCAATCGTGCTGACGTCGTACAACGTGCCGAACGTCGATCCAAACCGTTCGTGCGCCAGGTAGGCCAGCGCGCGACCGTCTGCCGCGCCGCCCGGTTGGAATGCTTCGGGCGGGATCAGCAGCGCGGTCACGAAGCTGCTGCCAAGAAGCATCACGCTCATAATCAAGGCGGCGGTGCCAAGCAGTTTCTTCGTATTCCGGATGCGTCCGAGCGGCGCCTCTTCGCTGTCGGTGCGGTCGCCGCGAACCAGCGGCATCACCGCGACACCTGTCTCGAACCCGGACAGCCCGAGCGCGAGCTTCGGGAAGAGCAGCAGGGCCATCGCGCCGACCATCAGCGGGTGGCCGTGCTGCTGCAAGAGAGAACCTCTCCATGCCTGCAGGACGGCGGGGCGCTCGAAGATCGCTTCGAGCCCGTTCGTGATGACGATGATGTTCAGGACGAGGTAGACCACGACGAGCAGAACCGCGACCGTGATCGCGTCACGAAACCCCTTGAGGAAGACTCCGCCGAGCGCGATGAGCAGGACCACCGTGACCGGCAACGGGTGATGCAGCACCGAGGGCACGAGCGGGTTTTCGATGACGTGCGCGGCGGCGTCGGCGGCCGACAGCGTGATGGTGATGACGAAGCTCGTCGCCGCAAAGCCAAGCAGGCACAGGACCACGACCTTGCCCTTCCATCGCGGGAGGAGGTTCTCGAGCATCAGGATGCTGCCCTGCCCGTACGGACTCATCTCAGCGACGCGGTTGTACATCGGTAGTGCGCCGAAGACGGTCATCAGCACGAGGATGAGTGTGGCGATCGGCGAGAGCGTGCCGGCGGCGAGAAACGCGATGCCCGGCTGGTAGGCCAGCGTCGAAAAGTAGTCCACGCCGGTAAGGCACATGACCTTCCACCAGACATCCGTATGTGTCGAGCGGACGTGCGGACCGACCTGCGGGACGTAGCCCTGATAAAGCCAGTCGTGGACGCGCTGCTTCAGAACCGCGTTGGAAGAGCTGGAGGACACCGACGCATTGTAACTGTGCTGCCAGGTCAGTGGCTTTGTCGAAGGTGTTATCAGCCCCGCGGAGCCGTCCGCCCGGTGCCGTCGCAGGAGTCGCAGCGCCATCACGCGCCGGTGCTACGATCGCGCCTCTGGAGGGTCGCTGTGAGGAGCTGGCATCGCCTTCACCCGCCGACGAGCCGGCAAGTCCTCGTGAAGTCGGAAATCCTGAACGGCGAAGAAAAGTACTTCTACACCGTACAGACAATTGGGGACCACGGCATGTCCGTCTGGCACGACCACCGCGGCACATTGGAAGAGGTCATGGCGACCGCCGACGAACGGTCCGGCTGTGTGGATTATGCGTGCGCCGGCTGGCGTGAAGGGCCTCCGCCGCCGTTCTCGATGACGGTCGAGACCGCCGACAGACTCTAGCCTGTCTACAACGCGCGGTCGTCGCGGGATTGCGCGCTCTGCCGCTCGATCTCGAGGAGCAAGGCACTGTGATCGAGTTCGGCGCCGCCGTTTGCGACAAGCGACTCGTACAGCGCCGTCACGTGCGACGCGAGCGGCAGCTCCAGGCCAGCGGCCGACGCCGCCAGCATCGGCTATGCCGCCGGAGGGCTGCTCAATTACTCGGGCGCCGTGCACTGCTGTTATGGGGCCTGGCCGTGTGGCTTCGAGCTTCAGCGGCGTTGAGCCAGCACGGGATCCCCTGCGACGTGATCGTCCCCGCGCTGATTCCGCGTCGTCCTGGGGATCGGATCAAGACCGATCGTCGCGTTGCGGCCCAGCTGGCGGTCCTGCATCGCGCCGGCGCGTTGACCGCCATTCACGTCCCGACGGATCAAGAGGAGGCGGCGCGCGATCTGCTGCGCGTCGGGAAGACATCTGCGCGGATCTCCTGCGCGCGCGGCATCGGCTCTCCAAATTCGTCCTGCGTCATGGGCGAGCGTTTCACGGCGACCAAGAAGGCGTGGTCGAAGCGCCATGGGACATGGCTCCGGGCGCAGACCTGGCCGTTGCCCGCGCTCGACCAGACGCACGGTGCCTACCGCCGTGCCGTCGACGGCCGTGGTGCGGCTGCAGGCCGTCGAGCAGGATCTGCGGCCGCTCTTGGATCTTGAGCCGTTACGCCCGCGCGTCGCCCGCCTCCGGTGCTTCCGAGGATCGATGACCTCACCACATTGACGATCGCCGCCAAGCTCGGGGATGCGCGGCGCTTCACCACCGCGCCGAGTTCTCATGGTGTTTGTCGGCCTGATCCCATCAGAGCATTCGAGCGGGCCGAAGCACGCACGCGGCGCCATTACCAAGACGGGCAACGCCCACCTGCGACGCGTGCTTGTCGAAACATCGTGGCACTATCGCCTCCCCTTCCTCGGGCGCACGTTACGGACCCGGCGTGGAAGCAGTGATCTTTAGCGGCGGTGTTCCCTCAGCCCTGTCGTGACTAACCGTGGAATTGTTGCCTTCTGGTGTCTGTTGTCGAGAGAGAGAACACGTCACTGTAAAAGCTAAGCATCGCAGACAGAAACGTCGCCGCAATGAACCTTTCGACATGCAGACCGTTCCTCGCCATTGA
>Ga0111539_10008578_pt1 | contig 12978 bp, 11 predicted proteins | sample RhiMethybrSRZTD1_FD_79667 | JGI IMG/M metagenome (GOLD analysis project Ga0111539, IMG submission 79667) | Populus rhizosphere microbial communities from Tennessee, USA - Rhizosphere MetaG P. TD hybrid SRZTD1 (version 2) (version 2) | ecosystem: Host-associated > Plants > Roots > Rhizosphere >...
CCGCTCGTGCCGAAGGAGACTCTGATCTGGCAGGATCCGATCCCCGCGGTGGATCATCCGCTGATCGACGACAAGGACGCCGCCGAGCTGAAGGCGAGAGTCCTGGCTTCGGGTCTGACGGTGCCGCAGCTTGTTTCGACCGCCTGGGCATCGGCTTCCACGTTCCGTGGCTCCGACAAGCGCGGCGGTGCCAACGGCGCGCGCATCCGCCTCGCGCCGCAGAAGGACTGGGAGGTCAACCAGCCGGCCCAGCTCAAGACCGTCGTTGCAAAGCTCGAGGAAATCCAGAAGGGCTTTGGCAAGAAGGTCTCGCTGGCCGACCTGATCGTTCTCGGCGGCTGCGCGGCGGTCGAGAAGGCGGCAAAGGATGCCGGCGTCGACGTGAAGGTGCCCTTCACTCCGGGCCGCATGGATGCATCGCAGGACCAGACCGACGTCGAGTCTTTCGCGCCGCTGGAGCCGCGTGCCGACGGCTTCCGCAACTACACCAACAGCAAGAAGCTGCAGTTCATGGTACCTGAGGAAGCGCTGGTGGACCGGGCGCAATTGCTGACCCTGACGGGACCCGAGATGACGGCGCTCGTCGGCGGCCTGCGGGTTCTCGGGGCGAATGCCGGCGATTCCAAGCACGGCGTATTCACCAAGCAGCCGGGCAAGCTGACGAACGACTTCTTCGTCAACCTGCTCGACATGAGCACGGTGTGGTCGCCGGCCGGCGAGAATGTCTACGAGGGCCGCGACCGCAAGACCAAGGCGGCGAAGTGGACAGCCACCCGAGTCGACCTGATCTTCGGTTCCCATTCTCAGCTCCGCGCCTTCGCGGAGGTCTATGGGTGCGCGGACTCGAAGGAGGAGTTCGTGAAGGACTTCGTGGCGGCGTGGGCCAAGGTGATGAACGCCGACCGCTTCGACGTCGCCTGATCCGCGCTGGCGGCGATGCTGCCGAGGCAGCAATGCCAGCTTGCCAGACGAGAGCCCCGAGCATAGCGCTCGGGGCTTTTTTCGTGCCAAGGTCCGCAGGGGAGACCTCGAAACGCCGCTGCACTCGGAGGCCGACATGACAAAGGTTGCTGCCATAACCGGTGGAGCGTCGGGTATCGGTCTCGGCACCGCCAGGCGCCTGCTCGACGAGGGGTGGACGGTCGCGGCCCTCGATCGGGATCGCGCGGCGCTCGACGCGCTGCCGAAGGAGCTGCCGGGCTACGGTGACCGCTTGATCGCCCTGGTGTGCGATGTGACCTCGGCGGACAGTGTCACGGCCACGTTTCGCGAGATCGGCCGGCGCTTTGGCCGCCTCAACGGGCTTGTATGCTCGGCCGGCCTCCTCCGGATCGGCACGCTCGACTCCATGTCGGTGGAGGACTTCGATGATCTCTTCGCCGTCAATGTGCGCGGGCTGTGGCTCGCCGCCCGCGAGGCGATGCCTCTGCTCAAGACTGCGGGCGCGGAGGGCGAGGTGGCGCGCGTCGTGTTTCTCGCTTCGATTTCCGGCATCCGCCACAAGATCGACAGCGGCGCCTACGCGGCGACCAAGGCGGCCGTCATCGCGCTCACCAAGGTGATGGCGGTGGAGTGCGCCGCGGACAAGGTGCTGGTGAACGCGGTCGCACCGGCGACCGTGGATACGCCGATGGTCCGGCCGCATCTCAAGCCCGGCGGCAACACGCGCTACCGCACCTCCGGCACCTCCCCGCTCGGCCGCATCGCCGAGCCCGCGGACATCGCTGCCGTCATCGCGTTCCTGATGAGCAGGGATGCGGGGTATGTAACCGGCACCGTCATCCCCATCGACGGCGGCACGATCGCCGCCTTCGTGCCGGCGGGCGTGCAGAAGTAGTGGCAGCGCCGGGGCTCTTCATCCAGCGGGAGATCAAGGGCCGATAGCGACCGCTCAATAGTTGGCCTTGTCGTCCGCCCCGTGGCCGCGCATGGGAACGAGAACCGTCCGCTCATACGTCATGAACACCGTGCCGTCGGCCTTCTTGCCGGTCGTCCTGACGGTCACGATGCCCTGCGTCGGCCGCTTCTTCGAGGCGCGTTTGGAGAGCACTTCGGATTCCGCGTAGATCGTGTCGCCGACGAACACGGGCGCCGTGAGGCGGATGTCGTTCCATCCGAGATTGCCGATGGCCTTCTGGCTGACGTCGCTGACGCTCATTCCCGTAACGACGGACAGCGTGAAGGCGCTGTTGACGAGCGGCCTTCCGAACTCGCTGTGTGCAGCGTAGGCGTTGTCGAAGTGCAGCGGATGCTGGTTCATCGTCAGGAGCGTGAACCAGGTGTTGTCCGCCTCGCTGATGGTTCTGCCCGGGCGATGCTCGTAGATGTCCCCGACCTCGAAATCCTCGAAGTAACGGCCATAGCTCTCGCGGTACCGTCTCTCGCCGACCTTCTTTGCGAATTTTGTCATGAGCTCTTCCTCAGGTGGACGGCGGACCCTCCGCACATCTGCGTCATGCAGCGGCCCCACCTTATTCGGCATTGCCCGCGGGGGCATCGGTCCGGCGACGCCGGCGTCTCACAGAAGAGCGCGGATGCGGGCGGCACTGCGAGCCATCCTGGTTTTCCAAGTCAGCAACGTAGCGTATACACGCCGGCTGGTCGCCGCGACTCGGTAAGAGATTGTCCGGCGGGCAGACGCCAAGCCGGACCTGCGCGGTCGGTGCCGCCCGACAGCGAAGATTGCCAGTGCGTGTCTGCCAGGGTCGACAGGGAGACCATGGATGGCGTGCATGGTCCTGATTGCGTACACGAGCAGAGAACAAGGCCGATGAGGTATCTGCGGTCTGATCACGGACGGCGCCGGGGCAAGCTGGAGCGGCCCGAAGGATGATGCTGCGATACCTTCTGGTCGGCGTGTGGCTGGCGTGGGGAATCGCCTATCCGCTCATGAGCTGGTCGCTCGACGCGATCGACATGTTCTCCTCGCGCGTGGTCGTAATGGTGTTGTCGGGATTGACGTTGCTGACCGCTGGGGCGGTGGTCGGGGGCGGAGCCGTGTGGCCGCCCCGGCATGCGTGGCGCTGGATCGTGCTGGCCGGCCTGGTGAACATGGCCTGCTTCCAGGTGTTTCTCATCGCCGGCGTCTACCTTCTGGGCCCCGCGCGGACACCGATCGTCATCTACACCATGCCGGCGTGGTCAGCGCTGTTTGCGATGCTGTTTCTGAAGGAGCACATTTCCGCCCGCGTCGCTGCGGCGGCGGGCCTGGGCCTGGTCGCAGTGGCCATCGTCGTCATGCAGGAGCAGAAGACGACCAGCATTCCCCTCGGCACGGGGCTGACCCTGTTGGCCGCCATCTCATTCGGCATCGGCACGGTCCTGACCAAGGCGGCGAAGTGGCAGGGCGATCCGACAGTGTTCGCGGGATGGCAGCTTCTGGTCGGAGCCGTCCCGGTCGTCGCCTTGTGGCTTTTGTGCAGGGACTACACCTACCTGAGATTGGATCAGACGCACGGCCTGGTCGCGCTGGCGTTTCTGATTTTGATCTCGAACTCGCTGGCCTACTTCTGCTGGTTCCGGATCATCAAGGCGCTGCCGGCATCCGTCGCGGGCGTGACCACACTCATTGTTCCCTGCGTGGGGTTCGGTGCGAGCGTGTTCTTGATCGGTGGCGACATCTCGGCCCTGGACATTCTCGCCCTCTGTCTGGTTCTGGTCTCCGTGACGTTGGTTCTGACGGAGCAGAATGCTCTCGATCGCAAGGCCAGCGCCAGCACCGAGCGGCCGTGACGCAAGATGGCAATGGTCCGCTGCGGTTTCGATGCGAGGCGGCCCGCGGCCGATGGTGCATGGTCTCGGCCGCTGGATCGAGCGAGCGTGGCAGCGTGTCAGGGCGCGGGCTGGGATGAATAGCGACCGGCGGCGCGGGCGCGGGCCTTGGCGGCCTCGATCTCGCGGTCGCGGGGCGGTGCGCTGGTGACGAGCGCGGCCAGCAACTCATGGGCGGCCTCCGTCACCTGATCGACGGCGCGGTCGAACGCCGCCGCGTTCGCCTTGGACGGCCGGGTGAAGCCGCTGAGCTTGCGCACGAACTGCAGGGCGGAGGCGCGAATCTCGTCCTGCGTGGCCGGAGGCGCGAAATTGTAGAGCGTCTTGATGTTGCGGCACATGCTCGAACCTCGTGGCCTGCACCGGGTCTCGAGGACTCCGGGAATGGTCAGCGCGTTGGCGCCACCGTGGCATACGCGTAGCCGCATGATCAAGGAAGGCCGCCGTAGCTGCGGGCCGCGCCAGCGCCGCCGGCGCCGGGCAGCCTTGCGCGACACCACTGTTTCCCTGTCTGCCGGCGCGCTACCCTGCCGCCGACAGTGATCCTCGGGAGGACGCGCATGGGCAGCAGGATTGCAATCGTGGGAGCCGGCGCGGTCGGCGGCTATGCCGGCTCGCACATGGCTCAGGCCGGCGAGGACGTGACGTTCATCGATGCCTGGCCGGAGCACGTGGAGCACATGCGCAAGCAGGGCTTGCGCGTCACGCACGCCATGAACGTGCCGGAGTTCACGGTGCCGGTCAGGGCCCTGCACATAACCGATGTGCAGCAGCTTGCGAAGGAGAAACCCGTCGACATCGCGTTCGTGTGCGTGAAGTCCTACGACACGGCGTGGTCGACGATGATGATCAGGCAGTACCTGGCACCCGACGGATATGTCGTCTCCCTCCAGAACTGCATGAACGAGGAGACGATCGCGGGCATCGTCGGCTGGGGCAAGACGCTCGGCTGCATAGCGAGTTCCATCACCGTCAACCTCCCCGAGCCGGGCCTCATCCATCGCGGCGCCGGCAAGCATGGTGCCTCCCACACCGTGTTCCGCGCCGGCGAGGTGCACGGACGCGTCACGCCGCGCGCGGAGGAGGTGTGCCGCCTCGTCGGCCTCGCCGACAGCGCCAAGGTCACGGACAACCTCTGGGGCGAGCGCTGGTCCAAGCTCGTGGCCAACGTCATGGCCAACGGCATGTCGGCGTGCACGGGGCTCACCGGCAGGCAAATCCTGGAGACCGATGCGTTGCGGCGTTTCCAGATGCGGCTCGGCAGCGAGGCGATCCGCGTCGGCCAGGCGCAGGGCTACAGACTGGAGGAGGTGCTGCACATCGAGCCCGAGACCATCGCGCGGGCCGGCGAGGGGGACGCGGCGGCGGAGAAGATCTGCGACGAGCAGCGCTTCAAGGACTCCAAGAAGACGGCGGCCACCCAGCGCCCCTCCATGGGCCAGGACATGCAGAAGGGGCGGCGCACGGAGATCGAGTATCTCAATGGTTTCGTCGTGCGCGAGGGCGAGAAGGTCGGGCTCGCCTGCCGCGCCAACGCCGCACTCACCGACATCGTCAAGCGCGTGGAGAAGGGCGAGCTGAAGCCCGACCCGCGCCATATCATGGAGCTCAGGCTGAACTAGCCGGCTGCATCCCCTCTCCCCACTCTTCAGTGGGGGAGAGTTAGGGTGAGGGGCAGAAACAACCCATCCCGATCCTCTCTCCGCGCACGCGGGGAGGAAGGCGTCCCTTCAGCCGCCCGGGACGCCGTGGATCGTGGGAAAGAACAGCTCCTGCCATCTGGCCGGGCGCTGCTTGATGCTGCCGACGGTGGCCATGAAGTCCGCGTACTTCATGACGTTCTCGGGCGAGGTGGTGTAGCGCACGTCTGGATCGTTGAGGATCTCCAGAACCTCCTCGAGCTTCAGCCCCTGGCCCTCCATGTCCAGAAACGTCTGGGCCGCGCCAGTCTTGTCGGCGTTGATGAAGGCCAGCGCCTCCTGCAGCGCTTTCACGAACGCTGCGTACACCTTGGGGTTGTCGTCGTGGAACTTGCCTCTGGTGTAGAGCATCGTGAAGGTGCTCGGGCCGCCCATGACGTCGTTGGAGGTAAGGATCGTGCGCACGTCGGCGCTCTTGCGTTCCCGCTGGTGGAAGGGGGGCGAAGCGAAATGCGCGGAGATGTCGGCACGGCCCGACATCAGCGCGATCAGCGCGTCGGGGTGGGTGAGGCCGACCGTGTATTTGTCGTAGTAGGCGTAGTCGCTGGGGCCGAAGTCCTTGATGGCCGCCATCTGCATGATGATGGCGGGGATCGATACCTTCACGGCCGTGATCGCGATCTTGTCGGTCGGCTTGAGATCGCGGATCGAATTGAGGTGAGGGGCGCGGGTATTGAGGTACATGGGGATCGACGTCATGGCCGCGACCCCCTTGACGCCGGCGTTGCCGCGCGTGCGGTCCCACAGCGTGAGGAAAGCCGGCGGGCCGGCCGCGACTACATCGGCCGAGCCCGACAGCAGCAGATCGTTGACGACGGCGGGGCCGCCGAGCTTGATCCACTCGACCTTGAGATTGCCGACGCCGGCCTCGCGCGCGTGCCGCTCGATCAGGCCCTTCTGCTCCATGACGAGCAGCGGCAGGAAGCCGACGCCGCCGGCGCCGCGCGGGATCTTGATCACCTCGGTTTCGGCGAGCGCCACAGACGCCGGCCACAGCAGCAGGGCGCCCCAGAGCAGCGCAACGGCTCGCTTCATCGTTTCCTCTCCGCGTGGCACGGTTTTGGCACCGGGCCTGTGCGCGCGATTATGAGCGAGGTGCCGGGGTCGGGCAAACGCGCAGGCTACCGCGCGCAGCGCTTTGGCGATCCGCAGGTTGGGAGCTTGCCCCACCGCCCGACGCACGTCGACCGTGCCGGGATCGGTGCGGGCGCCCGTCGGCTGTTATCGGACGGACACCTTCACCGTCTGCGGCTTGCCGGAGGTGGCGCCGGAGCGATCCGCCACGATGATGTCGAAGCTTGCCGATCGCGTCGTGCTTCCGTCATGCATGAAGCTGACCCTTCCGCCTTCGAGATCGGCCTGCGTGAAACGGACGACCGCCCGTCCCGGAGCATCGACGAATGCGACAAAGCCGCTTTGCGTGTTGGACACGCTGAACGTCAGGTCCTTGGCGGCGTCATCAGGATCTATGGCGTGCAGATCCTCGATGGCGATGCGGACGGCGCGGCCTCTGTCGACCGTCAGGTCGAGGTCGCCGGCGATCCCCGGCGGTACGTTGCGGACCTCGCCGCTGAGGCTGCCGCCAGCCTCCATGGCGAGCTGACCATAGCGCACGTTGCCGCTCACCGTGCCGGTGTCGCGGATGCTGATCAGGTGGGTGACGACGACTTCACCCTGCAGGGTGCCGCGAACCTCGGCGGTGTCGGTCTTGACGGTGCCGTAGCATTGGCCGCTCGGGTGTATGAGCAGTTCGCCGGCCGCCACGTTGCCTTCGACGTACCCGTAGACCTCCATCTGCCTGCAGTTTCTAATCTCGCCCTTGACGATCGTATCTTCCCTGACGACCAGTACGCCTTGATTTCCTGCCACTGCCCTGCCCCGTGGTTACGCACAACCGATCACCCAGCGTGGCGCAGGATTGCGCCCGCTTCTTGGCCGGCGTCGGAAGCCTACGCCAGGGCCGGGGTCGCGATCAACGTGGGCCGGGCAGGCGCGCGGCCGCCCCGCGGTCGGGCGGCAACAGCGCGCGCCATGGGGTGGTGCTGATGCATGTGGCACCAGCACCGGCCGCCGTTCGCCTTGCCGAAATGCCTTCAGCAGGGCGTGCAGTTGTCTACGCCTCCGTCGCAGGCTTGGCCGGTTGCCATGCAACGTGCGACGCAGGCGAGGAAGCCCGCCTTGCCGGCGCAGCACGCTGAGCACTGGAACCAGGCGCAATTGGGCTATCGCCTCACGGGTCGGCGAACCTAGCCGCAGGACGAGCAGTTGCGGCCGGGGATGCCGCCGTCGCAGGCCATGCCGGTCGCTATGCATAGGGCCACGCACGCTGCAAAGCCGGCCTTGCCAGCGCAACAAAGTGGGCATTGGAACGCGTCGGCTTGTGGGGTCAAGCCAGTCCCGTGGCCGGCTGAGGCGTAGCTTGGATGATCGCCAACTGGCGGTCTCGTCGGTTGTCTGCCAGGCATCTGCATAGTTCGTCTCCTTGCTGCTAAGTTCCAAAATAAAGCCATCTATGCCGGAAGCTGCAGTTCGAGAAATGCTCAGTATTCGTGCCACGTTACCGGCGATCCGATCGGAACGGGCACGGTGTCGCTGACGTCGATGGTGAAACGGGCGCGCAGGGGCGCGCGCTCAGTCCTGTGTGCCGGATCGAAGAATGTGAACAACACGTCGAAATATTCGCTGCCTGGCCGGTTGAGAGGGCTGCGCTCCACGCCGACGTCGCGCAGCGTCAAGCCCTCCTGTCCTGCCTCGACGATGGTGTCACCGACGTTGAAGGCGTTGGTGGCCGCAGCGTTGATGGCCCGCTCCTCGGGCAGGAGACCACGGTTGCGAATGCTGTAGTAGATCTTCCCGAAGAAGCGCTTCATCTCCCTCGTGACCACCTCGTCTGCGAGGTTGGGATTGGCCGACTTCAGACTATCCTTGAGTGCTGTGACGTAGACGTCGGTGTCCCAACTCACCATGCCTCGCAAATCGGGAACAACGGCGTCGACAATCTGGCCGTCGTATAGGGTCACCTGTCCCGCCAAAAAGCCGGGAAGTGAAATGAACTCCACGTCTTTGTCGGCCCATTCCTTCGCGAGCCATTTATAGGTTTCCGCCGCATATGCTCCCATGGGTATGACGGCGTACATCGGCACCTCGGTACGGGCGACCGTCCACACCACCGATTGGGCGAAGTGCGGCTTCTCCGTGAAGAGGACTTGCAGGTTGGCGTCGGTCAGGTCGACAGGAGGGTTCCTGTCTTCGTTCATCGCGCGCCATATCGATACGCGCCGCGTCTGGCTCACGTAGCTGACACCGAGCCGGCCGATGGCGTAGACGAGTTGGGGTTTCTTAGCCGCGCCGCCGCAGGAGCATTCGCCGCCGGTGCTGCCGCATCCGCAGTCGGCCGGCACGAGGCCGCGTCCCGATGGCCGCGCCGTCTCCGGAGCAGGCATTGTGCCGGCATGCGCTGCTGCCACGTGGCCGGCTGCGGCGCCCTGTGCCGGGCTTTGCGCCGGACCTGGTTCCGCGGTTCGGCCGTCGCTGTTCGTGGGCAGGCTACTGGTCGACAAGGTTTCCTCCCGGGTGCTTGCGTTCGCTGAAGGGCCGATGACAAGGTAGAGGGCGCGGGACACGTCGAGGCGCCCGGCAAGAAACGAGGCGGCCATCTGCACGTCGGGCTGCGTCGGGCGGACGCTCGAGTTGAGCAGCACGTGTCTGATGCGGCTTCCGCTCGGCTTGGCCCCGCGCTCGGCTTCGACGCTCATCAGCAGGCCTGCGATGCCTGAGACTGTCGCGGCGGCGAAGCTGGTGCCGGAAGCACGGCAGAGCCCTCCGCCCACACATGCCCCGGGAATGCCGGCACCAGGTGCCAGCACCCCCTGCGCACGCTGGCCCGGGCCCCAGTTGCTGCTGACGAGCGGGCTTCCGTCCTCGGCATGGGCACCCACGGCCAGCACTCCCGGAACGGAGGCGGGGATGGTGTCGCACGCGCATCCCTGATTGCCGGCAGCCGCGACCACGAGGACGTCGCGGGCGCTGGCCTCCTGCAGGGCCTGACTCAATTCGGCCGACAGCAGCAGCGGGTCGGCTTGCTGGGCGGCGCTGATGTTGATGACGTTGGTGCGCCTTTCGAGCGCACGATGGATGGCGGCGGCCAGCTCCTGCTGCGTGCAGGTCTGAGGCGTACCCCGAGGTCCCGCGGCAAAGATCGGGATGGAGATGATAGTGCATCCCGGTGCCACGCCGGGGATGATGGCGTCGCTCGAGCCGGCGATGATGGAATAGACGTGGGTCCCATGCTCGACCACCCCGCTCTGGGACATGCCTTGAGCGACCGCCGTTGCCTCGACCGGTCCGTCGAGAACCGCCACCACGATGTCCGGCCGGCCGCGGGTGAGGGCCCACAAGCGTGACAGCCCCGGTAGGCGACAGCTCAGTTCAGCTGCAATCGCGTTGTCAGGCACCGCCCCACCATCCAGCAAATGCTGCGGTAATATGCGTAATAGTAGGAATATCAGCTACAAGTCAGCATATTGTCCAAGCTTGGGCGGAACTTTAGTTAATTTGGCGACGAGGCGCTCGCGAAGGAGGAAGGCCGTCCTGCTCGGTGGTGTGCTGCGGATGGGCCTCATGCAACCTATATCCGCTATCTTTCGACTAACAATGAAGTGACGAAACAAAGCCCGCCACCCGCCGTTGTTCCCACGGTCCAGCGGGGTGGACCTTGATCGCGACGGGCAGGCGTGTGGCGGCATCCAAATGCGCCAGGCGCCTGCCTGCCGGCGCGGGGCACGGCAGACAACGCAATTTGCTGGCCATGCTCGAGAATTTTGGCCTACCATACTCTCCTGGGTGGGCGCAGACGTCTGCGTGAGGGAAGCCGTAATTCGTGCGTAGGGACCGGGTAGCAACTCTGCTCGCCTGGGTTTGGGTGGTGCTGGCGTCCGCGTTCGGCGGCGGTTGCGCCACGCCGACCGATCGGCTGGCTGTGCCCGCTCAGCTGGCGGGCGATGCGGCAATTCCAGGTCTGGGCGACGTGCGTGTGTGGGGAGACGCGCATTTCTCGCATGCGCTGTTGCAGGCAGAGCTGCCAAAGCTCAAGGCGAAGTACAGGGCCGGCGGCGCGGATCAATCCAAAGGTCCTCCGGTGTCGAACCTGCTTGCGCTTTCGGGCGGAGCTGATGATGGGGCGTTTGGGGCCGGTCTTCTCGTCGGCTGGAGCGAGCACGGCAGCCGACCCCAGTTCGACCTCGTGACCGGCATTAGCGCCGGTGCGCTGATTGCGCCGTTCGCATTTCTGGGACGCAGCTATGACGACAAGCTTGCCGGCCTGTTCACGAGCTACGGCGCTGACCAGATCTATCAGGCCAATGTTCTGTCGGGGCTATTCGGGGGCAACGCGCTGGCCGACAGCGCGCCGCTCGCGCGGCTCATCGAGCACTACGTCGACCCCCCGTTCCTGCGCCGGATCGCCGAGGAGCGCGCCAAGGGCCGGTTCCTGCTGGTCGGCACCACAAACCTCGACGCCCAGCGTCCCGTCTACTGGGACATGGGAAAGATCGCGGCGCGGGGAGACCGGGGCTCGTTGGAGCTGTTCCGCAAGGTCCTGCTGGCCTCCGCCTCGATCCCTGGCATCTTCCCCCCGGTCCTTATCGAAGTCGAGGCGGGTGGCCGAACCTACCAGGAGATGCATGTCGACGGCGGCACGACACGCGAGGTGTTCTTCACCATTGCCGACTTCCGCTTCAAGGACATCGACAAGGCGCTCGGGGTCAGCGTGCAGCGCCGTCTGTGGATCATCCGCAACGGCAAGATCGAGCCGGAATACAAGGCGATGCCCGAGACGACGATTGCCATTGCTCAGCGCTCGCTCGAGACGCTGACCAAGAGCCGGGGGATCGGCGATCTCACGCGCATGTATGCGCGTGCGAAAGAGGACCGCATCGATTTCAACCTGGCCTCCATCCCGGCGGACTTCGAGGCGCCTCACCCCAAGCCCTTCGACCGGGCCTACATGCTGGCTCTCTACGAACGCGGATTGCGCATGGGCCGGGCGGGCTACGGCTGGTCCAAGTCGGCTCCCGAGCTGATTGTCCAGGCGCGGCGATAGGGTTGGCGCCCTTCCGGCGGGGAGTGCGAGCGGGGGCCTGCCTCTTGTAAAACCGGTGCGTACCCATTAAACACCCGCGCATCCCACACGCGGAACCTGCGCCATGCGGAGAAAAAGCCCCGCATGACGCTCCGGTGGGCCGGCTTGCCCTGGCTGGGGCTCCGGCCTTCTTTCGGGTTTCGCGGAGGTTCAACCGGAAAAGGACGTCGCACCCATGGCGCTTCCCGCCTTCAATATGCGTCAGCTGCTCGAAGCTGGTTGCCACTTCGGCCATCAAAGCCACCGTTGGAACCCGAAGATGGCGCCCTACATCTTCGGCGCTCGCAACAACATTCACATCATCGACCTAGCCCAGTCGGTACCCCTGATGCACCAGGCGCTCGTCAAGGTCAGCGACGTGGTGGCAGGCGGCGGCCGCGTGCTGTTCGTCGGCACCAAGCGGCAAGCCTCCGAGGCGATCGCCGACGCTGCCAAGCGCTCGGCGCAGTACTTCATCAACCACCGCTGGCTCGGCGGCACGCTCACCAACTGGAAGACGATCTCGCAGTCCATCCGCCGCCTCAAGCAGCTCGACGATACGCTGGCCGGCGAGGCCAAGGGGCGGACCAAGAAGGAGGTTCTGCAGCTGACCCGCGACCGAGATTCGCTCAACAAGTCGCTGGGCGGCATCAAGGAGATGGGCGGCCTGCCCGACCTGTTGTTTGTGATCGACACCAACAAGGAGCAGATCGCGATCGCCGAGGCAAAGAAGCTCGGCATCCCGATCGTTGCCGTCGTCGACACCAACTGCGATCCCGACGGCATCGACTTTCTGGTACCGGGCAACGACGATGCCGGGCGCGCCATCACTCTCTATTGCGATCTCGTGGCGCGAGCCGCAATCGACGGCATCGAGCGCGGCCAAGCGCAGGCAGGAGCCGACCTGGGTGCCTCCGAGAAGCCGCCGGCCGAGGACCTGCTGCCGGTACAGGGAGACAAGCCGGCCTTCAAGGGCATCGATGCCCCGCGCGGCGAGGCCGACGACCTCAAGCGCCTGCCGGGCATAAACGGCAAGCTTGAGCAGCGCCTCAATGACGTCGGCGTCTACCACTACTGGCAGATTGCCGACCTTGATCCCGAGGCGCTCGAGGCCCTTGATCGCAGCCTGAACCTGCGCGGCCGCATCACCAGGGACAACTGGGTCGCCACCGCCAAGCAGCTGACCGAGGGCGAGGTGACCTGAGCTGAGAGCGGTGAGAGGGTGAGTGGCGAGTTGGCAAGTATGACCGTGCCGAGCGTCGCGCGAAAAACTCGCTATCCCACGATCTGACCGCCTCGCGACCATGCACCGCGAACGAAGTGTAAGGATTGAACAATGACAACGATATCGGCAAGCCAGGTGAAGGAGCTGCGCGACAAGACCGGCGC
>Ga0111539_10008583_pt1 | contig 12975 bp, 7 predicted proteins | sample RhiMethybrSRZTD1_FD_79667 | JGI IMG/M metagenome (GOLD analysis project Ga0111539, IMG submission 79667) | Populus rhizosphere microbial communities from Tennessee, USA - Rhizosphere MetaG P. TD hybrid SRZTD1 (version 2) (version 2) | ecosystem: Host-associated > Plants > Roots > Rhizosphere >...
TCGAGAATGTACGACTGGACGCCGCGCGAGCCGCGCTTGGCGTCGTCTTCGCGGATCGCTTTCACCCACTGGCGCACCCAATCGGGCGAAGCGGGCATGCTGGTGCGCGAGGGGTCACCCGGTCGCAAGTCTTTGCCGCTGGCCCCCACGCCGTTGCCCATGTCGGCGTGATCGGGGTCGACTTCCTTTTGTGAGCCGTAGGTCGCGACGGGGAACGAATACGACGATCGATCTTTGGCGACCCAGCCGATGATGGGGACGGTGATCGCTACGGCTTGTTTGCGTGCGAGGCCGTTGTCGATGAAGGACTTGTACGTGAAGTCGATCTTGACGTTCCGGAAGTAGTAATCGGAGCCCGTGTTCCACGCGTCGCCGAGCTGCCAGTTGTAACGCGAGGTGGGGTTGCCCCCCATGCGCCGTGCGCCGGCGCGCATGTCGTCGGCTTCTTTCTCGTTGGCGACGCCGTAGATAAGCGGACTGATGGGAATGGTCGGTGCCTTGCAGCGCACGCTCAGCGCGGCGTCCTTCGTGGGGAACGTGCGCGGCGCAGGGCCGTCTTTGGGGGGCGCAGTGAGACCGATGGCATCGAGGAGGACCCACTCGCTCGAAAGGCGCTTTTTGCCGCGAAATCGCATCCGGTCGAAGGGCTGCCCGTACGGATTGAGCTGCTGCATCGGGACGAGCACCCGCACCCAACCATCGGCGAGTGGCGTGACGTGCGCGGAGGTGATCTCCACGGGGTCGAACGATCCGGCGTTGTCGGATTCCAGTCGGAGCTCAAGGAACTCACCGAACTCTTTGGGCGCCTTCATCTTGAAGGCGACTCCACCGAAGGTGCCCGGGATGTTCTTGTTGGCGACGATCCATCCGCCCCAATTGGCGAACCGGAGCCGTGCCGGACCGGGCCCTTTGATCTCGCGATCGGTCCACCCGTAGTCCTGCCAGTCGTTTTTCAGTCCGCCGGAGAAGATTTCCTGAACTACGGCGTTGCTCGGGGGCGCTGCCGGCTTGTCGGCGGCGAGGGTGGTCGAGGGGGAAGGGGATCCTCCGTCGGCGGGGGTGGGCGCGGCAACCGCTTCCTGTTGGCGATTGGAAACGCAGCGACACCCGACGATCGAGAAGGCGCCGAGGACCAGACTCGCACTGAGCCCCGCGCTGACCGAACGACGTACGCGCGGCACCGCGCCCGAAAGGCCTGGCGCGCCGCGCAATTGAGGTCCTTGAGCCATGGGTTTGCGGGTACCGCGCAGACTGGATCGAGCACGCTAGCAGAGGGGTTCGTGTGTGTCGACGAACGGAGGGTCCGAGGGGCGCCCGTCACGCACAGACGGGGGCACGTCCAAAAGCCGCAAGCCGGCAAACGTACTTCTGGATCGCGGGCGCGAAGGGAGGCAAAATCAGCGCGCGCGTCTTTGTCCTCTCCCCTGACCCAATGACCACGCCTCCCCGAAGCGAATCGGCACCACAGCCACGGTGGATGACACGGTTTTTACACGGCGCTGCGCAGTTTTGGCGTGGAGGCGCGGTGGTGGCCCTGCTCGTGCTGGGCGGATTTCTCTACTACGCGTACACGGCGCCGGAGGTGTACGAGTCCGACGCGCTGGTCGAGCTGACGAGCGAGCGCGGCGCCGAGAGCTCGCAGGGGAGTGAGTCGCTGCGCGCGGCTGTGTTCGACCCGCACACGCTCGAGCAGCTCGCAGTCGACGTCACTCCGCACGCCGCCGACAAATCCGCGACCTCGGTCATCGACCGCGCGCGACGCGCCATCGACCTGCGCCCGGCGAGCGACGGCCGGTTCACGGTCCTTTTTCGCGGACCGTCCGCCGCGCAAGCCAAGCATGGCTGCGATTCGCTGATCGCCGCGGCTTCGCAACGCTTGGCGGCGCTTCGCTCCACGCCGTCGCTCTCGCCACAAGAAGAGGCGCGCCAGCGCGCGCGTCTCGTCGAAGAGCGGACCCGCGAGCTCGCGAGCTTCGTGGCGCAGCATCCCGAGCTCGCCGGCAAAAAGAGCGAGTCGGGCGAGGCGTTTCTCGGTGTGCCGGGGATGCGGCCGCCGTCCACACCGGCCCCTGCGCCGACGACCGACTCCGTGCTGCCGATTCTCCAGCAGCAAAAGGCGCGGCTCGAAGAGCGCATTGCTTACGTCGAGAAGGTCGAGCTCGGTGGCGCTGAAGACACCGAGAAGCTCGCAACGGGCGACGCGCTGGCGCGAATGGACCGCGCGTCTTTGCAGAAGATGCTCGTTCAAGTCAAAGCGGCCATCGCAGCACGCCAAGCCGCCGCCGAGCGCGCGCGCGCCAACACGCCGAGCGAGAATTCCGCCGAAGGAACGGTCGCGGCGCTCGAATCTCCCGGGTCGAATCCAGTGCAGACCGAGTGGCAGCGACTGGTGCAGGCCGTCGTCGATGCGCAGCAACAAGCCGCCCAGGGGCGTGATGGGACCGCCGCGGGGCTCCATGTCGTGCGGGCCGCGATCATGCCGTCTCTGCCCGTGCTCCCGAATCGCCGTCTCCTTTCTTTGCTCGGGGCGACGGTCGGGCTCTGGGCGGGGATTGTGTGGGCGTTTGCGAGGGTCGTCTTCGGCCAGGCGCGGCAGGAGCCCACGCAATACCTGCCCGAGGGGCTCCCGGCCTTTCCGCTCGAGGGGGAGGCAGCCGAGCCTGCCGTGCCTGCCGAGACGACCTCGGCATCGCGGCTCGCAGCTGCCAAGGCGGCGCCCCTGCCACTACCGGCGCCGCCCAACGTCCCTTCGACCCCGTCGATCCCCAAAGTCCCCGCAACGCCGATGCCCGCTAAGGCGACGGCTTCGAGCGCGCCAACTCCACTCAAGTCACCCTTGCCGTCGCCGGCGATCACGCCCCCGTCCCAGGTCCCCGAAGCTCCGGCCCCCGCCAAGAGCGATGCGTTGCCGTCGTTCCCGATGGAGGCCGATTCCGCCAAAGCCGCTGCCGAGGCCACTTCGGCGTCGCGTGTGACCACGGCAAAAACGCCCGCGCCGGCACCGGTGGCCGCCGCAGCGCCGAAATCCACTGCCACGCCGGCGCACCCTCCCGCCGCACTCGCCGCCACGGCCCCCGCTCACACTGCAGAACCACCTCCTCCCCCCGAGAAGCGAGGCGCGCTCCCCTCTTTCCCTATGGACGCGGACCTGGCCAAGGCCGTGGAGGAGGCCACCTCGGCATCGCGCTCTCCTGCACCGCTCAAGCCGCCCGTCGATCCGCCGAACCTGCCCAAGGTGATCATCGCGCCGGAAGCGACGATCCCCAGCGAGTCGAAAAGCGCTCCTCCTGCACCGACAAGTGCTGCGGCAGCGCCGTCCGTCGAACGCGCGGCGCCCGCCGCGCCACCGCCTGCGCCCCCCGCGCCGCCCCCGGCGCCACCGCTCGAGCGCCTGTCGCACCCCGCGTACGCCGTACCCCCGCCGGACCGCGCATCGTCCGTCGTTGCAGAAAAGGCCCTCCCCGTACTCCCGGTCGAAAGCGGACATGGCGCGTCGCGGCCGTCGAAAGAAACAGCGGAGCCCCGTGCGCCCGAGCGCTCACCGTATGCCGCGGTCGCCGAAGCCGCGCGCACGAGCTCGATCCCGCCCCCCGTCGAGCCGACCGCTGCGTCGGCTGCCGTGACGGACGCGCGGCGACCGAGCCGTCACCCATCGTGGACCTCGGAGTCGAACGCCGCGCATGCGTCATCGCGGTCAGCGCACGGATCGCACAAGCGCGGCGAAGACAAGCACAAGCGCGGAGAGGACAAGCACGCGCCGGCCGAGAACAAGCGCGCCGATGAAGACAGCATCAAGCCGTATCCGATCGCGGCCATCGACGGCGCGAAAATCGAGGCCAGCCCCATCATGGGGATCGACGAGAGCAAGTTGACGGCCGCGTCGGGCAAGCAAGGGATCTCCGTGCATCCCCCGCCGGTCGCGCCCGGCCCGTCGCCTTCGGCCGCGCCCTCCCCCGGCGCTACGATGCGTCTCGGTTCGGTTTCTCCCGAGTATGGAGTGAGCGGCGGGTCGGCGCCTCCCGGTCGTCGCACGCAGACGCTCGGGACGCCGCTCGCGATGAACCCCTCGACCGCCCCGACGCACGGTTGGATGCCGCACGCCGGATTTGGCGCACATCAAATGCCGCCGCGCGAATCGGATCCTCCGCCGGGGTTCGCTTCCATTCCCCCCGCACCGAAAACGCCTTCCCACATCGGACCGCCGATTACCCCGATCGGCTCGTCGCGCCCGACGTCTTCGCCCGCCGTGCAGTCGCTGCCGATCACGCCGGCTCGTCAAGCCGCGGCCTCACCGGCTTCCACCGTCGAAGCGCCCTCCACCGCGCTCGCACTGGCGCGCCCGCATTCGTCGCGGTCGCGCAGCGAGCCCCCCGCCGCAAGCTCGGTTGTGTGCGACGTCCCCAAGGGGTGGGCGCCGCATCCGACGCTGGTCGACAGCGAGACGTCAGAAGAGCTCGCGTCGCTGCGCGACCAGCTTTATCGGCTCGCCGCGCGCGAGTGCTTCGTGGTGGGGGTGTCGAGCGGCCCGGAGATGGCCGCCTACAAATCGGGGGTGGCCGGGCGTCTCGCGTGGATGCTGGCCCAGCCGGGCCACGCGCGCATCCTTCTGATGGAGGGGGATTTCGATCACCCCGTCGTGCATCGGCTCATGCGCATCGACATGCCGCTTGCCGCCGGTTTCTCCGAGCAGATGCGCCGGCGCATGAACGGCTCGGCCCCCGGTCCCTGGACCATCGTGCGCTGTGCACCGAACCTCTACGTGCTCGCAGAGGGGCTAGTGCGATCGCCAGGGCTTTTGCCGACGGTGCACTTCGCCGACTCGGTGAACGAGCTGCGCCGCGCCTACGACCTCATCGTCATCGACGGCCCGGCCGGCGGAATGAGCGTCGACACTCGCGCGCTCGACTCGGTCGCGGACGGCATCGTCCTCGCGGGGGAAGCCGACCTACTCGATCGCGCGGCGACCTGGTTCGGGAAAAAGCAGCTCATGGCGGTCGTCTCCGCCGGGCCCCCCGCGCCGCATTCGCGCTAGCCGTTCGTCGCGGCCCCTCGGGTCTTGGCCGCTTCATTCACGAAATGGATGATCGATATCAAGATCATTCATTCGATTACTGATGCTGCAAAGTGCATGTTGGCTTCACCAGCTCGCGACGATCGCGGGCGGCAAAAGGAGCCAACCATGTCCACCGAGATCACCTTCGAAGAATTGACCTCCAAGATCCGCGCGCACGCTCCCTTCGTCCTCGTCGAGGCTTTGCCCGCGCAGTACTACGATGCCGGTCACTTGCCGGGCGCCATCAACCTTCCGCTCGACGGCATCGAGCCCCGCTCGTCCGACGTTCTGCCGGACAAGAACGCCGAGATCGTCGTGTATTGCTCGGGGCCGACCTGCCAGAACTCGCACGTCGCGCAGCGCAAGCTCACCAGCATGGGCTACCGCAACGTCAAGGTGTTCAGCGGCGGCAAGGCAGCGTGGTCGCAAGCGGGCGGAACGCTCGTCACGGACGCGCCGAGGCCCTTGGCGGCCAACGGTTGAGGGAACGGATTGACCCTTCGATGCGGCATCGACGAAGCCGGTGGCCAGCGCGCGGCCACCGGCTCACGGGCGTCCGTGACTCACCTGGGAGCGCGGTCCACGGGTGGTCGGCGGGCTACTGAATCGCTATTCTCCGCTCGAGTGGCCGTCGCGAGAATCGAGCCGATTTGGAACCCCGCGGTGCTCGACACCAGCATCGATGTCGACTTCTACCTTCGATCCTGTCCGACCCAGGCGACGGTGCCAGGTGTCTTCTTGCAGGACATCGTCAAGCTGGTCAGCGGCCGTCAGCACGGCGCGTCGGAACGGCTGTGCGAAGGCATCAGCGAGCGGCGCTGGATCGCGTTCAAAACGTATCCTCTGCGCGACTTCATGCGGCTCGTGGTCAACGCGGCCCGCATCCTCGACCCCAAAGTTCCTCTCGCCGAGGGACTTCGCCGGCTCGGTCGCACCGCTTTTCCTTCGCTGCGTGCCACCATGGCCGGACGCGCCGTGCTCTTTGCTCTCGGCAACCGTTTGGAAGACGCGTTTCGCAACGCCCCCAAAGCCTACCGGTTGGTGCTGCCCCAGGCGGAGGTCGTCGTCGACGTCGGCGACCATCGGGGCACGATCGAGCTTCGCAGCGTCTACAATTTTGCGACCTCCTACCACTTCGGTGTTTTCGAGGGGACGATCGCGGAACATGGTTTTCAGCCGCGCATTCGCATCCAACCCGGTGGCCGGTGGTGCGACGTCACCTTCGACGTCGAGTGGCAATGAAGTGCGACTCGTCGTGAGCCGAGAGATCGCGGCGATTTCATGACGCGGTCTGCGAGGCGCTGTACGGCCTTGTGCGCAAGAGGCGCAGATCGCATTGCAACCCGGGGCGTGCCCCGCGCGTTGACTTCCGAGGGGCCTCCGTCGAATCTTGATAGCGATGCGCGCGCTCTCTCAATCGGCGCGAGCCGTGACGCTGGGGATCCTCATCGGTTGCTCGAACGGCTCGAGCGACGGCGCGGGTGCGGGTGGCAACGGCGGGACCTCGGGAGGAAGCGCCGGTGCCAGCGGCGGCGGCGCTGGGACGAGCGGCGCGGGCGGGACCACTGGCGGCGCGGGCGGCCCCTCGAAGGATGCGGGCGGCGGCGCAGGGGGATCGTCGGGGACCGCTGGGAGCGGGGGCAACGCGGGCTCAGCGGGTAGCGCTTCCGACGGTGGGGCTGACGCGGGGAGCTGCGGGGCGATCATCACGTTCGAATCCGGACTTTCGCCGAGCCGCGAGCTGTTCGTCGACGCCGCCGCTACGGGAATGGGTGACGGATCTCCGAGCAATCCTTTTGCAGCGATTAGCCAAGCGGTGGCGCAGGCCATGCCGGGCACGGCGATCCGCGTTCGGCCCGGCACGTACGCCGCCGATAGTTTCGTGCGCAACCTGACCGGCACCAGCACGGCGCCCATCTGGATTGGCGGCGTGCCGGGCAGCGCACGGCCCGTGATCGCGGGGGGTGGACAGGCATTTCATTTCGTCCGCGCGCGCTACGTGATCGTCCACGACCTCGAGGTCCGCGGCGCTTCGAGCAACGGGATCAACGCCGACGATGATGGTCAATATGCGAACGCCGACGCCGCGCGCTACCTGGTCTTTCGCAACCTGTTCATTCACGACATCGGCGCCGGGGGAAATCAGGATTGCCTGAAGCTCTCCGGGCTCAACGACTACTGGGTTCTCGATAGCGAGTTTCAGCGCTGCGGCGGCGGAGGATCGGGCAGCGGCATCGATCATGTTGGGTGTCACCGCGGCCTCATCGCCCGAAACGCGTTCAGCGACCTTCAGGGCAACGGCGTGCAATGCAAAGGGGGTAGCGAAGACATCGAGATCCGGAGAAACCGCTTCGTGAATGCCGGCGAACGCTCGGTCAACATGGGCGGCTCGACCGGCACCGAGTTCTTCCGGCCTCCCCTGTCGACGACCGCTCCCAACTTCGAGGCGCGCAACATTCGCGTGGTCGCCAACGACTTCACCGGCAGCGTCGTGCCGCTGGCTTTCGTGGGCTGCGTCGATTGTCTGGCTCTCAACAATACGCTCGTGGACCCGACCAATTGGATTCTCCGAATTTTGCAGGAAACGGCGACCGGCGGGGGATACACGTTCTTGCCCGCGCAAAATGGGCGCGTCATCAACAACCTCATCTACTTTTCGCGCAGCGATCTTTCGACGTACGTGAACGTTGGCCCCAATACGCAGGCTGCGACGTTCCAATTCGCCAACAACCTTTGGTATGCGCACGATGCGCCGCAGAGCTCGCGGCCGACGGATCTCCCGTCGACCGAAGCGAACGGCATCGTGGGCTCCGATCCGCAGCTCACTAGCCCCGCCTCCGGCGACTACACGCTGCGAGCCTCGAGCCCTGCTGCCGGCGCAGGCCGGCGCGCGACCGAGCTCCGTTCCGACATGGAAGGGAAATGTTTCGCCGATCCGCCCAGCATCGGCGCTCACGAGCGTTGATCCGCCTCTCGGGAGGAGCTCTATGAAGACGTCTCGCTTCTTCGTCCCCAGCGTGTTGGCCTTTTTGACGAGCGTCGCCTGCTCCGACCAGGTTCCAACGAAGGATTCGCGTGGGTCGTTCGGTCGCCTTTCCGACGCATTGATGTGGAAGCCGCTGCGGCCTTCGCTCGTGAATCACCGCCTCCCCACGCCCATCACACAGAGCTCGCACGCGCTGACCTGGGATGGACGCCTCATCGTCGGGACGGTGGGCCTCGATCTCAAGCAAGTGCGCAGCTTGTGGCGCGCCAGCGTGCTTCGCCCAGAAGGGCTCACCTACGATCAGGCGGGGGTGCCGTCGTTTTTCAACGGCGCTTTTTCGCAGGGCGTGACGCTCGAGCTCGGGGCCGGGGAAAACGCGCTGTCCTTTTGCTTCGAGGGTTCGACCAATCCCGACGTGGTGCGCGGGCAGGCCATCTACGGAACGTGGATCATCGATTCGCAGATGTTCGGCGGACCATCCATCATGCGGCGGAGGAGCGCCTTCATCCGGGTTTCGTCGGCCTTCACCGCGAATGCCGAAGTGGCGGAGTTTGCGCTGGGCACACCCGCCCCGCTGCAAACGGGATTCGGCGGTGTCATCAACGGCATCGAGCCCGCGCTGACGGCGGATGGGCGGCTCATGGTCTACCAGGGAGGACCCGACAACGGGCCCGATCACGATCACCTGATGTACTCGTACAATCCTGTGCCCTGCGCGCTCACGGGATGGAGCCTGCCGCACCCGTTGTCGGCGCTGTACAGCGATGCGCAGAGCCGCCCCGAGCTTCAACGCTATCCTTTGGCATGGAAGCCGCTTCGCGGTGCGACGGGGGACGCGTTTGCACCGAGCCTCCCAGGGCAACTCATTCGCGCTGCGTATCCTTGGATTGATCCTGAGGGGCGCAATGTGCTCTATGCGGCGGTGATGCACACGGACAATGCGCGTCGCGAGGCGATGACGCTCATCGGCGTCGACACGCAGCACACCGCGTACCACATCGATGGAGCGATCAACTCCGACCGCTACGACTTTCCGCATTTGTTCTATTCGAGCCCGATGTGGAAGTTCGAACGTGAGCGTCACCCGAGCCAGAACTTTCCGCCGGGCGCCAGCAACGCGACGCGGTTTTTACCCGTCACCAAGACGCATGACGTGCTGCCGCTCTTCGGTGGTAACACCAGCGACTATAACGAGGTCGATCTCGGCGACTTGATCGACCCTTTCTATCTTCTCTACCTGCCGCTCAACGAGCTCGTGACGAACCCCGGTGCGTACGACTTGAGGCGTACGCCGGATTTGTCGGGCCGGTACTACACAGGGTCGCTCAACGGCACGGCCGAAATCGACCCATCGATGGCGGCGACGATGCCCTCCGAAAACGGCGCGAACGTCGCACAACCTCCGCCCAGCAGGGCGTGGCTACCGCACGGCAAGGGCCGCGCCCTTCGACTCGACGGCAACGGTTCGGTGACGGTACCGCTCGCTCCCGCGCCCCCCGGTCCTGGGATCGGCAGCACGGTGCGCGGCTTCAGCGTGGAGCTCGCGATCAAGCCTTCCGCCCTGATCAACCAGGGTTGCGCGCCCGAAGCGGGCCCCCGCTATTTGCTTTCGCACCCGAACTTGTTCGACTTGAAGTACCACCGCGACAACACGGTCGAGCTCGGACTCGTCGTGAGCGGCGCCTGGATCCGCCTCGGTAAGAGTCCGCCCCTTGCGCCTGGGTCGTGGACCGAGCTCGCGTACACCTGGGATGGCGTGACCGGCAAATTTGCCGAATACGTCAACGCGATCGCGACCGGCCGCACTTTGCCGACCGCCCCCGGTTACACCGTGCTCGCACCTGGCACGCTCGTCGTCGGGTCGAGCATGGCGCCCGATCCTGCAGCGTGCCCTGGACCGGTCGGAGGATCGTTCATCGGGCACGTCGACGAAGTCCGCCTGTTCACGCACGCGCGGTCCGCGCGGAGCGTCTGCCTCGCGGCGCGCGGCGTCGATTGTCGGGCCTCGGCGATTCAGCAGAATCCGAGCGGCGGGCACTTCGGGCTCGTTCGACAGCATCCGGATTGCAAAGACGCAGCGGCGCTCGGAACGCTCGCCTGTCAATCGGCGCTTCACCGCACTTGCGCCCAGCGCGGCGCGATCGACGCGCTCGGGAGCACGAACAACCTTTTGCAAACCGTCGAGCAATTGATCAGCGATCGGCCCCCCGTGTCGATGCTGGGCATACCCACCTACGCGTCGGAGAGCAGCGCCACCATCGCTTGCTCTCCGATTGCGCACGAGAGCCTGGCCGTCACCTACGACGACCTCGCGCGCGAGCATCCTGGTTGCACCGACGAGCGCACCGCCGCGTCACTCGCTTGCATGGCCGCTTCCCATCGCTTTTGTGCGCAGCGGGGCTGGACCACGGGACACCTGTTCGAATCGACCACCCGCGCGTGGGTCGGATGTTTCAACTCGGCCTTCATCGACATGGTTCCAAAATCGTACCTGGGCCCCGTCTCCAATGCAGGACAGTTCGAAGCGGCCGGCTCCCGGCTCGAGGTCAGCGCGTGGTGCATGTTCCGCGGCTACGAAGCCGGTGTCGTCCAAGAGCTCGACAACGGCGAGACCGCGCACGTTCACTGTTTTCGATCGCCTGCCGTCGTCCCTTGGTCGTTTCTGCCTTAGGTCGAAGGTACATCTCCGATGAACGTCACGAGCCTCGGTTGCCATCGACGGAACGACGCCATCGCGGCGATGGCTCTCTCGATGCTCCTTGTCGACTGCGCCGCGCCTGCGCCCGTCGCGGGTCAACCCTCGGCGGCCGCGCCTCCCGCGATGCAGACATCCGAACCGGCGATCGCGCGACAAGACCAAAGCGAGCCCCAAGAACCGGACGACCAACGGGCGCGCCCCACCTCAACGACCCCGACGTCTTTGACGATCGCCGGCGAGACGCCGGTTTGCTCGCCAGCCGATTGGTCGGCGCCTGCGCTCGCGCCCCTTTTGAAACCCGGGAAATCGGCGTCACCGTCTCGACCCGACCGACAGGGGGCGCGCGAATCGGCTTTCACGTCCCGATGCACCGACGCGCCCGATGGACCGCGTGACGACTCGCCCCGGAGCGTCGTGTTGGATGGCGTCGAGATTCGCCTTGCTGGCGCGACGCCCGCCGGTTCGACCAAACGCCGTTGGACGGGAAATCAATGCACGTTCGATGTTCGACTCGCGGATGGATCCGGCTCGAGCGTGCGGCTCGGCGCCGGCGAAATCCCACCCTTCACGACGATCAGCGCCGTGGTTCGTTCGGGGGCCGCCGCCTGGGTCGCGGTCGGGTTCAACGGATACGCCAACGAGTTCCCCAAAGGTGGCAACCGCATCATCGCCCTCGACTTGTGCGTCGGGCGGGTCGTCTGGAAATCGAAGGACGCGATGTCCAACGGGGGACTCTTGCTGCTCGGAGACTACCTCATCTCCCCCTATGGCTTCACGAGCGAGCGCCGCTACGTCTTCGTGCTCGATGCTCGTTCCGGCTCCGTCGTTCAAAAGGTCCCTGTGCTCGAAAACGTCTGCCCGAGCAAAAGCTGGGCGCCCCATTGGCATCCGGGCGAGCGCTGCGACGCTCCGGGTCAACTCGTGGGGGCCGCTACCAACCCGCGCGTCGAGGGGGGACTCTTTCTCGTCGATACGAACACCGGCTCCTCGTCGTTTCAATTCCAATAGGGAGCGCCGGGGAGTGCGACCGTTCACTACATCCGCGATGGGATGGAGCGAGAGGTCCGCTCGCCCCCACTGAATACGCAGCGGCGTGTTCAGCGACTACGCATGTAGCTGTAGCGGATGACGCCGGGTAGGCGCGCCTCGAACCCGATATAGCCGCCAGGCGCAAACACCTTTCCTTCCGTGCCTTGGCGCGGTGTGCCGGGCGTGAGCGACATGGTCGGCCCTAGCATGTTTCGGTAGACATCCATCTGCAAAGAGGCCTTCAAGATCGACGCTGCGGGTTTGATCTCCCAAAGTTGGAGGAGACTCATATCGAGAATGTCGGGGCGCAAGCGCGCACCGAACGACGGAGGCTCGATCCCGTTGGCGATGAGCGAAATGCGCGACACGTTCAAGTCGAGCAGCACGCGATGTCCGACGTTGTTCGCGCGATAGAAGAGCCCAATGAGATAGTGCGCCCAGATGCCCTGGTAGAAGAGCTCCGGCATGCGACCCGGCTGCCAGGGCAGCGGTTGCGAGGGCAAGTCGTGCTCACGACGCTGCCAAGGAAAGGAAGCCTCGGCACTCTGTAACGTCTCCCGACCTTCGAACGTCACCGGCTCGCTCATCGAACGCCTCTCCTGCCCCCCTCTCCGTGAGGACGCGGCCGACGAACACTAACACCGGAAAAAAAAGCGGGGGAGCGTTTCGGCTCCCCCGCCCAATTGCGGTTCGACGCTTCGATTCGCTATTCGACGAAGTCGATGTTGACGCCGTTCTCGCTCTGCTCTCGGCGCAGCTTCTTGAGCGCGCCGTGGTCGCCCTTGAGGTACGCGTCGAACATGACCCGTGCGTACTTCGCGGTCTTGTCGATGCCCCAGTCCTGCGGCCGCGTTTGCGGGTTCGGGTCCGGCGTGTTGCCGGCCGGGTTTTGCACGTCGGCGATGCCCCAGTGATTGAGCCCGTCGAACGTGATGAGCGCCTTGGGGGTCTCCATCAAGCCGAACGTGAGCGCCGCCTTGGCGGGCGTCGCTCGACCATCGACGCTTCCTTGCAGGAGCGCGACGGGGGCGGCCGAGGTGTTTACGTCGAGCAGGATGCCCGCCGGATTGACGGTATTGACGCCGTAAACCGCGGCCGCTTTGAGCTGCGGCGGGCGCACGTAGAACCCGAAACAGAAGGGGGGATTGCAGCTTCCTTCCACGGTGTAGAGCGCGGCCGCGCCGCCGAACGAGTGCCCCGACACGCCGA
>Ga0111539_10008588_pt1 | contig 12973 bp, 14 predicted proteins | sample RhiMethybrSRZTD1_FD_79667 | JGI IMG/M metagenome (GOLD analysis project Ga0111539, IMG submission 79667) | Populus rhizosphere microbial communities from Tennessee, USA - Rhizosphere MetaG P. TD hybrid SRZTD1 (version 2) (version 2) | ecosystem: Host-associated > Plants > Roots > Rhizosphere >...
ACCAGAGAATGCGCGAAAGCCGGAAACTCCGAAGAAGAACGAGCCGGTCGAGTTTCCACGAAACGACAAGGATCGGGATCGACAAGCGGGTAATCCGGGAAGAGGGGAGAACCCCGGCCGTGTTGCTTCGGGAACTCCGGGTGAGAGCCATCGAGGAACCCCCGGACAACCTGAGGCGCGAAGAACGGAAACTCCACAGAAGAATGAGCCGGTCGTGTTTCCTCGAGACGACAAGGATCGGGATCGACGAGAGAGTAATCCAGGAAGAAGCGAGAACCCCGGCCGTGTTGCTTCGGGGACTCCGGGTGAGAGCCATCGAGGAACCGGACAACCGGAGAACCCGCGAAGAACGGAAACTCCGCAGAAGAATGAGCCGGTCGTGTTTCCACGAGACGACAAGGATCTAGATCGACGAGAGAGTAATCCAGGAAGAAGCGAGAACCCTGGCCGTGTGGCTTCGGGAACTCCGGGTGAGAGCCATCGAGGAACCCCCGGACAACCGGAGTCGCGAAGAACGGAAACTCCGCAGAAGAACGAGCCGGTCGTGTTTCCACGAGACGACAAGGATCGGGATCGACGAGAGAGTAATCCAGGAAGAAGCGAGAACCCTGGCCGTGTGGCAGCCAGGACTCCGAGCGATGGTTATCCGGGAAATTCAGGAATGCCGAACGCGCGGCGAGCGGAAGCTCCACAGAATGATTCAGGAAGAGAGGGCTCCTCGCGTCGGACGAACGACGTGCCGCGTGCTACCCAGGCTCCGGAGCCTCGCAGAGCGGAACCCTCGGGCAGAATTGCTTCGCCGGATGCAACTCCGGATCGTGGATCCTCACGGAACCGCCCGGAAGTGTTTCAGCGTCCGCAGACGTCGGACAGCCGTCCCAGTCGTGAAAGCACGCCTTCAGACAGCCGTCCCCCCCGTGAAAGCGCGCCTTCTGGACAGTCCCGTGCTTCGCGTTCGGAATCGCCTGGCGATGATGCCGCCCCTAACCGGTCTCAAGGCAACTCTGGTGGAGGGAATGGCCGCGGACGTCGTTGAGTATCGGATGAGCATTGAGAATTGGGAATTGAGCATTGGTCAGATCTGACCAATTCCCAATTCTCATCCAATACGTCATTATCCAGATTTGTCTTACTCCGTTCCCTGCTCAGCTCCGTTCGAGTGCTACAATAGCCTGTTGAATCTCAAGGTACAGAGGAATCATGGCTATTTGGAATAAAGGACAGGACGGACCAGTCACTGAAGAAAAGGTGCTCGACGTTCTCAAGCGTGTTCAGGACCCGGATCTGCGCAAGGACATCGTGTCGTTGGGCTTCATTCGAAATCTCAAGATTGAGGGCGCCAATGTAGCCTTTGATCTGAACCTCACAACGCCCGCGTGCCCCGTCAAGGATCAAATGCGTGACGAAGCCGTCGCGTTGGTGAAGGGACTCGCAGGAGTTCAGAACGTCGACATAAACATGACAGCGGAAGTTCGGTCGACTCCGCAGATGGATCGCACGGCGCTCAAGGGCGTGAAGAACATCGTGGCCGTGGGCAGCGGAAAAGGCGGGGTGGGAAAATCCACGATCGCGGTGAACATTGCGGCCTCGTTGGCGATAGAAGGCACCTCCGTTGGGCTTTTGGACGGTGATATCTACGGCCCAACGATGCCCATCATGCTGGGCATCGATCAGCAGCCGCGGAGCGTCAACAATAGAATGATTCCGCAGGAGTCCGCAGGCATTCGGTTCATGTCGATGGGTCTTCTGGTGAAGTCCGATCAGCCCTTGATCTGGCGCGGCCCCATGGCCCATCGCGCCCTTCAGCAGTGCCTGTTTGATGTGGAGTGGGGAAATCTGGACTACCTCGTTGTCGACCTTCCGCCCGGTACCGGGGACATTCACCTGACGCTCGCGCAACAGGTGCCGTTGACCGGCGCCGTAATCGTTTCGACGCCGCAGGACGTGGGCCTTCGTATCTCCATGAAGACCCTTCGCATGTTCCAGCAGACACGAGTCCCGATTCTCGGAATCGTCGAGAACATGAGTTATTACATCTGCCCGCACTGCAACTCACGCGACCACATCTTCGGAGAGGGCGGCGCAAGGCGTGCAGCTGCGGAATTGGAGATTCCCTTTCTGGGAGAAGTGCCGTTGGATCTGGCGATTCGTCAGCAGTCCGATTCCGGTTCACCCATCGTTGTCGCGCGACCGGAGTCTGAGAGTGCAAAGACACTGCGGGAGATCAGCCGGAAGGTGGCGGCTCAGGTAAGCATCCGGGCATTTTCCACGTTGCCGGTACTTGAAGTGGAGTAGGCATGGCATCGGATGCCACTACTCCTACCAAGATCAAGAAACTGAGTCCGGGCGAAATCCAGATTCTCTGGGCTGACGGCCACGAGACGCGCCATCTTGCTCCGTTGCTCCGCGGCCTTTGTCCCTGTGCCTCCTGCCAGGACGAGATGACCGGAAAGCGCGTCATTCTCCCGATTCATATTCCCGACAGCCTGGAGTTTCGAAAGATCGAACTGGTCGGGCAGTACGCCGTCCACTTTGAGTTCAGCGACAGCCACGGGACGGGCATCTACAGTTTCGAGTACCTGCGTGAACTGTGCCGGTGTCCGCAATGCGTCAGGTGAAACTGGTTGTCGGGATCACCGGCGCAACCGGGGTGATCTATGGGATACGGTCGCTTCAGGCTCTGAAGGAACTTTCCGTTGAAACTCACCTGGTGATCACGGAGATGGGGAAGACGACCATCTCGCTGGAAACCGACTATGCAATCGGCGATGTTGAAAAGCTCGCGGCAAAGGTCTACCCCGTTCGAGACCTGGCAGCTGCGATTTCGAGCGGCTCATTTCCAACGGATGGCATGATCGTCGCGCCCTGCTCAGCTCGGACCCTGTCGGCCGTCGCGAATTGCGCGAACGACAATTTGTTGACCCGCGCCGCGGATGTGACCTTGAAAGAACGTCGCCGGCTGGTTCTCATGTTTCGTGAAACGCCGTTGCATGCCGGGCATTGTCAGCTGATGCTCGACGCTTCGCGGATTGGCGCGATTCTGATGCCACCGGTTCCTGTGTTCTACACTCGCCCGAAATCGATCGAAGAGCTGGTGGATCAAACGGTAGGAAGGGTCCTCGACGTCTGGGGTCTGGAGATGCCGGGCCTGAAGCGGTGGGGCATTTGAAAGCCTCGATTACACTGCAGGTTCGACGACTGCGGCCATCGAGCCCAGGGATCGCGATAACCGCCAGTCTGCCCCATAGGCGTGGATTTGGTCGCGCTTGAGTTCAGCTTTATCTAATTCGCAGGTGAGTACGATTGTTGTTCCCGCGGTATCGACTTCGACGGCATGACTGAACGCCTTGGACTCGGTCATCCCGAAAATCTTCACCAGCATCTCGATCACATAGTCGTAAGTGTGGTCTTCGTCGTTCAGAAGGATGACGTGATAGAGGGGCTGCAGCTTCTCTGTGGTGTCATCTTCAACTTCCGGGAACACGCTAGTCGAGCGCGAACTCATCTCGGATCTCCCTTGCGGGCAAAGTGTACTCTTGCATCCTTTGAGAAGTCTAACGGCGTTCGGCATTCGCGAATACCTGGACATTGAGGCAAAAATGCTGCCGGCAGCGGAAAAGGAGGCTCGTTTCGAGAGTTTCCGCTCGCGCGTTTGCCAATGTGTCCATCTTAATAAAACCAATGGTGTTTCCGACTCTGAGTTGGTAAATTTCACGTTTGATTTTTTCTGGGCAGACCTGCCCTTTCATACGGTTCAGGAAGGAGTTTTATGGCGGATGGAAAAGGCCTGGGCCGGATCACGACAAGTGGTCTGGCCTTCGGCGCCCTCATGGCGATTCTAATCGTCATCTCGCTCTGGTTGTTCGTCGCACAACCCTGGTGGTTTCCTACTCTGGCTTCGGTTCACGGCGCTGAGATCGATTCGGTTTTCAATGCTGTTCTGATAGTCACAGGCATCGCGTTCGTCGTGACTCAGGCGCTGCTTGGGTATTTCGTTGCACGCTATGGCAGTGCCGGCAACGAGAAGGCGGACTACTGGCACGACAATCCAAAGGGAGAGTTCCTGCTCTTGACCGGTACCGCGCTGATTCTTGTCGTCCTGGTATTCATGGGACAACGCGTCTGGATCAAATACTATTTCACCAAGTCGCCTGAGGACGCGGTAACGGTTCAGGTGACGGCGCAACAGTTCATGTGGAATTTTCATTATCCGGGCGCGGACGGAAAATTTGGACGGACCGATCTCAGGCTGGTAACTCCGACGAATCTTATCGGCCTTGACGAGAAGGACGAGGCATCGAAGGACGATATCGTTACCGCTGGAGAGATGCATGTCCCGATGAACAAACCTGTCGTCGTCCGCCTTCGTTCGAAGGACGTCATCCATAGCTTTCATTTGCCCTTTCAACGAGTGAAGCAGGACGCTGTGCCTGGCCTTGCAATTGAAGTTTCGTTCACGCCAAACCTGGCCGGAGCCTATGAAATCGCCTGCGCGGAACTTTGCGGGGCGCAGCACTACAAAATGAAAGGGTCCATAACCGTCGATCCATCCGAAGCAGACTTCGACTCCTGGCTGAAGGCGAAGTTGTCTGAGCGTACTGGGGACTAAATACAATGACAGATACACACGGTCATCATCACGAAGGCGAACACGACCATCCCAAATTGGGATTTTGGCGTAAGTACGTCTTCAGCACCGATCATAAAGTTATCGGCATTCAATACCTGATTACGGCAATGAGTATGGCCATAATCGGTGGAACTCTTTCTCTGTTGATGCGTTTGCAGCTGGGCTGGCCTCATGGCAGCTTTCGTTTCCTCGCCAACCTCATGCCCAAGGCGTTTGACAGCCAGGGGCATATGAACGCGGATTTCTACCTTTCTCTCGTCACAATGCACGGCACGATCATGGTCTTCTTTCTCTTCACGGCCGTGCTCACCGGTGGTTTTGGAAATTTTTTAATACCCTTACAGATCGGCGCGCGCGATATGGCGTTTCCGTTTTTGAACGCCTTGTCCTACTGGATATTCCTCGCCTCGTGCATCGTTATCTTTTCTGCGCTGCTGGTTGAAGGGGGTGCGCCACTCGGAGGCTGGACGTCATACGCACCGCTCAGCGCCTTGCCCGACGCGGGCCCGGGGCAGGGCACAGGTATGACATTGTGGATATCTGCGATTGCCCTTTTCACCGCATCAGGATTGATGGGTGGATTGAATTACATCACGACGATCCTGACAATGCGGACCAAGGGCCTCTCGATGATGCGCCTTCCGCTGACGCAATGGTCCCTGCTGATCACGGCTGTTCTCGGCTTGCTGGCGTTTCCGGTGCTTCTGGCCGCGGCGATTCTGCTCGTCTTCGATCGAACCGGAGGCACGAGCTTCTTCATTCCAGGGGGCATTGTGCTGGGCAATAAGCTGATCGAGCACACCGGAGGACATCCGCTGCTCTGGCAGCATCTGTTCTGGTTCTTCGGCCATCCGGAAGTCTACATCGTTATCCTGCCCGCGATGGGAATCGCGTCCGACATCCTGGCGACGTTCTGCCGCAAGCCCATTTTCAGTTACAAGATGATGGTTTACGCGATGGTTGCCATCTCGGGATTGAGCTTCATCGTCTGGGGCCATCACATGTTCGTCAGCGGCATGAGCCCCTTTCTTGGATCGGTTTTCACAATCACGACGCTGTTGATCGCTGTTCCCTCGGCCGTCAAGACATTCAACTGGCTGGGCACGATATGGGGTGCCCGTATCCGGTTTACGAGTCCGGCCCTGTTCTCGATAGGTTTTGTCTCGCTGTTCGTCAGCGGCGGATTGAGCGGAATATTCCTTGGAACTTCAGCGGCGGACATCCAGATGCAGGATACCTATTTTGTGGTCGCCCACTTTCATCTGGTGATGGCGATCGCCCCCCTGTTCGCGGCGTATGGCGGGCTCTACTTCTGGTTTCCGAAAATGTTCGGACGCATGATGAATGAAACGCTCGGCAAAATTCATTTCTGGGCAAGCTTCGTCGGCGTTTATTGCGTTTTCTTCCCGATGCATGTTCTGGGAATCGGCGGGCAGATGAGACGTATCTATGACCCCCTCAATTATGAATTCCTGCAGCCCCAGCAGGTTCTGAACGTGTTCATCTCCGTTTCGGCGTTCTTCCTCGCGGCCGCACAGATTCTCTTTCTGGTGAATTTTTTCTCGAGCATCTGGGCAGGAAAGCGCGTACTGGTAAACAATCCCTGGCAGGCTACGACACTCGAATGGGAAACGCCGTGCCCCACGGGCCACGGCAATTTTGGTCCGGAGCTTCCCGTCGTGCACCGCTGGGCGTTTGATTACAGCGCTCCTGGGGCCAAAGAGGACTTCGTGCCTCAGACGGCTCCGGCCGTGCCTGCAAGGCAACTCTGATGTCCGTACTTTCACAGATCCTGCGTCGCGGCAGCATACTGCCGCCGCCTCCAACGCATCACGACGGTGATTCGGGCGGAGGATCGAGCAGCGCGTTCCCAATATCCAAAGGGTATCTGGCGACGTGGATCCTGATGACGGCTGTCACGATGCTGTTCGCCGGCCTCAGCAGCGCGTACATTGTGCTGCGTGGAGTTCCGGAATGGCAGAACATTACGGTGCCACGGCTGGTCTGGGCAAACACGCTAATCCTGTTTGCCAGCAGCATCGCTATTGAGTTCGCGCGATCTGCCGTCCGCAAGGATCAACTTGACGCCGTCAGGCAGTGGCTTTCGGTGAGTGGGATCCTCGGCTTCGGGTTTCTCGTTAGCCAACTCCTGGTCTGGCGTCAACTCGTCAACGCGGGTGTGTACCTTTCGACGACAATACACAGTTCATTCTTCTACGTTCTGACCGGTGCACATGCGCTGCATTTGGCGGGTGGACTGATCGGTTTGGTTGTAGTCTTGCGTCGGGCGTTCACGAACGGGATGACCGCCAGGGATCATGAGCCCCTGAGGGTGTGGGCACTTTACTGGCACTTTATGGATGTGATCTGGATTTATTGCTTTCTTTTGTTACTTCTTGCCTGAGAGGTTTTGATGGAATCGACGAGTCTGGCGGAACAGGAACGGGTACTGGCTTCGGACTGGGGCGGCGGGAAGTCGCCGTTCGGCACATCATGGAGCAAATTCATGATGTGGATTTTTCTTATTTCGGATGCCTTGACGTTCGCAGGTTTTCTTATCGCGTACGGCTTCATGCGCCAGGTCGCACCGGCGTGGCCCGTGCAAATGGAAGTCTTCAGCCCCGTGCTGATCACTTTCATGACATTCGTCCTGATCAGCAGCAGCGCTGTCATGGCAATGGCTGTGAGCGCGGCCCGGGCAGGAAACCCCAAGGACGCTACAAAGTTTCTCGCCGCAACGATTTTCGGTGGAGCGATCTTCCTGGGTTGCCAGGCTTACGAATGGTGGCACTTCATTTCCGAGGGAGCGACCCTGACGCATAATCCATGGGGAGTTCCGCAGTTTGCGGCCGCGTTCTTCGTAATTACGGGGTTTCACGGTTTTCACGTGTTCAGCGGGCTGACAATTCTCGCGATTGTCGCCTTGCGTGCGGCCATGGGAAAATACTCGGCAGACAGCGTTGAGAATGCCGGACTATACTGGCACTTTGTCGACGTGGTCTGGGTTTTCGTATTCGCCTTTTTCTATCTGTTTTAGTCAGGAGTCTTGATGACATCACACGAACACGCGCATCCGCATGGTTACAGGCAGTACTTCCTTACGTGGGTCTGGCTGCTTGTCATGACCCTGACGGCGCTCGCGATCGGCTACTTTCATTTCCTGCCGCCAACCGTCAAGTCACTGGCGATCATAGGAATCACTCTTGCGAAGATTTTCCTGATCGGATCGATCTTCATGCACCTGAAGACAGAGAGAGTCAACCTCGTCATGCTGACGTTCACGCCGCTGCTTCTGTCGGTCATCTTATTCTTCTTCACGTTTGGTGAAACGATGACCAGCGATCCCACACATCAGATTCATAACCAGTCGCCAAATTTCGTGATGCCCACGGGAGAGGTAAAGGAGCACTGAACGTGAATTGCCGCCGGATCGTTGCATTGTCGCTGGCAGCATTGGTGGTGACCGCCGTCTTCTATGTGCCGGCGCACGCGCAATGTGCGATGTGCGTCACGGCGCTCGAGAACTCACCGGAAGGCAAAGGCATGGCTGCGAGTTTCAATCGCGGCATCCTCTTTCTGCTCGCCGTCCCTTACACCATTCTGGGGACGGCCGGCATCGTGATTTTCCGCGCACACCGGCGCAAGCAAGCCGCAGATCGCCGGAATAATCCCTATATTCCGAGAAGCTAAGAACCTGGGAAAAAATCGGCCCCGATTTTATTGGAACGTGAAGTTAACGGTGACTGTTGTGACGACGTCGACGGGTTGCCCATTGAGCAGAATCGGATTGTAACGCCACTGGCGCACCGCTTCGACTGCAGCGTCGTTCAAGAGAGGGTGCCCCGAAAGGACCGCAATTCCAACCACCTGGCCCGTCTTATCGATCGTAGTCTGCATTAAGACCACTCCCTGAATACGTGCCGCCCGTGCCGGCTCGGGATAGACCGGTCGGACCTGGTTGATGAGGTTCCCCTGAGCGACGTCTCCGCCGACGCGCACTGCGCCGGGCGGAATCGATTGTGATGAGGGAGGAGGAGGAGGTGGTGGTGGTGGCGGAGGCGCACCGGCATTGGTGTTTCCACTCGTGCGGTTCTGACTCCTTGTCTGAAGAGCCTTGTTGAACCACGAATCGGCTTCGCTGATCAGTCTCGCGCGCTCGGATGCGTCCTGCGTCGTATCGGCTTTCATCCTCAAGAGAAGGTTCTTGTATGCCATCGCATCTACGTATTGGGGGTTGAGCCCCAGAGCGATATCCACATGCTGAAGGCCTTCTTCAATGAGTCGCACCCTGTCCGCCTCAGGCAGAGGATTGGTCTTATTGTATGCAAGCAACCAGTCCGTCGATGCGACGGAATAGAAAGCGGTCGAATTCTGTGGCGAGGATTTCGTCAATCGCATGTACATTTCTCGGCTTTTGCCGTGATTTCCAGTGCTCGCATACATTTCCGCAAGTCCGGCAATGGCGTTGGCATTGTCTGGTTGCTTCTGAAGGACGCGTTCGAAACTTTCGATCGCCTTCTGGCCGATTTCCTGGTTCTGCGCGGCAGGCGGGCCCGGTTTGACCATCGAAGCATAGGCTGATGCCAGGTAGAGTTCGGCGTCAACAAAGTCCGGGTCGAGTTGCAATGCACGCGTGAAGGAGTCTATGGCGGCCTGAGGATTACCACTCTTGAACGCTGCGACGCCGCTGTTCAAGGTGGCTCGGGCTTCGGCCTTCTGCGCTTCAGGGGTTTGAGCACGCAAGGGCGAGATCGCGCACAAGAACATCGTCACAAACAGGATTCGAGGAATGTGCGTTTTCAAGGGAGACCTCCCTGTGAATTTGGTCCAACCTCGGCATAGACACCTTAAGCTCGCCTTTGTTCCCGTTATTTCTTGGGGATTTCCACTTGGCCCCCTCACTCAATCATCAGATACTGGGTGAGTGTCCACACTGATCGAAACACTTGCCACTCAACTCGAACGCCCTCGCGACGTTACGAATCAGGTTGCCAACTATCTCAATGGCAACCACGATGTAGAACCCGAAGCCATTGGAAGATTTCTTACAGAGAAGCTGTCCGATCTCGAAGACTACGAACACGACCTGATTCTTTCTCCTCTCTTCACGCCTAAACTGGCGGACCAGGCAATATTTGCCGATCTTCTGGGCAGGGAAGCGGTTCCCAAAGAGCATTGGCCGGGGCTCATTCGTGAATTGGAGGTTCGGCCGACTCGTGGACGGCTTGTAACAATAGACAAGCAATTGCACACCATTCCGCTTCGCGAGGTCACCATCGAGCGGTACGTGAACCGTCTCCGTCTGGATGGGACAATTCCTGAAACGTTGTTCGATCTGCTGCAGCGCGTCCCCCCGCCTGCCGATCGGCCGATGACTAAAGCTATCGCTCGCAGGGTCATTTGGGAAACGGGGTCGCGTCGCGGAATTCTGAATCGTTATTTCACGTCTGCAGGCACCCGCGGAGACTACCAGCTGGCGGATGCAATCCATCTTCTGGATTTGGCTGAAAGCTATAAACCTGCGGATGTCCCTGCGCTGCTCGCAATGATCCCTGCGTGGCAAGAGAGGCTGCGCCACGAGATCGAGACGGCGGGGGCCCCCAAGCCATTCTTTACCCCGCAGACGCAGGGAGAGCACGGAGGCGATCGCGACCAGCGCCGGCTCGACGAGCGCGTCGTCGAAGCGAAGCGGAACGAAATGGCGGCTCTCGGCCGGCTTCAAAACATACTCGCCTAGAGGATCGTTCATGGCCAAACTTCGCTGGGGCATCCTGGGTACATCGAATTTCGCCAGGAACAAGATTCTTCCCGCACTTCAGCATTGCCAAAACGCGGAGGTCTCCGCGATCGCGTCACGAAGTCTGGCCAGGGCTCACGCTGTCGCTGGGCAATTCGGCATTGCGAAGCCTTACGGCAACTATGAGGCATTGCTCGCGGATGCGGATATCGACGTGATCTATAATCCGCTCCCGAATCACCTGCACGTGTCCTGGTCGATCCGCGCCCTGGAGGCCGGAAAGCATGTTCTCTGCGAGAAGCCCGTTGCCCTGTCGTCGGCAGGAGCGCGCCAATTGCTGGATGCTGCGGGCCGCTATCCGCGCCTGAAAGTTATGGAAGCCTTCATGTACCGGTTCCACCCGCAATGGCAGCATGCCAAAAGGCTTGTTCTTGAGGGTGGCATCGGGGAACTGCGCACGATCCATTCCTTCTTTTCTTACTTCAATTCCGATGGAGAGAATATCCGGAACCAACCTGAGGCCGGAGGCGGAGGACTGATGGACATCGGGTGCTACAACATCTCGCTCTCGCGATTCATCTTCGATGCCGAGCCCTGGCGAGTGATGGGTACGCTGGAATACGATCCCCGCTTTAGGACGGACCGGCTGACGTCCGGCATTCTTGATTTTGCCCGGGGGACCGCGACGTTTACCTGCTCGACACAGCTTGACCTCTATCAGCGCGTCAACATTCTGGGCACGACTGGCCGCATCGAAATAGAAATTCCATTCAACGCTCCTCCCGACAAGCCGTGCAGGCTATGGCACCAACGTGGCAAACAGATCGACGAAATTTCGTTCGACGCCTGCGACCAATACACGCTCCAGGCCGATCAATTCTCGCTCGCCGTTTTGAACAATACACCGGTGCCGACTCCTCTTACGGACGCTGTGAACAACATGAAGGTTATCGAAAGTGTGGTTGAGAGCGGGGAACGGAACACGTGGGTGGCTATAGAGTAAATCGGGTCTAATGACCAGACTGCCAGGTCCGGATTGCGTCGATGGGATAGAGCAACATGATGATGTTGAGTAGCAGGTTGTCCCGGACCGTAATCAGCAGTACCCCTTCAATGATCACGGCGAGCAGAAGCGTCCTGGCGACGCCAAGTTTCCTTGCGAGAAGGACACCAAGAGCGCAGGCGGCGATGTCGCCGAGAGAGTTCACAATCGTGTCTCCGGTGTATCCGAGGGAAACAGTTTCGGAGCGGTAGCGCTCAATGATGAAACTCGCGTTTTCAATCGCTTCCCAAATGGCCTCCAGAGACAATGCGCCAACCAGCTTCCAGATTTCTTCGAGCCGCGGCCAGATCAGCTGCACCAGGGCGATAAACATGAAGCCGTGAATAATGTGAGTGAACGTGTAAGGATCGAAGAGGTGCTGAGACTTTCCGGCGCTTTTGATGTCACCGCACCACAGCAGGACATATCCACAGGAGCAGATCCAGAGGCGACCCTGGAGCCTCATGGACGTTGCCATGGCTATGAGGACAACAAGCAGCACCAGCCAGGGGGAAGCCTTCTTCATCGTCGGGATGATAGACGAGAGCTTCCCCGCACGTGCTGCGCGTCCGGTGCTAACCCCACCTTGGGGTCTCGTCGGGGTTCAGTCCCAGCGCGAGCTTTCCAACCACCTCGTGCGATAGCGCTGCATTCGCAGGATGGAATCGGCCTGCTCTGGCATCGCGGAAGAGGCGTTCAAGCTCGGCCTTCTTGAACATTCCAAAACCGCCTGAGGTATCCATCGCGCGGTCGACAATACGCCACGCTCCCTCGACAGCGCGATACTTCGCGGCGACGATCTTGATAGGCCAGTCGGGATGTTGCACACCTTCAGACCAGTCTCGGGTAACAGTCTCGATATGAGCGCCCATGGACTCCAGTTCCATCACCATTTGGGCAACGTCATGCTGAATCTCGGGGTGCCAGGCCATAGAACGCGTCATCGCAAGTGAACCTTTGCTTTTGACGTGATTGACGGTCAGGTCGATCACGCGCCGTGCAAGTCCGTAGTAGACATTCGCGAAGCCGAGCAGCGCCCACGCGAAAATACCGAGGACGAACAGATCCGCGCCTGCGAATCCCATGGGCAGGACGCGGGCGACGTACTTGTCGGGGACGAAAACGCCTTCGAGAATCGTGTCATCGCTGCGCGTTGCGCGCATGCCCATCACGTCCCAGGTCTCCTTGATGGTGATGCCTGGAGTGTCGCGCGGAATAAACGCGTGGACGACTTTCGGCGCTTTGGGATCAGTTGTATCGAGGGCGTGCGCACCCAATCGTGTCCAGACGGGTGTGAGGCTCCCAAAGGATTTCCGGCCCGTCAGCTTGTATCCCCCAGGAACACGCTCGGCTTTCGTAATCGACATTAAAACAGAAGTCTCGTTGCCACTCTCCGCATGGCCCGCTGCGAAGACTTCTCCGGCAGCAGCCTCCTTCAGGATCCACTCCAGCGATTTGTCTCCTGATCGCCAGACATCGGCCGCTACACCGACCCAGTAGTTGTGCATATTGACGCAAAGGGCGGTTGCGGGAGCGTATTCGGCCAATCTTCGCGTTTCCCTGC
>Ga0111539_10008589_pt1 | contig 12970 bp, 5 predicted proteins | sample RhiMethybrSRZTD1_FD_79667 | JGI IMG/M metagenome (GOLD analysis project Ga0111539, IMG submission 79667) | Populus rhizosphere microbial communities from Tennessee, USA - Rhizosphere MetaG P. TD hybrid SRZTD1 (version 2) (version 2) | ecosystem: Host-associated > Plants > Roots > Rhizosphere >...
GACAATGACGGGAATTGAAGACTCCTTTAACCGTATATGTTCCAGCAGGTAAACCGCTCAACGTTTCATCTGTATCCGAAAAGTCAGGCGTCACTTTTCCGCCGTTACCATTATACCAAGAGAATGTATAGTCTGCTGGCGTCCCCGGACTTACAGAAACCGTAATGGATCCGTTAGCAGGCACGCATGTGGTCGAATTAGATGATGAGCCAAGTGCTATTGTAGGAGTGACCACCGCAAAAGGAATGGTTACTTCCTCCGTGTCAGAACATCCGGTAGCAACACTCGTTGCCTTAACAGTGTAAGGAGTTCCCGATTTCAAGTCAGTAGCCAGGCCAGTCGTTGAAATACGATTAGCAAGCAAAGTGTTTTGTCCCTTGAACCATTCAAACGTATAACCAGCAGTCACGCCGCCTACTGCTGCTGAAGCTGACCCATTGGATTGATTCGGATCACATGAAGTCTGAGGGGATACAATAGTTGTTGTCACAACAGGCGGAGCTGTGGTCGTAATCGTGATAGTAACAGGCGCGGAGCTACATTTCGTAGAATTGCGTGTAGCGACAACCGTATATTGTCCGGCAGGAAGGTCACTATAAGTTGCGCCCGTAAAATTTGGAACGGCCTTCACAGTGTTGCCATTAGACCATTCAAACGTGTATCCTGCAGTTGTTCCGCCAACGTTCGCTGATGCACTTCCCAGCGCTGTCGCTAAACAGGTAGCGTCCGTTTTTGTAACCGCGACAACAGGTTTTACCGTTTGATCAGGAATGGTGAACGACTCGATCGTTTGACAACCCGTGACTTTGTCTTTTACCAGCACTGTGTAAGGTAAAGGATCAAGACCCGCCTTGATGTGGCTATTTCCTACAAGTTCTCCGAAAATATCATTACCCTTATACCACGTGAAGGTATATTGGCCCACGTTACTACCTGTTTTATTTCCATTTACTTCGGCGCGCAGTGTCGCATTTGGTGTCTTACAATTGTCGTATGGATTATCCAAAACAATATCAACATCGACGGTGGAAGTGACATTGGCAACTGTTACCGTTTTTGCATCTGACGCACAGTTTGCTGTTTTATGCATCGCAAAAACAGTATAAGTTCCGGCAGGACGACCGGTGTAAGTTGCGCCGGTATGATCAGTTGACCCCAGCGGTTTTGCTGTACTTCCAATTGACCAGTAAAAATTATAATCAGTTACATTTTCAACCGATCCGTTGGGTATAAATGCACGAACGGCTCCATTATCAGGAGATGCGCTTGGAGAACACTTATAATTATCCTGCACTTTTAGCGCTGTAAGTAAAACAGGTAAAGGATTTACCGGACTTGACAGAATATTGTTTGCATAATTACATTCTATAAAGTTTGTGTTCGGAAGCTTGATGGGTGTAGGTACCGTTGTACCTCCATCGTTCAATACTATGTATAATATAAATGGAGAACCAGGACCATTTACGGTAGCGTTGGTTATTGACTGTACGTTGCCTACCTTAAAGGTATTCAGGACAACATTTATCGTGTTGAGTTTTATTGCACCAATCTTGGTAGGGTCACCGTTGTAAAACGTAATCGGCACCGTTCCGCTGAGCGAGACGTCACCCAGGTTGGTGATCTGGAATGAAATCGTAAAATCCTGATTAGGGCAGGTAGGGGGCTGAACAGTAAGGGAGTTCTGGACGTACGCCAAATCGGGAGAAGCGTATTTCGGACATCCTAATGAATTCAGGTAAGGCGATTGGTTTAAGAAACTGTTCAGTGGACGATTTTTCCCAACCGTGCAGACATTTTCAGAAAACACGAGATGGTGTTTTTGCTGGATTTTCGGAATGGTTAAGTTATCATTAACGTTGACGTTGAAATAACCGTGTTGATTCCAAACACGACGTGCCGGAACCCAAGGTTCAGCACCTGATCTGAATATTCTTACCTGAGAGAATTCTGCATTGTTGATGTTGCAGAAGTTTGCTTGGTCTGCAACCAGATAGTTGGGGTCTGTGGGATCAGTGATTGTTCCATTTTGTATGAAATCTACTGTGCGACATGTGACACAAAGTTCGGTATTACCGTCGGCATCCACGTCAGCGACGATTGGATACTCGCGGTTCGTACGAGAAACGCACGGTTGCTGTGTAAACACAGATCCATTTGTACCATTTATGATATAGATAAATTTCTCATCGCGATAAACAATTTCGGATTGCCCATCACCATTAAAATCGAAGAGTGTACAGCCTGTATTCCCTGACGTTTCCTCGTTCACTGTTACCTTCCAGAGCAAGGTCATGTCTTCTTTTAAGGCATATAAAAATTTCCCCGAGACATAGGCAAGGTTGAGCTTTCCATCGCCATCCAGGTCAGCGATGTTGACTCTACCAGTTCCCTGGTGCCAACCATTCTGATAATACTTCCCAGTTTTTGTCGGACACGCCTGAATGGTAAAGTCACCTGGCATTGGATCTGAATAGGTTGTCACAATGCCGGTCTTTACATCCCAAAAGAAAATGGTGGTATTATCGTTGTTATCATCTTTTCCGGAAACAATAACATCTAAGGAGCCGTCGAGATTAAAATCTGCGATGCTGGTTGCGTCGCTGTCTGTCTTTCTTCTGATATTTGGTATAGTTTTTTCTGCCGTGATTGTCTTTCCTGCGATGTCAACGCTATAGATAGTACCGCCAACCACTAATTCAAGATTATCATCTTTGACGGCATCCGTCAGAAGGTGAGCGTTTTTCGTAGCATCATTTAAGATATCCACTGCAACAGGGCCACCGTTGGGTCTCTTGTCATCTTCTCCAGAAGGCCAGTCCCCGCTAAGCCAGCCACTGGGCGCAACAATTACAGCAAGCGTCTTGGCATCGTAAATAGCATTTCTTGCATATAATTCTGCTTTTCCATCACCATTGAAATCTGCTATTCCCATCATTCCGGGATCGCTTGGCAAGTCTACATAATTCAATTCGTTTAAGTTACAATCATATAAACGCAACCTGTTTCCGGTGCTGATAGTATAAATTTCTCCGCACTTGTCATTATCCACGTCGGCGATTAAAATGTCAATGTAAGAAGGGCTGTAACTAACGGTCTTCTCCACTTGAATCTTGTTTACACCTGCAACGTTCTCCCCATTTAGAATGAAGATTTTTTTCGAGTACTGATTTGTAGTGATCATCTCGGGAGTACCGTCACCATCAATATCTCCTACAGCAATTCTGCCGAGGTGGATGGCTGTTCCATTTTCTGAAGCCGATTCAAGGGCGAGCGAGAATTTAGGGAACTCGGAAGGCTTTGCTTCACAGTTAAGGTCATTTCCAATGTACCCTCCGGTACAAACTACTTCTTTCGCGCATTCTCCGTCAAAACAGTCAATGAATCCGTCGCCATCATCATCGATGCTGTTGGCACAAATTTCCTTTACCTGTGCGTAGGAAGGTACCGTTGCGCCTAAGGTCGCGCAAAGTAGGATAGCGTAAAGAAACCTTTTCATAAAATCAAGTCAGGTTAGAGTAAAGCAACTTCCGACAAGTTGATACTATTCAAGGGGTTTATTTTATGGGATAAGGCTTTGTAACCTTGCGTGTAAGTTTTGACTTACGTTCGAAAAAATCTTCGGGCTTACAAAACATATACCAATTAAAAAATATTCGTTTTTGATTTTAATTTCAACGTAACAACGTTATGCTTCCCGATCTGGGCGCACTTTCTTCGCCCTCACAACGTATGATGTAGTAGTAAACTCCATCCGGTAATCTTTTTCCATTAAACGAACCATCCCAGTCATTCATGTACGGTTTGGCACCAAACACCTTGACTCCTTTATCATCGTAAACTGCTACTTCGCATTGCGGGTATTCATCAATTTTGTCAACTTTCCAGTAGGGACTAAATAGATCTTCATTGGGGGAAAAGAAGTTCTCCGGTTTTAGTTTTTTGACAATGGCTTCCCCGCGCACCATGACATCTACACTTGCCGTGCCTTTGCAATTATTGTTATCTTTTCCTGTCACAGTGTAAGTACCCGACATCAACGGCATGGCCACTGGATTCGGAAGGGAGGGATCCGTCAATGATTCTGCCGGCGTCCAGCTATAGGTTTCGAGGCCTGAGGCTTCCAATTGAACACTTTGTCCTTCATCTATAACTTCGGGCTTTGCCAGGATTGTGATCGCTGGCGCAGGAAGGTCTGTAATCTCCTTTGTTGCTTTCAACTCGCATCCATTTGTTGCTTTGACGGTTACGCTATAGTTACCTGCTTCTTGAATAGGTAGCGTGGCCGTTGTCGCGCCAGTACTCCATAGATACGACGTAAAGGTTCCGTTAACGAGCAGTACCAGCGTTTCGCCAGGACATATTTCGGATTTGTTCAAGTCGGTTGTAATAACTGCAGCAGGTGCATCTGTAATAGTTAAAGCAGGATTTGTAATGGTCGTTGGACAGGCATTCCCGCTATAGCTTACTGTAAGTTTTACAGAAAATGACCCGATGCTGCTGTAAATATGTTTTGGATCTTTCTCGTTCGATACACCGCCATCTCCAAAATTCCACGCATAGTTTGGCGTAGCCTGACTGTCAAAGGTGGACTGATTAGTGAAACTTACTTCCGAACCTTTGCAAGCAGAGGTTGGCATAAGGAATGCCACTACCGGTAAGGTCACTACATTAAGTTTAGCGCTAGCGGAAGTCACGCTTGAGCAACTTGGCGTCGTAGAAGTTGCGGTATAGTAATATTCCCCGGATGCACCAATCGTATAGCTCGGGGATATGGCTCCTGAAATAAGACCTGAAGTTTTTTCGTACCATTGATAGGTAAACCCGGCGGAGTTTGGCACAACATTGAGTTGTTTAAGATTACCCGAACAGATAACGTCCGAGCCCGTAAACCCCACTTTGAATTCTGGCATGTCGATAGCTGCTACCAGTGTCGATTCTCGCCTGGCTACGCAGCCGCTGGCCGCCTTTACATCTACATAGTATTTTCCTGCATTAACCAATCTGAAATTTGTGACGGGAGGTGGCGTTATGCCTGAACCCGAATAATTATCGGGACCAGACCATTCGTATGTGAACCCGGCACCCAGGTCGTTTGAAATTTTGAGATTCAAAGTCTGACCTACGCATACAGGCCCATCGTTAGTCGGAAGCGGATCGCCAGCGGTTCCAGGCGATATTGTAACTTTTACTGTGTTGGAGATTTCACTACAAGTGTTGCTTTCCGAAATCGCTTTGACCACATAATCACCAGAAACGGTAGGGGTGTATTCAGCCGTGCCTGTTACCGTGATACTGGTAGTAGTATTGGTCCATTCATAAGTAGCACCTCCTCCGAAGGTAGCTTTAAGCACGAGTGGTAGTCCCGCACATACATGCAGCGGACCCTCAGGTGTGATCTTGGGGACCATACAACTTTTGTTTCTGAACACGGACACTTTAGATGCGGGAATGTTCAGATTGTTATCGTCAATGCTGGTAAAAACAATATCCGGCTTGCCATCGGTATCCACATCAACAACAGCAATATGCCGGTTGATGTAGGTCGTTGGCTGAATCAATTTGTTAAAAGCGATGTTTCCAGCGCTGCTGTTATTGTTTAAGATTGTCAGAGATTTTTTTGTTAACGATGCCGCAGCTATATCGATTTTCCCATCGCCATCAAGGTCGCCAAAATCAAGTCCCCACGGTGTAACATCTGTCTCAAAAGATTTTAATGTTCCAAAGGCAAGGCTGGCCGTGCTTTGATTTAAGAAGGTACCAATGCTGGAGGAAATAAGTTGGGTGAACGCGATGTCTGGCTTTCCGTCGCCGTCAAGATCACCTATTCGAATATTTTTTATCGGAGTGCCTACAATAAGTGTTTTAATCTCACCTGTTAAAATTGATCCTGGTGAACTTTTATTTTCGATCACATAGACGTTTGAGTTAGTCTGAAATTGACTGGTGACGATCTCGACTAAACCATCACCATTAAGATCTTCGGCAGCGAGTCCTTCTGTGCTCACGGCACCCGGTATAAAAATGTCTATCGGCGGTGCTGGTGAAAACGATATAGAAGCCAGTGTGCTTTGGTTCACCAACGCTGTAACAGAGTTGCTTCCTTGGGAAGTGATTAAAACTTCCGGCTTACCATCCAGGTCGAGATCCGCGATTTCAATTCGTTTCGGCCTCTTGCCTGTTAGTGTAACCGTTGACGGCGGCGAAAAGGTAAAATTCCCTATGCCGGTACTTCCGTTTTTTAGAATAAATACTTTATCAGTAGTTCCGCTTTCAGTGGCAACAAGATCTGGTTTACCGTCACCATTCAAGTCACCGCATTTAATGTGTAGTGAAAGTGAGGCTATATTAACGGCAATCTTACTTGGAAACGCGATCGTTCCCAGGGTCGACCCGTTGGGATAAATGTTAATGTATTTATAGTTGTCGTTGGCGGTCGCAACATCTACTTTTTTATCGCCATCAAAGTCACACATGCAGAGGTCATAGAGTCCTTCTGATGCTGGTGCACCTGCCGGAAAATTGAACTGTCCTTGCAGGCTGCTAAGATTAAATCCAGCTGTTCCGTTGTAGTTCAACAAGAATTGATTTTCCGAATATCCCGAAAGGCCGGTCGTGAGGTTTGTTACAGTGATGTCGTTGTACGTCGTCCCGGCAGGTACCTTGACCTCAATGATTTGGTCTGTAAGAGAAACGATTTGTGCTTTTGATGCTCCGAATGTTACAGCTAGTTTGCTAGGATCTGTTCCAAAGAAGGCGCCTTTGATTGTTACGACTTCTTCCATGTGACCAGCCCGCTTGTCAAGCGTACTAATTTCAGGTTTTTGAGCCAGTGAAACCAACGCTGTGCTTATCACAAAAGTAAAAACGCACAAAGCACGCACAGTAGATAGGTTTATTGGCTTCATAGTACTAAATCCCTTAAATCCATATTGATGTAACCACGTTTTAAGGTTACTTGTCGGTTGTAACTACTAATAGACGTGCATCTTTTAGTTTGGTATAGGTTTTTAGATTTTTAATCTCCTCTTGAGCCTCTGAGGCTTTTGTTGCTTCAAGCACATGGACGTAATATTTCTTATCCTGAGGATTGTAAAAAATTTCTGCGTTGAATTTTTCCACGATTAATTTCTTTTTGAAGTTATCGGCCGCCGTAAAATCATTGAATATCTTGATAACTACGAAATACTTTTTCTTTCCGGTGTTTTGGTCTTTATTGATTTGGTCAGGATCTTCAACAGTGTCCTGGAAACGAGCGGTGTGCTTTTCAGTAGGGGACTTAGTGAGCGTCGATCGTAGGACTGGCGCGGCCCGTTTGAATTTTTTCAGACTTCCTAACTTAAGTCCAAGAATTACTTCGTGTGAACCTTGTGAAAAGCCGCTCTGGGGCTGATTACCAGGTTCATAAGAATATCCTAGTATAAATCGCTGCGTATTAATGCCTAAATTTCCAGTAAACCCATAGGGTAACCGGTATGAGCCACCGAGCCAGAAATTTTGCGTTAGATTAAGTTTCCCAAGAAATTCAAATTGACTATTGCCGTATTTTGAATACTTATAATTGAAATAAAATTCGAGTGGTGCAATTGTCTCCTGCGTTTTCACCTTTCTATTTAAGCCGCCTTGCTTACGATTGACAATTTTGCTCTGTACTTTTCGCTTGTAATAAATTGTTACAAATACATTGTCAGCGGGCGAGACTGTTGTGTTGGTAAAACTGGCTTTGGCGTTATAAACGTTCGGAAATAGTTGCGGAAATGACAGTCCCACATTCAAACCTCCGCCCGATCTGTAAAGTGCACCGAAACCTGCCGCAGGTTGTATATTGTTAGATAAGTAATTTGCGATGGCGGGATCGTTGGGGTCCGTTACCTTCGTCACATCTATCGAATTGGTGATTACTCCTCCGGAAAGCCCGAGGAAAAGCCAGTTTTTTTGACCCATTGGAATGCCATAGGCGTAGGACAGACTAACATCCGATGTATTCAATAGACCGCGCTTATAGTTGGAAAATTTTCCACCTACCCCGGCACGCGAATCATTCATTAAAGTGTTAAATGTTAGTGCTGAAACAGTGGGGGCTCCTTCGATATTCATCCATTGTTGTCGATGTAATGCAAAAATTTGGGCATATTCGGTCAACGCCTCCGCTGGATTGTATAAAAAAGGATTGATGTAGAAACTATTATAAACAGGAAAATTTTGAGCATGCGATGCGGTAGATGCGATGCAGCACAAAAATAGAATGGATGATATGATTAAGTTAAAAAAATAACGCATTCACACGCATTAATCACGCCTCAAGTCAAAAAGTCACTTTAAAGTAGCAGGTGTTTCGACACTTTATCGTCAAAAAAATAACAACAGTCTCTTAGTGAACAATTATCCCGTTTAAAAAGTCATTTACAGGAACTGGCGAATATACATCGTTTTTTATTTTTTACGGTGCAGGTGCTTACCTATCTTGATCATAGTGAATTAATAGTGATGTAATTTTTTAGACTCTTTACCAATTTTTTGTGAAAACTCTTTACTTCGCTCTGGGATTAGTTTTAATTCTTAACGTCCCTTCATATTCGCAATTACTTGTTGGACCTGAAGTAGGTGTCAACTATTCTTGGACGTCTTTTCGGGATAAAGACCTGAAAGAGGTTTATAAAATGAGTCCCGTCCCTGGATTTCATGTAGGTGGTCATCTTGCGTTTAAAGTTCGTAATCGTTTTTTTCTTCACACGTCGTTGCTATACGCGACAAAGGGAAGGGTGTTGAACGGCAAGTTAGATGGCTTGTTAAAAAATTCAGCTCGTTACAATTACATCGACATGCCCATTAACTATACCGTTGATTTTAGAGGAAAAATTGGAAAGAGTAAAGAGTTTAAATATTTCTTAGGAATCGGACCAAACATAAGCTATTGGTTAGGGGGAAGAGGTAAACTTTATAATTCTGAATTGGAAGAAGATAACGTTGGTGAATTATCGTATAAAATAAAATTCAATAAATCTGAAAGTGGACAAGCGTCTGATGAAATGCGTGTCGAAGATCCGAACAGACTTCAGCTTGGATTGAATCTAATGGCGGGAATGGTTTTTGAGCCATGGTATAAACAGCGATTCATGTTTTCAGTTCGTTATGAATTAGGGCATACTTATCTGGCAAAGTCGGACGGTAATTTTTTAGGTACTTATTTCTCTGATCCACTCAAATCCAGAAATCAGGGTTTTAGAATTTCTCTTTCCTACCTTGTGGATCTCAAGACCGAAGAAAGAAAGAAAGGCAAGAGCACAATTGACAAAAGAAAATTAAACAAGCGTTAAAATTCTATTTTTTTCTGAAGTACATTTTTTTCGTACAGATGAAAAATAATTCCATCCTTTAAGCCAACTTCCGGTACCAGTATGCTGGTTGCGTGTGCCCACTCCATTACCTTAAGATAAATATTGCTTGCTGGAATAATAACGTCGGCACGGTCAGGATTCATTTGCAGTTTGTAGATCCGTTGCTCAATCGAATAGCTGTCGATCATGTCCCGAATTTGCTTGACTTTTTTCATCGAAATTGTTTTGCCAGGTTTAGACAACGCGAGGTCAAATATTTTACTGATGTTTCCACCGGTACCCACGGCTGTTACTTTTCCATAACTCTTTTTAACATTCTCTCGAACCCAATGTTCCATATCTTCCCACATGACAGGGGAGTCGTTATGCTCAAGTACCCGCACCGAGCCAACTTTGAAAGAACGCGTCCTTAATTTTTTTCCGCCGACGTATAAGTTGAGTTCCGTGCTTCCTCCACCGACATCAATATGTAAATAAGTTTTTGTGGACAAGTAGGAGCTAATGGCGCGATTAATAAATTCAGCCTCCCTGTTGCCGTCAATGACATGGATAAATATACCGACTTGTTCTTGAACTTGTGTGACCAGATCCAAACCATTTTCCGACTCTCGCATGGCAGATGTAGCACAGAACATGTAGTCATCTACTTCGTACAATTCGATAAGCAAGCGAAAGGCTTTCATTAGTTTTTTGAACTTCTCAGCACTCTTTGTGCTGATACGTCCCGTACTGAATACGTCATGCCCCAAGCGAAGCGGAAAGCGAACGTATTCTAATTTTTTAAACAGTACTTGAGGAGCATTGTCAAGCACCGTGGAAATCTGAAAGCGGATTGCGTTTGAGCCGATGTCGATTGCAGCAAGTTTCAATAGCGTCTTAACAATTTAAGGGTGCAAGCTGTTTCGAATGATTCCATCACTTCACACAAAACTATCAAAGTTTGTTCAAACTTCTGTTACGTGAAGTAGTTATCGGCTTTTGGGCTTTCTAATTCGTTTGCAAGAGGCGGTCCAGGGCTTCGCCTCGGGATCTTTGTGTTTTCAATCTTCAAGTCTTGCAATCTTCCGGTCGAGGCCGCGACCATTTTTATATTTCAGTTCTATTAGTTTTATTTGTGGTGCTTATCCAGAAAGACCGAGGGTTTGGGCCCCGTGACGTCTTAGCATCCTATCCCATTTCGAACAGGGGTGTTGTGCTAAATCCCATTCGCCGTTGGCGGAAAAGATAAGTAACCCCATACACCGGGCTCTCTGGAAGCACATCTGAAAAAAGAGAGTCTATGAAAATCGAAGACATATTAAGGGAGCGAATTCTCGTGATCGATGGCGCCATGGGTACCATGATTCAACGACACTCATTAACAGAAGAAGATTTCCGCGGCGAACGGTTCAAGGACCATCGATACCCTTTGAAGGGTAACAATGACCTCCTTTCTATTACGCGTCCCGATATTATTAAAGAAATTCACCGTCAGTACTTTCAGGCTGGCGCGGATATCGTAGAGACAAACACCTTCAGTAGCACGACGATCGCGCAAGCTGACTACCATTTAGAAGATGCTGTGTATGACTTGAACTACTTGTCCGCTAAAATAGCCAAGGAGGTTGCGAACGAATTCACATTATCCGAGTCCCACAAACCCAGGTTTGTGGCTGGCGCAATGGGCCCTACCAACAAAACAGCCTCTCTCTCCCCGGATGTCAATAATCCTGGGTATCGCGCGATAACATTTGATCAGCTGAAAGAAGCTTTTAAACAACAGGCCCAGGCGTTGGTTGACGGTGGTGTTGACTTTTTATTGCTTGAAACTATTATTGACACGTTAAATGTTAAAGCAGCTCTGTTTGCAATTCAGGAACTGTTTGAAGAAACGGGAAAGTCTGTACCGGTAATGGTATCAGGCACCATTACTGATGCCAGTGGAAGAACATTGTCGGGCCAGACGACGGAAGCGTTCTTAATTTCGGTCTCACACGTGCCACTGCTAAGCATTGGATTAAATTGTGCATTAGGAGCATCAATGCTGCGTCCCTACTTGCAAGTGCTAAGTGATAACGCTCCATTTTTTGTAAGCGCTTATCCAAATGCGGGCCTGCCTAACGAATTTGGTCAATATGATGAAACGCCGGAGCAAATGGGCGCACAAGTTGAAGAGTTCTTGAAAGAAGGTTTGGTCAATATGCTCGGCGGATGCTGTGGCACTACTCCTGAACATATTAAAGTCATCGCATCGCTGGCAGCCAAGTATCAACCAAGAGTAGTAAATCGTCAATTGTCCTTGGTCGATAATCAGTAAACAACCGATGACCTTTTAAGTTGACCGATCTTGTTAAAGGAATTCAAGCACTTCGAAACGCTCTTAAAATTAACCCATGACTAATGAGCTATCGTCGATGGACAATCGACGATGGACTTTGGAAATAACCTATGAATCAAAACACGCTCAAATTAAGTGGCCTCGAGGCTGTCGAAATAACGAAACAATCAAATTTTGTAAACATCGGGGAACGAACCAATGTTACGGGCTCTGCCAAATTCCTGAAGCTTATTAAAGAGGATAAGTTCGATGAGGCGTTAGAGGTGGCCCTTGATCAGGTGCGGGGCGGAGCTCAGGTTATCGACGTAAATATGGACGAAGGGATGCTCGATTCAGAGGCAGCTATGGTGAAATTTTTGAACCTAATGGCTTCTGAACCGGAAATCGCTCGCGTGCCCGTCATGGTGGATTCCTCAAAATGGCATGTGATCGAAGCAGGTCTTAAATGTCTCCAGGGAAAAGGCATTGTAAACTCTATCAGCATGAAGGCCGGCATTGAAGAATTTATTCGCCAGGCTAAATTGGTAAAACGGTATGGAGCTGCCGTTGTGGTAATGGCATTTGACGAGGACGGGCAGGCTGATACTTATGAACGAAGAATATCAATTTGTAAACGCGCCTATGATATTCTCGTGAATGAAGTCAAGTTTGCTCCTGAAGACATCATTTTTGATCCCAATATTTTTCCTGTGGCAACCGGAATTGATGAGCATCGGAATTATGCCATTGATTTTTTCCGTGCTACAAGATGGATCCGGGAAAATCTTCCATATGCGCATGTTAGTGGAGGCGTTAGCAACGTATCGTTTAGCTTCCGCGGAAATCAAAAAGTTCGGGAGGCGATGCATACTGCATTTTTATATCATGCCATCAGGGAAGGAATGGATATGGGTATTGTGAACCCCAGCATGCTTGAAGTATATGATGACATCGATAAGAATTTGTTGGAACGTGTTGAGGATGTCTTGCTGAACAGAAGGGAAGATGCGACGGAGCGGTTGCTTGAGTTTGCAGAAACTGTAAAAGGGTCAGCAAAGAAAAAGGAATTGGATGATGAGTGGAGAAAGGGAACAATCGAAGAACGTATTACCCACGCGTTGGTAAAAGGGGTGATCGACTTTATCGATCAGGACACGGAAGATGCGCGTCAGAAATATGGAAGTCCATTGACAGTTATCGAAGGGCCTTTGATGGCTGGTATGAATGTCGTAGGTGATTTGTTTGGAGCAGGTAAAATGTTCCTGCCGCAGGTTGTAAAAAGTGCGCGCGTGATGAAAAAGTCTGTCGCCTATCTCACGCCCTATTTGGAGGAAGAAAA
>Ga0111539_10008590_pt1 | contig 12970 bp, 9 predicted proteins | sample RhiMethybrSRZTD1_FD_79667 | JGI IMG/M metagenome (GOLD analysis project Ga0111539, IMG submission 79667) | Populus rhizosphere microbial communities from Tennessee, USA - Rhizosphere MetaG P. TD hybrid SRZTD1 (version 2) (version 2) | ecosystem: Host-associated > Plants > Roots > Rhizosphere >...
CCAGACCTTCTTTTGCGCATCGACGTCGGGGACCAGCAGATGATGGTGGCCCATCGTGACGCCCGACTCGTTGAAGGGCAGCACCTGCGCATGGGCCGTCAACGCCCAAGACAGAGCAAGGCCCAAGAGGATTGTGCGTTTCATGGTGCGCAAGGCTACCACGGCGCGCGGCTGGAGGATCCGTCAGGCACGCTCCCGTGCACGCGCTCGCGCTGCACGCCGCGGCGACGCGAAGCCTAGAACCAGAATGAGACGAAGAGCTGGAGTACGTTGGCGTCGAAGCTATAGAACGGCTCGGTGCCGGGCGGCACACCCGCGACTCGCAGATCGCGGAAGTCTTCGTACTCGTACATCATGTGATCGAGGATCACGTTCAGCGTGCCGCGCTCCACGAACTTCCAACCACCGCGCATGATGTCGTAGGTCGCGGCCAAACGGATCGTTTGACTCGTGAAGGTGCTGAGCTCTTTGTCGCGCGCCATGAAGTTCTGGTATTGCGACTGCGGGAAGAGATCGCTGTAGAAATCGGCGTGATTCTGCGAATAGGTGCGGAACTTGCCCTCGAAGGTCCAGCCGTCGATCGGGTGCGCGTACCCGATCTCGAACGTATCGGCGCCGATATCCCACGTATCGCCGTACTTCCGATAGTCGGCGTAGACCGCGGCACGCCACGGCATGTAGTAGCGCAGTCGAATCGAGCCCGCGTCGCTCGAGCGCGTGCGCGGATACACCTCGCGCTCGTAGCTATAACCCTGCGGCGTCGTCGGATCGAGGTAGCGCACTTGGCGATACGGATTGTTGAGGAAGCCCTCGTCCGTGATCGTCTCCCACGAGAGACCGAGCAGCAGATTCTTCGTGAGAATTTGCGACAAGCCGAGGCGGTAGTTTTGCCGTTCGGTCTCCTCGCTGAAAGTCGCGTCGCCGCGGCGACCGACCGTGTCGTTGCCGAGCGAGTAGCCGAGCGACACGGTCGTCAGGTCGCCGAAGATGTCCTGGCTGATGCCGAAGTTGAACGTCTCCGCCGTGTAGTCGTTCTCTTCGCTGTTCGTGAACCCGATGTTCATCATCCAGCGGTCGTGCAAGTAGTCGACCCCGACGGAGTTTTGCGTGCGCTCCTCCTCGTACGGGCTCGCGGTCGTCACGACGTCGATCGACGCGCTGTTGACCTTGTCGACGTAGTGATTGGCCGACACCGAGAATTTCTGCGCGAACTGCTTGCGGACGAGCAGCGACGGGCCCTGAATCGTCACGCCGCCGCCGTCGTAGGAGTGCACGAGCACGTCGGCGCGATCCTCGGGCAAGACGCCCGCGTGACCGACGCGAACGACGGCCAGCGACAATAATGCAATGAGGAGAGTGCGCTTCACGACGATCTCAATTGCAGCCGCAACCGCCGCCGCCACCGCCCGTGGCGCCGCGCGCGCCCTCGCGCGCCTCGTAGACGTGCCCCGTATAGGCGCTCGAGACCGGATCGCGATCGAACGACATGATCGGATCGGCCATGTGGTCGCGCTCGTACGGTTTGACCCATGGCTCGATGCTGCAGCCGCCGACCGCGAGCCCTGCGGCCGCGAGCGCGAGCAAACGAGCGAGCTGCGAAGTTCTCGATCGCGTCATCGGCCTACTCCCGCAGCAGAGCCCGAACTTCGGTCTGATAATCGTTCTCGTAGCCCGGTTTGTAGCCTTGGTGGATGAACCGCATCGTGCCGTCGCGCCCGATCAGCACGGTGCTCGGCATCGTCTGCACTTTGTAGAGCTTCGTGACCTGATTCTCCGGATCGAACAGCACGGGAAACGTCACGGGGGTTTCCTCGAGCCACTTGCGGGCGCCCTCGGCGTTGTTCTTCTCGACGTTGACGGCGAGCAGCTCGAAGCCCAAGCCGTTGTATTTCTGGTAGAGCGCCTGCAGGTGCGGCATCTCTTGTCGGCACGGCACGCACCAGGTCGCCCAGAAATTGACCATCACGACCTTGCCCTTCAGCGACGACAGCGCGACTTGCTTGCCGCCGTTCGACTGGAGCGCAAAGCTCGGCGCCGGGCCCGACACGGTTGCAGCCCACGCGAGCGACGCGACGAGAGTGGTCAACGCGAAAACCGAAAATGCGCGCAACATTTGTTACCTCCGCAGCTTCCGTGCCTAGAAGAAGAACGTGACTCCGAGGGTGGCCTCGAAGTTGTGCGACGTCTTCTCTTGTCCCAACAAATCGATGTCGAAAACGTGGTCGCGAATGTCGCCGTGCACGGCGAGCCAATCGAGCGGCATCAAACGCATCCCTAGCCCGAAATTGATCGTGAACCGATCGTCGCCGGCGAACGTCGTCTTCCCGACGCCGCCGATGACATAAGTCTGCGTGTTCATCGTGCGATTCTTGCCGATGAAATGCTCGCCGGGAAAAATGTTGTAGCCCAGCGACACGTTATAGTAGGAATACTCGCGCTCGTCTTCTGTGAGCAATTGCGCAGCGCCGCTCAAGCGCTCGAAGCTCGTGAGCTCCGTGTCGGCTCTACCGGCCGCAAGCTCGACGAAGAAGCCTTCCGTTACGTGATAGGCAAAGCGCCCGCCGGCCACCGTGTTGACGCCGAAATCCTCGACGCTGATTTGCCCGGCAAGGATGCCGACTTCGAAATCCTCGGTGTCGATGCGGGGCACTTCGATGTCGCGCCGCGCGACGTCCGGATCGATGACCGGCGGCTGCGTCGTGTCCTCGGCCTGCACGAGCCGATCGCGGGCGCACCCCGTCAGGCCTCCGACGCAAAGCGTCAGGCCTAGAAGAAGAACGAGAACCCTGCTTTCCATTCCTGCACTTCCTCGTTGTCGTTGCGGCTCGTGAACACGACGTGGGTCTTGTACTCACCCCGGAACACGAACCTGCGAGTCAGATAGACGCGGACGCCGGCGCCGGCCAACGCGACGTTGTCCGTTCTGTCAGTCGTCGCCACGAGCGTCGCTTTCGGCTGCGTCTTGATGACGCCGCCGCCGAGCGTGAAATACGGCGACGCGCGCCAGTCCGGATACATGAGGTGCACGATATTCAGCGTCACCATCGTGCTGTCCGAGAAGCGGCCGATCGCTTGCGAAACCCACATCTCGCCCGACAGGTTCGGCGTGAACGTGCGCGAGCCGTACGTGGCGATGACGTTGGCGCCGCCGAAGTCGCCGTACAGCGCCCCGACCTCCCAGCGCCGCGCCTCGTAGTCGCTGAAGCCGAGCGCCGGCAAGTCGAACGGCTGGCCATCCGGATTCAACGTCGTCGTGAGCTGCTCGAAGTGGACCCAGCCTTCCTGACCGCGCGCGACGCGCACCTTGAACCATTCGGTGCGTTTCATCAGCAGCTCGATCTGCTCGCCGCGCTCGGCGACGAAGAAGACGGGGTAGCCGCCGCCGGGGCCCGTGTGCAGCTCGATATAAGGATCGGCGATCGTCACTTCTCGGTGTTGCCGTTCTGCGCCAGCAGCATTCCATGCGATCGCGAGTTGGCTGAGCGACAGAACGAGCAACACCCATCGCATCTACATCACCGGGGCATCGAACGGGTTGTTGTAGTACTGCGCACCGATGTCGAGCCACTCCGCGACGAGCCGCAGCTCGTCGGCCGTCATGTATCCCACGTGCGAGCGCGACGGACAGCCCGAGCCGCCGGCGTCGAAGCACGAGAAAAAGCGCGATTGGCGCGCGCCCGCGGAGGTCATCGGCGGAGCGAGCGAGACAGGCGCCAAGATCGGGTTGCCCATGGCATCGACGCCGATCTGCACTTGCTCGTCCACGATCGCTCCGCCGACCAGGATCTGACGGTCGTCGGCGAACAACAGCTCCTGGTACGAGTTGAAGTGAGCGGCCTCGTCGGGCGAAACGCCATCGCTCAAATCGAGCTGACCCGCGGGGATCATCGCCGCGTTCGCGACGGTGACGGGCGCATGACAGCCGGACTGCGCACACGTGTTGCTGCCGATCTGCACGCCCATGCCGTTCATCACGGGCCGCGGCGTCTTCCACAGCGGGTGGATGTGCGTCTCGTAGTTGATGATGGTGCGGCAGCGCGCCGTCCAATTCTGGATGCAGTTGACGTTCGTCGGCGCCAGCGTCGTCAGGTTCGAGTACGAGTACGTGATCGGGGTGCCGGGCGTCGCAACGGCCGGATCGGTCCACACGTCGGTGTAGAGAACGTCGACGCTCGGCTTGAGCGCCGCGCAATCGGTCTGGCAGCTCACGCGGGTGCGCGTCTCCGCCATCGTCTCGCCGGCATCGGGCGAGAACGTGCTCACCGACCCGGGGAACGCGATGCCGGTGCTCGGCGCGCCGGCGTAAGCGGAGTTGAAGGCCGTGCTGCGGCCGTGTGAGAGATCGCTCGTCGGCACGTGGCAGCCGTTGCAGGTCAGCTCTTGGCCCGGCACGACCTGAATCCAATTCTGGTGCCGCGCGGTGATGCGCCGCGCGTTGCCGTCGAGGACGCTCAGAGCGAGCGCCACGTTCGCCGGCACCTTCACGCGCACGGAGCCGTCGGGCTCGATCGGCGCATAGCCGATGACCTCGCGCATGCCTTGGCCGATGTTCGGGCCGAACGCCGTGTCGTCGAGATCGAGCGTGTCCTCGTCGGGAATCGCCACGGCCTTCTCAATGCGCAGAAAGCGCGCGGGCCGGTTTCCCGGCGCCGTGATCGCGGGATTCGCGACGCCCGCGATGTTGACGCTCGCCACGCCGTCGAGATCGTAGACGCTGCGAACGTTGATGATCCCCGCCTCTTCCGCGACGAGATCGGCGTCGAAGTCGATGCCCGGCAGCTTGTCGGGAATCGACATCTGCGCACGGCGCGGTTGCGCGGCCACGATGTCGGAGATGATGACGCCTTCCTCGCCGATGACGATCGGCTGCTGCGTCTGCGTCACCGGGTCGTACATCCAGACGCCATAGAGCGGCGGCGCCACGACGGGCGGCGGATTCGTCGCCGCGAGGCGCTCCGGCGTGCACGGCCGGTAGAGCACTGCGGTGGGGTCCGTCGGATTGGCGGGGTCGGGCTCCTCGAGACGGCAGATCGACCACGTCGTCAGCACTCGACTCGTTCCGTCCCAAAGGGGAAACGCCGAGCTGAATCGGCCGCCCGGCGACGGCGCGAGATCGGTGCGGACTTGATTCGGCGTCGCGGGCGTCTGCGCCGGACCCGTCATCCCTACGCTGGCCGCGACGGGCTGCGTATTCTCGACATATGTTTTGGTGTCGATGATCGTGATCGCGCCGCCGAGCTCGGGATGATCGAACGGACGCACGATGGCCATGACGCGGCCGTCGAGCATCTCGCGCGCGCTGACGAACTGCACCGAGCCCAAGTTCGTCCCGGTCAAGTGGCTCTCGGCGCCGTAGAGGAGCTCGAGCTCGGTGCCGTCGGGGTTCATCTGATAGAGATGAATGCCGTTGACGTTGCCGGCGTGATCCCAGCGACTGAAAAGCACCTTGCCGTTGTCGAGCACGGTCGGCTCGTAGTCGCTGCTCTGATTGAACGATACCTGCTTGAACTCGTCGCGGCCGTCGTCGCGCATGACGTGCAGCACGAAGGCCGGATTATCGCGATCCTCGTCACGAGCGTCGTATTGCGGCTTGCCGTCGTTGATCAAGATGGCTTTCGCGGTCTGCTGCCGCGTCGAGACGAAAATGATGCGGCCATCAGGGAGATAGTGCGGCGAGAGGTCGTGGCCCTGCTGAGCGGTGAGATCGGAGACGATGAGCCGCCGCAGCGTGTCCGTTGCGATCACGTACTCCCAAACGTTCCACTTGGGCTGATCCGGATCGTCGAGCGCGAGGCCCTCGTCGACGGGACCGCGCATCGAGAACAACACCTTCTTGCCGTCGCTCGAGATCTCGACCCCCGAGACGTCGCCTGTGCCCTTCGTGAAGCGCAACGTGACGTTGCGCTCCGCGGCGGTCGGCGAGGCGCGATCGCGCATATAGAGATCGGTTCCGACTGCAAAGCGCAGGATGTCGCGCAAGTCCGTGTTGACCTGCAGGTCCTCGTCTTCGTTGTTGAGCGGCCCCTTTGTGTAGGCGATCGGAAAATCCGGCGCCACGGGATCGGGATCTTGGCCGCTGCCGACGCCCACGCTGCCGTCGCCTTCGCCGCTGCACGCGGCAACGACGGTCACCACCAACGCGAGCGCGAGCACGCGGCCATGGCGCAACCAAGCTTGTACGACGTTACGTGTTTCGTAGCTCATGGAAGGTCCCTCTCCATTAACTGGCGCTAGCGAGGGGCGCTCCAGGCTTCAGTCGATGCGTCAACGGCAAACTCCGAATGCACCGGCCACGAGCAATCCTTTCGCTCGTGGATGGCTTGCATAATCTCGCGACCGCTTGCGTCGCGATGCGACGTAATGTCGGCGCCCGACCATGATGGGCATCGACATACTCGCCTTCCGTTAACGTGATCACAGAACTCGCCCGGATCACCCCGCGACAATAAGTGTGACCAACGTCTCCCTGTCGTCACACTTCGCTCGCGCGTCGTTGCACGAGACTTCACGTAATCGCACCGTTTCACAGTTCAGGGAATGCGAAGGGTGCTTCCAATCACCGCGGCGAGCTTACACGTCCACTACGCTCCTTCCGAAACCGTCGCTAACTAGAGACGTCTGTGATTTCCCACATTACGCAGCAATTTTTTTTGTGTTTTTATGCGCCCCGAATTCGCACCTTGGGCTCACCTGACGGGACGACTGCGATGATCAATCGGATGCACTTTGCGCCCTTCGCGAACCTCGCCAGCCACGCCATGTTATGGCGCATCTTCGTGGCGCTCGCGCTGATCTTGTGCGGCGTCTCGATCGCGCTGGCCGGGCCGCGTGAACAGGCCGCGCGAATTCACGATCGGCTCGCCGGCGTGCCGGCGGACGAAACGACATTGAACGCGATGGCGGCGACGCTGCCGGGCAACCCGGCGGCCGCGGCGAACATCGCGATGAACAATCCGAACTTCTATGCGGTAACGCTGAAGAACTTCGCGGCGCCCTGGACGAACCGCGATCAGAACGCATTCGTGCCGCTCAACGACTACATGACGCTCGTCATGGGTATGGTGCGGGACAACGTGCCGTTCAATCAGATCCTGACGGCGAACATGCTCTACACGGGGCCGGGCAGCGTGTCGCCGGCGCCCTCGCCGACGAGCAACGCGCATTTCGAGGCGCTCGAGTCGCACATGCGCGACCCCTCGTTCAATCAGAGCCAGCTCGTCCAGACGACGCAGACCGCCATCTACGGAACACCCAGCGAAGCCACCGCCGGCGCGATGACGACGCGCGCCGCGGCGGAGGCCTTCTTCATCGCCGGCACGAACCGCGCGATGTTCCGCTTCACGCTGATGAATCACCTCTGCATGGACATGGAGCAGGTGAACGACACGTCGATTGCGCCGGATCGGATTCGGCAAGACGTGTCGCGCAGCCCGGGCGGTGACAGCCGCGTGTTCATGAACAGCTGCATCGGCTGCCACGCCGGCATGGATCCGATGGCGCAGGCGTTCGCGTACTACGACTTCGACGAGACGTCGAACCGGCTGGTCTACGACTCGAGCGCCGTGCAGCCGAAGTACTTCAACAACGACGCAACGTTCGCCGACGGCTTCGTGACGCCGGACAACTCATGGCACAACCACTGGCGCCAGGGTCAGAACGCGCTGCTCGGCTGGAACCCGGCTCTTCCCGGTCAAGGCACGGGCGCCAAGTCGCTCGGCGAGGAGCTCGCCGGCACACAAGCGTTCGCTCAGTGCCAAGTCAAGAAAGTCTTCAAAGCCGTCTGCCTGCGCGACCCCGTCGACGCGAGCGACCGCAATCAGGTCGACTCGATGACCAACACGTTTCGCGGCGCCTACAACCTGAAGCAGGTGTTCGCCGAGAGCGCAGGGTATTGCATGGGCCAGTAGGCCCAGGCGCCAGGAGTGACGACGATGCAGTACACAAGCTTGATGTCAGTCGAGTCGCCGGGTGCCACGCAGCGCGGCGGCTTGCTCCGCAAGCGGCTCGGCGGCGCCGGCGTCGTGCTCGCCGCGGCCCTGCTCTCCGCGTGCAGCGGCGGCAGCGGCGCTGACGTCGAACAAAATCCGACGCAGCCAATCAACGTCACGACATCGAACTACACCGGTCCCCCGCCTTCGACGGAGGACGTGCAGAGCTTCAAGATCAATCTCTGGGACAACGTCCAGGCGAACAATCGCTGCGGCACCTGCCACAGCGACACGGGCGGTCAAACGCCAATGTTCGCGCGCCGCGACGATATCAACCTCGCGTATGGGGCCGCCAACAGCGTCGTAACGCTGACGTCGCCGCAAGACTCGAAGATGGTCGGAAAAGTCGGCGGCGGCCACAACTGCTGGCTCGCGAGCAACGCCGCCTGCGCCGACATTTTGACGACGTGGATCACGAACTGGGCCGGCGCCACGGCTTCGACGGCTGCGCGCAAGATCGAGCTCGAGCCGCCGGTGCTGCGCGCCCCCGGCCAGAGCAAGAACTTCCCGGCCGATCAGGGCGTGCTGTTCTCGCAGACGGTGTATCCGGTTCTCGAGCAGTATTGCTCCGACTGCCACGCGTCCTCGACGGCGCTCAAGCAGCAGCCGTTCTTCGCGGAAGGCCCCCCGAACGACTCTGACGCGGTCGAGGTCGCGTACGAAGCCGCGAAGTCGAAGATGAATCTCGACGATCCGTCGATCTCGCGCTTCGTCCTGCGCTTGCGCAACGAATCGCACAACTGCTGGACGACGAGCTGCAACAACGACGCGAACGTCATGCAGGCCGCGATCCAGGCCTTCAGCAACAACGTCGTGCCGACTTCGGTGAATCCTGCTCTTATCACCAGCAAGGCGACGACGCTGTACGAGGGCACGATCGCGTCCGGCGGCAACCGCTACGAAGCGAACGTCATCGCGCTGTACGAGTTCAAGACGGGGCAAGACTGCGGCGTCTCGATCACGGGCGCGTGCTCCGTCGCCTACGACACGAGCGGCGTCAATCCGGCCATGGACCTCACGCTGTCCGGCAACGTGCAGTGGTTCGGCGGCTGGGGCTTGAACTTCGCCGGCGGCAAAGCGCAGGCCTCCACGAGCTCGAGCGCGAAGCTGAAGAACCTCGTTCTGTCGACGGGCGAATACTCGATCGAAGCGTGGGTCACGCCCGGCAACGTCGTGCAGGAGGACATGCGCATCGTCAGCTACTCGGCGAGCTTGACGAACCGCAACTTCAACCTCGGCCAGACGATGTACGACTACGACTTCTTCACGCGCAGCAGCGTGAGCAACGCGAACGGCGACCCGGCTCTGTCGACGCCGTCCGACGACGAGGTTCTGCAAGCGACCTTGCAGCACGTCGTCGCGACGTTCAATCCGGCCACGGGCCGCCGGATCTACGTCAACGGCGTGCTGGTCGCCACCGACCCGTCGGCCGGCGGCACGATCACGAACTGGGACACGTCGTACGCGTTCGTGCTCGGCAACGAGGTGTCGGGGAACCGCATGTGGAACGGCGTCATCCGTCTCGTCGCGATTCACAATCGCGCGCTGACGCAGGCGCAGATCCAGCAGAACTTCGAAGCCGGAGTCGGTGAGAAGTTCTTCCTGATGTTCGGCATCGAGCATCTCACGAACATCAACGACAGCTTCATCGTGTTCGAGGCCGCGCAGTTCGATAGCTACGGCTATCTGTTCCGCAAACCGTTCTTCATCAGCTTGGACGGTACGGCGCAACCCGCGGGGCTCAACATCCGCGGCATGCGCGTCGGCTTGAACGGCGCCGAAGCGCGAGTCGGTCAGGCGTTCTCGAATCTCAACACGCAGATCACGAGCACTGCCTACACGACCGATGCGGGCCAGACGTTAATGAATCTCGGCACCGTCTTGCCGCTCGAGAAGGGCCCCGACGAGGACGAGTTCTTCCTGACGTTCGATACGCTCGGCACGAATAGCTACAACCGGCCGCCGCCGGCCGTCCCATCGGCGCCGACGCCGGAGGATCTGCCTCCTGCGTCCGTGATCGGCGTGCGAACGTTCGACGAGATCAGCGCATCGATCGCGACTCTGACGGGCGTCAGCCAAAACGATCCGGGCGTGCGTGCCGCGGTCGACGAGGTCCGCCAATCGCTGCCGGCCGTGCCGTCGGTCGAGGCGTACGTGTCGTCGCATCAAGCCGCCATCGGGCAGCTCGCGGTCGAATACTGCCATGCGCTGATCGAAAACCCGACACTGCGCGCGGCGACGTTCCCGGGCTTCAACTTCACGACGACGCCGGCGGCTGCGTTCGCGAACGAGAACGCGCTGTTCGATCCGTTGCTGAATCGCACGCTCGGCTTGGTGCAGCTCGGTCATCAGCCGGACAAGAACGCGGCTCGCACGGAGCTCCACAACATCGTCAACGGCTACCCCGACGACCCGGCGCTCTCCGGAGTCGTGCGCGCCGGCCTGCTGAACACGTTGCCGCCGGGGCAGACGAACGACGAACAGCGAACGCGCGCGATTGCGAAAGCGGTGTGCGCGTCGGTGGTCGGCAGCGCCGCGATGTTGATCCAGTGATCGGCCCGCGCAAGCGCGCCCTTCGAATCTGAGGTAACGATCATGATCATCAGAATCAAACGCAAGCTCCGCAATCCCGACGCGCCGCAGCGGCATGAGAACCATCGCCGTCCGATGACGCGGCGCGAGCTGATCGCGCAGGGCTTCATGACGGGCGGCGCAACGGTGCTCTCGACTGGACTGTTCAGCCTATTCGCGAATCCGCGCACGGCGTTGGCGCAGCTCGCGGAGGACCTGGCGGCGGACGCGAACGTGCTCGGCTGCGGTGTCGATCGGACCGGCACGAAGATTCCGTTCATCTGCTTCGACCTCGCGGGCGGCGCGAACCTCGCGGGCTCGAACGTGCTCGTCGGCAAGCAGGGCGGCCAGATGGACTTCATCTCGACCGCGGGCTACAGCAAGCTCGGCTTGCCGGGCGACCAGGTGCCCGGCGTCGCCGAAACGGTCGCGAGCGCGACCGGCACGAGCAACGGCAACCATACCGACACGAGCCTCGGGCTCGGGTTCCACAGCGACAGCGCATTCCTGCGCGGCATGTACCAGAGCTTCAAGACGGCCGGTATCGGCGCGAGCATCAACGGCGCCGTGATCCCGGCGCGCTCCGAGAACGACACGGGCAACAATCCGCACAACCCGCTCTACGGCATTCAGCGCGCAGGCGCGGAAGGCTCGATCCTCACGCTGATCGGCTCGCAGAACACGGACTCGGGCGGTAACTCGATGGCACCGGCCATGATGATCAATGCCGAGTTCCGGCCGACGAAGGTCGACCGGCCGAGCGACGTGACCGGTCTCGTCGGCACGAGCAACAGGCCGAAGCGATTGAGCCACCAGGACGAGGTCGCCGTCAGCGAGGCGATCTATCGGCTCAGCAAGCGGCGGATGGATAGCAACGTGTCGACGGGATTGAACTTCCCCGACCCAGCCCGGGCGCCGATCACGCGCGATCAGGTCGTCGAAGAGCTCGTGAAGTGCGGCTACCTCGACGCCGCCTACACGAAGGAAAAGTTCGGCAACGTCGTGCTGAACCCGGCCACGGACCCGAACATCGTCGGCGCGAGCGGCATCTTCACGGACGCCGAGTTCAACGGCAGCAACACCGATGGCAACGAGTTCCGCAAGACGGCCTCGGTGATGAAGATGGTGATCGACGGCTACGCCGGCGCCGGCTGCATCACGATGGGCGGTTACGACTACCACGGCGGCATGCGCCAGGAAGGCGAGACGAAAGACTTCCGCGCGGGACGCTGCATGGGTGCGGTGCTCGAGTACGCGGCGCGCATGGACAAGCCCGTGATGCTCTACGTGTTCAGCGACGGCTCGCTCTCGAGCAACGGCGTCATCGACAACACGGTCGCCGGCCGCGGCAAGGGCGAGTGGACGAGCGACAACCAGGACACGGCGGCGCCGTTCTTCCTCGTCTACAACCCGCCCGCGCGAGGCGGTCGCCCGCAGCTACTCACGAGCCAGGGCTTGACCGCCGCGCAGCATCAGCAGCTCGGCTCGTTCTCGGCGGACGGCAACGTCATGCGCTCGGGCACGCCCGGCGCGAACAACGTCAACCTGCTCGTCTACATGATGCTGTTGAATTACATGGCGCTGCACGGTGAGCAAGGCCAGTTCACCACCAAGTTTCCGAACCACGGCCTCGGCGACCCGGCGCTTCTCGATCGGTTCATCGCGTTCGCTCCCATCGTCTAGCGGTTCTCGATACGACGGTTACCCGGCCACGGATGGCTGGGTAACCGTTGTTCTTTTTTCTCGCGCCGCTTTCACTTAACGTGAGCCGTGCAAGGGCTCGATACGCGAGTCCCGGCCACGATTTGCAACCTTGAGCAACGAACCGACCGCAACTGCCGCGACGACGACCATGGGCAACGCGCTGCGCGAGCTTCTCGCCTGCCCGCGCTGCGACGCGCCGCTTACCGAAGCCGGTGAAGCGTGGCGCTGCGGCGGGTGCGACGTCGAGTTTCCGCGCCTCGCGGGCATTCCCTGGTTGTTCGCTGAGCCGAACGCGGCGCTCGCCGAATGGCGCGTCCGCCTGCATTTCGCTCTGCAGAAGCTCGAGCGCGATCGGCAGAATGTCGCGGCCTCGCTCGCGGGCGCGCCGCTGCGGACGGCGACACGCGCGCGTCTCGAGAGCCTCGAGCGCGCGACGCGCGAGCACGGCGAGCGCCTGCGCGCGCTGCTCGCGCCTCTCCAGCTCGATCGGCACTCCGCGAGCTACGAGGTCCATCTCGCGCTGCGCACGCGGTTACCGTCGCATCAAGGCCTGACGACCTACTACGCGAACATCCATCGCGACTGGTGCTGGGGCGAAGAGGAGAACGCGGCCTCGTACGAGCCGCTGGCCGCGTGGCTACGGGACGCGCCGCCGAGCCGCGCCCTCGTGCTCGGCGCGGGCGCCGGCCGCCTCGCCTACGACTTGC
>Ga0111539_10008592_pt1 | contig 12967 bp, 12 predicted proteins | sample RhiMethybrSRZTD1_FD_79667 | JGI IMG/M metagenome (GOLD analysis project Ga0111539, IMG submission 79667) | Populus rhizosphere microbial communities from Tennessee, USA - Rhizosphere MetaG P. TD hybrid SRZTD1 (version 2) (version 2) | ecosystem: Host-associated > Plants > Roots > Rhizosphere >...
GCGGTGCCGTTGGCCGTGTAGTGCACCTGCAGATGAAGCAGACCGCCCGGAGCGAGCCGAAGCGCCGTGCCAGCGGGGAAGACCTGCGCGTCTGTGCCAGGTGCGTAGGTGGCCAGCAGGCGAGTGGGATAGCCAGTGTTCCGCGGCGGCCGGTTGCCTTGCGGGTTCCGCTCTGAGATCCGGCTGTCGTCCCGGTTCGGTTGGATCGCCGGTGTCACGCGCGGACCATCAGGCGGCGCTTCGTAATACACGAGGATGTGATGCACGAGCGAGCGATTGCCCGGGCGCGCCTCGATCGCCTTGAGCCACTTCTCTTCTGTGAAGTTGGTCGGGATGTAGAAATGCTCGTACTGAACCGTACCGCGCGCGGGAACGGGGTAGTCCTCGTCCATCTGGAAGACGACGTCCGGCGTGCCGATGCGCCAGCCCTCGGCGAAGGTCGGCGGCGGTTTCAAATCACTGGGACTGCCTTCAGGCGCCCCGGCGGCTGCCCAGCGTTCGAGCGTGGCTTTCTCTGCGGCCGAGAGTTTTCGCTCGTTGGAGAATGTGCCGGTCGGCGCGTCGGCGTGCCACGGCGGCATCGCGCCGTCGGTGATCTGCTTCGTGATTCCGCGCGCCCATGGCCGCACGTCCTGATAGGTGATGAGCGACATCGGGGCGATCTCGCCAGGCCGATGACACGTCACGCAGTTCGCATAGAGGATCGGCGCGACATCCCGCGTGAAGGTCGGCACACTGTCAGTGGATTGCGGTGCGGCCTGCATCCCGCGGCTCGCGCCGGCGAGGGCGACGAGAACAACAAGCATGCACCAGGCGAACGTTGCAGTCTTGGTCATGGCTGCCTCAGATTGGGATACCCCGAGTGTACGCGAACATAATGCCGGGAAGCGATGACCCGTAGGACGCCGCCGCCCGCCGACCCGTTCGCGCTGGTCAGATCCGTGGGGTTGACCCTGCCAGACGTCGAAGCCACGACGCGGTATGACGGCTCGCCGGTGCTCAAGGCACGTGGCTGTTTCATGGCTGGTCTCGCGTCCCACGCATCGGTTGAGCCGGGGACACTCGTCGTTCGAATGGGCGTTGAAGAGCGCGCCTATCTGCTCGAGGATGCGCCCGACACCTATTACTTGACCGACTACTACCGCAGCTATCCGCTCATCCTCGTGCGTCTGGCACGTGTGAACCGTGATGCGCTGCGCGATTTGCTGTCGGTGTCCTGGCGTCTGACCATCGCCAAAGCGAGAAAAACGCGCCGGAAAGCCGGGTTCGAACGCCGGGTCTAAAGACCCGGCGCTACGACGTGCAAGGTTTTCGAGGTCCTCCGTTCAAAGCCCAGGAGGATCTATGAACCACCGTTTCGCCTGTCTCGTGGTTGCTGGTCTGGCGTGCGCCGCCGATCCCCATGGCATCGTCTCGGCATATGAGCCGGCGCCGGCGCCCAACGTGGAAATTCTCGTGGGCGGCATGCAGCAGCGCCGATACGCACATGACGGCCGCTGGTACGTCGAAGCGGTCAAAGGGCGCGAGTACGCCATTCAGTTGCACAATCCCTACGGCGTCCGCGTGGCTGTCGCCTTGTCAGTCGATGGCCTGAACACGATCGACGCGCGTCAGACGTCGGCCCGCGACGCACGCAAGTGGGTGCTCGATCCCTATCAGACCGTCACCATCAGCGGCTGGCAGACGAGCCGGACCGAGGCGCGGCGCTTCGAGTTCACCACTGAGGAGCGCTCCTATGGTCAGGCGCTCGGGAAGACCGCCAACTTCGGCGTCATTTCTGCCGTGTTCTTCAGGGAGCGCGTGCCGCAGATCAGGACCTTGGACGAATCGTCGCGACTGCAGTCGCCCGCGGCTCCGCCGCCGGCCTCAGCGCGAGCGCGAAGCGACGCCGACGCCAAACGCGCCGAGAACGAGTACGCCGCGACTGGCATGGGCCGAAGAACCGATCACGCCGTCGTCGATGTGTGGCTGAATCTCGAGGACGCGCCGTCGCACACCGTGAACATTCGGTATGAGTTCCGTCCGCAGCTGGTCAGGCTCGGCATCCTGCCGGAGACGCCGGTTCAGGATCCGCTGCAGCGTCGTGAACGCGCGCGCGGCTTCGAGCCTGGATTCGCGCCCGTGCCGCCGTCGCTCCGATGAGCGCCTTCGGCTGGCTAACGCTTCACCGGCTTTCCGTACACCTCGATCCGGGCGACGTTGACATAGCCGCCCGGGCCGTGTCCGCTGCCAGGCATGAGATCGGCGAAGCCGACTTCGTCAACCTTGCTGAGATCCGGATGTTCCACCCAGTTGCCGACAGCGACCACTCGCGCGATGTCGAGCTTCATCCATCGCACATCCGCAATCGTCACGTCGTCCTGATTGAAGTCGGCGCACGGGCCTGTGGTGTGGTCACCGACAAGCCAGGTGCCGTCGGCGAGTTTGACGACCGGCCTGACCTGGTGAAAGCCTGAGGTCCTGACCGTCCAGCGAATCTTCGCGAACGGCGACGTCAGATCAACGAAGCTGCTGCGATCGCGAAGCGTCGCCGCACTTGGCGATGTCGTGGTGCCGGTCCACAGATTCAGAGGATACAAATCTGCCGACCCGCGAACGTTGACCAGTTGGATCTCCTTACCCGATGTGCCGTGGAGCGTGAGCTGGAGATTGGGGCTTGCGACACCCTGTTGCGAGGCGGGCCAGGCGCCGTGGTCATCAGGAGCGGTCGCCAGTGACCTCCAGGGTTCGCTGAGGAAGAGTGGCGGGCGCGTCTGTGCGGCACCCTGCGCAAGGAGGCCGGAGGCGAGCCCCGTCACCATCAGCACAGCGGCGCACGTCACTCGTCGTGTCATTCGATCCTCCGTGGCTATCCTACTGCGCCGGCACGCCAAATGACGACGAGGTCTCAACGGTGAATTTGCGGTAGTTGGAGAACTCCAGCGTGGCGTCGCGGCGCAGCATCTTCAGGAGCGCCACGCGAGCGCTGAAGCTGTAGCTCGCGGTGGCCGGCAGCCACACTTCACCATTGATCTTCTTGCGCTCGAAGGCGATGCGCGCGCCCTTGTGGACGCGGGCCAGCAGACCAAGCCCGATGCCGACGGTGTCCACGGCTTCGACCGTGAGTCGCACCAGCTCGTAATCAGATTCGCTGACCCACGCGGTGCCCATGAAGTGGCGCATGATGTCGCCGTCGCGGGTCTGGGGCTTGGCGTCCGCTCGGGGAGTCAACGAAAAGCGGATGGTGCTGTGTCCGTCGATGGCCTCGCGACCGGTCATGCGCACGTCGTAGACGCGGAAGATGTCTTCGACGTTTTTCGCGGTCTCGCGTCGCTCCTTGTCCCACTCCCGTTCTTGACGCGCACGTTCCTTCTCGGGTTGTTCCGACAGGCGGCGCGCGTAGTCTTCGGCCTTGCGTTGCCGCTCGCGATCCTTCTTCGCCAGTTCCTCTGCAGGCACCGGGCGCCCGTTCTCGGAAATCAATCGTTCCCAGCGCGGCTCGCCCGGCAGACCGGGATAGTTCTCGAGCACCTTGACCGACTGGCTGGTCGCGCGGCCCTGGCCGTCGAGCTTTCGCTCGCGAATCGTCTCGACGAAGCTGTAGCTGCTTTGGAGTGATTGATCGGTCTGCAGACGTTTCTTGACCTCGGGAAGAAACGTCGCCGGGTCCGGCAACGGCCGGTCCTGGGCGTCAGCGCGGGCGACGAGGAAAACGAGGACGACAACGGCCAGGTTACGGAACCGTATACTCTGACAATCGATGGAGGCCGACCTTCGCCGCAGCATGTTTCGATATTACGACGAGCGCGCGTCAGAGTACGAGGACGCCTACATCAAGGGCACCGGAACGGCGTCGATTCCCGATCCGGATCTCTTCCGTCGCGAAGCGGTTCTCCTGACCGGCATCGTCGAACGCTTCGGGCACGGACGGTTCGTCGATCTCGCCTGTGGGACGGGACACTGGCTGCCGCATTACGTCGCGCGCTGCTCGAGCATCACGGTCGTCGATCAGTCGCCGCGAATGCTCGCCAGGTGCCGGACGAGGATCGGCGAGCTCGATGCCACTGACCGGGCGACGATCGTTCAGGGCGACGTGTTCGAGCACACCTTTGGTCAACACGCGTTCGACTCGGCGCTCATCGGGTTCCTGATCAGCCATCTCACCGAGGAGCACGAGCACGTGCTGTTCGAGCGGCTGCACGCGATGCTCGATGCCGGAGGCCGATTTCTGATTCTCGACTCCGCGTACAGCGTCGAGCGCGCGCGTTTCAACGCGAAGATCGAGCGGCAGGAGCGACGTCTGAACGACGGGTCTCGCTTCGAGATCTACAAGCGCTACATCGATCGGGAGGATGTCGCACGCTGGACGGAGTCGTACGGTCTCGAGCTGTCGGTTGAACATTTCGGATCGGCGTTCATCGCCGTGACCGGCCGATTCGGCTAACCCGATCTGTTCGAAAACAAGCTCTTCCGCGTTGACTCGTGTGGAGGGGCGCATGCGACATCTTCGTCCACTGGTACTGCTGGCGACCGTGGTTGGATGCGGCGGTGACGAGGGGTCCTCAGGGCCCAACACGTCGCCGTCGGGGACGACAACGACCGTTGCCGTCACCGTCCCAGCGCCGGTTCGTATGGGACAAACGGCACAGGCTTCGGGAAACGAAACACTGTCTGGCGGACAGACTCGATCCATCACATCCGGCTGGCTGTCGGACGCGCCGGGCGTGGCGACGGTGACGACCGCAGGCCTCGTGACTGGCGTCGCGAACGGCCGGGCCACGATCTACGTGGTGGCCGGCGGGCGGCAAGGGCAACAGGTCGTGCGCGTCGTGCCCGACTATCAGGGAACGTGGAGCGGTGGTCTGCGCGTGACCTCGTGCACGGGGACCGGGATCTTTGAACGTCAGCGGGGAAGGTCGTCTGGTGCAGGACATCATTGTCACGACGAGGACGAGTGCGACCGCGCTGCGAGCCGGTGGCGATGCGCTGTCGAGTAAGTTGCGGGTTCTCCGAAGATTCGCGCGCTGAGGCGGGGAAGCCCTACGGCTGTGCAATCGCGTAGAGATATTTGTAGCCGCGCAGGAAGATCTCATTGTCAACGAGCGCCGGCGACGCGTCGAACCCATCGTCGAGGGTGTTCTTCGCCAGCACCTCGTATGTCGGCCCAGATTTGATGACGATCGTGGTGCCTTCGCGTCCGGGGAAGTACACGCGGCCGCGCGCCGCGACCGGGGAGGCAAAGACGTTCGGCACGCTGTCGAGACGCTGATTCTGGTAGTGCGGTTTGCCGGTCTTGGCGTCGAGCGCTGACACGATGCCGTTGTTGGACTTGAGGAAATAGAGCACGCCGTCAGTCAGTACCGGTGACGGGACGTACGGCGTGTCGCGATCGAGCGTCCACACGATGGCTCCGGTGCCGTCGATGTTGCCTTTTGCGTCCGCGACGCGGATCGCTTTCAGATCGTTGCCGCGGAACCCGCTCATCAGGAACACGAGTCCGTCGCTATGGACTGGCGACGGTATCGCGTTCATCGTCAGGCCGTCGCTCTCCCACACGACGTTGCCCGTTTCGAGGTCGTAGCTCCGCACGCGCTCCATCGCTGGCACGATCGCCTGGGCGCGGCCGTTCACCTCCAGGACGAGCGGGGTCGCCCAGGTGTCGATCTCCTTGCGCGCCGTGCGCCACAGCTCCTTGCCATCGCGCTTGTCGAGCGCGACGACGAACGACTCGCCACCGAGGTGATCCCAGACGACCACGAGCGTGTTCCCGTGCAGCGCCGGCGTCGAGCCTTCGCCGAAGGCGTTGCGCATCTTCTTGTCGCCGAGATCCTTCTCCCAGAGCAGCGTGCCGTTCATGTCGAACGCGTAGAGGCCGAACGACTCGAAGTAGGCGTAGACGCGCTCGCCGTCGGTGATCGGCGAGCCCGACGCCCACGTGCCGTTGTCGGTGTGCGACGCTTCGTGCGGCTCCTGCTCACGCGCGACCCGCTCCCAGAGCGTCTTGCCGGTCTTGCGATCGATCGCCATCACCATGAAGCGGTGCATGCCGCGAGGCGTCAGGCCTCCGCGCGGGGTGTGCTGTGCGTCGCCCTGGATGCCGACCGGAACGGCGGTCAGCACAAACAGGCGATCACCCCAGACCACCGGTGACGAGGAGCCGCGGCCGGGAATCTCGACCTTCCAGCGGACGTTCTTCGTCTCGCTCCACTCGAGCGGCGGATTGGCCGTGGGTGACACGCCAGTGGCATGCGGCCCGCGCCATTGATGCCAGTTCCTGGCCGCCGTGGCTGAGTCCTGCGCGTCGATCAGCGTGCTCAACGCGAGCACAATCAGCGAGCCGACGAGGAGGCGAGTACGTACGCGACGCATCGCCGGCAGTATATTCGGTGACGCGGAGGCACACGGCATGTCACGTCGTATACGACTCGCATTCATCCTGGTTTACCTCGCCGGTGGTTCGCTGGCCGCGGCCGATTGGCCGCAGTGGCGCGGGCCGAGCGGCACCGGCACGACCGCGGAGACCGGTCTGCCCGTGCGGTGGAGCGCCACGGACAACGTGGCGTGGAAGGCGCCGATTGGAGGACTCGGCGTCTCGACGCCGATCGTCGTGGGCGATCGCGTGTTCGTGACGTCGCAGCTCGGCGCTGGTCTTCGACAGCCTGGGAATCATCCACGGCTGGTGCAGGGCGGGAACGCCGCTGAAGCGGGTGAGCGCGCGCTCGGCGGAACGCGCGCGACGGCGCTCGCGCAGGCACGGACGGAGTTTCTGGTCGAGGCCTTTCACCGCGCCGACGGGCGCCGGCTGTGGCAGTACCGCGTCGAGGCGCAGGGTCAGATGCCAGGCGTCCACGACAAGCACAACCTTGCCTCGCCGAGTCCGGTCAGCGACGGACAGATGGTCTACGCGTGGTTCGGCACGGGCCAGCTCGTCGCGCTCGACATGGGCGGCAAGGTCGTGTGGCAGCGCCATCTCGGGACCGAGATCTCGCCGTTCAACGTCAACTGGGGACACAGCAGCTCGCCGACGCTGTTTGGCGACACGCTGATCCTGTTGTGCGATCACGAGCCGGCGGCGTATCTGCTGGCGGTCGATAAACGCACCGGCAAGCAGGTCTGGCGAGCCGATCGCGGCAAGGGCCGCATGTCCTACAGCACCCCGCTCGTGGTGAACACATCGTCTGGTCCCGAGCTGATCGTGAACTCCAGCGAGCGCGTCGATGCGTACGATCCGCGCACCGGCACGTTGCTCTGGTACACCGGCGGCACGAATCGCTTTCCGATTCCGATGCCAGTCTTCCACGACGGCGTGATCTATATGAGCCGCGGCTATCGCAGCAGCCCGTACATGGCGATCCGGCCAGGTGGTCGCGGCGACATCACCAAATCGCACGTCGTGTGGGAGTCGCCGACGGGAGCGCCCTACATCTCGTCACTGGTGTTCCATGAAGGATTGATTTACATGGCGACCGACGTCGGGGCCGTGACCGTTGTGGAGGCGGAGACCGGCCAGCGTGTATCGCAGCAACGAGTCGAGGGCGTGTTTTCCGCGTCGCCGGTCGCGGCTGACGGCAAGGTCTACTTCGTCAGCGAGAACGGCGAAACGATCGTCATGCAGGCTGGCCGAACGCCGACGGTCCTCGCGCGCAATGATGTCGGCGAACGCGCCATCGCCTCGCCGGCGATCTCAAACGGTCAGATCTTCATTCGCACCGACGACCACGTTTTTGCGATTGGTCAACGTCGATAGATCTCAAATCGTAGAGCGGAGGCTTTAGCCTCCGCGGACGTCGCGTCCGCGCACGCTGAAGCGTGCGCTCTACGTCGTCTAGAGCGAACCGTGAACAATCTTGCCGTCCACGATTGTCATCAGCGACTTGATCTGTTTGATCTGAACATCCGGCACGGTGAAGTAATCGCGATCAAGAACGACGAGATCGGCGAGCTTGCCGGGCTCGAGTGAGCCGATCTTGTCCTCCATGCGCAGGAACCAGCTGTTGCCGCGGGTGAAATAGCGGAGCGCCTCCTCACGCGTCAGCAGCTGGTTGCCATTCACTGGCGCGCCGAACGAGTTGACGCCGGTCACGGCAAAGTAGATGTGCAGCCACGGATTGAGCGGCGCGATGTGGACGCCGTCGCCGTGAATGCCGGCTTGAATGCCGTTGTCCACAATCGTCCGGAACGGCGGGCCGACGATGACCTTGGGATCGGTGGACGTGACCCAGCGGAATGCCCCCATCTGTACGCCGCATCCCATCGCCTTCAGGCGATTGAGCAAGTCCGTCGTGACTTCGGGGACGTGGTGCACCATCCAGCGCAGCTTGGTGATGTCGTACTGCTTGTTGACCGCCTCGTAGGCGTCGACCACCTGCTGCAGACCGGCCAGGTTCTGCACGCTGTTCTCATTCCGCCACCCGGCTTCGGCGACCAGCCGCTGCGCCTCGCGCCACACTGCGCCGGCGCCCAACGGAGCGGCCCACTCGCCGATGGAGCCGGTCATCATCATGTCGTCGCCGAAGAACTGGAACGAATTCCTCAGGCGCTCTTTCAGCTCCGGGAGTGCCGGGTCGTTCTGGTTCTGCAGAAAATTCATCTGCAGGCGGACACTCGTCTTGCCCTCGCGGTGCAGCGCGAGCCAGCTGTCGTACATCCGGTACTGATCGAGGTTGGACAGAATCTGATTCGGATGCAGTGGTCCAGGTGTGGGGAAGAGCACTTCATCGAGGTGAGCCGTCAAGCCCACCGCCGCTGAATACGCCATCGCATCGATGGTGCTGCGCTTCTTGTCCTCGAACGTTTGCATCCGGCGCAGATGGAACAGCGCGCTGGCGGCTGGACCGCCGCCCGCGAAACCTGCCGCAGCGATGGCACCGTTGTCGGCGACTGCGACCTTCTTGATCTCGGGATGGACCGGCGCGCCCGCGTCCAGCGCATCGAAGATCTTCTTGCCCGCGCTGTTGGTCACCGCCGGACCGGTGAACCGCTCGTAGAGCAGCACCGGACGATCGGGCACGGCCTCGTCGAGTTCCTTCAACGTCGGGTGCCGATGCTCGGCCCACTGGTTCGGGTGCCAGCCGCCCATCGACGTGATCCACTGGCCTTCAGGCACGATTTTCCGCCGTGCGGCGAGTGCTTGTTGAATCTCGCGAATCGACGTCGTGTTTTCGAGAATCGTGTGATATCCAGGCCGATTGGCCAGGCTCACGATGTGCACGTGCGCCTCGATGAGCCCGGGCACCACGGTGCGACCGCGGAGATCGATGACGCGCGTGTTGGCCGTGCGTGCCGGCGCGTTGTTGCCGGCGCCGGCGATGCGGCCGTTGCGAATGGCCACTGCGCTGACCACCGAGTTCCGCGCGTCCAAGGTGTGGATGCGGCCGTTGACGAGATTCAGATCCTGCGCCGGAACGGGCGCCGCAGGCGTGGCCTGTGCCGCTTGCGCCGAGAGCAGAATCTCCGGTGCGCCGGCGGCGACGCCGAGGCCGGCGCCTGCGACAGTGCCTATGAACGCTCGCCGCGAGGATCCGTTCTCGTGCCGCGAAGTCTTCGTCGGGTTCTTGGGCATATCTGTATCAGCCGGCCTCCGGCGCGAAGTATAGTCTGTCCACCTGTCGCCCCCGCCTTCGCCCGCGGCTTCGGCGAGGCAGGCTTCCGATCAGCGAGGCTGCCGATGAACATCGTTGAGCGTGCCACGAGACTCTGCCTGTCACCAGACGCGGAATGGTCGGTCATTGCCGGTGAGCGCGCCACACTGGGCGAGTTGATCACGGGTTATGCGCTGCCGCTGGCCGCGCTCAGCGCCATTGGTTCATTGCTTGGGACGATTTTCGTCGGCCTCGGTATCGTGTTCGCGTTGCGCGTCGCGATCATGGGGCTAATCATCGCGCTCGTCGGAGTGGTCGTCCTTGCGACGATCATCGATGCGCTCGCGCCCACGTTCGGTGCGCCCAAGAACAGCGCGGGCGCCGCCAAGGTCGCGGCGTATGCGCCGACCCCAGCGTGGCTCGCGGGAATCGCGCAGATCATCCCGTACATTGGCAGCCTGATTTCGTTTATTGGCGCGTTGTACGCGTTGTATCTGCTCTATCTCGGGCTGATGCGCGTGATGAAGAGCCCCGCGGACAAGGCAGTCGGCTACACCGTCGTCGTTGTCGTGATCGCCATCGTCGTCGGCTTCCTCGCCAGCTACATCACAACGATGATAGGCCTCGGTCCGGCATGGCCGACGATGCGGATCTCGTATTAGTCCGGAAGATCGTTGGTCTGCGGCTCGGGCAGCCAGAAGCTGGCAATCAAGCCGATGACATAGGCCGCAGTGCCCACGAGCGCGCCGGCGTAGGCGAGCTTGATCGGCACCGATGCACCCGGCATCTCGCTGACCAGCGACGTCGTCGCCAGCGCGCCAAACGTGCCGATCATGCGTCCGCCGACATTCGCCGCGAAGCTCTCACCCGTGCCGCGGAGATACACGGGATAGACGCGCGGCAGATAGTTTCCCCAGAAGCTCATTTGCGACACGGTGAAGAAGCCGACGAGGAAGATCCCCCATCGAGCCCAGGTGAGGCCTTCGACCGGCGTGAGAAAGAACACCGCGGGCAACACGAAGAACCCTGGAATCTGGAAGAGCCAAATCAGCCGGCGGCGCCCGATGATGATGGCCGCGAGGAACGCGAGTGCGACGCGTCCCGCCATGCCACCGACCTCCTGGTAGGTCTGAGTGACGCTGATGGTTTGCTCCTGCGCAGTGCGAGGCAGCGCTCGGACTTCCTCCAGACCGGGGACGACGCGGGGCATCTGCTGAATGGCGCCGAAGGCTGCGCCGTAGACAGCGGCCATCATCACCGTCGTCACGATCGTGGTGCGCCGGAACCGCGGCGCGAACAGCTCGCCAAAGCTGGGACGCTTGAGTGTGCCTTCGCGCTTACGCTGCTCCCAGATCGGAGACTCGGGCAGGAACGGGCGAATGATCATCAAGGGGAGAGCCGGCGCGAGACCGGACATCAGCGTGTATCTCCAGGCTTCATGTCCGCCCAGCACTGCTGGCAGTGAGTCCGCGTTGCTGACGATCCAGTAATAGGCCCCGGCCGCCATCACGCCACCGAACGAGGCAAAGGCCTGTGTGTAGCCGATCACGCGCTCGCGCTGCGCGCTGTTGGGAAAGAGCTCGGCGAGCCATGCAACGGCGGCGACGAACTCGACGCACACGCCAACAAAGGTGCAGCAACGCCAGAAGAGCAGCCACCCGACCGACGTGGAGAAACCCGCCGCGAGCGCAGAGAAGCCGTAAAGCAGGATGCTCCAGACCAGCACGCGCCGGCGACCCAAGAGATCCGTGAGGTACCCCCCGAGCAGCCCGAAGATGCCGCCCGCGACCGCGGGCACGTACTGCATGTAGCCAACCCAGTCGTTGACCACGAGGCTGTTGGGCGCCACGCCAAGCAGCTCCGACAGCGCCGGCCTGACGATCAGCGGCAGCATCAGCAGCTCGTAGCTGTCGAAGGCGAACCCGAGGGCGGCAATCGCGCAGATCACCCACTGCAGCGGCGTGAGCCGCACGACGGTCGTGCTCGAATCGATCGACGTCATCACAGCCTCTATACGGTTGGTGACCACCAACCACTTACCACCAACCGCCAACCATTCCGTCAGACGCGCGTCCGCCACTATACTTCGAGCGTATGCAGGGAGCTCAGTCTGGTGTGGCGGCCCCAGCCGCGGCGCGCGTCCAGGAGGCGCGTGAGGCGCTCGACCGGTGGGTCCGCGAGGTGGTGGCGTGGCACTTCGATCCGGCGACAGGATGTCCGTTCTGGCTCGAGCGCGCGAAAACGCTCGGCTTCGATCCGCGCGAGCGGGTGAACACCTTTGCTGACCTGCAACTCTTCGGCGGCTTCGAAGACGAGTGGCTGCGCGGCGGCCCGGTACAGCGCTGGGTGCCGAAGGGATGCGCCGGGAAGCCCGTGTATGTCTTCGAGACCGGCGGCACGACCGGCGTTCCGAAGACGCGTATCAACTGCGAAGACTTCCTGATCGACTACGAGGTCTTCAGTGCGACCTTTCCGGACGAGCACTTCCCAAAGGGTGGCAACTGGTTGATGCTCGGTCCGTCCGGTCCGCGTCGTCTGCGCCTGGCCGTTGAGCACTTGTGCCAGCATCGCGGTGGCATCTGCTTCTGCGTCGATCTCGATCCCCGGTGGGTCATCAAGTTGATCAAGAAGGGATGGACCGACCACCTGAATGCCTACAAGGATCACGTCATCGATCAGGCGGTGACGATCCTGCACGCCGGTCACGACATCAAGTGCATGTTTACAACGCCGAAGCTTCTCGAGGCACTGGCCCTGCGGCTCGAGTCGATGGGCACGTCGATCGGAAAGATCGGGATCAAGGGCATCTTTTCCGGCGGCACCGAGTTCACGCCGCAGTGGAACCGTTTCGCCCACGAAGAACTGCTCGACGGCGCCTACATGACGCCGACCTATGGCAACACACTGATGGGGCTTGCCCCGAGCGCGCCCTCCGGTCTGCACAACAACTACAAGATCAGCTACCACGCGCCCCAGCCGCGCGCGGTGGTCGAGGTTGTGGACTTCGACGATCAGAACAAGCTGGTCGAATACGGTCAGACCGGGCGAGTGAAGCTGACGACGCTCACCAAGGAATTCTTCATGCCGGGCTTCCTCGAACGCGACGAGGGTGAAAGGGAACCGCCGGACGGGAAGTATCCATGGGATGGAGTCAGCGGGGTCAGGCCGTACCGAGGCTTTGCCTCAACGACCACCGTTGGCGTCTACTGATTACACGACCATGTTGCATTTGCCAGTTGTCCGGTGGGGTGAGGCGTACGACAGCATGGAAGTGGACGAAGTCGTCCATTGCTCGACCGGCGAGCCGATCGCGCGGGTGAGCCGGGCTAACGGCGGGCTGATTCAGCGCGATGCGCGCAAGGCGCAGCGCGCCCGCGACGTCCTTCGCGAGATCCCGATTGACGAAC
>Ga0111539_10008593_pt1 | contig 12967 bp, 12 predicted proteins | sample RhiMethybrSRZTD1_FD_79667 | JGI IMG/M metagenome (GOLD analysis project Ga0111539, IMG submission 79667) | Populus rhizosphere microbial communities from Tennessee, USA - Rhizosphere MetaG P. TD hybrid SRZTD1 (version 2) (version 2) | ecosystem: Host-associated > Plants > Roots > Rhizosphere >...
GCAGAGCGCGACGCCAAGCCAGCGGTGGAGGAAGACGAGGGCGCGCTTGATCACGAGGGCGGGGATCTTACATTAACGCTCGCTTTGCTCGCGAGGTGCCCTCGCTTTGCTCGGGAGGTGCGGGCCCTCGCTCGGGAGGTGCGGGCCCGCGCTGCGCGCGGGAGGTGCAGGCGCTCGGCCTTCGGCCTCGCGAGGTGCAGGCACGCGCTCCGCGCGTGAAGTGCAGGCCCTCGCTTTGCTCGGGAGGTGCGGGCCCTCGCTTTGCTCGGGAGGTGCGGGCCCTCGCTTCGCTCGGGAGGTGCGGGCCCTCGCTTCGCCCGGGAGGTGCGGGCCCGCGCTGCGCGCGGGAGGTGCCAGTATCCGCACCACGCGCGACCTAAAGGGAGCGACCCGCACCTCGCGACCGAAGGGAGCGCCTGCACTTCGCGACCGAAGGGAGCGCCCGCACCTCACACGGCGAAGCCGTGTGCCCGCACCTCGCGACCTAAGGGAGCGTCTGTACTTCGCGACCGAAGGAGCGCTCGCACCTCACACGGCGAAGCCGTGTGCCCGCACCTCGCGACCGAAGGGAGCGCCTGCACTTCGCGACCGGAGGGAGCGCCCGCACCTCGCGCGCAGCGCGCGCCCGCACCTCGCGAGCGAAGCGAGCGTACAAAAAAAACGCGCGTCGTCCCGGTTGGGGAGGACGACGCGCTGGCGGACGCAGGCTCGGTTACTCGTCTACGCCTTGCAGGGCGCCTTCAGCTTCTTGATCGTGTTGGCGGACTCGGTTGGCAACGGCGAGCGTGAACGTAGTTCCCAAAATGACCCACGCCGTCGTCGGGTGGAACCAGTACGTCGCTACAAGCATCGTCAGCACCATCACGCCTAATCCAATTCGTACCATCGCACTCACTGCCCCCTGCCATACCTTAGAGCAATCGACAGACCAGCTCGGATCGCTGCATCTGCCGCGCTTGTAAGTGCTTGGTTGCAGGAGGGTTGCGGTGAGATCGGTGCTCGCGGTCGAGAGCGCCTCGGATCGGCCACAGGGTTCAGGAGTGGAACACGGACATGTGTCTCCGATCACCGCAAGTCGTTGGAACGATGAAGGGTTGCATACGTGATTTCACTCCAGGCGTCGGTTCTCGAATTGGAACACGAGAACCGCTTCGGCCGCCTTTGCGATATGGTGATGCGATCAGGACGGGCCCAGGCCCTAGGCCACAGGCCCCCGCAGCGTGGGCTCGAGTCCCAGCGTGCTGAGACCTGAGGCCTGGGCCCTGTGGCCTGATGTGTTGGGAGAACCCGCCGTGACCACCACCGTAGCGTTAGCCCGTTACCAGATGTACATCGGCGGGCAATGGGTCGACTCGTCTTCCGGCGGCCACTTCGAAAGCGACGATCCCTTCCTGGCGCGCCCATGGGCGCTGATTCCCAAGGGCACGCCGGCTGACGTCGATCGTGCCGTTCGTGCCGCGTACGCGGCCTTCACGTCCGGCGAGTGGCCCAAGATGACGGCGTCGCGCCGCGGTGCACTGTTGCGCAAGCTTGGGGATCTGGTCACCGAGCGCGCCAGAGCGCTGGCCGAGATCGAGGTGCGCGACAACGGGAAGCTGTTCGCCGAGATGAGCATGCAGACGGCCTACATGGCGCAGTGGTACCACTACTACGGCGGCCTTGCCGACAAGATCGAGGGCGCGGTGCTGCCGACGGACAAGGCAGACACCTTCAACTACACGCGCTACGAGCCGCTTGGCGTCGTAGCCGCGATCGTGCCGTGGAATTCGCCGCTGCTGTTGACCACGTGGAAGCTGGCGCCGGCGCTGGCGGCGGGCAACACCGTTGTAATCAAGCCGTCCGAGTTCACGTCCGCGTCGGTGCTGGAGTTCGTCAAGCTCGTCGAGGAAGCTGGGTTTCCTCCTGGTGTGGTCAACGTGGTGACCGGCTTCGGCGCCGACGTCGGCGCGCCGCTGGTCGAGCATCCGCTCGTCGCCAAGGTCGCGTTCACCGGGTCGGATGCCACGGGCCAGCGCATCTACGAAGCGGCCGCGCGTGGCATGAAGCCCGTGACGATGGAGCTTGGCGGCAAGTCGCCGAACATCGTCTTCGACGACGCCAATCTGGAGAATGCGGTCAAGGGCGTCATCTCCGGGATCTTCGCCGCCACCGGACAGACGTGCATCGCCGGATCGCGGCTGCTGCTGCAGCAGAGCATCCACGACGAGTTCCTCGACACGCTCGTGGCGTTTGCCAAGACGGCGAAGATGGGCAACCCGATGCACGCCGACACGCAGATCGGGCCCGTCACGAACAAGCCGCAATTCGAGAAGATCCTCAAGTACATCGAGATTGCGAAGGGTGAAGGCGCGCGTGCCGTCCTCGGCGGCGGACGCGCCACGCGGCCGGAGTGCGGCGACGGCTGGTTCGTCGAGCCGACGATCTTCGCCGGTGTGCGCAACAGCATGCGCATCGCCCAGGAAGAAGTGTTTGGTCCCGTGCTCGCCGTCATTCCGTTCAAGGACGAGGAAGAAGCGATCGCGATCGGCAACGACGTGGTGTATGGTCTTGCGGCCGGAGTGTGGACCGAGAGCATGCGGCGCGCGCTGACGATGGCGGAGAAGCTTCAGGCGGGAACGGTCTGGATCAACACGTATCGCGCGGTGAGCTATCTCTCGCCGTTTGGCGGCTACAAGCGCTCGGGGCTCGGGCGCGAGAGCGGGCAGGAAATGATCAAGGAGTATCTGCAGGTGAAGAGCGTCTGGATCTCCACCGCGCAGAGCGTGCCCAATCCGTTCATTCAGCGATGAAACAGGGCCGCCTGAAGGCGGCCCCCGCGGCCAGCGAGTGCGTACGGGCCGCCTTCAGGCAGCCCATCGAAGAGGAGATTGATGACACAGCCGGTACTGGGGTTTGTCGGTGTGGGCCGGATGGGCGGTCCGATGGCGTCGCGCTTACTCGACGCCGGGTACAGCTTGACGATCTTCGACACGAGCGCGGAGGCGCTGAAACCGCTGGTGGCGCGGGGAGCGAGCGCGGCGTCGTCGGCCGAAACCGTGGCGTCGGCATCGGACGTCGTGATCATGAGCCTGCCGACGCCGCCAATCGTGCAGGCAGTCAGCCTCGGCGAGCGCGGCATTCTCAAAGGGACGCGAGCCAAGACGTTGATCGACGTCTCGACGACAGGCCCGAGTGTCGCCGGCGTCGTCGCCAAGGCCTGCGCTGAGCGCGGCGTGGCGTGGGTCGATTCGCCGGTGAGCGGTGGCGTCAACGGCGCAGTCAAGGGAACGCTCGCGGTCATGGTGTCGTGCGCCAAGGACACGTTCCCCACCGTCGACCCAGTGCTGAAGCACTTTGGGAAGACGTTCTACGTGGGCGAGAAGCCGGGCCTGGCACAGATCGCCAAGCTGGCGAACAACCTGCTCGCGGCGGCCGCGATCGTGTTGTCGTCGGAGGCCATGGCGATGGGCGTCAAGGCGGGGCTCGATGCCAAGGTCCTGATCGATATCATCAACGCCGGCAGCGGCCGGAACAGCGCGACACAAGACAAGTTCCCCAAATCCATCCTGCCGGGCACGTTCGACTTCGGCTTCGCCACCGGATTGTCGTACAAGGACGTGCGGTTGTGCATCGACGAGGCGGAGGCGCTGGGGGTGCCGATGGTCGCGGGCGCGGCGGTGCGGCAGATGCTGGCGATCACGCAGGCGAAGTTCGGGCCCGATTCCGATTTCACGTCGATCGCGAAGGTCGTCGAGGAATGGGCTCACGTGCAGATTCGCGGGTAATCATGGTCCGGCTGAGCCGGACCCTACGATCGGGAGCACACATGGACAAGCAGACGTTCGAACGCGGCCTCGAAATCAGGAAGTCGGTGCTGGGCAAAGAATTCGTCGAGAACGCGATTCGAACAGCGGACGATTTCAGCAAGCCGTTGCAGGAGCTGGTGACCGAGTACTGCTGGGGCGCGGTGTGGGGGCGCGAGGGTCTCGACAAGAAGACGCGTAGCCTGCTCAACCTCGCGATGATCAGCTGTCTGAACCGGCCGCACGAACTGCGTCTCCACATCGCCGGTGCACTCAGGAATGGGGTCAGCCGCGACGAGATTCGCGAAGTGTTCCTGCAGGTGGCGATCTACGCCGGCGTTCCGGCCGGCGTCGACTCCTTCCGCGCGGCGCGCGAGGTGTTCGAGAAGCTCGATCAGAAATAAGCGAGTTCCACAGTTCCAGAGTTCCGAAGTTCCTGAGTCGGAGGACCGCATGAGAGCGAGGCTGTTGTCGCGCGGGGTCGTCACTGCGGCCGCCGTCGTGGTGCTCGGGGTGGCCGTGGCTGTGGCGCGCCAGGGCGGGCAGGCGAACTGGTATCCGTCGAAGTGGGGTGCGGCCGATCAGCGCGGCGCGGCGAATCGCATTACGCCGGCCAAGGTGATGGAAGCACGCGACCTGATCAAGCAGGGCAGGATCTACCAGCTCGGTCACGTCTACGAAGCCGGCATGCCGATGTTCGGCACCCGCCACTACAGCATCCGCATCCCGCGCGAGTTCGCGATGCCAGGGCGGAACCAGGCGGTCTACCACGACGAGATCATCAGCGGCGAGCTCGGTCAGATTGGCACGCAGTTCGATGGGCTCGGACATCTTGGCATGGGCGACCTGTTCTACAACGGCAATCGCCGCTCGGAGTTCGCGCAGGCCGAAGGGCTGACCAAGCTCGGCATCGAGAACGTTGGCGCGATCGTGACGCGCGGCGTGCTGATCGACGTCGCGAAGTTCAAGGGCGTTACGCAGATGGTCGGCGGCTACGAAATCACCGTTGCCGACCTGAAGGGCGCGTTGCAGAAGCAGGGCGTCACGATCCGATCCGGCGACGTGGTGCTGATCCACACGGGCTGGGGCTCTCTCTGGATGCGGGATAACCCGCGCTTCACCGCGAACGAGCCCGGTATCGGCGTCGCCGCCGCGCAATTCCTCGCCGATCAGGAAGTGGTCGTCGTGGGTGCCGACACGTGGGGCGTGGAGGTGATGCCCAATCCCGATGCGATGCTCTCGGCCCCCGTGCATCAGCTGCTGCTCGCGCGCAACGGCATCTACCTTCACGAGAACCTCATCACCGCCGATCTCGCGCGCGACAACGCCTACGAGTTCATGTACTCGTTTGCGCCGCTCAGGCTGAAAGGAGCGACCGGATCGCCGGGGAACCCGATAGCGATTCGATAGCGCAAACGAATGCGCGTCGGCCGTTAGGTCTGATCGAAGAACTTCAACGCCATCGTTCCGTGCATGGCCGCGCCTCCGGCGCGCAGGGCGGCGGCGACGAACGAGGCTTCGGCGATCTCTTCGCGCGTCGCGCCGGCGGCCTTTGCCGCTTTCGCGTGGGCTTCGATGCAGTACGGGCACTGCGTGGTCACGGACACGGCGATCGCGATCAGCTCGCGGTACTTTCGCGGAATGGTCCCGTCGGTTCGCCCGACAATGCTGTTCAGGGCGCGCCAGCCATCGAAATCGGCTGGCGCGAGCGTGCGCATCTCCTTCAGCAGGCGCACGTCGGCAGGATCGTGGTAGTGGTCGCTCATCCCGCCAGAGTAGCAGGAGGGCGCACGAACTTCCGAACGCTGGATCTGGCCTTAGCCGCGGCGCCGTTCGTTGCCCGGCGGCGGGATGGGTAACTGCTGCTGCCGGCGGTCAGGTTTGACGCGAAGCGTGTAAGGAGCTCCGTGCGCCGGGCGATTGTGCGTGGAATCGATGGTGGAACTCCGAGGTATGCTGGCCGCAATGTGTTCGACGGAGTCCGTGCTCGTGCGAGTCTCTGAAACCGAAGACTTCCCCATGATTCGCGCCCAAACCCGTCCACGGTCGATCCGCTTTGCCAACGCTCCGGCGACGGATGCGACAGTCGACGTGTTTCCCATGGATTCCTCCCCCGAGAACCTGTGTCGGGATGGCGCACTTTACGATCGAATGGGCGAGGGGAACTATCGGGAGAATCCCTAACAACATGAGCGTGGAGAACCCGACACGCCTACGAATCTTTCAGCCAGCCTTGTAGGATCGCGTAGTTGACGATGTCAATTCTTCCCGACAATGCGAGCTTGCGCATGGCGTTCGCTTTGTGGGCTTCGACCGTTTTTACACTCAGCGCGAGCTGGTTGGCGATCTCCTTGTTGCTGTACCCGAACGCGATCAGGCGCAGCACTTCCGATTCCCTCTCGCTCGGCGCCGCCCCGGGCTGGGTGAGCCGACGCCCTTCGCGGCCGATGAAGCCAGCGGTCACCCGTGCCGTCAGCGTCGAGTCGAGGTATTGCCCGCCGGCGGCCGCCGCGCGAATTGCCTGGATTAACTCGCTGGGAGCGCTCTGTTTCAAGACGTAGCCCGACGCCCCGGCTCGCAGCAGCTCCTGCAGATAGGCATCGTCGGCATGCCGCGTGAGCGTCACGATGACGATATCGGGGTGCAACTCCTTGAGCTTCTTCGTGGCGACCAGTCCGTTCATGCCGGGCATCGAGATGTCCATCACGATGACATCTGGCTTGAGCTCCTGAACCTTCTGAATCGTCGCCGCCCCGTCACCCGCTTCGCCGACGACAAGGATGTCGGGCTGCTCGTCGATCAGCCGCTTGAGCCCCTCACGGACGACGACGTGATCGTCGGCCAGGAGCACGCGAAGAGTGCGAACGCGCGGCTCAGACATGATGCAACGAACTGGCCACTGTGGGCATGCGCACGAGAATCGTCGTGCCGTCGCCGACGGCCGATTCGATCTCGAGCGTCGCGCCGACCATCGCCGCGCGCTCCTGCATGCCCAGGAGCCCGAACCCCCGGCCCGGAGCGCCCGCCGCCGCCGGATCGAACCCGACGCCATCGTCTTCGACCACGAGCGACACATGATCGGCGCGCCGCTCCAGGATGATCTCGACGTGCTTGGCGTGGGCGTGCTTGGCGATGTTGTTGAGCGCCTCCTGGGCGATGCGGTAGAGCGTCGTCTCGATCTCGGATGACAGGCGCTCCTCCTCGAGCCCGGCCGTGTGCAGGTCGGCTGTAACGCGTACCCGCGACGACCAGTCTTGCACGTAGTTGCTCAGCGCCGCGCGGAGACCGAGGTCGTCCAGGGCCGTCGGACGCAGTTTCCAGACCAGGTCATCGACGTCGCGATCGAGCTGCTGCGCCACCGCCTCGAGCGCCTCGACTTTGGCGGAGAGCGTCGGATCGCCGGCGGCCGATTCCTTGAGCGTGCCAATGCGGAGCGAGAGGGCGGTCAGCTGTTCGCCGAACTGGTCGTGCATCTCTCGCGCGATACGACGCCGCTCGTCTTCCTGGGCGAACACCAGCCGGCCGAGCATCTCGGCGCGCGCGCTCTCGGCCCGCCGCCGCTCCTCCATCTCGGCGCGAAGCGACCGGTTGGCGAGCTCCAGCTCGATCGTGCGTTCGACGACGCGCTGCTCGAGCTCGCTGTGCGCCTTGCGAAGCGCCTCCTCTGCGAATTTCAGTTCCGTCAGGTCGAAATGCGTTCCGACGATACGGACCACCGGGCCGTCCGGCTCGCGTCGCACCGGGAGCCCGCGAGAGAGCACGTGGAGGTAATGGCCGTTCTTGTGGCGGAGCCTGAATTCGCCCTCGTAAGTGCCATACCCTTGCGCAACGCGGTCGAACACGGCTCGCGCACGCGGCCAGTCGTCGGGATGGAGCAGCCGCTCCCATGCGCTCACGTGCGGCTCGATCTCGGCATCGGTATAGCCGAGCATTTCCTTCCACCGCGACGAATACACCACTGCCCCGGTTTCGAGGTTCCAGTCCCACACGCCTTCCTGCGCGCCGGCGAAGGCCAGCGTGAGGCGCTCCTCGCTCTCGCGCAACGCCGCGTCGGTCCGCTTGCGTTCCGACAGATCGAAGTGCGTGCCGACGATGCGCACGACCGGTCCACCCTGCTCGCGTCGCAGCGGCAGACCGCGTGACAGCACGTCAACATAGTGACCGGCCTTGTGGCGAAGGCGGAATTCACCCTCGTACGTGCCTCCGCCTTTGGAGACGCGCTCGAATATCTCGTTGGCACGGTGACGATCGTCAGGATGCAGCAACTGTTCCCACGCGCGTACATGCGGCTCGATCTCGTTGTCGTCATAGCCGAGCATCTGCTTCCAGCGCGAGGAATAGACGACGGCTCCGGTCTCGAGATTCCAGTCCCACACGCCTTCCTGAGCGCCGGCAAACGCCAGCGACAGGCGTTCTTCGCTTTCGCGGAGTGCGGCTTCCGTGCGCGTGCGCTCGGTGATGTCGTGCATCACACATTGAATGGCGTGGTCCTCGGTCCCCAAGAGCGCGGCGGTGATCTCGACCTCGGTGACGCGGCCGTCGAGGCCGACGATCGTCCCTTCTGCCGTCGTCATCTCCTCACCCGCGAGCAGACGGTTGAAGCGCTCGCGGACCGCGTCGTGACGGTCGGTGCGAACGAAGTCGAGCGGTGACCGGCCGATCACCTGTTCCGGTGATGACGCGCCGAAGAGGCGCACGGCCGCCGGGTTCAGAAAGACGATAGCGCCGTCGCGGCTGACGAAGATGCCGTGTGGAGACAGCTCGACGAGGCGGTGGTATTGATCGGGGTTACTCACGGTATTTCTGCCTGCACGGCTCGTCCGCGTCGGGACGGAATTGTACCCGACGCGAATCAGCAGGAGTCATTGCGGCGCTGGGAAAGACCGAGAAATTCTCGCCTCCTCGTCTTTGGCATTCCTGATTCCTGTAGGATCGTTCTCGTGACTCGACAACTCGGGATTGGTGTGGTGGTAGTGCTTTTCGTTTACTCCTTTGCCACCGGTCAGGACACGAAGCGGACGATGTGGGACGGCGTTTTCACCGACGCGCAGGCGGTCCGTGGTCAGAATGCGTACAAGGCCTCGTGCGCGCCGTGCCATAAGGCCGATTTGCTCGGCGACACGGGTGCACCGGCCCTGGCGGGTCCGGAATTCTTCTCGCGCTGGAATGGATCGAGCGCCGATGATCTGGTCAAGACGATCCGGGCGTCGATGCCGCAGGATGCGCCCGACACGCTTGGCACACAGACGTACGTCGACCTCGTCAGTTTCCTGCTGAAATCAAATGGCGCGTCGTCCGGTTCCGCGGAGCTGCCGATCGACTCGGCTGGGCTCAAACTGGTGATGGTCTCGAATCCCAAATAGTGGTCCGTCCTCGGCTTCGGCCAGGCCGCTGATTGAAAGGTCAATACGCGTGAAGCTGGTGAGCTGGATCGTCGTTGCGATGTTCGCGGCCGGCGTGTCGGCGCTCGTCGCGCAAGACAACACCGGTGCGCCGCTCGTCAGCGAGGTGCCGACGCTGGCGCCGCCGAAGCTGCCCGAGGTGACGGCCAAAGATCTCTTGAACGGCTTGAACCAGCCGTCGCGGTGGTTGATGTATTCGGGCGATTACACGGGGCGCCGCCACAGCCCGCTGAAGCAGATCACGCCCGAGAACGTCGGCCGGCTCGCGGCGCAGTGGACGTTCCAGGCCGAGGGCATGATCATCGGCCGCGGCTTCGAGTCGACGCCGCTGATGTTGGACGGCGTGCTCTACATCACCGGCAACAACAACTATGGATGGGCGGTCGACGCCCGATCGGGCCGTCAGATCTGGCGGTATCGCCGCGTGCTGCCACCGGCGCTGACCTACGGCGGCAGCAACCCGTCGAACCGAGGTTTTGCGGCATCCGGCGACCTGGTCTACATGGGCACGCTCGATGCGCATCTGATTGCATTCAACCGCAACACCGGCGACATCGCCTGGGATGTGGTGGTCGACGACTACCGGCAGGGTCATGCGATTCTCGGGGCGCCGCTCGTCGTCAAGGACAAAGTGATCACCGGCAACTCGGGCGGTGATCTGCCGACGCGTGGATTCATCGACGCGTACGACGCGAAGACGGGGAAGCGCGTCTGGCGCTTCTACACGATTCCCGCCAAGGGTGAACCGGGCAGCGAGACGTGGTCGCACGAGGACGTGTTGCCGCGTGGCGGCGGGGCGACGTGGGTAACGGGCACCTACGACCCCGAGCTCAACCTGCTGTATTGGGGCACCGGCAATCCGAATCCCGACTACTACGGCGACGAGCGTCAAGGCAACAACCTCTACACCGCATCACTGGTTGCCATCGACGCCGACACGGGAACGCTGAAGTGGCACTATCAGTTCACGCCGCACGACATCCACGACTGGGACTCGAATCACGTTCCCGTGCTCGCCGATCTGACGATCGGCGGACGTGCTCGCAAGGTCGTGATGGTGGCGAACCGGAACGGCTTCTTCTACACGCTCGATCGCGTTACTGGTGAGCGTCTCGTCGCCAAGCCGTTCACGGGAACGCAGTGGGCGCGCGAGGTCGGACCAGACGGCCCGATCGTGCTCAACGACGGCATCATCCCGCCCGGAGGATCCGAGGCGACCACGCCGTGCGTGCCGGATCTGCGCGGCGCGACCGTCTTCAATCCGCCGTCGTTCGATCCTGCGCTGCAGACGTTTTTCGTGATGGCGCGCGAGACGTGCGCGTACTACACGCCGCGGCGGCCGGAGATTGTCCCCGGCCGTCCATCGACCGGCGGCGGGATGCGCAAGCTGCCCGAGCCCGACTTCAGCGCCTTGCGCGCGATCGATCCGAAGACCGGCGCGATTCGGTGGGAGTACAAATTCCCGACGGCGAATCTTGCGGGGGTGATGTCCACCGCGTCGGGGCTCGTGTTCACGGGCGACAACGAAGGCAACTTCAACGCCTTCGACGCGCGAAACGGGAAACGCCTCTGGTACTACCGGACCGGTTCGCCGATCTGGGGCGGGACGGCGATGACCTACGTGCTCGACGGGCGTCAGTACGTGCTGATTCCTTCCGGTAACACGCTCGTTGCGTTCGGACTGCCCGAGCGCTGAGGCGAGTATAGCGGCCAGAGGATACCTATGCGCCTGCTTCTTTGGCGATTCGTCAGCGCATCGCCGTTGTTCGTCCTCGCCTCGATGACCGCGTCGCTGTCAGCGCAAGCCCCCGCCGCGCCAACCACTCGAAGCGGTGCCTCGTCGTGGACCGCGCCGCGCACCCCGTGGGGCGATCCCGATCTTCAAGGCACCTACACCAACACCTACGAGAACGCGACACCGCTCGAGCGGCCCGACCAGTTCGCCGGGCGCAAGCTCGACGACGTGAAAGGTGAGGAACTGCGCGCCTTGAGGCGCGCGGCCGAGGAGCGCGCCATCGCCGCTTTCAAGGGGCCCGAGCACGGTCCTGACCACTGGTGGCAGGACAACCTGTTCCTGGAGCGAGGTGCACAGGCCTGGCTCGTCGTCGATCCAGAGGACGGCAAGATTCCTCCGCTCACCGCCGAAGCGCGGCAGCGTGCCGCCGCGCGTGCTGAGGCACGCAAGGCCAGCGGGCGTGGCCCGGCCGACTCATGGGAGGATCGCAGTCTGTACGATCGCTGCCTGACGCGCGGACTGCCCGGATCGATGATGCCGGCGATCTACGGGAACCAGTACCAGATCGTGCAGGCGCCCGGCTACGTGGCGATTCTGTACGAGATGGTCCACGAAACCCGTGTCATCCCTCTCGATGGCCGCCCGCCTGTCGGCGCGCGCCTCGACCAGGACATGGGCGACGCCCGTGGCTATTGGGAACGCGACACGCTCGTCGTCGAGACGACGAACTTCAAAGAGCGCAGCGTGTATCGCAATGCGAACCCCGACACGCTGACGATCACGGAGCGCTTCACGCGGATTGCTCCCGACAGGGTACGGTGGTCGGTCACCATCGACGATCCGAAGACGTGGACGCGGCCGTGGACGTTTGCAATGCCGCTGACTGCCGACCCCAATCCACTGCCGTTGTACGAATGCCACGAAGGTAATTACGGCCTCCGCAACATCCTCAGCGCCGCGCGTGCGGAGGAGCGGCGCAAATAGGGGCTGCTCCGCGGTAGGGCCGCCCCGCGCTAGGCCACGCGCTGGTGCGCGCGTAAGGCTGTGGCGCGGTTGTGATAAGACTTCCTCATGTCCGAGACCAAGACCCTCGCCAGCTACATCGTCTCCGCTCGCCTCGCCGATATCCCCGCCGATGTTCAGCACGAAGCGAAGCGCTCGATTCTGAACGTGCTCGGCTGCGCGATCGGCGGCAGCCCGCACCCGGCCGTCGACCTGGCGATTCGCGCGCTCAGTCCGTTCTCCGGCGAGCGAACGGCGGCCGTGATTGGTCGCGCCGAGCGGCTCGATCCGCTGCACGCGTCGCTGATGAACGGCATCAGCTCTCACGTCGAGGACTACGACGACACGACGCCGAAGAACTACAGCCACACCAGCTCGCCGGTGTCGTCGGCGCTGTTCGCGTACGCCAGCGCGAATCCAGTGCGTGGGCGCGACTTCGTCGAGGCGTTCATCCTCGGGTTCGAAGCGGCCTCGCGCGTCGGCAACGTCGTCTACCCGTCGCATTACGACGTCGGCTGGCACATGACCGGGACCATCGGTGTGTTCGGTGCGGCCGCCGCCGTCGGGAAGCTGATGGGCCTCTCGGTGCACGAGATGGTCTGGGCGCTCGGGTTGGCGGCAACGCAGTCGGCTGGCTTGCGCGAGATGTTCGGATCGATGGGGAAGGCGTTCCATCCGGGACGCTCGGCGCAGAACGGCTACGCCGCGGCGCTGTTGGCGAAGGCCGGATTCACGTCGGGTGAGCGCGGCATCGAGGGTCCCCGCGGGTTCGCGCACGTGCTGGCGGCGTCGCGCGATCTCTCGAAGATCGGCACGCGGCTCGGCGTCGACTTCGATCTGCGCGAGAACACCTACAAGCCGTTCCCCTGCGGCATCGTCAATCATCCGACGATCGACGGCGCCATTCAGATTCACGACCAGCACCAGCCCGACCCGGCGTCGATCGTCGCCGTCCGTCTGCGCGTCGCGCCGCTCGTGCTCGACCTGTGCAACCAGCAGAACATCTCACGCGGGCTGCAGGGCAAGTTCTCGGTGTATCACGGCGC
>Ga0111539_10008594_pt1 | contig 12967 bp, 12 predicted proteins | sample RhiMethybrSRZTD1_FD_79667 | JGI IMG/M metagenome (GOLD analysis project Ga0111539, IMG submission 79667) | Populus rhizosphere microbial communities from Tennessee, USA - Rhizosphere MetaG P. TD hybrid SRZTD1 (version 2) (version 2) | ecosystem: Host-associated > Plants > Roots > Rhizosphere >...
GGGCCGACGCCCGTCGGGGCCGCGCCACCCGGACGTGCCGCCGCGGGCGTGACACCCGTTGCGGGCGCGCCTGCGACCGGCGTCCGGCCGGCCGGCGCCGCCGACGGCACCGGGCGCGCTCCGGCCGGCGCGGCCACCCCGTCGCGCCCGCACTCGCCCCGGCACATCAACGGCGCGGCCTACCGCGCCCGCCATGCCGCACCGCAGCCCGCCGGCTCGCCGACCGCCCGCCAGGTCGGCAAGGTCCTGGCCCTCAAGGCGGCCGCGGTCACGACGGCGGTGATCGTCGGCACCGTGGCGGCGGCGGCCGCCACCACCGGCATCGTCGCCACCGTCGTCGTGCCGGCGATCGCCGGCAAGGTCACGTCCGACAAGGCCTCGACGGCGGCCACCGCGATCGTCGACGACCGCGAGGACGCATCGGGGTCGGGATCGGGCCGGGACGGGTCCGACGACGTCACGGCCACCTCGCCCTCCTGCATGGGCATGGTGCTCGTGTGCTCGCCGCTCACGCCTGCGGGCACCCCGGCCCCCACCACCCCCACCCCGTCGTCGGGGACGGCCCCCTCGGCGCCGGCCAAGGCCGGCGCCTCGACCACCACGTCGACGACGTCGCCCGATCCCGAGGCCACCACGACCACGACCACGGTGGTCGCCGAAGAGCCGCCCCCGGTCACCGAGCCCGAGCCGACGACCACCACGACCACGACCGTGCCCGAGGATCCGCCGCCGACGGTGCCCGACCCCGTCACCCCGTTCTCGGCGCCCGACGCCACCTCGGCAGCGCCCTGACCTGGGGCGACCGATCCGTCACGGGCGTCTCGAAAAAAGTTCGGGGCGCCTGTAACGCCAGGGGCCCCCGCCGCGATCTAGTGGGTGCAATGCACTCCATCGGTGCTGGGGATGCAGGTTCGGGCGGACCGACCTCCCCAACGCAGGAGCCCTTCGGGGCGAGCGGGCGGTGCAGCGATGGAGCGGTTGGAGCCGGGGTCGGGCGGGCGACCCCGGATCCCACCGGCCCCCTGATCGGCCGGGCACCCCTCCCCCGAGGTGCCGGGCCTCAGGCGGGCCGCGGCGTCGTGAGCTCGAGCACGTTGTCGAGCAGCACCTTGCGCCGGTCGCCGGCGTCGAGCGCCTTGGCCTCGGTGAGGTAGTCGAGCGGCTGGGGCAGCGCCTCGATGTGGGGCCAGTCCGACCCGAACAGCACGCGGTCGGCGCCCATCCACTCGACGACCGACCCCAGGTCGTCCTCCCAGAACGGGTTGACCCACACGTGGCGGCGGAACATCTCGACCGGGTCGTCGGGGAACCAGCCCCGCATCTTGCGGTCGACCGAGCGGAGCTTGCGGAACAGGTCCGGCAGGAACTCGGCGCCGTTCTCGACCGAGGCGATGCGCAGGTTGGGGAACTTCTTGAGGTGGTTGGCCAGCACCATCGACAGCAGCCAGTCGTGCACCGCCTTCTCGATGGCGAAGTTCTTGAGCGACGGGGCGTACCCACCCGAGAACGTGGCGGCGAACCCGTCGACCGCGTACCCGTCGGACGACACGCCGCTGTCGCCGGCGTGCACCACCACGGTCACGCCCGCCTCGTTCACCCGCGCCCAGAACGGGTCGAACATCGCGTCGAACGGCGACCGCCGCCCCACGGCGGTGGTGGGGGCGGCGGTGCGCATCACGATCAGCCGCGCCCCCTCGCCCAGCGCCCACTCGAGCTCGTCGACCGCCCACTGCGGGTCGGCGAGGCTCAGGTAGGGCGCGGCGTGGATGCGGTCGGCGTGGACGAAGCCCCAGTCGTCGTGGAGCCACCGGTTGAACGCCCGGAACGTGTGGCCCACGGCCTCGGGGTCGTGGTGCAGCGGCTCCTCGTAGATCATGCCGAGCGTCGGGAACAGCCAGCACCCCGCGAGGCCCTGCTCGTCGAGCGTGGCGAGCCGCGCCGCGGGGTCGAGGTACTCGGGGCGGATCGGCTCGTGGTCGCGCAGCCGGGCCAGGGGGTCGACGCCGTCGGTGTTGCCCCGGAAGTAGTCGTACAGGCACCCGGGCTTGGACACGGGGTCGAACGTGGCGTTGCTGACCGCCCGGCTGACCCGCCCGCCCAGCACGTGGTACTGGCGGCCGTCGATGGTGGCCCACTGGACGCACCGCGGCCCGAGGGCCGGGTCGAGGTGGCGCGTGAAGGCGTCGAGCGCCTCGTAGTAGTGGTTGTCGGCGTCGAAGACAGCGTGCCCGAGCTCGTCCATGGCCCCTAGGGTAGAACACGTTCTCGTTCGTGTCCCGCCCCTCTTCGCCGTCCCGGCGGTCCTGCCAGGAGTCACCGTGGCCGACCTCGCCACCGAGTACCCGCCCGTCCAGCACGTCCTGCGCGACCTGTCGCTCGCGATCGACGCCACGGGCGAGGGCCGCGCCGCGGCCCGCACGGTGCTCACCCCCTCGCTCGTGCGCGACGGCGAGCCGGTGCCCGGCGTGCTCACGACCGTCGTCGACGCCCTGGGCGGCCACCTGGCCATGTTCGCCGTCGCCCCCGACTGGATGGCGACCGGCGAGCTCACGCTCCACCGCTGGGGCACGCCCACCGGCACCATCGCCTACGACGGCACGGTGCTGCGCCGGGGGCGCACGCTGCTGGTCGTGCGCGTGACCGTCGTCGGCGACGAGGGTCCGGTGGCGGCGGCGACGATGACCTTCGCCATCCTCCCGCGCCGCGGCGACACGCCGGTCGTCGACCTCACGGCCCTCGGAGCGTTGCCGGCGGGCACCACCCTCGTGCCCGAGGGCCCGCCGGCCGCGCCGCCCGACGCGCCGTCGTCGCTGTCCGCGGCGCTCGGCTACCTCGTCACCACCGAGGGCGCCGAGGTCGCGGTGACGCCGTACGTGCGCAACAGCTTCGGGGCGCTGAACGGCGGTGTCGTGGCGGGGTTGGCCGAGACCGCCGCGATCGGCGCCGCCGGCGGTGTGGCGCGCCAGCTCACCGTGCACTACCTGCGCCAGGCCACCGTGGGACCGGTCGTGGCCCGGCGGCGGGCGCTGGGGGCGCTCGGGGGCCTCGACGGCATCGAGGTCGAGGTGGTCGACCGGGGCGCCGGCGACCGCCGGTGCGCGCTGGCCACCGTGCTGGTCGACCGGGCGCCGCGCTGACCGGCCGGCGCCCGTCGGGTCAGGCCGACCGGCGGCGGAGGGGGCGGACGACGGCGCCCGTGTCGCCGGGGGGCCGGAGATCGGCGGGGGGCGGGGTGCCCCGCACCAGCCAGCGGAGGCGGTCGACGAGCCCGGCCACGCCCGCCCGCGTCGCGGGCACGGCGGGGACGCGCCCGGGGGTCGACGCCGCGTCGGCCAGGCCGTCGACGAGCAACGTGGCCACGAGGGCGGCGTCGTCGGTGCCGAGCCGGGCCGACCCGGTGCACACGTCGTGGCTCCACGTGCTCACGACGAACTGCCGCTCGTCGGGGTGCCACGTGACGCGCAGGTGGTGGCCGTGGCGCCGGGCGTCCTCGACGAGCACCCGCCGCCGTCGTGCCGTTCGATCCCCCATGACGGCAGTGTGCACGGCGGACGGGGGTCGGGCAACGGAAAGGTGCGGTCGCATCGCGGGCGCCCGCCCTCAGGCGCTCGGCACGGGCTCGCTGCGCTCGCTCGGCGCCGCGGCCCGGCGCAGGGAGCGCACCGCCACGGCGAACGCCAGGGCCCATCCGGCCGCCGCGGCCGCCAGCAGGCCGTGCACCAGCGGCGACAGGATCCCGGTGGCCCGCTCGTCGGCCTCGCGCATGAGGTAGGTGCGCTCGGAGCCGAACGCGACCTCGCGGTCCTCCGCGGGGACCTCGCCCTCGCCGATGTCGGGGTCGGCCGGGAACCAGACCGGCGCCGCCATCATCTCGCCGCCCCGGTGCAGCCGGAGCAGCGTCTTCCAGTGGCCGGTCACCGGCACCGGCCGGTCGCTGCGCCACACCCCGGGCTCGTCGGTCGCCACCATGTCGACGACGACCAGACCACCGCCCTGCCAGGCCGTCGCCTGGAACCAGCGGGCGTCGTCAGCGGCGTCGGCGGGCGTGAGCGTCGCCTCGATCTCCGCCACGTCACCGTCGCGCGTGACGTCGATCGCCACCCGCACGTCCCCGACCCCTCGGGGCATCGGAGCGAGCAGCACGCCGACGCACACCACCGCCGCCACGGCCACCGCCGGTCCCGGCACCGTGACCCTGTCACCCGCCACCGCCCCGCCCACCACGCCGCCCAGCACCGCGGCGCCGAGGGCGGCGGCGAGCCCGAACAGCACGGCCTCGGGCAGCAGCGCCGTGGTCCACGGCTGCGCCGCCCCCTGGTTCCACGCCCACTCCGACGCCAGGCCGAACGTGCCGATCCCGACCCCGGCCACCAGCGCGAACCGCAGCCGGCGGTCGGTGCCCAGCCCGAGGGCGGCCAGCTCGACCACGACGGCGCTGACGACGAACGTCGCCCCCTGCCGCATCGTCGCCGGGCCCTCGCCGCCGAGATCGAGGGGGCCGGCCAGCAGCAGGAACGACACGGTCGCGACGCCGACGGTCCAGCCACGGCCGAGGACGAGGCGGGCGGTCACGAGCCCGAGCCCGGCGGCGAGGCACACGATCACCGGGTGGAACAGCTGGGAGAACTGCGGCACGCCGAACGCGAACTCGCCGAGCGACGCCACCGACCCCTGCAACGTCAGCCACGCGCACAGCACGTGCACGCCCCGCGCCCACCGCCCGTCGGTCGGGCGGACACCGGCGCCCGCCAGGACGATCCACGCGGCCAGGCCGGAGAAGGAGGCGCCGAGGATCATGAGCATGTGGGTGGGGCTCCACATCGTCACGTCGATGCCGTAGGTCGAGTGCCACACCTCGTCGAGCGGGAAGCCGGCCACGGCGCCCAGGCCCAGCGCCCACATCGGCAGGAGCGACGGCGGCACGCGCAGCGCGCCGACCCGCAGGCCGGGCACCCGCTCGAGCGTGGCGGTGACCGTGCCGAGCACCGCGGCGCCGAGGATCGCCACGAGCCCGACGAGGATCGACGTGTGCGGCGCGGTGAACAGGTCGTCGTCGCGGCCGAGGGCGATGTGCCACGAGACGTCCGAGTAGAACCCCTGTCCGGCGACGAGCAGGCCGAACAGCGACAGGCCCACGCTCACCGCCGCCCACCCCGGGATGCCGGTGACCCGCGTGAGGCCGCGCGGGACGCGCGCCAGGTGGCGCAGGCCGCCCCACGACGGCTCGGCGTCGCCGAGGGCGTACAGGACGGCGACGACGACGAGGAACCCGACGACGAGGAACACCAGCTCGTCCCACGACGCCAGGCTGCTCCCCCCCAGCGTCCCCCGGGTCTGGGCGACCACGGCGGCGTACATGGTTACCGGTCGTAACATATTTCGCCCGCCGCCACAACGACGGCTGCCGTGACCAGGGCGGGAGGATCAGGCCGGAGCGATCAGGGCGGAACCGTCGGCTCCCAGTCGTCGGGCGCCGACACCGCCGGCTCGCCGGGCCCGACGAGACCCGGGTAGCCGGGGATCACGACCTCGGGCCAGGCCGACCGCAGCCGCTCCGCCAGGTCGGCCGCCGCGGCCCGCACGGCGGGGAACGCCGCCGCGCCGGGGGCGCCGGCGCAGGCGTCGGCCCAGGCCACCAGGCGCGGCCGCATGGTCGTCGTGCCCCACGGCTCGGGCGGGTCGTCGCCCAGCGCCTCGACGAGGTTCGGCCCTCGGACGACCAACCAGGTGGCCAGGGCCGCCGCGATCGCCTCGTCCCAGTCGTCGCCCGGGTCGACGCCCGCGGCCTCGAGCGCGCCGCGGTGCGCCGCGCGGGCCGCGGCCACGACGTCGGCCGGAAGGCGGGCGAAGCACCAACAGCTCGGGAACGGCGCCACCAGGTAGCCCGCGTCCAGGGCGACGTGCCCCGGCGTGGCCCGCTCGAAGTCGAGCAGCCGGAGGCGCCCGCCGGCCACGACGACGTTGTCGGGGCAGGGGTCGCCGTGGACGAGGCCCCGCCGGCCGCCGCCCGCGATCACGGCGCCGACGCGGTCGAGCTCGCGCTCGAGGGCGCCGGGGCCTCCCGGCGCCGCGATGCGGAGCGCGACCAACCCCTGGAGGAAGGCGTCTCGGCCCAGGCGCAGCGGTGCGGACCAGCGCGTCTCGCCGGCGTCGGCGACGCCGTGGCGGCGACGGAGGGCGACGAGCTCGTCGACGCGGCCGATCGTCGCACCGTGGACGGCGCCGAGGAGGGCGCCGTAGGCGACCACGTCGGCCCGGGCCCGGTCGCCGTCGGCGCCCAGCAGCGAGTCGGCCACCGTGCGCTCGACGTCCAGGTGCTCGACCACGAGCACGCCCGCCTCGGCGTCGCCGCCGATCAGCGTCACCGCGGGCGAGCCGGGCACGGACGCGAGGAGCTCGAGCGCGGCCCACTCGGAGGCGAACTCGTCGGCGGCACGGCCCCACCACCCGGGCTCGTCGGCGCGCGCCCGCTTGACGACCGCCTGCGCCCCCGAGGCCCCGACCACCCGCACGACGTGGTCACGCCCGGCCAGGCGGGAGGCCGACACGATCCGCGCCGGGGCACCGCCGGCGTCGGACAGGATCCGCTCGACGGCCCGGAGCAGCGGCGGTGGCAGCACCGCAGCCGGGTCGCCCCCGGCGCCGGGCGGACCGTCGCCGGCGGGCGTGCCGGACCTCACGACCGCGGACCGGCGCTCACGGTGGGCGCACCGTCCGCTGCGGGCCGGTCGCCCCTCACGACGTGCGGAAGCGGTCGAGCCGGCGGCGGTCGCGCTTGGTCGGCCGGCCGGTGCCGCGGTCGCGGACGAACACGTCGGGCGCCTGCTCACGCGGCGGGGGCGGCGGGCTGTGGTCGACCACGCACTCGGCCGCCAGCGGCGCACCGACCCGCTTGTCGATCACCCGCGCGACCTCGAGCAGCCGGAGCCGGTCGTGGGACCGGGCCTCGACCCGGTCACCCACCCGCACGGTCGCCGCCGGCTTGGCCGGCGCCCCGTTGACCCGGACGTGGCCGCCCCGGCACGCCGCCGTCGCCAGCGCCCGCGTCTTGAACACGCGCACCGCCCACAGCCACTTGTCGACCCGGGCCTCGTCCACGGCGCCATCGTGCCAGACCCGGTCGCAGATCCGACCCCTATCACCCGCTCCGGGCGATGCCCGGGGGCCCCCGCGGGGCGCACGTTCGGTCCGCACGCTGCGGGAGGAGCATCCCCATGACCGATTTCGACGCCGGCTTCGACGCCGTGCCCCCACCGCCCCGACCCCTCGAGTACGCCGACCGCGACGCCCGCGGCTGGTGGATCTCGGTGATCGGCGGCATCGCCCTGGTCCTGCTGGGCCTGTGGCTGCTCACGAACCTGTTCGAGTCGGTCGTGGTCCTCGCCTGGCTGATCGGCGTCTCGCTGATCGTGGCCGGGGTCGTCGAGGTCATGGCCCTCCACGCGGTGCGCGAGGTCGCCATCGCCGCCTGGATCTCCGGAGGCCTGCTCGTCGCCGCCGGCATCGCCGTGCTCGTGTGGCCCGACGCCACCCTGTGGGCGCTCGCCGTCGTGGCCGGTCTCGCGCTGCTGCTGGCCGGCATCCTGCGGGTCGTCGTCGCCCTCGCCGACCGCGACAGCGGCGACATGCCGCTGCAGCTCGCGCTCGGCGGCCTCACCGCCATCGTCGGCATCATGGTGCTGGTGTGGCCCGACCAGACGCTCGTCGTGCTGGCCGTGCTGCTCGGCCTGCGGGCGATCGGCTCGGGCCTGGTCGCCATCGGCGTGGGCTGGCAGATGCGGCGCTTCGCCTGACGCGACGGGCGCCGGCGAGCGGCCGGCGCTCGGTCCCGGCCGCGCGGTCGCCCCTCGGGGCGGCCGGCCCGGGGCGGGCCCGTCAGAACGGCGACGTGACCTGCCACCCGCGGCGCTCGAGCTCGCCGGCGATCAGCCCGGCGGGCATCCCCCGCAGCAGCTCGGCCTGCTCGGCCTCGAGCCGCTCGGCGGCGGCGTCGTGGCCGAACGACGTGCCCTCGCCGTCGCCCCCGCCGGGGACGGGCCCTGCGGACGAGGCCGCGGGTGGGCCGTCGCCCGTGCCCCCGCCGTCGAGCAACCGGTCGATGAGGGCGGACGCCTCGCCCTTCGTGAACTTGCCGCCGGCCTGGCGCTGGGTCAGCCCGAGAGGGTGGCGCGCCGACCGCAGGTCGTCGTGGCCGGCCTTCTGGACGAGCGCCCGGAGGTACTCCACCTGCTTGGAGGAGGCCGGCGGACCCGACTGGCGACCGAAGGTCATGGGACGACTGTGGCACGTCCGGCAGCGTCCCCCGGCGGATGCTTGACTACGCCCATGGGTGACCGGGGACACACACATCGCGCGGACGCGGGCGGGCTTCCGATCAAGTTCGGGCCGGTCTCGAACGGAGAGTTCCACCCCCAACCGCACGGCCCGGTCGTGCGCGAGACGATCCGCCGCACCTACCGGCTGGCCGAGGAGAACTCGCGCCGGCTGGGCATGTCGCGCCGCCAGTTCCTCAACGGCGTGACGGGCGCGGCCGCCACGTTGTTCGTCCTCGGGGCCTGCTCGAAGGAGGAGTCGAACAGCCGGGGCGAGGACCCCGGCGGCTCGTTCGACGTGTCCGAGGAGGCCACCCGCGACACCGCCACGGCGCTCGAGGAGCTGGGCGGCGAGGAGTTCATCTTCGACGTCCAGACCCACTACGTGAACTACGACCTCGCCCTCGAGGGCGGCGAGTGGACGGCCGCCTTCCCCCAGAACCGCTGCGACGAGGGCGCGGCCGAGGGCAACGCCAAGGTGTGCTTCACGGCCGACGCCTACTTCCGCGAGGTGTTCGTGCGGTCGGACACGTCGATGGCCATCCTGTCGGCCCTGCCCAGCCAGGCCCTGGCCGGCCTGCAGCCCGAGGACATGGTGTACGCCATCGACGTGGCCACCCGCCTCGGCGCCGACGGTCGGGTCCTGATGCACGGCGGGGCCTACCCCCACGTCGGACCGATCGAGGGCGCGCTGGCGGCCATGACCGACCTGCACGACCGCTACGACCTGGCGGCGTGGAAGATCTACACGATGACCCCGACGGACGCGCACTTCTACTTCGACGACCACGATCCCGCGCGTCCCCAGATCGGCCAGAGGTTCATCGACCACGTGCGCGAGCTCGGTCCGCCCATCATCTGCACGCACAAGGGCATCAGCTCGATCGTCGGGTCGACGCCCGAGCTGGCCTCGCCCCGCGACATCGGGCCGGCCGCGGCCCGCAACCCCGACATCTCGTTCGTCGTCTACCACTCGGGGTTCGAGCCGGGGGCGGGCGGCGGCACCGGCCCCTACGACCCCGCCGACCCCGACCCGAAGGGCGTCGACCGGCTCGTCCGGTCGATGCAGGACAACGGCGTCGAGCCCAACTCGAACGTCTACGCCGAGCTGGGTGGCACGTGGTGGTTCGTCATGCGCGACCCCACCGCCGCCGCCCACGTGCTGGGCAAGCTGCTCACCTACGTCGGCGAGGACCGCGTGCTGTGGGGCACCGACTCGATCTGGTTCGGCACCCCCCAGGACCAGATCCAGGCCATGCGCACGTTCCAGATCAGCGAGGAGCTGCAGGAGGTCCACGGCTACCCGGCGCTCACCGACGAGATCCGGGCCAAGATCTTCGGCGTCAACTCGGCCCGGCTCTACGACATCGAGCCCATCACCGGGTCGAGCGGCCTGACGCCCGAGGAGGTCGAGGCGGTCCGGGTGAGCCTGCCGCCGGCGCGGACCTACGGGCCGACGACGTACGCGGAGTCCGCCGCGATGATCGCCGCCCACCAGGCCGGCTACCTGAGCTGACGGCCGCGGGCGGGCGCGGGCGGCACCTGAACCGGGCGGATCGCCCGTATCGTGGGCCGATGGACGCCTCGGAGCTCAGCCGACCGGTCCGGCGCCTCAAGTCCGAGCTGAAGGACGACGGCATCACGATCGATGCCGACGACCAGATCCTCGCGGTGCTGCTCGACGAGCTCGAGTACGCCCGCCGCCCGCAGCAGTTCGAGCGCCGCACGCCCCTGTACGGGTCGATGATCGTGCCCCCGGACCGGTCGCTGATCGAGGCGGGCGAGCTGGTCGACCTCATCCCGCTCGACGGCATGCCGCTCGAGACGGCGCGACGCTTCGCCGACGGGCGGTCGACGTACCTGGCGATCGGGCCCGACGGCACCCGCATGCTGGCCTGCTTCCGCCGCAGCGTGCAGTACGAGGCCGACATGGTCGAGATCCAGTCCGACACCGGGGCCCTCATCGTCCAGCGCACCCCCGTCCTCGGCGTGACCCGCCTGTTCACGCCCACCGAGACGATCGAGTGGTCCGGCTACCGGTGGACGCAGCGGCCCAACGCCCGGGCCCAGCACGAGCTGCTGCAGCCGTACCTGCCGCACGTGACGTCCGCGGTGCTCGCCGGGCTGCTCGAGCTGGCGGTCCACTGGCTCAGCCCCGGCCGGGTCGGCGCCACCCTCGTCGTGCCCGTCACCCACGGCGAGTCGGGCCTCGACCTCTCGCGCTCGATCGCCACGCCCGACCTGTCGGTGACGGCCCGCCACCACTACCCCGCCCTCCTGGCGGCGCTGATGCAGACCGACCTCGCCACCGTGGTCGACGCGGCCGGCCGGCCGCACCACATCGGCGTGGGCCTGCACTGGTCGGCCGAGGCCGAGCAGGCGGTCGAGGTCAGCGGCGGCATGCGCCACCGCTCGGCCGCCCGCTACACCTACGACCACCACGACGCGGTGGCCATCGTGGTCAGCGAGGACGGCCCCGTCACCGTGTTCGCCCACGGCAAGCCGCTGTCGAAGTGCGCGGCGAGCCTGGCCATGGCCGCCGCCGGCGAGCCCGGCTGACGGTCGCGGGATTCGGCGCGCGGTCCTGTCCCGCCGCGCAGCGTGCGTCCGTCGCGGGACCTCTCCCGCGCCGCGACGCCCGGCAGCGACCGGCCCTCGTGCCGGGTCAGGCGATGCCGTGGGACGCCAGCCACGACTCGACGGTCGCGGCCTCGACGCCCCGGACGAGCACCCGCTTGCGCCGGCTGGTGCGCCCCATGACGACGTCGACGTCGCCGGTCCGGACGCCGAGCTCGTCGGCGAGCAGCCGGGCGACCGCGGCGTTCGCCCGGCCCTTCTCGGCCTGCGCGGCGACCCGCAGCTTGATGGTGTCGCCGTACCGCCCGGCCAGGCTGGCGGTGTGCGCACCCGGCTGGACGTACACGGGCAGCAGGACGTTGCCGTCGGCGTCGATGTCGAAGAGGGGCACGAGCGGACGGTCTCACCGACCGGTCGGTGTGTCAACAGTCACGTAGGGATCACCACCGATCCGCGTCAGGCCGTCGACCCACGCCCGTGACGTTGCCCGACTGCGCGCCTCCCGGAACCGGCGTGCTCTGGCACGCTGGTGCGGTGGCTCCCGACGATGCGTCCGCCCAGGCGTCCCGCGGCGGCGAGACCGGCGACCACGTCGACGTGGACGCCGCCGTGGCCGTTCTGTTCGCCGGTCCGCCCGACGACTTCGTCGCCGGCCGCGATGCGCTCGTCCGCTCGTTGCGGACCGCCAAGCGGCGGGACGAGGCCACCGAGGTCAAGGCCCTCCGCAAGCCCAAGGCGGTCGCCCGGGCGCTGAACGCGGCCAACCTGCAGGCTCCCGACACCGTGGACGATCTCGCCGCCGCCGTCGCCGCCGTCAACGCCGCCCAGGACGGCGAGGGCGACGTGCGAGCCGCACTGGGCGCGCTGCGCGACGCCGAGCGGCGTGTGACCGAGGCCGCGCTGGCGGCGACGGCCGGCGGCGACCGGGCGGTCGATGCCAGCTCCGTCGGTTCCGCCGTGCGGGCCGTGCTCGCCGACCCCGACGCCTTGGCCACGCTGCGGAGGGGACGCCTCGTCGACGTCCCGACCGGTGGCGGCTTCGGATCGGCGGGGTTCGGCGGCGGGCTCGGCGCGCCGGCGGAGACCACCGAGGAGGCCGAGGCCGGGGCGGACGAGGCCGCCGGCGGCGGTCGACCGCGCTCGGGCGCCCCCGCCGGACGCCGACCGTCGGGGCGAGCGGCGCGACCACCGGCCCGGCCCGACCGCGACGCCGCCCGCGACGTCGGTCGAGTCGCGCGAGACGGGGCGGGCCGCAGCGGCGCCACGGTCTCCGAGGCCGCCGGCCGGTCCTCCGGGGGTGCGGCGGCGCCGACCGAGCCGCGCCCCGTCGCAGCCGCGCGCCGGGCGGTGGCCGAGGCCGAGGAGGCGCTGCGCCTCGCCACGGAGGCGGTCGGCGAGGGGGCTCCCGACGTCGAGGCGGCCGAGCAGGCCGAGGCGGCGGCGCGCGACGAGGCCGACGCCGCCGCCCGGGCCGCCGAGGACGCACGCGAGCGGGCGCTCGCCGCGGCCCGGGTGGCGACCACCGCCCGCCGCGAGGCGGCCGCCCGGGCCCGGCGCCGGGACCAGGCCGATGCCGACCTCGCCAAGGCCCGCGCCCGCCTGGCCAAGCTCGACCCGACCTGAGTCGCTCGCCGCCGGTGCGGCCCGGTGCCACCGCCGCGCCGGCACGCCCGCACGCCGCCGGGGCCGTCCGCGTCGTCCGGTGCGGCCCCGCCGCGTCCGCCCGGTGCGGCCGGTGCGGCCCCGCCCACGCCGTGCACCCGTCGCGCCCGGCCGCGCCGCGCCAGCCATCTCCGTGACGTTCGGGTTGCCCACCAACCACAACGTCACCGAGAAGGCGGCGAACCCCCTCGACCCCGGACCGGCACGGCGCCCGGTCCCCCAGCGCCACACGCACCATCTCCGTCACCTCGTGGTGGCCCAGCAACCACAACGTCACCGAGAAGGCGGCGAACCCCGGGAGACCCCGGCCGACGACCGTCGTCCCGGGCGCCGGCGTCACATGCGCCATCTCCGTCACGTCGTGGTGGCCCACCAACCACAACGTCACCGAGAAGGCGGCGAACCCCCTCGACCCC
>Ga0111539_10008596_pt1 | contig 12966 bp, 10 predicted proteins | sample RhiMethybrSRZTD1_FD_79667 | JGI IMG/M metagenome (GOLD analysis project Ga0111539, IMG submission 79667) | Populus rhizosphere microbial communities from Tennessee, USA - Rhizosphere MetaG P. TD hybrid SRZTD1 (version 2) (version 2) | ecosystem: Host-associated > Plants > Roots > Rhizosphere >...
AGTCACCTCGCGCTGAGACTACGAGGCGGGCGGGGCGCGTGGGTGGGCTCACGGCAAGAACTGTGTCAGGAGTTCGTGATCTTCATCGTTTCCTGACACGTCCCGGACGAGGCAGGCACCTTTGCCGGCGCCCGATCGTCCTATCATCGGAGTTCACGGTCCATGCCTCGCTTCATGACGCGGCTGTTCGCCTCCCGTTCCGCGGTGGTCGTCGCCCTGCTGACGCTGGCGGTGATCGCCGCCGGTGTCCTCTCCTGGGAAGCCGTGGCTTCCGCCCGTCGGGCGAGGATTACCGCGGAGCGCGTGCTCCGCGACTACGCGGGGTTTGCCGCGACGCAATTCGTGCGTGAAGTCGAGGTCAGACTCGACGCCCGTCTTGCCAACAGCCTCATGGCCGCGCGCCACGCGGTGGATGCGCATCCTCCGGACCCGAACATCCTGCCTCGTCAGGGCGGGCCGGCGCGAATGCGGCAGCCGGCAGACGACTGCAACTGTCCCTCGGGACCGGCCGTGCGGACGACGTTCGCGGTGTCGGCCAGCGGGCCGCTCGACGTTCAGGGCGAGCCGCTCGATCAGTCGATCGCCGCCGAGCTGGCCGCTGCCGTCACGGGCCGCGACGATGCCGGACGGCCGTCGCTCCGCCTGCTCGACAACGGCGTCGTCGTCAGCGCGCTGGGCCGGCGCCGCGGCGAACTGGTCCTTTTGGGCGTCGTGGCAGCTGACAGCTACCTGACTGACGTCTTTTCCCGCGTGCTGCGGGACGCCGCGCTGCTGCCGGGCTCGCTCGTGACGGCGACATCGGCGCGGAAGATGCTGGGCGTTCGCGTGCTGGATGCCGCCGGCCGTGAGCGGTTCACCGCCAACCAGGAGTCGTCGCCGTTCACCGGCAGCGCCGCGCTCGATGCGCGCTTCGGGACGCTGCGTGCGGAAGTGGCGATCCCGTCGCGGGCGGCGTCGATGCTGGTGATTGGCGGCCTGCCGTCCGAGCGCTGGCCGCTCGTGATCGGATTGCTCCTGCTCTCGTCCGGGCTGGTCGTGGCCGCCGTGGTGCAGTTGCGCCGCGAGATGCGGTTCGCGCGCCAGCGGGCGGATTTCGTGTCGGGCGTCTCCCACGAGTTGCGCACGCCGTTGGCGCAGATCCGGTTGTTCGGCGAGACGCTGCTCCTCGGCCGCGTCCGATCGCGCGACGAGGAACGCCGCGCCGCCGAGATCATCGTGCAGGAGGCCCGCCGCCTCAGCCAGATGGTGGACAACGTGCTCCTCTTTTCGCGCTCGGGTCGTACCCTGCCGCAGCTCAAGCGCGAGCCCGTCCACGTCACGCCGCTCGTCGGCGAAATCGTCGACACCTTCCGGCCCCAGGCGGCATCCAAACAGACCGCGCTCGTGCTGGAGACAGCCGGCCACTCCGGTCCGCGGTCGATCGATCCGAACGCGCTCCGGCAGATGCTGCTCAATCTGCTCGACAACGCCGTGAAGTACGGCCCGCGTGGCCAGACGGTCCGGGTCGGCGTCACCTGCGAGCCGGCGCGCATTCGGATCACGGTCGAGGACGAAGGGCCTGGCGTCGCCGGCGAGGATCGCGCACGCATCTGGGAGCCGTTCTGGCGCGCGTCGGGATCGGCCGAGGGCGGCACCGGCCTGGGACTCGCGATTGTTCGTGAACTGAGCACGCAACACGGCGGCAGCGCGACGGTCGAGGCGACCGCAGCCGGCGGCGCGTGCTTCGTGCTCCATCTCGACGCGCCCCCCGCCGCCGACGACCCGCTGACGGCTCCCGATCCGGCGCGCCAGCCCGCATGACGACGATCCTCATCGTCGAGGACAATGCGGATCTCGCGTTCGGTCTGCGAAACAACCTCGAGATCGAGGGCTACACCGTCGTCGTCGCCCACGACGGCGCCGACGGACTTTCGGCGGCGTCCAGGCACGCGCCCGATCTGGTCGTGCTCGATCTGATGCTGCCTGCCATGGACGGGTACCGCGTGCTGCACGAGCTGCGCGCCGGCGGCGCCACGATGCCGGTGCTGGTGCTGACCGCGAAATCCGAAGAGGTGGACAAAGTACGCGGGCTGCGGCTCGGCGCCGACGACTACGTCACCAAGCCGTTCGGCGTGCTCGAACTGCTGGCACGCATCGAAGCGCTGCTCAGGCGATCGCGCCCGGATGGGGCGCGCATCTACCGGTTCGGCGACGTCGAAGTGGATGCCAGCCGGCGCACGGTCGTCAGGGCCGGCGTTCCGGTTACCCTCACACCGATGGAGTTCGACCTGCTGCTGGCGCTGCTCAGGCGCAACGGCACCGTGGCCTCGCGGATCGATCTCCTGCGCGAAGTCTGGGGCCACTCCGCCGCGGTGCTCACGCGCACCGTGGACACCCACATCGCCGAGCTCCGACGCAAGCTGGAACAGAATCCGGCGTTGCCAGCGCATATCCTCACGGCGAGGAAAGCTGGTTATCGGCTCAATCAATGACGCGACGTGGAGTCGGTTCCGGAGTTCCTCGGTTGGGAACCGTCCACAGTGCCAGCAGAAGCTCGGTGCCTGAGAACCTCGGAACCGAACCCCGGAACCCCGGAACTCCGGAACCCTCTATCTTTGCAACGCCCTCATCGGCGGAATGCGCGACGCACGCAGCGCGGGCAGATACCCGGCCGCGCAGGCGACGGCGAGGAGCGCGAGCGCGGTCCAGGCAAACGTCGCGACGTCCGTGGCCGAGGTGTTGAACAGCAGGCTGCCGATGACACGGCCGGCGGCAAGCGCCGCGCCCAGGCCGACGACGATGCCGACGGCGGCCAGGCGCAGTGTGCCGGCGAGGACGTGCCAGCGGACGTCGCGGCTGCTCGCGCCGAGCGCCATCCGCACGCCGATCTCCTGGACGCGCTGGTTGACCCCGTACGACACCACGCCGTAGATGCCGAGGCTCGCCAGGAGCAGCGCGAACATCGAGAAACCGGAGAGCAGCGAGACGACGAATCGGCGCGGCGAGACCGATCGATCGACCAGGTCGTTCAGCGGGCGGATGTCGGTCACGACCAGCGTCGGATCGATCGACACCAGCTCTTTGCGGACGACTCCAAGGTACGCGCTGGGGGGTGACGTCGATCGAACGACGAGATCGGTCGCGAACCCGCCGCCCTGCGTGTACACGAGATAAATCTGGGAGGCCGCGCGCTCGTCCAGGCTGTTCTGCCGGACATCAGAGACGATCCCGACGATGGTGTGCGGCCGGTCGCCCCGCACCTGCGCCAGACGACCGAGCGCATCCTCGCCGGGGTACAGCGCCCGCGCCAGCGATTCGCTCACGATCAGCACGGGCGTCGTGCCGGCCGCGTCGCTGTCGGCGAAGTCGCGGCCTCGCACGAGCGTCATGCCCATGGCGTTCAGGTAGCCGGGGCCGATGATGTACGTGAACCCTCCCGGCCGCGTGCCCGGGGCGTAGGTTTGTCCGGGAACGCCGATGCCCCACGATCGATTGCGATCGAGCGGCAGCGCGTCGGTGAGACCCGCCGCCTGGACGATCGAGAGCCCGCGCACGCGGCGCGAGGCCTCGGTGAAAAGCGCGACCGTCTGTTCGGTCGAACGATCGCGGCTGGCCTTGAGCGTGAGGACGGTGCTGCCGGCCGGACGAAAGCCGAGATCGACGTCGAGCAGGTTCACGAAGCTTCGAATCAGCAGCCCCGTGCCCACGAGCAGGACGCAGGCGATGACGACTTCTGCGACGACCAGCGACGATCGCATCCAGGCGTGGCGCCGGCCCGCGGTCGTGCCGCGGCTCTGATCCGTCAACGCCGATTGCGGGTCGGTCCGTGCCAGCCTGAGGCCGGGCAGGATGCTGAAAATCAGTCCGGTGCCGATCGCGACGCCGGCGGTGACGAGCAGCGCGTACCCGTCCACGTGCACCTGCGAGAGCAGCGGAATCGCGAGCGTGACGTTGCGCTTCACTACGGTCGTGAGCAAGTACGCCAGCGGAATCCCGAGCGCGCCCCCGAGCGACGCCAGGACGACGCCCTCGAGCGCCAGTTGCTGAAAGATCCGCCCGCGTCCGGCCCCGAGCGCCAGCCGCACGGCAAACTCCTTCGCTCGTGCCGTACTGCGTGCCAGCAGCAGATTCGAGACGTTCGCACAGACGATGAGGAGGACGAGGCCGACGGCTCCCCAGAGCACGAGCAGGGGCCGGCGCATCGATCCGCTCACGTGCTCCTGAAGCGGCGTCAGGCGGGTCCCGAAGCGGAAGAGCTCGGGCTGCGCGGCCCGGATCGCCGGCCCGAGCGTCTCGAGCTCGGCCCGCGCCGATTCGATCGTCGTGCCCGGCTGCATGCGCCCGATGAGCGACAGCGTGTTGCCCCAGGGCTTCATCGTCTCGAGCGTGGCCGGCTTGACGAAGTCCACGCGCGTGCCTGGCGTGAAAATCGACGAGAAGCTGAACGTGGCCGGCAGCACGCCGGCGATGAGCGCCGGCCGGTCGTTCAGTCCGAGCGACGTGCCGACGACGGCCGGGTTCGCGCCGAGACGACGCGTCCAGAAATCGTGGCTGACCAGGACGACCGCGGGCGCGTTGGGCTGGTACTCCTCCGGCAGGAACAGGCGGCCGCTGGCCGGCCGTACGCCGAGGACTTCGAAGAAGCGGGGAGCGACGTCCACGATCGACACGCGCTCCGGATCGCCAAGGCCGGTCAGCGAGTTGACGCCGTACCCGAAGAACGCGAAGTAGGCGGTCCATTCGCTGAAGGACCTGGACTGCCTGCTCAACGCTTCGTAGGTCGCGACCTGGAACGTGGCGCCACTGAGGCTCGTGCCGGTGTTGGCCACCCAGACGAGCGAGCCGGCGTCGTCGAAGGGAAGCGGCTTGAGCAGCACCGGCCGGATCAGGCTGAACACGGCCGTGTTGGCGCCGATGCCGATCGCCAGGATGAGGACCGCAATGACGGTCAGTCCGCGTTCGCGACGGAGGCCGCGCCACGCGTAGCCGAAATCGCGGGCGAGATTGTCGAGACGCGGCACGCTGCGGGCGTCGCGCTGGTGCTCGAGCGCGGCGTCGCGACCGCCAAACGCGAGCCGGGCCCGCCGCCGGGCCTCGTCCGGATCGACGCCGCGCCGCACGTAGTCGTCGGCGGCCAGTTGCAGGTGCGAATCACGCTCCGCGTCGAACTCGCGATCGAGCGCCTGGTGCGATGCGAGCGCCCGCAGCCGGTGCCACAAGCGCCGCAGCGCGCTCATTTCGCACCGCCTGGCGCAGTGCGGAGCACACGCTCGACCACGTCCGTCAGCGAGCGCCAGTAACTGGTCTCGGCCTGGAGCTGGCGCCGGCCGCTCCGGGTGAGGCTGTAGAACTTGGCGCGCCGGTTGTTGTCGGACTGGCCCCAGGCGCCCGCGATCCACCCGTGCTGCTGCAGCCGAACGAGCGACGCGTAAATCGTGCCCTGGTTGATGAGCAGCGCGTTGCCGCTGACCTGCTCGATACGGCGCGCGATCCCGTAGCCGTGCTGCGGCCCGATCGCGTGGAGCGTCTGGAGGACGAGCAGGTCGAGCGTGCCCTGCAACAGATCGAGCCTGGAGGCTTCCTGTGGCATCGACACAGGAGGCTAGCACGACTCATGTGCGGTGTAAACAGGAGACCGCCATGCCCGTTCGATCCTCAACACGGAGGGCACCGAGGGCACTGAGAACACGGATCTCGAGGGCTGAACCCTAAAGCCCGTGCGCTCCGCGTCCTCCGTGCTTTCCGTGTTCAGTGAAGCCCCTGCTGGGCCGGCTGAAGCCGGCCCCTCCCGGAGCCAGAGTTTGGCAACGCACTCAAAAGCCCGTGCGCTCCGCGTCCTTCGTGCTTTCCGTGTTCAGGATCGAATCGCGCTGGCGTCTACTTTTCCAAACCGTCGTTCCCGCCGCGTGAACTCGCTCACGGCCAACGCGAGATCGTCGCCCGTGAAGTCCGGCCAGGCCGTGTCGGTGAACCACAGCTCGGCGTACGCGGATTCCCACAGGAGAAAATCGCTCAGGCGTTTTTCGCCGCCGGTGCGGATCAGGAGATCGACGTCGGGGACGTCGGCGGGTTCGCCGTAACCGCTGCGTACCGCCGCTGAAAGATCGTCTCGCGAGCCGCTCCCGTTCTGCATGAGCCGTTCGGTGGCCAGCCAGATGGCTTCGCGCGCGGAGTAGTCGATCGCCAGCCTGAGATGGAGCGAGGCGCCATTCGCCGTCTCATGTTCCAGCGTTTCGGCGCGAAGCCGCAGCGCCGGGGCGAGCCGATCGCGCCGGCCGACGAGCGTCAGCCGCACGCCCTGCTCGACGCACTGTCTGGCCTGCTCGCGCAGGTACTGATCGAAGAGCCGCATCAGGCAGGTCACCTCGGCGGTCGGCCGCTGCCAGTTGTCGGCGGAAAACGCGTAGAGCGTCAGCGTCGAAATGCCGAGCCGGGGCGCCGATTCGACGGCGCGGCGGACCGCGACGGCGCCCTGCCGGTGGCCGGCGACGCGGGGCAGCCCGCGCGCCGTGGCCCAGCGGCCGTTGCCGTCCATGATGATGGCGACGTGAAGCGGCGGCGACGAGAGCGCAAGTCTGGCGGCCATGGTCAGCGCTCCGCCCGTAGCGGCTCGCGCGCGAAGACGCGGCTCCAGTCCACCCGCGCTGTGAGTTGCATCAGCACGAAGAGCGTGATGATCGCCCCGACCGTGACCGTCAGGCCCGTGTATCCATCGAAGAAAAACGCGTAGCTGAAGAGCACGAGAAAGACGAGCTGCGCGATGCCCGCCTGCGCCAGGGCGAATCGCGTGCCGGCGACGATCCGCAGATAGCTCACGACCAGGACGACGCTCGTGATCGAGGCGATCGCGAACGCGGTGTGGATCGAGATGTGATCGACCAGATACGCGAGCAGCAGATGGAAGGCGAAGAACGCCGCGGACAGGAACGCGTAGTTCATCGGGTGCAGGTTCTGGTGGCGCAGCACCCCGAGGATGACCATCACCGTGATGAAGAAAAGCAGCGAGACCGGCGCGAAGTAGGTGATGCGGGCCGCAAGCGGCCCGGGATTCAGCCGGTTCGGCAGGTCCATCCCGATCCGCTGGCCGGTCAGCAGGCTGTCGAACCGCCACTCCAAGTTCCAGCCGCCGTCGAGCTTCTGCCGCGAGGTCGGCGACAGCGAGCCGGCGGGGAAATCGATGCGATCGAAACTGGTCCGCATCGTGAGCACGAAATCCCTGACCTGCACGAGGCCGTTGGATGCCAGGGCGTACGTCCACGTGTCGAGCCCGCGCGAGTCGTAGGCCAGCTCGACAACCACCTCCGCGCCGGGCGCCACCTCGACACGCGCCGTCGCGCCCTTGGGGAAGTCCTCGGCGCGCGACGCATCGCGCCCGTTGAGCCGGAACGCGAAGTTGTCGTACTGCGCCTGCGCCGACGCGAAGTTCAGGTGAGCCACCACGGTCCGCGGCACGGTGTCGGGATTGCGCGTCCGGTAGGTCGCCCGGAAGCGAACGCCGTAGGTGTCGTACCAGAGCAGCCCTTTCTTCTGATGGTCGAGGTCCAGCCCGACGTCGATGTGCGACCGCTCCATGGCCACCGGGACGTCCTCGACGACGTTCCGGGTGACCTCCTGGGTGGTTGGCTTCCCGGCCGGATCGGTGCCGCGCACGGTCTCGGTCACCGTCTTCGGCCGCTCGAACCAGACCGCCGGCGCGGCCTGCATGTGCTCGCCGCCCCAGAGCAGGGCGACCTCCCGCGACAGCCGGGAATCGAACTCCCCGGACCGCCCGGTGACCGAAATCCCCAACGCAAACCACGCCGCACCGGCGAGGCAGTAGATGAGCGCAATCGCAGTGAGACGGGTAGGCGTCATGACGCCCCACTCTGCGCGAGTGGGACGGAAAAGACATGAGCGAGTTGTGACCGCTCTCTGAGATGAAGGTCAGATCAGGGCACAGGGCAGAGGGCACAGGGGAGGACCGCAGGTGATCAGGTCCCAAGCCGAACTGGCTCCGTTCTCCTTCGCTCCGTTCTCCTTCGCCCTGTTCCCCTCTGCCCTCCCCTCAGCCCTGTGCCTATGCCCTCTGCCCTGTTATCGCGCCGGCCTATGGGTCAATCCAAACGCAAGGCCGGCCCCGAACAGGAAACCCTCGAAGCCGCTGACGACCCCGCGGGTGATGGGGCGGAGCGCCTGTTCGCCGAGGAGTCGGGCGAGCGGCGCCAGGCCGACGTCGGACCCTTCGAAGGCCGAGGCCATGACGTCGAGAGTCGAGGCGACGAGGTGGCGGCCGGCGACGGTGAGGAGGATGCCGGCGATCGCGCAGGCGGCGCCGGTGACCAGGGCCGTGCGGACGCGGGCCGATCCGCGGGGGCCGGCGAGGCCGCCGCCAGGGAGTGGCGATGTCGAGAGCGCGTAGCCGAGGCCGGCGGCCGCGCCCAGCACCAGGCCTTCGGGCCAGCCGGCCATGACCGGCACGTCGCGTCCGAAGACGCCGGACACCACCGCGCGGGCCAGCACGTGGAGAAGGCTGCCCGCCAGCGCGCCGCCCGCCGCGCCGCACAGCGTGAGCGCCAGCGTGCGCGCCGATCGCGCGACCGCCTCGGCCGCCGCCAGGCCGGCGCCGACGCCGGCGGCGCCCAGCGCGCCGGCCAGCGCGCCGACCAGACCGAGCGCCGCCATGACGTTCGGCCGGGCCTGTGACTCGGGCACGAGCCAGAGCGCGATGCCGCCGGCGACGCCGGCCGCGACGCCCGCGACCCCGCCCCCGATCGAGGCCGCCGCCCACCGGTTCGACGTGTGCCTGGCCGCGCGGCGCAGGCGCAGCCGCACGACATGTCCGATCGACGCCAGTGGCTGTGGCGATCCGAGGAGGGCGATGTCGCCCGCGCCCGGCACGTCCCAGCGCGCGTCGCGGAGGATCGCGCGCGCCTCGGCGTGCCCCGGCAGGCCGTCCAGCCGCCGCAACGCCTCGGCCGTGTCGAGAGCGAGGAGCTGCTCGGCCGCTTCACGGCGCTCCTCATCCGACGCGCGTGTGAACGGCGCGCGACGAAGCAACCGATCGAGCAGTGGCGCGAAGCGATCGGGCGGCGGCTCGTCTGCCGCGGCCGGCGCCGCCACCGGGGCAAGCCGCACTGCGGCGGTAGCGGCCGGCACGTGCAGCGCGCCTTCGTCCGATTCCTCGGCGACGGCCGTGAACACGAACTGGTAGCCGTGCCGCGCGACAGTGCGGACGAACTGCGGATCGCGCGGGTCGTCGCCGAGCGCGCGCCGGATCGTCCGGACCGCCTGGCTCAACGCGCCGTCCGACACCACGACGTCGGTCCAGACCCGGTCGAAGATCTCCTGCCGCGTGACGACCCGGTGCCGCTCGCAGAGCAAGAGCACCAGCAGGTCGAAATACCGCGGGATCATCGGCACATCCTCGTGGCCGCGCTGGACGACGCGGTGGGCCGGGGAGACGACGAACGGTCCGAACCGGAAACGCGACAGAGGCACCCGCGACGATCCTACACGGGGGATTATGACAAGCTATGCTTTGAGCTCGGAGGGTCCGATGGCGGCATCACGGTCGGTGAGGTCGGCAGGTTTCGTCGTGCTTGCGCTGTGGCTGGTGTTCGGGGTGGCCGCGCCGGCCGGCCCGGCGGCCGCGCTCCCCGACAAGCTGAGCGACGCCGACTACTGGAAGATCGTGACCGATTTTTCCGAGCCCGGCGGCTACTTCCGGATCACCGACAATTTCACGTCGAATGAACGGGAAGTCGGCGCCGTGTTCTCGATGCTGCGCGACACGTCGGTCAAGGGCGGCGTCTACATGGGCGTCGGCCCGGAGCAGAATTTTTCCTATATCGCCGCGATTCGTCCCGCCATGGCGTTCATCGTGGACATCCGCCGGCAGGCGGTGATGCAGCACCTGATGTTCAAGGCGGTCTTCGAGCTGGCGAAGGACCGTGCGGATTTCATCGCCTTGCTGTTCTCGAAGGTCCGGCCGGACGGGCTCGACACGTCCACGCCGATTCAGCGAATCTGGGACGCGTTCCGGATCGCGCCGTCGGATGCCGAGGCGGCGACGAAGACCTACACGCGGCTCGTCAATCAGCTCACCAAAACGCATGGCTTCACGTTCACGGAAGACGAGTCCGAACAGCTCAAGCTCGTCTATCAGGCGTTCCGGGACTATGGCCCGGAGATTTCGACGCGCGGCGGCGGCGCCCGCGGCACGATCACGTTTGCCGATCTGACCGGCTGGTCGGTGGACGCGAGCGGACAGCCGCAGAGTTTCCTCTCGACCGACGAGCACTACCGCACGGTCAAGACCCTGCACGAGAAGAACCTGATCGTGCCCCTCAGCGGTGACTTCGGCGGACCGAAGGCGATTCGCGCGGTCGGCGCCTACCTGAAGAAGCAGGGCGGCACGGTCAGCGCGTTCTACGTGTCGAACGTCGAGCAGTACCTCTTCCAGGACGGGAAGGCGACCGCCTTCTACGAGAACGTCGCGACGCTGCCGCTGACCGAGGCGAGCGTGTTCATCCGGCCGTACTCGATGCGCCGCATCGGCGGCGAGACGCAGTCGCTCTGCGCCATCAGCCCGTTCGTCGCGGCGGCGAGCGCCGGGAAAATCTACTCCAACAACGACGCCCTGGCCTGCGTGCGCTGAGGCGCGCGGCCCGATCGGACCGCCAGGCTGGCGGCGAGGCTCATGAACCGCCCGCAGCGTGACGCCGCCGTCTCGAGCGCCGCCGCCTCGGCACGAGCGAGCGGCGTGTACAAGTGCACGTCGATGCGCACGCCGCCGTTGGCGGCGGTCCGCTGCCAGCTCCCTCGGAGGCGTCCGTCCACGACGACGTGGTGCACGAACGCCTCGCGAGGCGGGGCGCCGGCGGCCGTCGGCCATCGGCGTACGAGCTCGCGATCGCGATACGCGATCAGAAACTCGTCGTAATTGGGAAACAGATACGCCCGGGGTGACGCCGCCACGGCGCGCGATCGCGACGCCACGAACCAGTAGGTCCGCCCGTCGAGCGTGACGTTGGCGAATCGCTGCTTGACGGCGTCGAGGCCCGCGGCCGCGTCGCGCGTGGTGAGACCGGACCACCAGGAGAAATCGCGCACGGTCGCCGGTCCGTGGCTCATGAAATAACGGTCCGCGAGCGCCGCCAGCGCGTCGTCGCGGCCGAGCCGCGGCGCCGCGGGCACCCGCTCGTCGAAGAGCATGTAGGTGAACTGCTTGCCCCGTCGCGGGCCGCTGCAGACGAGCCGCTCGAGCTCGGCATACATCATGACGTACGCCAGCCGCTCGCCGGCCGCGCGCACACCCGCGCGGCCGAGTGCGGCGCCCAGCTCCGTCCGGGTCAGCGCCTGGCCGCCGGCGAGAGCGCGCTCGAGCGCGGCATGCGCACGGCCCAGCGTTGGGCCGTCGAGTCCATTGCGCCGGTAGCAGAGCGCGTTGATCCGGTGAAGACGCGGAGCCGTCAGCTCCAGGACCCAGCGGATGTCGGCTGGCGCCACGAAGTGCCACGTCGGGCGCAACGCGTGCGTCCGCAGGATGTGGCCGTCGTTGAATGCCTGTTCGACGCCGGCGTCGGTCAGGCCGGGCGTTCGCTGTCCGATCGCCCATTTCGCGCCGGAAAAATCCTGGGCCTGTACGGCGCCGAGCCACGACACGACCTCTTCGGCAGTGCGGGCCCGGGACGCCAGGAGTCGCTGGTTCCTCAGCCGTCGCACGAGGAGGTCTGCAGAATTTGCCATCTTTGGATAGGATGTCTCAGCTCCCATGACCCACAAGACAAATTCCGACATGCGGACTCCGTCGCTTCGCGTCTGGGCCATGCTCGTACTCGCTGCCGGAGTGCTCGCCGCGGCGCCGGCGGCCGGGCCAGTCCCGCAGGACCCTCAGGGCAAGCAGACCGCCGGCAAGCAGAAGGGCGCCAAGGCGCCCGTGGATCCGAACGCCTGGCCCGACGCCAAGACCATCGCCGATCGGCGCAAGTCGTCCGAGAACCGCCGGCTGTTTCGATCCGCCGATCCCCTGGAGATTACGATCACCGCCAACTTCAAGTCGGTGAACAACGATCGGGTGCCGAACAGCACGAAGACCTTTCCCGGCACCATCGAGTACGCGGGCGAGAAGGGCACGCCCGTGTCGATGCCGATCCGCTTGCGCGGCCGCGGCCACGCCCGGCGGCAGATCTGCTCGTTCGTGCCGTTGCGCCTCGAGCTGCCCAAGGAGCAGACGCGCAACACCGTGCTCGACGGCCACGGCCCGATCGATCTCGGCACGCACTGCAGCAACAGCCAGGAAGAGCTCGTCCTGCGCGAGTACGCCGCGTATCGCATCTACAACCTGCTCACCCCGCGTTCGTTCCGCGCCCGGCTCGTGAAGGCCACCTATCTCGATGCGACGACGAAGAAACCGGTCACGACGCCGCGCCACGCGATGCTCATCGAGGACGAGGACGATGTCGCGAAACGGATGGAAGGACGGATCGTCGACCTCGCTGGCGTGACGTTCAATCGCGTGGACGCCGAGACGATGGTGCTGATGTCGCTGTTCGAGTACATGATCGGCAACACCGACATGTCGATGTTCAAGAAGCACAACGTCCGCCTCGTCCAGACCCCGGCCGGCCAGCGCTTCCCGGTGCCGTACGACTTCGACTACTCCGGCGTAGTCGACGCGTCCTACGCCATCCCCGCCAAGGGCTTCGAACTCGCAACGGTCCGCGATCGCCTGTATCTCGGGCCCTGCCGGACCGCCGAGGAGTTCGAGCCCTTCTTCGCGAAGATGCGCGCGATCAAGGCGGACGTGATGGCGATCTACGACACGCTGCCCGTCAGCACGTCGTACCGGAACAACGCGAAGAGCTACCTCGAGCAGTTCTACCGGACGATCGATCGGCCGGGGGATGTGAAGCGCGCGTTCATCGACAAATGCGATAAGCGACCGTACATGTAGGTTCCGGGGTTCCGGGGTTCCGGAGTTCCGGGGTTCCGTTCCGGGGTTCCGGG
>Ga0111539_10008598_pt1 | contig 12966 bp, 8 predicted proteins | sample RhiMethybrSRZTD1_FD_79667 | JGI IMG/M metagenome (GOLD analysis project Ga0111539, IMG submission 79667) | Populus rhizosphere microbial communities from Tennessee, USA - Rhizosphere MetaG P. TD hybrid SRZTD1 (version 2) (version 2) | ecosystem: Host-associated > Plants > Roots > Rhizosphere >...
ACATGCTCATCGGGCCGCTGATCCTGCCGTCGCCCGACTCGGAGATCGACCTCTCGTCGACCATGCCCGCGGGCGTGCCGTCGGGCAGCCAGTTCTGGCTGCAGGCCTGGTTCGTGCCGACGACCGGCTTCCAGGACTACGCCGCGAGCTCCGGCCTGCGCCTGACCGCGCCCTGAGCCGCGCCACCCGCGTGGCGGGGACGCGGCACGGGATTCGCTGTGCGCTGTCGGCTGGTCGAATTGGGCGTAGCCTGACGCGACCGGCCTTCTCGACATCGTCGGACCACCTGGGAGACCCGGGCCATGTCGACTCTCTCCGTCTGTCTCGTCGGCTCCGCCCTGCTCCTCTCCGGCCGCGCCTCGGCACAGCTCGTGTTCGAGCCGCAGGTCGTCGGCTACTCCACCACCGGCACCTTCACGCCGCGGCTCGACCTCGGTGACGTCGACGGCGATGGGGACATCGACGCCGTCTTCTCGACCGACACCGACTCGGTGTTCCATGATTACGAGGTCATGCTCAACGACGGGTCGGGCAAGCTCGTCAGCGCTTCGTCGGTCAGCGTCACGCCGGGCATCTGGTCGCTGAAGCTGCTCCCCTTCGACGCGGACCCGAACCTCGACCTGCTCACCGCGCAGGCCAACTCGATCTTCCTGCGCCGCGGCCTGGGCAACGGCAGCTTCGCCGCGCCCCAGCTGATCTTTTCCGGGGGCCACCCGAATATCGGGCGCATCGAGGCCCTCGACCTGACCGGCGACGGCGTGCCCGACCTCGTGGTGCTGCAAGGCGGGAAGATCACGCTGCTGCCGGCCACGGGAGACGGTGCTGTCGGCGCTCCGATGACGGTCGGCGATGTCGCTCCGCCGTTTGCCTATGCAGCCCGCGCCGCCGATCTCGATGGCAACGGCCAGGTCGACCTCGTCGTCTCCGCGCGCGACCTCTATTCAGTGCCCAGCCACCCGGCGAGCGTCATCCACGTCTTCCTCGGCCGGGGATCCGGCGACTTCGACGAGTGGGCCAGCTACTTCATCGGCGACCTCGCCGACGTCGAGCTGATGGCCCTGGCCGGCGACAGCGCGCTCGACCTGGTCTGCTCCTCGGTCTCCGGCGTGGAGGTCTGGACCGGCCTGGGCACGGGCGGATTCCAGTTCGCGACCCAGCTCGAGCCCGGCTCGTACGGCACGGGCCTCGCGGTCGCCGACTTCGACGACGACGGCCTGCTCGACGTCGCCAGCGTCTTGAAGACCACGCGCGAGGTCGTCTTCTGGCGGCAGGACGACGAGGGGGGTCTGCAGGAAAACCTACGTCTGAGCCACGCCGATCCCTCCTCCTTCGGCGGCGAGCCGCCCTTTTACACGCGCCCGATGATGGCCGCCGACATGGACGGCGATGGAAAGGTCGACCTGGTCCGCACCGTGACCGACGAGTTCGGCCAGGTGCAAGTCTTCGTCTTCCGCAACCACACCTATGGCCCGGATGAGCCCTTCCTGGATCTCGGCCTCTCGCTTACCGATCCGAGCATGGCCGCCCCGTCCTTCGAATATCCCGGCCAGCTCGTGGCGACGCCGGTCCTGCTCCTCGACGGCACGATGCAGTCCGGCACGCCGGTGCGCTTTCGCGTGTTCCGGCACGGCGTCGAGCCGGAGGTGGGTTGGCTGCTGCTCGGCTTCAGCCCGCTCATGGCGCCGGCCTTCGGCGGGACCATGGTGCCCATGCCGAGCATCGTCATCGGCCCGCTGGTCCTGCCTGGCTTCGACTCGGTCGCCGACATCTCGACGACCATGCCGGAGGGCGTGCCGCCGGGCATGCAGTTCTGGCTGCAGGCCTGGTTCCCGCCGGTCGGCCCCTATGAGAAGCACTACTCTGCCACGAGCGGCGTGCGCCTCACCGCGCCGTAGTCCGTCCGTCGCCGCGCCCTGACGATCGCGCAGGGCGACCCCAACGGGATTCGAACCCGTGTTACGAGGATGAAAACCTCGCGTCCTGGACCTGGCTAGACGATGGGGTCAGGGCCGCGCGTCGCGCCCTCCGGCGCGCGGCGGCGGGATGATACCGTGCGACGCGCCTGGCTGGGCCCCTGCAGCCGACGGGCCTCGACGCGCATCTTTCTTGTCGCGGAACAACTGACCGCGGCCCGCGGCTGAAGGGCCTGACCGAGGTGGGCGAGAGGTGAGCGACATGAAGCGACGCGAGTTCCTCCATGACGCGAGCGGCGCGCTGCTCGTCGGCTGCGTCGGCGGCGGCGCGCTGGGCAAGGCCGCGGCCGCCGCGGGAGCGCCGGTGCCGGCCGGCCAAGGCGGCCGTCCCGACGCGCGCGGCCCGCGCGACCGGCTGGTCGTCTCCACTTGGTGGTTCGGGCTCGCCGCGAACGGCGCGGCCTGGGAGGCGCTGCGCGCCGACGGCGCGCACCCGCTCGACGCCGTCGAGGCCGGCGTGCGACTCCCCGAGGCCGACCCGGAGGTGAACAGCGTCGGCTACGGCGGCCTGCCCAACGCCGAGGGCGTGGTCCAGCTCGACGCCTCGGTCATGCGCGGCGACACGCTCGGCTGCGGCGCCGTCGCCGCGCTCGAGAACATCCTGCACCCGGTCTCGGTCGCGCGGCTCGTGATGGAGCGCACGCCGCACGTGCTGCTGGTGGGCCCGGGCGCGCTCGAGTTCGCGCGCGCGCAGGGCTTTCAGGAGCAGGACATGCTCGCGCCGAAGGCCAGGCAGGCCTGGGAGCAGTGGAAGGCCGAGCGCGAGCGGTCCGGCGCGGCCGGCACGGCCGGCACGGGCCTGGGCACCGAGCCCTTCGAGGTCGCGCGGGCCTCGTCCCTCGACCACGACACGATCGGCATGATCGCGCTCGACCGCGGACGCTTCGCGACCGCGGTGACGACGAGCGGCCTGGCCTGGAAGCTGCCGGGCCGCGTGGGCGACTCGCCGATCGTGGGCGCGGGCAGCTACTGCGACGACCCGGTCGGCGCCGCGGTCTCGACCGGCGTGGGCGAGGAGGTCATCCGCACCGGCGGCTGCGTCTCGATCGTCGAAGCCATGCGCCGCGGGCTGCCGCCGCGCCGCGCGGCGATCGACGTGCTGCACCGCATCCGCCGCGCGCAGCAGGCGCTGGGGCGCCAGGGCGACGTGGCCTTCATCGCCGTGAGCCGCGGCGGCGAGGTCTGGGGGGGCTCGCTGCTGCCGGGCTTCGAGTACGCCTACACCGACGCCGACGGGACGCGGCGCATCGCAGGCGAGGTCATCGCGTGAGCGGCGGCGCGGGCGGTCCCGGCGGGACGGCGGGCTGGCCCAGCGAGCGTCTGGCGCCGGGCGCGCGCTGCGGCATCAGCGAGGCCGAGTGGTTCCACTTCCTCGAGAGCGGCGAGCCGCTGCACCAGTGGGGGCCGGCCTTCCTGCTCGACGAGGGGCGGGGCGCCTGCGTGCGCCTCTACGCGCGCGACGACTCGGGCGCCGGGCGCCACCTCTGCGCGCGCCTCGACGCCGCGGCGAGCGACGCCGCGCGGCGCGGCGTGCTGCGCCTCGAGGTGCTCTCGCGGCGGGCGGCCGACACGATCACGCGGCTGCAGGGCCAGCCGGCGACCTCGCTGCGCGAGATGGAGGAGCAGGACGCGGTGAGCCGGCGCCTCACGGACGCCGCCGAGGCGCTCTACCGCCAGCTCATCCGCGACTAGCTTCCGGCATCGAACGGAAGCGGAGGGTAGTCACCCGCGTCCGGGCGTGATACGAAGACGGTCCCGCGACCGAGCTTGCCGATGCGCGCCCGAGTGCTCGTCCTGTCTGCCCTCCTGCTGGCCGCGGTGCGGCCGATTGCCGCGCAAATCGTGTTCGAGCCGCCGATCATCGGACAACCGGCGCAGCACGACTTCTTCCCGCAGACGGCCGTCGACGACCTGGACGGCGACGGCGACCCGGACGTCGTGATGGCGCTCGACGGCGACTTGGGGACGGGCTACGCCGTGCTGCTCAACGATGGCACGGGCCATCTGGGGCCGGGCCTCTTCGTGCCGACGGCCAACTACGCTTTCGCGATCGCGCTGGCCGATGCGAACGAGGACGGCCGACCCGACCTGTTCCTCTGCGGACCGGACGGCATCCTCATGCGCCCCGGCCTCGGGGCCGGCGCCTTCGACGCGCCGGTCGTGATCGGCCCGCCCAAGGGATTCCTCTCCATCGTCGAAGTGACCGGCGACGCCCATCTCGACCTGCTCGTCATGGACGACACGCGCGTCGAGCTGCGGGCCGGCGCGGGAGACGGCAGCTTCGGCGCCGCGCAGGTCCTGGTCGACCTGCTCACGCAGTCGCCGCTCACCGTCCGCACCGCGCTGCTCGATGGTGACCCGATCCCCGACCTCGTGATCACGGGCAACACGATCGTGCCGCCGGCTGTCACCCTTGGTGTCGTGTGGTGCCTGCCGGGCCTTGGCGGTGGAAGCTACGGGCCGGGGACCAACTACTTCTTCGGCTCGCCCTTGGACGTCGAGCTGGGCGACGTGACGCTGGACGGCGTTCCTGACCTCGTGGCGGCCTCGTCGGCCGACGTGCGCGTCCGTCCCGGCCTGGGCGACGGCAGCTTCGGGCCGCCGGCGGTCCTGGAATCGGGTACGTTCCAGTCCGGCATCGCCGTGGCCGACTTCGACGGCGATGGCCGGCTCGATGTCGCGGCCGTCAACGATGACACGGACGAGCTCGTCGTCTGGCGCGGCGCTGAGACCGGCGGCCTCGTCGAGAATCTGCGACACACCTCCGCCGACAAGCCGGACTGGCAGGGCGAAATCGGGGCAGGCATGCGACTGCTGCCGGTGGCCGACTTCAATCTCGACGGCCGCCCCGACCTGCTGCGCACGAGCACCGACACCGAGTTCGTGCGCCTGAGCATCTTCCTCGACCACAGCTCGGCGCCGGGGGCGCCGATCACCGACGTGGGAGGCGCCCTGCCCGATCCGGCGCAGCCTCCCTCCGACCCGCAAACGGACACGCCGATCCTGCTCGCGGACGGCACGCTCGTGGCTGGCTCGGCGCTGCGCATCCGGCTCTTCCGGCACGCCGCCCAGGCGAAACAGGCGTGGTTCGTGCTCGGCGCCTCGGAGCTCGCGGCGCCCTTCCTCGGTGGAACGATGGTGCCGCACCCCGACTGGCTCGTCGGACCGTTCACGCTCGGACCCCCGCCGACCGACAAGATGGACGTCACGGCGCCCATGCCCGCGTTGCCGTCGGGCTCCGAGCTCTGGCTGCAGGCTTGGTTCATCCCGAGCTCCGGCCAGGATCCTGCGGCGAGCAGCGCGGTGCGCTTCACGGCGCCCTGAGCCGGCGCAGCCGGCGGGCCGCCGCGCGGATCAGGCGGCCTCGACGCTCTCGGCCTCCTGCGGCGTACCCGTCGGCGCGTCGGCGGCGGCCGGGCGGGCCGCGGTCACGCGTTGCTCGTAGGGCACGCCGACCGGCGGCAGCGTCGAGAGCGGCAGCGTGTTGCGGCCGGTCAGCGCCGCGCGCAGGCGCAGCCCCAGGAAGCGCAGGAAGAAGCGCGGGAAGCGGGCCCACGAGAGGTCGTAGCCCTGGTAGGGCGCCGGCCAGCGGTCGAGCTGCCAGGCCTTGGTGAAGGCGTACCAGACGCGCGCCGCGCGGAACCAGCCCAGGTACGACGGCACGCGCCAGAGCCCGCTGCGGTTCAGCGCGCGCGCGAGCGCCGGGTGGAAGTAGTTGCGCACCTCGAGCCGCGCCGCGTAGGGCTTGGCGAAGGCGTTGTGGTAGCGGCGCACGGTGCAGATATCGCCGCTCTCGGCGAGCTGCTGGATGCGGTCGGCGTCCTCCTGGCGCAGCGTGCCGGCGTTGACCGCCTGCTGCAGGATCTCGGCGCCGGCCCAGATGTCGAGCCAGTAGACCGAGACGACGTCGGGCGGGTGCTGCTCGTAGAAGCGCTCCATCGTGCGGCAGTCGTCCTCGACCTCGCCCGGCAGCCCGAAGATCTGGTCGACGAAGAGCCCGATGCCGTGCTGGCGCGCGAGGTCGATGGCGCGCGCGATCTGAGACTCGCTGTTCGGCCGCCCGATGAGCCGCCGCGTCTCGGCGTTGAGCGACTGCACGCCCATCTGGATCTGCTGGCAGCCGATCTGCTTGAGGTAGACGATCGTGCGCTCGTTGATGTTGTTGGGGATCGCGAAGCACTTGAAGGGGATGCGCTCGGCGTCCGTCATGCGCTCGGCGAGCTCCTTGAGCCAGGGCTCGTCGCAGCAGATGTCGTCGTCGTTGACGCGCATGAGCCGCGGGTTGTAGCGGGCCTTGATCGCGCGCAGCTCGGCCAGCGCGAAGTCGACGCTCTGGCTGCGCACGAAGTCCTTCGTGTACATCCAGTCCTTGCGGTCGGGGTAGTACTGGCGGCGGTAGTAGTTGTTGCTGCAGAAGGTGCAGCCCCACGGGCAGCCGCGCCGCCACTCGACCATGTGCCCGGTCGTGAAGGGCGACCCGATCTGGTGGAAGAGCTCCTTGTCCGGGTGGCCGTAGCGGTCGAGGTCGGGCTCGTAGGGACGCAGCGTGTTCTCGTGGTGGCCCTGCGCGTCGCGCCAGGCCAGGTTGGAGATCGTCGTGTCGACGCGCGCAAGGTCGACCCGGCGGCGGCCCTCGGCGTCCGGCGGGCCGGAGGCCCGGGCCAGGCTGTCGACGAGCTCGACGAGGCTGTCCTCGGCCTCGCCGCGCACGATCCAGTCGATCGCGCCGCTCTCGAGCACCGGGCGGGCCGAGGCCGTGGCGTGGTAGCCGCCGGCCACCGTGGTCACCCAGGGCATGCGCGCCTTGATCGCCCGGGCGTACTTCAGGCACCACTCGGCGTTCGCCGTGAGCATCGAGAAGGCCACGACGTCGGGCCGGAACTCGGCCGTCCGCGCCAGGGCCTGCTCCTCGAAGGACAGCGCCCGCGCCAGCCAGCGGTTGTTGTACTCGTGCCGGAAGAAGTCGAAGAGCCGCGGGTCGAAGACCAGCCCGGTGGTGTGGCCGGCCCGCCGGAGCGCCGCGGAGAGGTACTGGAGGCCCAGGCTCTCGACTTCGTTGTAGAGGAAGAGGATGCGCACGGACAGGTCGCCTCCGCCCGGGAGTCCAGACCCTCGGGTCGGGCGGGGGGCTCAGGTTAACACAGGGTCTCTGCGCCGGCCGGACTCGTCCGCGGGCGGCGGAGGTCAGCCGCTCCGGCTACCGCACCGCGCGCGCCGCGGCCGGCCGGGCGGCGATGGGTTGACAAGAAGCCCCTTCGGTGGTCAGGTTCACCCTGCGGCGGGTTGGACCCCCGAGACCGAGCGGACGAGCGCACCTCATTGGGAGCCGGAGTGGCGTGATGTGGGAATGCAAAGAGTGTTCGGAGGAGAACGAGCTGGACCCCGACGCCGAGGAGGGACAGATCGTCGAGTGCATCGAGTGCGGCACCGAGTTCGAGATCGTCAAGACCGAACCGCTGTCGCTGCAGCCCCTGAGCAGTTCTGACGGCGACGACGAGTCCTCCGACTGGGAGGACTGACGCTCAGCCCGGCTGGCCCGGCTTGCGGGCCACGACGATGAGCGAGTGCCCTGCCGGCATGCTGGCGTGCCGGAGCACGGCCGCCTCGCTGGAGAAGACCGCGGTGAGCAGGTCGTGGGCCCAGCGCGGCACGCGGATGCCGACGTTGCTGCCGGCGCCCGAGTCGTCACGCGGCCGCACGGCCTGCCAGGCCTTGAGCAGCAGCACCGTCGGCAGGATCACCGGGAACAGCCAGAAGTTGATGTAGCTGGCCTGCACGATCTCGAAGCCCGCCGCGCGCGCCTTGCCCGCCAGCTCGCCGAGCGTGTAGCGCCGCACGTGGTGCGTGATGCGGTCCTGCTGCGCGTAGAGGAACTGGTAGGCCGGGCCCGAGGCGATGAGCGTGCCGCCGGGCTTGAGCATGCGGAAGATCTCGCGCAGCGCCAGCTCGTCGTCCTCGATGTGCTCGAGCGCGTCGAAGGCCGTGATGCAGTCGAGGCTCGCGTCGAGGAAGCAGCCCTGCGGCCCGTTGCAGGCGACGAGCAGCGGGAACTTGCGCTCGGCGCAGTAGCGCAGGCCCTGCAGCGTCACGTCGGTGCCGATCACGCGGCCGTAGGCCGCGAGCGGCTGCAGCATGCCACCGACGCCGCAGCCCAGGTCCATGAGCACGCGGGCCTCGCGGCCGTCGGAGCGCACGAAGCGGTCGAGCAGCGAGACGAAGATCGCGCGCCGTCCCCGGAACCACCAGTGCGTCTGCTCGAGCTCGAGGAACTCCCGGTAGACGGCCGCTTCCATCCGGCGGATTCTAGGGGGCTGCTCGGGGGCCCGGAAGCTAAGTTTGGCGGCGCGTGCTTCGCTCTCGAGACGATGCCACCGCCCGCGCGCGGCCGACGCTGGCGGGGCTGCTCGTGGTGGTGGCGCTCTCGCTCGTGCTCCTCGCCGAGAGCCTGGTGCCCGGGCGCGCGCTCGTGCCGCTCGTCGCGGACGACTTCGAGGCCTGGGGCGCGGGCAAGGACCCGGCCGACCTGCGCGGACACCCGCACCCGAACTGGTGCATGTCGGACGTGCTGCATCTGCTCGCGCCGGGCTTCGCCGTCACCGCGGGCGCGGTCCAGCGCGGCGAGCTGCCGCTGTGGGACGCGACGCAGGCGCTCGGGCTGCCGCACCTCCACCAGGTCCACCACGGGCTGCTCTACCCGCCGGCCTGGATCGTCGTGCTCCTCGGCTGGCGCGGCCTCGCGTGGACCGCCTGGCTGCACGCCGTGCTCGCCGGCCTGGGCATGCTCGTCTACCTCCAGTCGGTGGGGCGCACGCGCACCGCGGCGCTGACCGGCGCGATCGCCTTCATGCTCTCGGCCTGGGTCACGGCGCGCCTGCAATCGGTGCCGGTGGTGGGGGCCGCGGTCTGGCTGCCGTGGGTGCTGGCCGGCCTCGAGCGCGGCGCGCAGACCGGGCGGCTGCGGCCCTATCTGGGCGCCGCCGCGGCCCTGGCGCTCTCGTTTCTCGCCGGCTTCCCGCAGGTCACGCTCTGGATCGCGACGCTCGCCGCGCTCGTCGAGCTCGTGCGCGCCGTCGTGCGCCGGCGCAAGGGCCACCGCTGGGCGGCGCCGCTGCTGCGCGGGGCCGCGGCCCTCGCCGGGGGCGCGGCGCTGGCGCTGCCCCAGCTGCTGCCCACGCTCGACTACCTCGTGCACGACAGCCAGCGCAGCACGCAGACGAGCGAGCAGGTCGCGCAGACCGGGCTCGAGACGCCGCTGCTCTGGCACCTGCTCGTGCCCGACCGCTACGCGACGACGACGCTCACCGGCGCGCACCCGCTGGCCCTGCTCGACCTGCAGCAGGCGCGCACGCCGGCCGCCATCAACCGCGCCGAGACCTCGATGGGCATCGGCGTGCTGGGCCTCGTGCTCGCGCTCCTCGCGATCCTCTTCGGCCGCGGCTGGCGCACGCGCCTCTACGCGGGCGTCGCCCTGGCCGGGCTCGCGCTGCTGTGCACGCCGGTCCTGCTGCGCGCCGGCGCGACGGTCTTCCCGCTGCTGCGCCTGGGCAGCCCCAAGCGGCTGCTCCTGCTCACGAGCTTCGCGCTCGCCGTGCTCGCGGCCGGCGGCGTCGACCTGCTGCGCGGCCCGCGGCTGCGCGTGAGCGTCGCGGCCTGGGCCGCCTCGCTGGCCGTCGCCATCGCGGCGCTCGTCAGCCTGATCGGCGTGCCGGGCGGCCACGACGGAGGCCAGATCGACGCGTGGGCCGCGCGGATCGCCGCGGCGTCGGGGCAGGCCGACGTCCGCGCGGCGCAGGTCAAGGCGGCCGTGCCGCCGGAGAACTTCGCGCTCGCCGCCGACGCCGCGCACCGCGGCAGCGGGCTGGCGGTCATCGCGGCGCTCGTGGCGCTGGCGCTGCTCCACCCGCGGCGCCGTCAGACGGTCGCGGGCTGGAGCACGCTCGTCCGCCGCCGCGCCTGGCTGCTGCCCGTCGCGCTGTCGATCGAGCTGCTCCTCGTCGCCTGGCCGATGCTGCGCGCCGCGCCGACCGAGCGCCTCGGCCCCGTGCCCGGCAACATCGGCCGCCTCAAGGACCCGCCGCTCGCGCCGCTGCTGCGCGACGCGGCCGCCGGCCTCGATCTGCAGGGCGCGCCCTTGCGCCTCGCGCGCGTCGGCGACGACCCGAGCTGGCTGCGTCCGAACTTCCCCGGGATGTTCGGCTTCACGGACCTGCAGTGCTACGCGCCCATGGCGCCGCGCCGGCTGTGCGCGCTGCTCGACGCGCTCGAGCCGGGCGTCGTGCTCTCGGGCTCGGCCATCGGCGGCTTCCAGCAGGAGGCCACGCTGGCCTCGCCGCTGCTCGACCTGCTCGGCGTGGACGCGCTGCTCACCTCGCACGAGGCGGAGCTGCCGCCGGGCTGGAAGGAGGGCGGCCACGCCGGCCCCGTGCGCGTGCTCGTCAACGACGAGGCGCTGCCGCGCGCCTTCGTCGTGCCGCGCGCCGAGGCCGTGACCGGCGAGGCCGAGCGGCTGGCGCGGCTGACCGCGCCGGACTTCGACCCGCGCGCGGTCGTGCTCCTCGAGGACCGCGCGGCCGCGTCGCGCGCGCCGTCGGCGGCGCCCGACGCGCCGCCGCGCGTCGCGACGATTACCGCGTGGTCGCCCGGGCACCTCACGATCGAGGTGCCCGAGGGCGAGCCGGGCGTGCTCGTCGTGTCCGAGGGCTGGCACGACGGCTGGCGCGCGAGCATCGGCGGACAGCGCGTGCCGGTGTGGTGCGCGGATCAGACGGTGCTTGCCGTCCCGCTGGAAAACCGTGACGATCTGATCGTGGAGCTCGTCTTCGACCCGCCGCTCGTGCGCGTCGCGGCGTGGGTCGGCGCCGCGCTGTGGGCGGCACTGCTCGTGGGCGTGCTGTGGCCGTCGCGGCGGATCGAGCCCGCCGCGGCATGAGCGCGGGCGGCCGCCTGCTGCGAGGCGCGACGCGCGCCGGGCCGGCGGCGCTGGCGCTGCTGGCGCTGCTGGGCGCCTGCGGCGGCGACCCGCCCCCCGCGCCGGTCGCCGAGCCGCCGGCCCTGCTGCGGCTGTGGCGCGAGGGCCTGGCCGGCGTGCAGGTCGCGACCGCGCCGCAGCCGGCGGCGCCCGAGCGCGTGCTGCTCGATCTCGCCACGGCCGAGGGCCAGGCCTGGAGCGTCGTCTCCGTGCCCGCGCCGGACGCGACGCGCATCCCGATGGTGCCGCTGACCCTGGCTCCGGGCGACGAGCTGCCGGCGGGTGCGCTGGCCGTCGTGCGCACGCTGGAGTGCCGCCCGGGCGAGGCGCTCTCGCTGCGCGTCCGGGCGCGGGCGCTCGACCCCGCGCCGGGCAAGCCGCTGCTCATCGGCGCGGCGATCGAGCTGCGCCGGCCCTTCGACGCGGGGGCCGGGCTCGACGTCGAGCAGGTGGCCCGGCTCGCCGACCCGAACAGCAGCGAGACGCACGTGCTCGCCGGCCCGTGGGACCCCGCGCAGCTCGAGCTGCGCGCCGACTTCGTGGTCGAGCGCTGGACGGCGCAGCTCGCGCTCGTGCTCCTTGTGCCGCAGCAGCACGAGGCGCGGGCCGTGGCCGTCGACGCGCTGCAGCTCGTCGCGCGGCCCGTCGCGGCGCACGTCGCCGCGCTCGGCGACTTCTCGCGGCTGACGCGCCTCGACCCGCGCGGCGCGGTGCGCGCCTCCTTCGACGGCGACTGGCGCGAGGGCCTGCTCGCGCTGCCCGGCACGCGCTACACCTTCACGCTGCCGGCCGACGCGCGCGAGCGGCGGCTCGACCTCTCGCTGGGCATCGCGCCGCGCGACGCGTCGCTGCAGGGCGCGATGCGGCTGCGCGTGGAGGCCGACGGCCAGCCGCTGCTCGACGAGACGCTGCTGTCGCCCGCGCGGCCCGAGCAGCCCGCCTGGCGCGACACGAGCCTGAAGCTCCCGGCGGGCTGCAAGGTCGTCGCACTGTCTGCCGAGGGCACCGGCGACGATCCGCCGCTCGCGGTCTTCGGGCATCCCGCGGTGCGCGCGCGGACGGCGGGCGGCCGCCCCAACGTCGTGCTCATCAGCCTCGACACGCTGCGGCCCGACCGCCTGGGCTGCTACGGCGGCTCACGCGAGGTCTCGCCGCGGCTCGACGCGCTCGCCGCGCAGGGGCTGCGCTTCACGCAGGCCTACTCGGTCAGCAGCTACACGCTGCCCAGCCACGGCTCGATGCTGACCGGCCAGTACCCCGCCGTGCACGGCGCGGTCGCGCCGCGCGATCACCTCGACCCGTCCTGCTCGCCCTTCCTCGCGCGGCTGCTGGCGGACGCCGGCTACGTGACCGCGGCCTTCACCGGCGGCGGCTACGTGTCGCCGGCCTACGGCTTCGCCGAGGGCTTCGACCGCTACAGCGTCAACGACCCGGTCTGGGCGGTCGACGAGCTGCGCGGCCGCATGCTGCTCGCGAGCGGCGAGGAGCGCAACGGCGAGCGGGCCGCAGCCAAGCGCGCGCTGCTGCGGCGCTACGCCGCGCCCATGGTCGAGTCCTGGATCGAGCGCCAGCAGGACGGCGTGCCCTTCTTCCTCTTCCTGCACACCTACATCGCGCACAACTACGCGCCCGACCGGAAGCGCCTCGAGCAGTTCGGCCTGCTCGGCGAGAACGACCTCGAGGAGCCCTTCACGCACCACAAGGACCGCGACCGCTACAACGACGGCGGGCCCTTCCCCGAGGGCGAGGAGGCGCTGCGCTCGTCGCTGCGCAAGGAGTACCTCGCCTACTACGACGCGACGATCGCCATGGCCGACGAGTTCGTGGGCGGCGTGCTCGACGCGCTCGAGCGCGCGGGCCTCTCGCGCGACACGCTCGTGATCGTGACCAGCGACCACGGCGAGGAGTTCGGCGAGCACGAGTTCTTCGGGCACGGCGAGTCGCTCTACGAGCCGGCCGTGCGCATCCCGCTCCTCGCGCGCCTGCCCGGGCGGCTGGCCGCGCCGACCGGCGGCGCGCAGCCGG